>Ga0247812_10000020_pt1 | contig 341790 bp, 302 predicted proteins | sample UWRJL149409B1_FD_178011 | JGI IMG/M metagenome (GOLD analysis project Ga0247812, IMG submission 178011) | Plant litter microbial communities from Arlington Agricultural Research Station in Wisconsin, United States - UWRJ-L149-409B-1 | ecosystem: Environmental > Terrestrial > Plant litter >... | reverse complement strand
TTATCCACTACAACCAGGCCATGCATTTGATAGGAGATTCCAATAGCACCTACATAATCCGGAGAAATCCCGGACTGGTCCATAACGGCCTTCGACGCCAGGCATGCATTTTCCCACCATTGCTCCGGTTGCTGCTCTGCGAAACCCGGTTTAGGGGCAGCTATGACCATTTCTTTTTCAGGGTAAAAAGCCGAAGCAATTACCTGGCCTGTGTCTGCATGTAAAAGACATGCTTTGATAGATGAACTGCCTAAATCGAATCCCAGAAAATACATAGTGGTTGTTTGAGGTTAGCCGGTTTAATGGAAAAATTATAATTTTCAACAGATTAGAATCAGAACTGCAAAATTGTTGAATTTGTCTCAAATTACAACAAGTAATAAGTGTATATCTTACACTTTAAATTAAAAGCCTTTACTATTCTAGTTTAAAAATCACAAAAGCTTAAATTTTACCCTATTTTCTATCATTTTTTATAACTGCCTACCACTTCGAAAATCTAAATTGTATTTAAGTTATTTTCCATGACCAATAAAAATAAAATTCTTTGCTAACTTAGGTTCCGTAAATCTACATCGTCCTTTTAAGGAAATTATGAAAAAATTAATATTGGTTGCGCTGGCCGGCGGCTTATTCTTTTTAAGTACCGGATTTAATTCAGATGATAAAAAATGGGAGAAAAATTTTACACGTCTTGATACAGAAGTAAGAAAGAACAGCAAAGCATATGAAACTTTAAGCAACGCCACGCAGACCATCGGCCACAGGCTGACAGGAAGCGCAAATGGTGAAAAGGCTGAAGAATATGCATACAAATTGTTGAAAAGTTATGGCTTTACGGATGTAACCTATCAGCCTTTCGAAGTGGAGGCCTGGATGCGCGATACTGTAACACTAAGTATTGTGCCCGGAAGCAGCGACAATTTCCGCGAAGTACCGGTTGTTTCTCTGGCACACTCTCCGGTGCAGTCGAATCTGAAAGGTGAAATTGTCGATGTCGGCAATGGCCTGGAAGAAGATTTTGAAGCAATCAAAGACAAAGTAAAAGGCAAAATCGTACTTGCTAATATTGGTCTGGTAGGTGTTACCGGTAAAAAGAACCTGCACCGTTCTGAGAAAACAGCGCTTGCAATTAAATACGGGGCGGATGGTATCATCATGGTAAACCAGGCACCAGGCAAAATCTTGTTGACGGGAACTGCTTCTGTGACAGGTGCTATTATTTCAATTCCGGCTGTGTGTGTGTCCAACGACAGCGGAAAAGAAATCCGTGGCTGGCTGAAAGATGAAGGACCTTTGCAGGCTCATATTGATATGCATAATATTTCTAAAAAGATTAAAGCCAGAAATGTAATTGCCACACTAAGAGGAAAATCAGACGAAAAAATTATTATCGGCGGTCACCTGGACTCATGGGATTTGGCAACCGGTGCTATTGATAATGGTATCGGTTCATTTGCCGTTATGGACATTGCACGAACTTTCAAAGCGTTGAAAATAAAACCTGAACGTACGATTCAGTTTGTATTGTTTATGGGCGAGGAGCAGGGTCTATTAGGTTCAAAACATTTTGTAAGCGAACTGAAACGTACAGGAGCTGTTGACAAGGTTGGTTATATGATGAACCTGGATATGACCAATGATCCTAAAGGAATCAATGCTTTTGGGAAAAGTGAAATGACAGACTTTTTCAAAGGTGTTGGCGATGCGATTCATCAGGTGGATGCGGGCTATAAAAATCAACAAGCTAACAGAGCTGGCTTACATAGTGATCATCAGCCTTTTATGCTGGAAGGAATACCAGTAGCTGGTTTGTCAGGAACACTGGCTCCAGAAGTAATCCAGTGCTACCATGCAGATTGCGATGATTTTCAGTTAGTCAATAAAGATCAGCTTGAAAATACAGTTCGGGTAGCTTCGATGTGTTTGTATGCACTTTCCAATGCGGATAAATTACCGGGCAAAAAGCTTTCTGATACAAAAACGAGAGATTACCTTATCTCACAAGGATTGAAACAAGAACTCGTTATCGGGCAGGAGTGGAGATGGGGAGAATGAGATTTTCTGGAATATAAAATGATAAAAGGTATTGGGAACTCATTTCCCAATACCTTTTTTTCTGTCTGACTCCGGATAAATTTCAAGGTTTATTTAAGTTCAGGTAATTCTTATGGATATTTGTCCATTGTTTAAAACTTTCCAGAATAAATGCTTGTATTTCCAAACGCAAAAATCAATATCGGGCTGAATATCGTTGAAAAAAGACCGGATGGATTTCATAACATTGAGTCCTGCTTTTATCCCGTTGGATGGTCGGATGCGCTGGAAATTACACCGGCAGAGACTTTTTCCTTTCAATCCGCCGGTATTGATATTCCTGGTGACGTAGCAACGAACCTTTGTGCCAAAGCATATGAAATGTTAGCAGCTGATTACGCTCTTGCACCCGTAAATATTCATTTACTTAAAGCAGTTCCCATAGGTGCGGGTTTAGGAGGGGGATCTTCAGATGCCGCATTTACAATTAAAGCTTTAAATGAGTTATTTGGTCTGAAAATTTCTATTGAAAAACAGCTGAATTACGCGCGTAGATTAGGCAGTGATTGTGCCTTTTTTATAGAAAATAAACCTGTTTACTGTTATGGAAAAGGTGACCAGTTTGAAGAAACAGGTCTAAACTTAGCAGGCAAATGGATTGTTATGGTAAACCCTGAATTGCATATTTCGACTGTGGAAGCTTACGCCGGGGTCCAGCCTATGAAATCAAAAACGGATCTGCGCGATTTGGTGGTACAACCCATAGAAAACTGGAAGAATACGGTTAACAATGACTTTGAAAAATCGTTGTTTCCAAAATATCCTGTTTTAGAGGAAATCAAGGAAAAACTGTATGCTGCAGGAGCAAAATATGCAGCGATGAGTGGCTCAGGATCAACTTTATACGGTATCTTTGAAGAAGAAAAAGATCTGTCTGGTCATTTTAAATCTTTTAAGGTGTGGCAGGGTTATCTAAAATAATAATTATGTACCAGGCTGTATCTGTACTGCAAAAAAAGTCGTTATAAAGTCTTATATTCCCGCGTGATTTTGCTAATTTGATAAAAGAAAATATTGATAATGAGTCCTAAACACTCTACCAAACATACAGAAAATCCATTTACAAAGCGCCGGGAACCTTTTGGGTTTATGCTTTGGCTGGGCGTTATTGGTAGCTCACTTTTATTCGGCGTTATTTTTATAGAATATTTTCTTCGCCTCCACGATGCTAACCGGCACTTTGTAGCTCTGCCCGACATGTTCTGGCTTAGTACGCTGGTTATTCTTTTCAGTAGTATTACACTGCATGAAGCAAATCTGGCCTTTGTTCAGGAGCGTTTTTTACATTATCGCATTTTTTTGGCTGCAACGCTTATGCTGGGGGTTACCTTCATGCTATTACAAGCCGGCGGCTGGATGGAGATGATTGAGAGCGGAAGTTTTGGGAGTCAGAATAATACTTCTTTTGGACTTATCTATTTGTTAACGGGTCTTCATTTGATACACATTCTGGTTGGGGTGATCTATCTGGGGATAATGTTCAGAAAAGCATTGAAAAACAGAACATATGTAGACTCTTTTGTTTACAGTGTCAATCCTCCTAATCGTTTAAAACTTAAACTTATTACCCGTTACTGGCACTTTGTAGATATTTTATGGGTTGCCGTATTCCTGTTTCTGCTTTCTCTAAGTCTTTAAACAACGTGTATTAAAAATCTTTTCTCAAACTTTTTCGGGCCAGAAAAGCGCTTACCAGGGTTAGTACGGCGGCCATCAGCATGGGTGCACCCGGAAAGTAAACAGGAGCGTCAGGTTTTGTGAAAAAGTAAAAAAGATTGCTCATGAGCGGCGGACCGATAATAGAAGTAAGGCTCATGAGACTGGTCATAGCACCTTGTAACTCTCCTTGCTCATTGGAGGGAACTTGCGTTGAAATAATTCCCTGCAACGAAGGTCCGGCAATTCCACCCAGAATATACGGAACCATAAAGGCAAACATCATCCAGGTTTTTACTGCGAAAGCAAAAAGAATAAAGCCTACCGAATAGAGAAAAAGCCCTATGTAAATGCCTCGTTTCTGGCCAATTTTAGGAATAATAATTCTGATAAGTCCTCCCTGGACAATAGCGCCTAGCAATCCCATAGCACCTAATGAATAGCCAATGATTTGTGCATCCCAATGAAATTTCTCCATTGTGTAGTACGACCAGTTACTCTGTATGGCATGGTTGGCAATGTATAGTAAAGCGAGCGATACGATTAAGCCGGAAATAACCGGGTAGCGCTGTAAGTTTTTAAGTGCTCCGGCAGGATTGGCACGGTCCCAGCTGAACTTGCGACGGTTTTCAGGTTTTAACGATTCAGGTAAAATAAAATACCCGTAAATAAAATTTATCATCGACAATGCACCAGCTGCCAAAAAGGGAACACGGGAACCATACTGTCCCAATAAACCGCCCAAAACAGGCCCGATAATAAATCCTAGGCCGAAAGCTGCACCAATAAGCCCAAAGTTCTGCGCTCGTTTTTCAGGGGTACTAACATCTGCAATATAAGCGGCGCCCGTAGTAAAACTTGCCCCCATGATCCCTGCGATAATCCGGCCTACAAAGAGCCAACCCACCGTTGGCGCATAGGCAAGAAACATATAGTCCAGCGCGAAGCCAAGTAATGAAGCAAGCAACACAGGTCTGCGCCCGAATTGATCACTTAATCCGCCAACAATCGGCGCGCAGATAAACTGAACAAAGGAATAAGAAAATAGGATCCATCCTCCATAACGGGCAGCATCGCTCAAACTGCCGCCAACAAGCTCAGTAATCAGTTTGGGCAGAACCGGAATGATAATTCCAAGCCCTATAACATCAATAAGAAGTGTAACAAATATGAATCCGATTGCCGGAGATTTTTTCAAAGCCATAAGGAATAATTATTCCTCAAATGTACAGTTAAAATTTTGGCAGAAAGATTAAAAAAATGTTAGTAAATAAATTTTTGTACGGCTTATTTTTTCAAAATCTTAAACTCCACACGCCGGTTTGTCTGCTGGCCTTCGGGTGTATCGTTTTTAGCTACCGGCATGGTTTCTCCATATCCTTTACTGGCTACCCGATCGGGCTCAATTCCTTTGCTGATCAAATGCTCCCGAACGGCATCAGCCCGATCCTGAGAAAGTTTCAGGTTGGCTTCATTGCCACCGATATTATCTGTATGTCCGCCTATTTCAATGGATAAATTTTTATTCTCATTCATTGTAATGGCTATTCGATCAAGTTCCGGAAAAGACTCATTGCTAAGTGCTGCCTTTCCAAAAGCGAAGAAAATATTGTTCAGGCGAACAATCTGACCTTCTTCAATAGGAATAAGTTTTAACGATTTATTGGCGATTTCGCGGTAGTTTTTTCCTTTTTCAGCCGTAGTAGAGTCTGTTAAGTCAATGCTTTCGCCTTCGGCAATAAAATTTGGAGCCACAGCCCGCATGCTGTATTTCTGGCCGTATGGGAGTACAATTTTATATTCTCCGGTCAGTGGATTTGTAGTAGCTGTTCCTGCTTCTTCACCGTTTGGCAAAGTTTCATAAATAATTGTTGCCTCAATGGGTTTACCCGTCTTTGAGTCGATTACTTTACCGCTGATCATCACCACTGGATCTGAAGTTGGCAGGACAGGCTGTGTTTGGGCCGTATCTCCCGGAACAGGTTTTGGCTGTAAATTGTATCTTACCACATCCCCTTTTCCTTCTGTATCTTTAAAAGAAACCATATAGGCATAATCTCCCGCCGCCGAAACGGTGTAATAAGCATCATACCCATCGGTATTAATGGCAGGGCCAAGATTTACTGGCCGGCTCCACCGCTTCCACGATTTATCAATGCGTTTGCTGTAATAAATATCATTGCTTCCCTGACTGCCTTTCCGGTCGCTTGAAAAATAAAGTGTAACACCATCCGGCGCTAGAAAAGGGGTTGTTTCCGTAAATTCTTCCGTATTAATTTCAGGGCCAAGATTCATAGGTTTGGTCCAGGTACCGTTTTTCTGCTTAAAGCTGACATAGAGATCATCAACCTTGCTGTTCTTATTTTCACTGAACGACATTACCAGTGATTTGCCATCGGTAGACAAGTAGCCGCAGTCAAATTGTCCCTTGCTTATTTTTGAATAGTTGGGAATATCAATTTTATTAGGAACAGACCAGCCTCTGGCTGTTTTTTTGCTCAATGAAAATCCGCGGGTTTCATACACTCCGGCTTTGTAAGCTCCCTTGATCAAAAGTGTATTTCCGTCTGGGGTAATGCTGTAAAGACTGTTATATTCTTCCTTGTTGAGGGGTGAAGGCAGCCTGCGGGCAGGTGACCATCTATCATTTTTTAGCTCAGAAAACCAAATATCCTGACTGCCTTTTGTTCCGTTCGTATTCTGTGGATGGCTTATTCTCGAAAAGTAGATCGTTTTTCCATCCGGCGAAATGATGGGTGCTATTTCGTTGAATTCTGTATTAACCGTTTTACCAAGATTTTCAAGCTGTGCCCAGGCAGGAGCAATAAACAGTATCGAAAATAGTACGAAGAGAGGGAAACGCATGATTTTATCAGAGGATATGGTGTGTTTGCAAGTGCAATTAAGAAATAGAATTTAATTTCTACTTTTTCAAATACAACGATGTATCGAGCGGCTTATTTTCTTTTTTTGTTTTATGGTAATGATCCATTTTTTCAAGAAGGCTGGAGGCTGTATCGGCTACCAGAAGCAGGTCACGGTTTTCAACATGTAAAAAGCCTTCTTCAACTGTTTTGTCCAGATGTGCAAGCAGGTGATCGTAAAAACCATTAATATTTAACAATCCGATAGGACCGGTGAAAATTTTCAGCTGCGACCAGGTCAGGATTTCAAACAGCTCGTCCAGGGTGCCGAATCCGCCTGGCAGCGCAATTACACCATCAGACATAGAAACCATTTTAGCTTTGCGCTCATGCATGGTTTCAACATAATGAAGTTCTGTTAATGTTTTCTTTTCAACTTCAAGTTCGGCAAGAAAGTTTGGGATAATTCCGGTTGCTGACCCGTTGTTGTCCATTGCGCCATCGGAAACTCGGCCCATAAGTCCCATGTTTCCGCCGCCATAAATCAGTTTAATATTCCTGTTTGCCAGTTCCTGTCCAAGCTGGTAAGCCATTTCACTGTAAACAGCTTTTTTACCAAAATTTGAACCACAATAGACTACGATGGATTGCATTGTTTTTTCTTTAAAATAATAAAACTTTATTGGATGATATATTTTACCAGGCTTGTTGTATCCAGGTTGCCAAATGTTCCTGAGCTCATCAGCAGCAGGTTCGTGTCTTTCCAATCCTGCTGTTCCAGGAAATGGGCTAAAGCTTGGCTATCAGTAAAAACGTTTAAATCTTCACGTTTGAAAGCTTCCTTAATATCTTCCTCCGTAATTGGTTCCAATCTTTTATGTGCTATCGTAAGTGGATTGAAATAGACAACGGCAACATCTGCAGCATTCATTTTCCGGCGGTATTGTTTCAAAAAAGTTTTGTTAAGGCTGCTGAACGTATGCAGTTCTGCACAAGCAATGAGCTTTCGATCAGGAAACTGAGCTTTAACAGCAGCCGTAGTAGCTTCTACTTTGGACGGAGCATGAGCAAAATCACGGTAAATATTCACAGTAGCATTGCTTCCCAACAATTCCATACGTTTGGAAGCACCTTTGAATGACTGAATGGCTGTATAAAATGCTTCATCGGTAATGCCCAGCCGTTCGCAGACTACTTTTGCACCACTGATATTTTTCATATTATGCTCCCCAAAAACCATGATTGGAACATCACCCTGTTCCTGGGTAACCAGAAAAGTATGGCCTTCTTCAATTTTATACGAGTGCGCTTCATAAGGCAGACTCAGAACATCGGGACGTTCTTTCTGACCAATTACATCCAGCATGTCATCCGTCTGATCAAATACAATCGCACCTGCTTTCGGGATGGAATCCGCTAATAGCTCAAACTGCTTTACGTACGATTCCCAGGTTGGAAAAACGTTGTAGTGATCCCAGGCAATACCGCTGATCAGAGCGATATGCGACTGGTAATGCATAAATTTTGGTGTCTTGTCCAAAGGCGATGTGAAATATTCATCTCCTTCAATTACGATCAGAGGCGCTTCGTCTGAAAGCTTTACCATATTTTCAAACCCTTCAATCTGTGCACCAACCAGATAATTGAAGACTCTTTTGTTCACATTCAAAACATGCAGTACCATAGAAGTAATGGTTGTTTTGCCATGGCTTCCGGCAATTACTACACGTTGTTTATCAACACTTTGTTCAAATATATATTCAGGATAGGAGTATACCTTAATCCCAAGTTCCTGTGCCTTTTTTAATTCCGGATTATCTTCACGTGCATGCATCCCCAGGATTACCGCTTCCAGATCTTCTGTAATTTTTTCTGGGAACCAACCCATCTCGGCTGGCAATAAATGATGCTGTACTAAACGGCTGACAGATGGTTCGTAGATTTCATCATCTGAACCCGTTATGATAAAACCTTTTTGATGTAATGCAATGGCAAGATTGTGCATGACGCTCCCGCCTATGGATATAAAATGTATTTTCCCGGATGATTTATTTTCACTCATTATTAATATCGAAATGGCTGATTCGAAGCGAAGTTAGTAAGAATTGACCTTTGGGCAAATGGAAGACGAATTGCAGGAAGTAAAAATAGTTAACTATTAAGGAAATGATAGAAAATTATTAGAATGGCATACGGATATTAATAGTATAAAATTGTATCCTGCACCGGCAGGATTTGGTAATTTTATGCTAAGTCAAGAAGTATTTATAGTTTCGCAGTAAGAATTTACGCTACCCGTTACCTTTATGCATTTTAATAATTTTAATTTCCTTCGATTTTTTGCTGCTGTACTGGTTATTTATGGACATTGCTATCCCCTTGCCGGTTATGGCAATCTGGATTATATTCAGGAACTGACGGGTGGTCTGTTTCCTTCTGCCCACATCGGAGTATGTATTTTCTTTTCAATAAGCGGATACCTGATCGCTAAAAGCCTAGTAGCCAGTACAAATTACTTTCACTTTTTCTGGAAAAGGTTTGTTAGGATTATGCCTGGCCTTATTGCTGCCGTTTTATTTACTGTTTTTATTCTTGGACCTGTATGTACTACGCTTCGGTTAGGCGAATACTTCTCCAATCCTGAAACGTATAGATATTTAAAAGTAATCAAGTTGTTTCCTCAATATACAGATAGCCTGCCGGGCGTTTTCAAAAATCTGCCTACTACTATGGTCAATGGCTCTTTGTGGACTTTGGCTTATGAAGTTACCTGTTACGCTCTCTTGATGGTAGCACATATCTTATTTCGGAAACATATAAAAAGTGTAATTCTGATTCTTTTTCTGGGTATTTGGGGATCTTATTTTTTCTGGCATACCGATTTGTCTGAAAACGGACTTCCTATCCGGTTTATTCATCTGAACCTATATAGCCTTCTGGATTTTGGATTATACTTTTTGGCAGGCAATCTTCTTTATTTTTATCAGAACTTGATCAGTTACCGCTGGACCTGGCTGTTTTTATCTTTTATGGTTTTCATGCTAAGTTTTATTCTTTCTTCCAAACTGGCCATCATACCTTTGAGCAGCATCGTATGGGTTCGCTATATCTTTCTTCCTTATGCGGTACTTTCTCTTGGATTTAAAAAAGGATGGCTAAACAATTTTGGTAATTTTGGAGATATTTCTTACGGTTTATATATTTATGCCTTTCCGCTTCAACAGCTTATTTTATCTTTTTATGGTCCGCAGCCTATTTCTATTCCCGTCATGTTTCTATATTCCCTGTTATTAATTTTACCTTTTGCATGGGTTTCATGGAAATATATCGAAGAACCAAGTCTGCAATTAAAAAACCTGATAAAATGAAGTGGATAATTTTATTTATAAGTTCTGTTTTATTTCTGGCAACGTGTAAGCAGGCTGATCAGCCTGCTCCATCTCCCCCGGTTGAAGTAGAAATTCCGGATTCCTGTAACAGTATTTTTCATTCATCCAATGGAAGTATCATTACAAACCTTAAAGAACCGTTTTTTTTAACTTCTTCCGATACATTACCTTATGGAACCAAGGTATACCTTCAGTCCGACTCTATTGTTAAAGCCGGAATACTGGAGATTAGCCTGGATAGCGGCAAAGTTTGGTTAGCGGCAAAATGTATAGCCTTAACCAAGTCGGGAGAAGTTTGGGCCAGGACACGTTATGAAAAGATTTCTTCTCCCATTGTAAAATCAAAATATACCGTTTACTATCGGAGAGTTCTGGTTGTTGGTAATAGTATAACCGGCCATGGTCCTGCGCCGGAACTTGGCTGGACCGGCGACTGGGGCATGGCCGCCAGCCGTGCAGAAAATGATTACCTTCATATTATTTCAAAGAAGCTGCGGGCTCTTAATCCTAATGTGGAAATCAAGGTACTTTTTGCAGTTGATTTTGAACAGAGTTTTTGGAAATACGACTATACAAAACTTAAAACCTATGCAGACTTTCAGCCGGATCTCATTATCATGCGAATTGCAGAAAATACGAATTTGGAATACGTATGGAGCTATGAAAACAATTATGCACAGTATCTAACCGAACTCACCGCTAAGACGAATGCCAAAGTGATCTGTACAACAAGCTTTTGGAAACATTTCGGAGAAGTAAGTACACGTATTAAAAGTGTAGCAAAGAACCGGGGTTATATCATTGCTGACCTGGAACCTTACTGGGCCGATAAAAGCTATACTGCATACAAGTTCTTCAGCGATTCTGGTGTTGGATCACATCCCTCGGATAAAGGGATGCAGGCCATTGCAGACTGTATAAGCAAAAATTTTTAAACGTTTTAATAATAAAAATAATCCTGGATTTCTTTTCTTCTAATGGAATAAATAAACTGTTATCCTCTTTTAACAAACTTCTGAATCAGAGGTAACCCATCTTTACGAACGAAGCGTATAAAATAGGACCCTGGGGTAAGCGTGATAACATTTATTTCAGGGCCCGCTTTATTGTCGGATTCCATGATTACTGTCCCTGTCAGATTCAGAATCTGTACTTTATCAATTTTACTCCATTCGCTATTTGAAATGGTAAGTTTATCCGTCGTCGGATTAGGATAGGCGATAACAGAATTTTCATCTTCAAAAATTATACTCAGAATACGACTGTACGCATAAGTATCATCCAAGTCGATCATCTTCAGGCGATACAGATTTTCGCCGCTTTCTGGCTGATGATCTGTAAATGAATATCTGGAAATGATTTGCTCTGCTTCTCCTTTTGCCTGCACAGTTCCTGCAATGCTCCAGGTTTTACCATCCAGGCTATGTTCCACTTCGAAGCGGTCACTGTTCATTTCTTCAGAAGTGTTCCAGTCTAACAGTACTGATTTTTCAACTTTTTTTGCTGTAAAACCGGCGAGTGTAACCGGCAGCGGGTCTCCGATGGCTAATGAAGTAGTTGCTGATTTACTTCTGCATCCGCTGCGGCTGGTTTTAACAGTATAAACATAGTTGCCGGTATTTTTTGGTACTACAATTTCAACGGTTGAGCCGGTGCCACTTACAATACCTTCGCCATTCCAGGTGTATTTAACATTATTACACTCATTGCCCTGACACGTTACAGTAAGTTTTGTTTTGGTCCCGCTTGCAGGGCTTTTTTCCGGAGCTGTAGCATTAATTGAAAAGGTGCATGGCAAGACATTGGGAGAGTTGTCCCACAGATTTTCCCAGTAACCATCATCCAGCATTTTAATAGACTGTGGTTTTTTGTCTGTAACAGACCAGTTTGTTCCAGCCGAATTAAGATAGGATTGAAACAGATACTGATCGGTAAAGACAGCAGGTGCTATGTTTACCGGAACTGCTGCCTCCCGGGCAGGCGGCTGGTAATTTTTATTGACATAATTTTTCTTTACATCAGCCAGTGTGTAGGCTAACTGAGCAATTTCCAGATCAGAAAAGTTCATGGCAATATGAATGTAATCTGCCCCGTGCTTGTAAGCTCTTGGGAACCATTCAGCCGGGATAGCACCATTTATGCCTCGGCTTCCTCTTGGCTGGCCAAGATCTTCTGGATCAAACTCAATAGCTGCTATTTTGTTTTTATCTGTTCCTTTAATTACATCGGCAACAAGGATTTTTTTATGTAAATCCCATTCCGTTGTACCATCTGAGGAGTATATTCCATCGGCAAGTTCAAGTGCAAGAGGCAATGTGCTGTTATGAAGAAAAGATATATTTCCCTGCTGGGTGCCAAAGTCAGAAATAAAATAAAGTACCTTAATCGATTTGCTATGTTTTTTTACGACTCTATAAAACCCTTCAAATTTTTTCAGAAGTCCCCAGCCGGCAAAACGATGCAAATCCTTTCCTCTTTCGGAACTGTAATAATTCCCATCGGTAGGCTGATAGGCTGTATTGATGTCATACTCTGCGCCATCCCAGGTTGCTTTGGTTTTGTTGGGAAAACGAAGCGGTAAAAATTTTGTTTTCCATGCTTCAAGAGCCTTTTGTTCATAAAGACCAGGATCCAGGGTAGGGCTTGAACTGTTAAAGGGAATAGCAAGTTCTTCGGCAGGGCTGTTGCCCATTTGCACATATAGTAATTTGGGATAGTAAGCCTTAATCTGCGTCATCACGTCATCTACAAACGCATAAAATCTATTTTGTGCATATTCCGAATAGAGAGAAGGACAGGTGTAGGCAATATTGGACTGGATAAGGGAACCATCTTTTGTTTGTGCAATATCCCCTGCCCCGAAGTAGCTATCGTTCCAATAACCAGGCCGGTTGAAGGGAAAATGAAGTGCGAATTTCATACCGGGTTTTAGTTCTGTAATAGCCTTTACCGCCGCTACGATCTTGTCCCGCTGATAGTTTCCCGGTGTTGGTTCATATTGATTCCATTCTATGTGCAAACGGATCGCTGACACGCTTGCATCTTCTCCATTATACGTAAGGTTGGTAAATTTTTGAATGTATTCCCACTGCTCACTGTTAATGCCATTCGCTTCATCCTTATTAAACCCATAACCGGTTGTATTAAGAATAATTTCAGTTTGTGCGAGAAGTCTGAAATTGCAGATGCAGAGAAAAAAAATAATGTTAAGGCTTGTCCTGATGCTCTTTGTAGCCTTAAAAGAGGATAGGACTGGAATAATAAAATTTTTTGTGTACATAGAACCAAACTTGGGTATGTGATTGACTTTTCAATCTTAAACATACTACATAATTGTAGAATTCATACTATTGGCATGGTTTGGTGTTTTTATTATATAGAGAAAATTCGATTAGCGTAGCTTTTGTTTTGAATAATAAAGGATCAATCCGGCGTTTTTCATTGAAAAACAGGGCTTTTGAAAAGTTGATATTAAATTAAACAATTGAAAAATTTTTTTAACTTTTTTTAGAACTTAGTGAATGGTAGAGATTATTCTAAAATAATTCTTACTATTCACTTTTTCAACTGCCGGATTTTTTTTGACAAAAAAGGACGGTTCACATACTGTGTGACCGTCCTTTATATAACCGAATAGTTTGTTTTTAATTAAACCAACTTTTTATATTTAATTCTTGTTGGCGTAGCCTCGGTACCAAGTCTTTTCTTCCGGTTTTCTTCATATTCAGAGAAATTACCTTCAAACCAATATACCTGAGAATCGCCTTCAAAAGCTAAGATGTGGGTGGCAACACGGTCCAGGAACCACCGGTCGTGAGAAATGATAACAGCACAACCTGCAAAGTTTTCCAACCCTTCTTCCAGTGCGCGAAGCGTATTGATGTCCAGGTCATTGGTTGGCTCATCGAGCAAAAGAAGATTTCCTCCTTCTTTCAAAGTCATGGCCAGATGGACACGATTTCGTTCTCCGCCTGATAGTGTCCCCACTTTTTTCTCCTGATCTCCACCACCAAAATTAAACCGGCTGACATAAGCGCGTGCGTTGGATTGCTTGCCCGCCATCATGATCCAGTCATTTCCATCCGCGATACTTTGATATACCGTTTTATTGGCGTCAAGGTTATCATGTTCCTGATCCACATAGGCAAGCTGAACCGTATCTCCAACGTCAAAATGACCTTTTAATGGTTTTAGCTCACCTGTGATCAATTTGAATAAAGTGGTTTTACCTGCACCATTTGGTCCGATAATTCCTACAATTCCATTGGGTGGCAGGGCGAAATTCAGGTTTTCGTAAAGCAGACGATCACCAAAGCCCATGGAAACGTCATGTGCTTCAATGACTTTGCTCCCAAGTCTTGGACCAGCCGGAATGAAAATTTCCAGTTTTTCTTCTTTTTCTCTTCCTTCTTCACCCAATAATCTTTCATAAGCACCCAGTCTTGCTTTGGATTTAGCCTGCCGACCCTTGGTGCCCATACGTACCCATTCCAGCTCGCGCGCCAGTGTTTTCTGACGCTTCGATTCCGTTTTCTCTTCTTTTTTTAGACGTTCCTGTTTTTGTTCCAACCAGGAGGTATAATTTCCTTTCCATGGAATACCTTCGCCACGGTCCAGTTCAAGAATCCAGCCTGCCACATTATCAAGGAAGTACCTGTCGTGGGTTACTGCAATGACTGTTCCTTTATATTGTCTTAAATGTTCTTCAAGCCAAAGTACTGATTCTGCATCCAAATGGTTGGTCGGCTCATCCAGCAACAATACATCCGGCTGACGAAGCAGCAGGCGGCACAGTGCTACCCGACGTTTTTCCCCACCTGAGAGTGTAGATACCAGTGTATCAGAAGGCGGACAGCGTAGAGCATCCATGGCTACTTCCAGCCTATTGTCCAGATTCCAGGCATCTGTCGCATCCAGTCTTTCCTGAACAACACCTTGTCTTTCCAGTAATTTGTCAAAGTCAGCATCCTCATCTCCAAACGCTTCGTTGATCTGATCATATTCTTTCAGAAGATCTACAATTTCCTGTACACCTTCTTCCACAACTTCACGAACTGTTTTAGCAGGATCAAGCTTGGGTTCCTGTTCCAGCATACCAACAGAATAGCCAGGGGAAAACACAACGTCCCCCTGAATGTCTTTATCTATACCTGCAATGACGCGTAAAAGTGTAGATTTACCAGAGCCATTTAACCCTAGTACACCAATTTTAGCTCCATAAAAAAAGGATAAATAAATATTTTTTATGATATGCCGGTTAGGGGGAATGATTTTGTTAACTCCCGACATTGAGAAAATAATGGTTTCGTTACTCATTTTTTAGTTAATTTGTGCTTAGCAAATATCGTTATATATCCCTACACTTAGCAGATAAAAAACTTTAAAGAATGGAAAATGCCACATTGAATGATGAATACGGCTATGTTAAAGACAGCAAAGTATTTTTAAAAGGGTATTTAGAGTACCCAGACCGGCAAATTGGAGAAGTAAAAAGGACAGAACAAGAAGCAATTGACTATTTCAAAAACCGCTTTACTATCGTTTTAAATAAGGTAGAACAGCTGGAAACCGAAATAGACGAAGCGCTGAATAAAGGTTCTTACTTGACAAAACTTATACAGTTGCAACGAAAACTGATAAGTTTTGACGCACTCGGGGACTTTGTGCCTCTGTTGGAAAGGCTTCAGGAAAAGGAAGAATATCTACGGGGTTTGATTGAAATTAATCAATTAAAAAACCTTGAAATCAAAAGGGCTCTGATTGAAGATGTAAAAGCGGCGGCTGCTATTGAAGATTATGCGGTAGCAACAGATCAGATCCAGGAGATTAAAGCAAAATGGATTCGTACTGGTCCGGTTGAAAAGGAATTTCAGGATGAAGTGGAAGTTACTTTTCAGGAAATTCTGGATAGCTTTTTCCAAAGACGCCGTGATTATTTCGATGAGCAGAATAAAATCAACCAGGAGCGTATCGATGAATACGAGCGTTTGATTAAAATTACGAAAACGCTGAGTTACTCACGGGACCTTGATGATGCTTATAATAAGGCACGCGAGGTACGTGTGGCGTGGAATAATGTGGGAGAAGTTCCTCCAAAAAGATTCTTTAAGGTCAATAAGGCATACCGCCATTTCCTTAAATTATTTTATGATAAATATAATCTCGCTAAAGGGATCGAACCGAAGGTACGTGTTGACCCGAGAATTGCTGAACAGCAGGCATTACTGGCACGCGCTGAAACCTTGCTGAGACAACAGGATATCGTGGAAGCATCGCAGGAAGCCAAGGTATTATTGAGCAAATGGAAAGAGATTAAAATCCCTTTTAAACTTGCTGATAAAGAATTGGCAGAACGTTTCCGTTCGGTTTGTGATAAAATATTTGAATTAAGCTATCTGGCGCGTGTGATCAGTCGCAAGTACCCTGCTTTTGAAATGAAAAGTCAGGAAGAACAGCTTCGCACAAAATTAAGAGAGCTGGAATGGCTTGCTAAACGTGAAAAAAGCGATCTTGAGTTTGCTGTTATTGAGTTCGACAGAACGGCCACCGGTGATCCTGAACAGGATAAACAGGCCATGGGACGTATCAATATACAGAAACGTAAAGTAGCAATGAAAGAAAGAATTTTGTCTGAATTTGAAAGGAAATTAAAATCAATCACTGGTTAATTCCTTCATAGACGATTTTCTGATAATAAGATTGGACGTAAGCACCCTGGTTTCGAAAGCGACCGGGGTGCTTTTGCTTTCTATAAGATCTAATAACAAAGTAGCAGCCAGTTGACCCATTTCAAAAGAAGGCTGTGCTACGGAACTTAGAGGCGGATCCAGAAGTGACGAGATAGAAAGATCGGAAAAGCCGACAATGGCAACGTCATCCGGCATACGGTAACCCAGTTGCCTTAACGCCCAGTGAACGCCGATTGCAATCCGGTCGCTGGCAGCAAAAATAGCATCCGGCCGATTTCTCAGAGCCATAAGCTGATATGCACGTTCTGTTCCGCCAGCCTGATTGTATTCGCTGCTAACCACCCATTCATTGTGTAACTCAATGCCGTGATGAGTCAGCGCATCCTGATAGCCTTTCAGTCGATTACGGCTAATTGAAAGATTGGCAGGTCCGGCAATGTGCGCAATGCTTTTGCATCCACGACTGATTAAATGTTCTGTAGCTTCATAAGCGCCTTTATAATCATCCACACGGACTTTGTGACTGGGCATGGTTTCGCTTACGCGGTCAAAAAATACGACAGGAATGCCTTGCTCCTGAAGAGCTACAAAATGATCATGATTCTCCGTTTTGCTGGAAATTGAAACGATCAGTCCGTCTACACGCCTGGTTGCTATATGTTTGGTGTCAGCAAGTTCTCTTTCATAGGATTCATGGCTTTGATAGATCATCGTATGATAACCCCGGCTGTATGCAATATCCTCCACGCCTCCAATTGCTGTTGAAAAAAACGGATTGGCAATATCCGGAACAATGATTCCTAATGTCTGTGTGCGGTTTCTTAATAAACTAAGCGCAATAGGGTTTGGCGAATAATTCAGTGATTCCGCCAAAGTTATAACTCTCTTCTTGGTCTCTTCACTAATTTCCGGACTGTCACGTAATGCCCTGGATACCGTTGATTTTGAAACGTTTAGTTGTCTTGCTATTTCCTTAATGGTAATCGAGGCTTTTCTCATAAAGAAGAGTATATCAGAATAATGCAATTATATTATTTATTCTTTAAAATTCACCACAGCATGATTAACGCTAAAAATCTGTGCATTTTTAAATGTTCCGGGAAAAATAACTTTCCGGGAACGGTTTCGGGAACGGTTGCGTAAATATATTGGTTTTTTTCAAGATTTATTTTTGTATATCAACGAATCAATCATTAAACTAGACGAATAATTACAAGAGTTGCACTGAATGGTGCGCATAATAATCCAGGAATTTTTCTATATCAACCTTGACCAACCTTATGGAGATTAAATCGTTTACTCATGTATTACCCCCTGTATATTCGCAGAAAAGTATGCTAGAAAATCTCTTTGGGAAGGTAGTCGCTAATGGAGATTATTATGCTTTTCGTGAATTGTTTACACATCATTACCGTTCGTTGTGCAACTATGCCATGCGGGTGGTAGTAACCAGAGAAATTGCGGAAGAAGTAGTTTCGGACGTATTTGTTAAGCTTTGGAAAAACCGTGAGCAGATTGAAGTGCATACTTCTTTTCAGGCTTATATATATAGAGCTGTGAGAAATCAGGCACTTGATTATTTAAAATTAAAACTTCATCGTCAGCACGAGCGTGAATCACTTGATAATGTGCAGTGGAATCTGACACATGCCGATCATTATACACCTATTGAGGAGATGGCTTTCAACGAATTTTACGAACGTGTTGAGGGTTGCATTCAGGATCTGCCGCGTCAGTGCCAGGTTATTTTCAGGCTGAGCCGCGAGGAAGGTTTGCGATACCGTGATATTGCAGAGCGTCTGCAAATTTCGGTCAAAACGGTAGAAACACAAATGAGCCGTGCATTGAAGGTATTGCGTGAAAGAGTGCCGGAGCATAAGTTGGTAGCGTGAAAGCGGTTGGCTATTAGCTTTTGGCTGTTAGCTTTGGATCTCGGCTAATTTAAAGTAATAGGCCCATACGTTGAAAAATAATATCGATACATATAGTTTGAAATAAATTAATTATCAAGATACCTAATATCAATTTGCCACGAGCTAAAACATTTTGGTATAAAAGTAATAAAAACCCAAATTGCGCAGAGGCTAAAAGCTTCTTGCTAACAGCCAATAGCTAAATAAATCTATGTCTTTAGAACAAACTTGGCGCTGGTTTGGCCCAAATGATCCTGTATCGTTGCAGGATGTCCGTCAGGCAGGAGCCACCGGAATCGTATCCGCATTACATCATATACCCAACGGAGTTGTCTGGGAAGTTGAAGAAATTCTTGCAAGGAAAGAAATCATAGAAGCTGCTGGCCTTACCTGGTCTGTGGTAGAAAGTGTCCCGGTTCATGAAGCGATTAAAACCCGGACAGGTGATTTTGAAAAGTATATTCAGAATTATCAGCAATCACTTATCAATTTAGGTCAGTGTGGTATTGATACCGTTTGTTACAATTTTATGCCGATCCTGGATTGGACTAGAACCGATCTGGATGCGCCGATGCATGATGGTTCAACAGGTTTACGTTTTGATGCTACGCAATTTGCCGCTTTTGATCTATATATATTAAAAAGAGAAGGAGCAGAGGAGCAGTATAGTGAAGAACAAAAAAGTGCTGCATTGACCTGGCTGGAAAAAGCCGGCAGTGAAGATGTTAACAAGCTGACAAGGAATATTATCGCAGGTTTGCCGGGATCTGAAGAAAGCTTTACGATTGAAGAATTTCGCCAGGTTTTAAATACATACAAAAATATTGGTGACCTGGAACTACGTACACATCTGTACCAATTCATACAGGCAATTGCCCCTGTGGCAGAACAGGCCGGTATAAATCTGGCCATTCACCCGGATGATCCTCCTTATCCGATTTTAGGCTTGCCGCGGGTGGTAAGTACTGAAATTGATGCCATGCAGTTACTGGATGCTTACGACAGCAAAGCCAACGGACTGTGTTTTTGTACCGGTTCTTACGGCGTTCGTGCGGATAATGATCTTTCAGGTATGGTAAAACGCCTGGGAGATAAAATTAATTTTATCCATTTACGGGCGACAAGACGAGAGGCAGACGGAAGTTTCTACGAAGCGGATCATTTGAACGGCGATGTGGATATGTATGCTGTGATGGAAGCTTTGATTCTTGAACAGAAAAGAAGAGTGGAAGAAGGCAGAAAAGATTTGAGAATGCCTTTCCGTCCTGATCATGGTCATAGAATGCTGGATGATCTTACCGGGACAAAGCGTATGAATCCGGGTTATACGGCCATTGGAAGATTACGCGGTTTAGCCGAATTGCGTGGCCTGGAAATGGGGATTGAAAGAAGCTTGAAATAAAATATTCAAATAGTCTGACAGCTGATCGCTGACAGCCGAAGTAAAAATGCAGCAATGATGGCCATAAATACCACCGCACAGAAAACGTTTATTGACGAGAATTTTCTTTTACGTTCAGAAACTGCCCGCATCTTATATCATGAGTATGCAAAGGAAATGCCGATCATTGATTATCACTGCCACCTTCCGCCGGACCAGATTGCTCAGGATAAACAATTCGAAAATCTGACGCAGATCTGGCTTTACGGAGATCATTATAAATGGCGCGCGATGCGTGCAAATGGCATCAATGAAAAGTATTGTACAGGTAATGCAAGCGATTGGGAAAAATTTGAACAATGGGCTGCAACCGTTCCGTATACCATGCGTAACCCACTGTATCATTGGACACATCTGGAATTGCTGCGTTATTTTGATATTGATATTTTACTTAATAAAGATACAGCGAGAGAAATCTATGATGAATGCTCTGCAAAATTAAAGCAGAAAGATTTCAGTGTCCGCAGTCTCTTAAAGCGTATGAATGTCAAGGTGATCTGTACAACCGATGATCCGACAGATTCTTTAGAATATCATCAGATCATCCGTGACAGTGATTTGGACATAAAAATTTTGCCAACTTTTCGCCCGGACAAAGCGATGTTACTAATCGATTCTCCGGCAGAATTTCAGCAATATCTCAATAAATTATTCGAAGTTGCAGGCGTATCGAATGGAAGCACCTATGAAGATTTGCTGTCTGCGCTGAAAAATCGTCATGACTTTTTTGCTGAAATGGGCGGACGTTTATCCGATCATGGTCTGGAGCATATTTATGCATCCTTTGATGAAACTGATGCACGCACTGCTTTGGCTGAAACGTTGTCTGGCAAAACAAGTTCCGCTGAGTTGCGTACTGCTTTTAAATCGGTTTTGCTGTATGATCTTGCCAAAATGGATCATAGCAAGGATTGGGCGCAACAATTTCATTTGGGTGCATTAAGAAATAATAATTCCCGGATGTTAAGTACGCTGGGACCGGACACAGGTTGGGATTCGATCGGAGATTACAGTCAGGCTGAAGCTTTGTCTAAATTTTTAAACAAGCTTGACTCAACCGATCAGCTGGCAAAAACGGTTTTATACAACCTGAATCCGGGAGACAATGAAGTACTTGCTACCATGACCGGGAATTTTAATGACGGCACAGTACCAGGAAAAATGCAATTCGGTTCGGGTTGGTGGTTTCTGGATCAGAAAGATGGTATGGAGAAGCAAATGAATGCACTTTCCAACATTGGGTTACTGAGCCGTTTTGTAGGTATGCTGACAGATTCCAGAAGTTTCCTTTCTTATCCGCGTCACGAATATTTCCGCCGGATACTTTGCAACCTGATTGGTAACGATGTTGAAAACGGAGAATTGCCAAAGGATATTCCTTGGCTTGGAAAACTGGTTCAGGATATTTCGTACAACAATGCTAAAAATTACTTTGGGTTTTGAAAAGCAGGAAATTGTTTACAAAACCTTATTGCATAAAGCCGGTCTGATTTTGGAAATCGGCCGGCTTTTGGTATAACTTAGCGGACAATAAATTAAATACTATTCCGGCATGCGGATAAATGCCATCCTAACCATTTCTGATTAAAATTGACAAAATATTTATGTCTAAAATAGTAACATTCGGAGAAGTATTAATGCGTCTCTCAACACCCGGCTTTTCCCGTTTTGAACAAGCCCGGCAACTTGATGTAACTTATGCAGGCGGAGAAGCGAACGTAGCTTCGGCCCTGGCGTATTGGGGGCATCATACAGCACATGTAACCCGTTTTCCGGATTCGCCGATTGGACGTGCCGCTGCGCAGTACCTTCATTTTCACGGGGTCGATATTTCCAATATTATTTACGGTGGGCCGAGAATGGCGGTTTATTTTCTGGAAACAGGTGCCGCTTTAAGAGCAAGCCAGATTGTTTATGACCGTGTAAATTCTTCACTGGCCACGATTGATCCAAGTGAATTAAATTGGGATGAAATATTGAAAGATGCTGACTGGTTTCACTGGGCAGGGATTACTCCTGCCTTGTCACAGGGAGCAGCAGACGCTTGTCTGGCCGGAATTCAGGCTGCGAGAAGAAAAGGTATTACCGTTTCAGGCGATATATTTTACCGTGCCAATTTATGGAAATATGGTAAAAAACCTTCTGAAGTGCTTCCTGCTTTAACGGCCGGAACTGATATTGTGATCGCAAACCGTGAAAATATCAGCGAAATATTTGGTATTGGAGGAGATGATTTTGTTGAGTCCTGTATCAATTTAAAGAGTGCTTTTCCACAGGTTAGCCGGGTTGTCGATACGAAACGGACTTCTTTAAGTGCCACGCATAATTTGCTGAGAGCCTATTTGTGGAACGGAGAAACAGTTCTTGAAACGCAAGATATTGACATTAACCCAATCGTTGACAGAGTAGGAGGAGGAGATGCTTTCATTGCAGGATTAATTCACGGATTGATTTCTTTTAACGATGAACAAAAAGCGCTGGAATTTGGTGTAGCAGCTTCAGCTCTGAAACATACGATTGAAGGTGATGCACTTATTTCCACTATTGCGGAAGTGGAAGCAATCCGCCAGGGAGAAACTTCCGGAAGAATTAGGAGATAGATCATTTAGGTGCAGAGCACTTTAATATTTGTAGAAAATTAATTTAGTCAGCGTTTTTTAAAGGTGCAGCGCACCATACTGACTCTGACATCGCAAAATCTGAAATAATTATGGCAACCATAGATAAAGATACCACCATCATTTTGATGAACGAAACGGGCTTATTGCCGCTTTTTTACCATGCCGATATTGCAGTAGCAAAAGCAGTTCTAACAGCCAGTTACAAAGGCGGAGCCCGGGCATTTGAATTCACAAACCGCGGGGCAAATGCATACGAAGTTTTTGTTGAGTTAATTGCTTATTCACTGGAAAGTCTTCCGGGAATGGCACTAGGAATAGGCACGGTTTACGATGCCGAAACAGCTCAGAAATACATTGATGCCGGTGCAGATTTCGTAGTAGCACCTTTTACAAATCCGGAAGTTGGGGACGTTTGTAACAAGGCAAATATTCCCTGGATTCCGGGTATTGCTACATTAACAGAGATTTTTCATGCGCTGAAAGGTGGTGCGGAAGTCGTGAAACTATTCCCCGGAGAAGTGTATGGATCTGCTTTTGTGAAAGCGGTAAAAGGTCCGATGCCGCATGTAAAAATTGTAGTTACGGGTGGTGTTGCTCCAACAAAAGAAAGCATAGAAGAATGGTTTGGCGCTGGCGCTTATGGCGTAGGCATGGGTTCAAACCTGTTTCCAAAAGAAGTGATCAGTGAAGGAAATTATGCCTGGATTGAACAAAAAGTAGCGGAAAGTATTCAGTTGATCAAGGAATTTCGCGCTAGAAATTGATCCGGTAAATTATTTAAAGACGTGTATTAAGATTTTTTTGATGCACGTCTTTTTTCTACACACCCAAAAATTCCAGATGCTTCAAAGCTGCCCTTAATTCTGTATACGTAATATCATCACTTAGCGCTGCTTTCGCTTCATTCAGGGTAACCTGTTTGTTTTCCATAAAATAATCAATCACTTTATTGATCTTTTCTTTTGGAAAAATATCGAAGATATCCAGTTCACCCGTGCCGATGTAATGCGCAAGATGTGTTTCGATTGTCGTAATACCCAAAGCTCTCTCTTCCGCAATTTCTTCTACCGTTTTTCCTGAATTGAAAAGGTCAAAAGTGATCTTTTTAGTGTCTGCTTTCTCTTTTCCGAGCGTGAGCTGGTTTGTGGGTTTTTCAATCTTATTGTCTTCACAATAGGCAGCAATCATGGTCACCAGTTCTTTCCCAAATTGTTTGACCTTGGTTTTACCAATCCCTTTTACAGCTTCCAGTTCCTGAAGTGTCATTGGTAATTTTGTTACCAATTCTTCCAGTGCTTTTTGTGGTAAAACGATGTATACAGGCACATCTTTCTCCGTTGCCAGATTGTTCCGCCAGTCACGTATCGTTTTATAAAGTTCTCCGTTTGGAATATTTTTTAAGGCTGCGGCGGTTTTTGTGATTGGAGTAATCGTTTTTATACTAACCTTAAAGTCAATATCGGCATTTGATTTGGCCCGTAAATAAGTTGCTGTATTAAAAACTTCTTTACAAGCTTCCATTACGGCTCTTTTTATAAAGACAGCCCGTTGAAAATACTCCAGGGCTTGTTCTGCTACTTTCTTAACAGCCGCATTGTCAACTTCTATTTCAAGCGCTTTGCTTTCCGGATAAATGGATTGTTCAATTTTGTCATAAAAATAGACACACCCTTTTTGGACACGGATATTCAAAGCTTCATTTTCTTCGGGCAGACCAGCTTCTACAAAAAACTGGTTCAACTGATTTTTAAATTTATCGGAAACATTGAAAATGTCCTGATCAGCTGTTGCCTGAATTAATTTTAAAGTGATATGAACTGATTTATTAATTAAATTTTCATGTTCAGCCACAACCCGGTTAAGCCTTGAAAATGCATATTTCATTTCACTGAAATCAAATAATTCCAGCAGCAAAGAGCGCTGAAAGTTTATTTTTGAATTTGTAAGCTGATCTCCGTTCGGCTCATTAGCACTTGCCTCTTTGGTATAAGCTGCCACAACGCCGTCTGTTTTTACACTGTGCAAAGAAATCGGTGTACGCAGTACCATGCCTTCAAAACTTTTACAGCGGCTGAGCGCGACATAAACCTGCCCGTGTGCAAAGGAATTATTCGCATCAATAATCGCCTTTTCAAAGGTTAATCCCTGACTTTTATGGATGGTTATTGCCCAGGCAAGTTTTAAGGGATATTGAGTAAAGGTGCCGATAACCTGTTCTTCAATTTCCTTAGTCTGCGGGTTTAATGCATATTTGATATTTTTCCATTCGGCCGGATGCACATCAATTTCAACATAATCACCCTTGCATTTTACATAGATGATATCGTCTTCTATTCGTGTAATTGTTCCGATCTTCCCATTGTAGTACAGCTTATCCCGGGAAGCGTCATTTTTAACAAACATGACCTGTGCACCTGTTTTCAATGCAAGGCTCTGCTCCGTTGGATAGGCATACTGCGGAAAATCATCGAGGATCTGAGCTTGGAAAAGACGTGATTTCCCTTTCAGGTTTTCCAGTTTACCGCTGTTAATCTCCTGCGCAGTATTGTTGTGTGTTGTTAGTGTGATGTATCCTTCATCTTCCGCCGGATTAAAGTTTGGAATATAACGTTGATTCAATGCTTCCAGACTTACTTTGTCAAGCTGATTTTCACGAATCCGGTTAAGCAAATCAATAAAAAATGTGTCGGATTGTCTGTAAATATGTTTCAGTTCTATCCGTACAGGATCTGTTTGTCTGAGGGCATTGCTGCTAAAAAAGAAAATCGTATCGTAATAAGGCTTTAGCATATTCCATTCTTCCTCCTTGATCACCGGAGAAAGCTGGTGCAGGTCACCGATCATGAGCAGCTGCGTTCCGCCAAAAGGTTTGTTGCGGTCTTTATAACGCCGTAAGACTTCATCAATACCATCCAGCATATCTGCCCGGACCATACTGATTTCATCAATGACCAACAAATCCAGACTTTTGATCAGGTTTATTTTTTCTTTGTTGAAGCGGCTGTAGCGCTGTTCATTAGAGCTGCTTTCAGGAATATAAGGTCCAAAAGGAAGTTGAAAAAAAGAATGGATGGTAACGCCTCCGGCATTGATCGCAGCTACACCGGTGGGTGCCACGATAGCCATTCTTTTATGAAGTGTCTTTTTTAGTGTATGCAAAAACGTGGTTTTGCCTGTACCTGCTTTTCCGGTTAAAAAGATATTTTTATTGGTATTATGAACGAATTGAGCGGCTAGTTCCAGTTGTGTGTTTTGCTCCATGACCATTATTTGATTCCGACTATCACATTCTTGTTTATTTTCTCTTTTCTTTAAGCGTAATTACTTCCCTTATCAAAAGATAGCCCTTTTACCCTTAACAAATATATCACAATGAAAAACACATTACTATTTACATTCCTAATTCTCATATTTCTTAATTGTTCTGCCCAGGATATCTCGGGACCGTGGAGCGGTATCCTCCAGGTTCCTGGTGCTCAATTGAGGCTTGTGTTGCATCTTACAAAAATAAATGAAGGTTATTCGGCCACAATGGATAGTCCCGATCAGGGAGCAAAAGGCATTCCTGTTAACTCAGTTGAGTTTACCAATTCTGCATTGAAGCTAACCATGACCAGTCTGAATGCAGAATACACCGGAGTGTTGGGTACAGATAATATTTTTAAAGGGACATTCAAGCAAAACGATCATTCTTTTCCCTTGGATCTTAAACGAGGTGATTTGGAAAAACCGAAAATTGCGAGGCCTCAGGAGCCTGTCAAACCCTATCCATATTATTCCGAAGATATAAAATTCAGTAATGAAGAGGCACAGATTTCTTTGGCTGGTACACTTACTTTACCTGCAAAGGAAGGACAGTTTCCAGCTGTTATATTGATTTCAGGGAGCGGACCGCAAAACCGTGATGAAGAATTGCTGGGTCATAAACCTTTTCTTGTTTTAGCGGATTATCTGACCAAAAATGGAATCGCTGTTTTGCGGTATGATGACAGGGGAACTGCCCAGTCTACCGGTACTTTTGGTACTGCAACAACAAAGGAGTTTGCAACAGATGTGAAATCTGCAATCAATTACCTGAAAACGAGAAAAGAAATTAACCTGAAAAATATAGGTTTAATAGGTCACAGTGAAGGAGGGATAATTGCCCCCATGATAGCAGCAGATTCAAAAGATGTAGCTTTTATCATTTTGTTGGCGGCTCCCGGTATTCCAGGTGATCAGCTTATAATCAAACAAGCGAATCTGGTAAATAAGGCCAACGGCCTGACGGATGATGTTGTGAACCGGATTGATGTTTTAAATAAAAAGGGTTTTGGTATACTTAAAGAGAAATCAGATTTTAGCGAGATCAAAAAAGCATTGACTTCTATTGTAAAAGAAACCATTCAATTGCTTCCGGCGAGCCAGCAGCCTCCTGCAAATCAAAAAGATGAATATTTTGCGAACTATATAAATCAAATTTCAACACCGTGGTTCCAGTATTTGATTCGATATAATCCGGCGGAAGTTTTGGAAAAAGTAAAGTGCCCTGTACTGGCTTTAAATGGAGAGAAGGATTTACAAGTTCCCCCGAAAGAAGATTTGGAAGGAATAAAAAAAGCTTTGGAAAAAGGGGGGAACAAGAACTTTACAATTAAAGAATTACCAAATCTGAATCACCTTTTTCAGGAAAGCGAAACGGGATCTCCTAATGAATATGCCAAGATTGAGCAAACTTTTTCGCCAACTGCTTTGACTGAAATTTCGAATTGGATTAAAACAGTAGTTTCAAAATAATAAGATCATGCTAATTGCTACTGCAATTCTTTTGCTCACTTTTGCTTCGTTAGGGTTTCTGATAACAAAGAAAAATGCCAGATACATGCTTTCCGGTTTCAAACAATTTCATCATTCCAGGGAATTTCTGTTTTTACTGGTAATAAGTGTGAATTTGGTTAATACTAACCTGAACAAAAGATAGAAAAACAGTTAAACTGATTATTAATAATAAATCCCCTTTTGCGGCTGAAAATAGCAAAATGGGATTTATTATTTAGTTTAGATATTGAGGTTTCACGGATTCGCTTTTTAAAATTTACCAGTGAAAAATCTTAATTAAGAATCGTTTCCTCTTTTAGAAGTAACTCCAGATTTTCAATAACGGCTTTGCTAAAACCAGGTAATGCCATCAGATCAGCTCCCCATAGTGAAATATCACTTAAAACTGGCCTTACCAGTTCCGTTGCAGAATTTGCCTTATCCCACTTTTCAGCAAAATAAGCGGCGGAATCACAGCGGATTGGATATAATTCCTCATTTCGTTCACCGGAATATATTCCTTCCAGCAACTGAACAGGCTTCATGAATAATAAAAAGGCTGCAAAACCTTTAGCAAAAAGAGCCGGAACTTCACTGGTTTTCTGGTAATGGTTTAAAAGCGTAGGAATATTACGCATCTTCATTTTTGCAGTATACTGAACAGTAATATCAATGAGCTGATGGCGAATAAACGGGTTCCTAAAACGGTCCAGAACCTGATTTCCAAATTCCCGGGCACGTGCCGGATCAACATCATAAGGAATCGCAGGAGCCAGTTCTTTCAACATAATGTCAGCTATAAACGCAGCAGTCTGAGAATTTTCCATACTTTCACGGACAGTATTCAGTCCATGCAAAAAACACAAGCCTGAAGCCAGGGTATGCGTACCATTAAGCAGGCGGAGTTTCAATTCTCTGAAAAGATCGATATCCGGTTCAATGATAACTCCTGAATCAGCTTTGGCAAAACTCAGAACCGATTTTACATGTGCATCACCTTCAATCGCCCAAAGGCTGTATATTTCTGAAACAATTAATAAATCATCTTTGTAACCTGATTTTTTCGACAATTCAGCTACGGTTTCTGCGTCTGGTTTGCCCGGAACAATCCGGTCAACAAGTGAATTGCAAAATTGATTATGCTGTTCAAGCCAATTTATAAAATCATTACCTAAGGCATGTTCCTGTGCTTGTTTTAAAACAATTTCACGCAACTTAGTACCATTGCCAACAATCAATTCCGTAGGAACAATTACCATTCCGGATTCTGGTGAGCCTTCAAAAGCTTTAAAACGTTCGAACAAAAATGCAGTTAACTTTCCGGGAAAAGAGGTTGGCGGAGAAGCCTGCAAATTATCTTCTGCAAATTGTATCCCAACTTCTGTGGTATTTGAAATGACAATCTGCATGTCAGGATTATGCGCACATTCCAGAATTTCTTTCCAGTGATTACTGGCTGAAAGTGTCCGGCTAATGGCTGTATTAATGATGGTCTCATCAACGTGTTCTCCGTTTTGAATTCCCCTAATACCATGCGAAAAAATATTTTTCTGCATTTCAAAAGCATCAGCGCTGCCTTGTGACGTTGATTTTACGACTACGATCCGGCCATTGAAAATATTTTGCTGATTGGCTTTATTTACGAAATAATCCGGAAGTCCCCGCAAAAGTACACCGGTACCAAACTGGATTATTCTTTCTGGTAAAGCAAGAAGTTTTTCCAGATTAGGATATAGTTCAGGACGTTGTCTTAACAATTCCGGAGATAGCTGCGATACGGTCATTTTTGTAATTTTCTTGTTCAGGAATACGACGCTTTTTCTTTGTTTAAACCCCTAAAAAAAGAGGCACCGTTTGGATGCCTCTTTCTATAAATATAGTATTCTGATATAAATCAGAGTAACTTTTATACCGTCAATGTTACATAACCACTTTCCTCTTTTTCTTTCTTTTCATCAGGAAAAACAAAAGTTGTAGCATTGGATACTTTTTCAGGAAGAAGAGCAATTTCTAACACTTCATCCACTTTATCCACATAATAGAAAGTCAGGTCCTTGATATAATTTGCCGGTACTTCCTCTACATCTTTACGGTTTTTTGAGCACATGATAATTTCTTTCACGCCGGCTCTTCTTGCTGCAAGGATCTTCTCTTTAATACCACCTACCGGAAGAACTTTTCCACGCAGGGTAATCTCACCGGTCATGGCCAGGAATGGACGGATTTTACGCTGTGTAAAAATCGAAGCCATAGAAGTTACCATCGTGATACCGGCAGAAGGCCCGTCCTTTGGAACAGCTCCGGCAGGAACGTGCACGTGCAGATCGTAATGGTTAAAAATGCGGTAGTCAATGTCGAGTTTATCAGAATGTGCTTTCAGGTAGGAAAGAGCCGTAATTGCTGATTCTTTCATAACGTCTCCAAGCTGTCCTGATAATGTCAGACCACCTTTCCCACGGCTCAGACTGGTCTCAATAAACAGGATTTCTCCACCTACTGAAGTCCACGCCAAGCCTGTAACTACACCTGCAAAATCATTGTCCTGATACAGATCTTTATCAAAAATTTCTGCGCCAAGGAATTTTTCAACGTGTTCTATTTTTATCGTTTTAGGATATTCCTGATCCATCGCAACCGATTTCGCAATTTTACGAACCAGTGTTCCTACTTTTTGTTCCAGGTTACGTACACCGGACTCACGGGTATAACCTTCAATGACACGCAGAAGCGCTGCATCTTCAAATTTTATATCAGTTGCTTTTAATCCGTGATCTTTCCGCTGCTTAGGCACCAGATAACGTTTGGCAATCTGTAATTTTTCTTCAATGGTATAACCCGTCATTTCGATAATTTCCATGCGGTCGCGAAGCGCCGGATGGATCGTATCCAATGCATTGGCAGTAGCTACAAAAAGTACGCGTGAAAGATCATATTCAACCTCCAGATAATTGTCTGTAAAAGAAGAATTTTGTTCCGGGTCTAATACTTCCAGCAAAGCTGAGGCAGGATCTCCGCGGTAATCCGAGCTTACTTTATCAATTTCATCCAGAATAAATACAGGATTGGCAGAACCAGCCTTTTTGATATTCTGGATAACTTTTCCAGGCATGGCACCGATATACGTTTTACGGTGACCACGTATTTCCGCTTCATCATGCACACCACCCAGTGCCATACGTATATATTCCCTGTTCAACGATTTGGCAATGGATTTTCCCAAAGAGGTTTTACCAACGCCGGGAGGTCCATACAAGCAGAGAATCGGTGCTTTCAAATTACCTTTCAGTTTTAAAACGGCCAGGTATTCAATAATCCGTTCCTTCACCTTTTCCAAACCGAAGTGATCAGAATCCAGTACTTTTTGTGCACGAACCAGATCGAAATTATCTTTTGTAAATTCTCCCCAAGGCAGATCTACCAGCGTTTCCAGATAATTTAAGGTCACCGGATATTCAGGAGCCATCGGGTTGATACGCTGCAGCTTGGCCAGTTCTTTGTCAAAATGAGCACGAACGGTATCAGACCACTTTTTCTGACTTGCTTTCGCACGGATATCATCCATATCACGCTCCGGACTATCAATTCCCAACTCATCATGCAAAACTTTAATTTGCTGCCGGAGGTAATAATCACGTTGCTGCTGGTCAATATCCGAACTAGCTTTAGACTGGATCTCACGCTTCAATTCAAGCATTTCAATCTCCCGCATCATATACTGAAGCAAAAGTGTGGCTTGTTTATGCCCGTTTCTTTCTTCCAGCAATCTCTGTTTATCCGCTACTTCAACATTAATATTTGAAGAAAGAAAATGAATCAGGAAAACAGGGCTTTCAATATTGTCCAGCGCAATTCTGGCTTCCTGCGGAATCTCAGGATTCAGGCGCATGATTTTATGGGCACCATCGCGAAGAGATTGTAAAAGCGCTTTTGACTCCTTTTTTGTAGGAGCAACAAAAGAATCTTCAATCGCTTCTACTTCAGCAGTCAGATAGGGATCTTCACTTAAAATCTTTTTTATTTCAAAACGCTGACGTCCCTGAACAATGATCGTTACATTTCCATCCGGAAGTGTGATCATTTTCAGAATATGCGCAACCGTTCCGATTTTATGCAGGTCATCTGCAGTAGGATCTTCTTTATTTGGTTTGGCCTGAGTAACAGCACCTAAAATCCGCATATTAATATCCGAATTCCGGTATATTTTCTTTACAAGACGAATTGCTTTCTGGCGTACCACGGTAACGGGAATTACCATGCCCGGAAAAAGTACAGTTTGCCTGATTGGCAGGATGGCAAGTTCACCAGGTACTTCAAAAGGTTCATCAGAGCCCTCAGGACCACCAAGAGGAACAATTTCAAGGCTATCTAAATCCGAATCGGACACAAGCAGCCGACTATAGAGGTCAGAAGGTTCAAATTTCATAGGCGTTCTGCCATAATGACAGATAATCTTTTCCTAATTTATAAATAATGACTTTCAAATGAAAGGGATAAATACAACAAAATTGCTGTGCCAACCAAATGTTGTCAGGCTAAATGTTAAATAATCACTCTTTCAAAGCGTTTGAACAGCTTGTCCTTTTTTATACAAAAAGGTCTTTGGTCCAGAAGGAAGTTTAAGGTTGGTCATATTAACCTGATCGTCAAATACTTCCATTAAGATACTATTTTGAAGTTTCCAGCCTTCCGGATTATCTGAAAAGGGAATTTCAAGATAGATCCAGGTAGCATCCGCTTCTTCTTCCTTACCTAAATACTGAACTTCTGCTTTTTTCTGCACGTTTATCAATGTAAAGTGTTTGCGGATATAACGCTCAACAAACGGGTTATTCTGATCATTGTTTTTGATACTGAAAACACGTTTATTATTATCTTCTGAAATTCCTTTTTCAAGATCATCCGTAAAAATGCGGATACTTATTTCAAAGGATTTAGCCGCCTTATCCAACTGCATTTGCGTTACACTAACATGATACTGATGTTTTGGTGCAAAGGAGCTGAGCAAGCAGAAAATAATGAGCAGGAAGGGGAAGTAAGTGATCTTCAATGCAAACCTGTAAGAAGATGAGGATAATTTTACTATTTGACCGGCTTATTTATCATAAGCCGGTCAAACTATATTTTTTAGAAAACAGCTTTCCAAACGTCATTGAAAATGGCAAATGCCATCAGACCAAGTAATAATACCATCCCCACTTTCTGAGCATTTTCAAGGAACGCATCCGAAGGCTTACGGCCTGAAATAATTTCATAAGAAAGGATAACTGCGTGACCACCATCCAGTGCAGGAATCGGCAAGGCGTTCATAAAGGCTAAAACCATCGAAAGCAAACCGGTCAGATACCAGAAGCGGCTCCAGTCCCAGATCCCGCCAAACATACGTGCAATACCGATCGGGCCGCTTAATGCTTTGGAAGCAGAAACTTCACCCCGGAATATTTTACCAAAACCTTTGATGTTGTTGAATACAACGGCAAAAGCATTTTCAGTACCCTTACTGATAGCTTGTCCAACAGTATAATTAATCGTTGTAAAGGCTAAAAGACTTTCAGGATACAAACCAATAGTTCCATCACCAGAAACTTTAACATTCAGTTCCTGCTGCTGTCCGGCACGGTCAATAATGATTTTCGCTTCTTTACCTTTCAATGTTGGAAGCTTCTCTTGCAGTTCGTTGTAAAAACGAATGGGTGTACCATTGATGGACACAATTTTATCACCTGCTTTAATACCTGCTTTATCAGCCGGCATTCCCGGTACCAGTTCTGCAATTTTAAATGGCATGGCCGGACGGATGAAGTTTCCTTTTTCTTCCGGATCAGAAAGCTTTTCAATAAAATTATTAGGAATATCAATGTCCACTTCTTGTCCGTTACGATTAACGGTATAAGAACTGTTGCTTCCTAAAAATACCTCCGAGCTTACTACATCATTAAAGTCTGTAAAAGGTTTACCATTGACTTTAACAATTTTATCTCCGGTTTTCAAGCCAATCTGCTGCGCCAGATCACCGGCAATAATCCCGTATTTATTGACTTCTGCGTTCGATAAAATTTTCTCGCCGTCTTTGTAAGCGATAACGATAAATATAAAAACACCAACAATTACATTGACAATAATACCCCCAAGCATGACAATCAGACGCTGCCAGGCTGGTTTCGATCGAAATTCCCAAGGCTGAGGCTCTTTGTTCATGGCTTCGGTATCCATGGATTCATCAATCATACCTGATATTTTTACAAATCCACCCAACGGAATTGCACCAATACCATATTCAGTTTCACCTTTTTGTATACTCCATATTTTTGGTGGAAAACCAATGAAGTATTTTTCCACACGCATACCAAATGTTTTAGCGGCAAACATATGCCCCCATTCATGCAATCCTACCAAAATAGACAAACCCAGAATGAGTTGTCCGGCCATAATTAAGTATTCCATTCAGATCTTTGAAATAATTTAAATTGATAATGGAAATTGAAAAAAGAAGCTGTTCGCGGCGCGATGAAGATTCTGTATTTTCAAAGATTAAAACTTTTATTTTTCTGCTAATACAAATAAACGTAAAGTAGCACAGTAAAGTTACTCAAAAGGAGCAATTTCGTTTAAAAACCTTTATGAACGGTAGGGTGTCTATGCGTTTTGCATATCAATATCAATTCCCATCATGCGCATTAGTTCAGAAGCATTGAACGATTTGCAAATACCATCATGCAGCTGGTAGTCAAACTTAAGCTGACCATTCTCTACATCTGAACGGAAGTGAAAGTTATGTACATACGTTTCTGTGGATCCCCATTCGCCGAGTTCAAGATCATGCGTTGAAACCAGACCGGCAGAACTTTTGGCATGTAACTGACGGATCAATGCTTCTGCACCTTTGTGCCGGTCAGCAGAATTGGTTCCTTTCAATATTTCATCCAACAGATAAAAAACAGGCGATTGATTTTTTTCATCTGCTAATTCCAGAAGCTGGCGCAGGCGTTTCAGTTCTGCATAAAAAGAAGAAGTGCTTTCTTCCAGTGAATCCATCGTACGCATACTGCTGAAAACACGAACAGGCGAGCAGGTGAATTTAGCTGCGGAAACGACAGCGCCCATTTGTGCCAGAACAAGATTAAGCCCGATGGTACGGAGGAATGTACTTTTGCCGGACATATTAGAACCTGTAACCAAAATAGTTTGTCCCAGCCCGTTCATGCTGAAGTTATTACTTACCCGTTTTTCGGCAGGTATCAGGGGATGTCCCATCTGCGTTGTTTCGACATATACACCATCCTGCCAGATTACCTGTGGGACGGTCGAATCCGGATGAGCAAAGGCATTTCCGGCCAGACTGTTCATAGCTTCGGTATCGGCCAACACATCAAGCCAGTGGTTTAAATGTTCTTTATTTGCTTTTTTCCAGTTTTCCAAACCTGCCAGAACATGCAGATCCCATAGGGTAGTGATGCCGATAAAAATGGAAAAAAAAGGATGGTTGCGATAATCCAGTCTTTCGAATAAAATACCAGCTTTTCTCAACGAATGTGCTGAACCCCTGATTAAAGCTTGGCGTTGTTTCCACCAGCGTGAACGGTAGGGAGCCGCATCAGCAATAGCAAGCAGATCAGCATAAGCTGAAAGTGTAAAACCAAGCGCCGTAGTGCGGTTGACAATATTTCCCAGCGTTTCCTGGTAACGTCTGAGAATAACCAGGTGCCAGGCAAGACTTAAAATTAATATCCAGACCGGAATCAAGCCCGCATAAACCAATACTCCCACAACTAAAGTTGCCAACGGAAAAAAACGCCAGCGTAAAGCAGATTGTAAAGATTCCGGCAAAGTTTCCACTGACCAGTCTCGAAAAGCACCCACTTGCTGGGCTGCATGTTCGTGCAACAAGGCAGTGGCTTCCCAGGATTGTCTGAATTCCGGATTGTTTTTAAATTCTTCCACAGCTTCCTGTCTCATCAGGATTTCTTCCAGAGAAGCATGGAGTTTCAGCCAGCTTGCCAGTCTGCGGCTACCTTCGGAAGTCCGCGTTCTGTTTAACAAACGATACAAAGAATATTCACCGAAAATATCAAGATCGGTTGCAAACGAATGGTTTTTTTCCTGAAAATGAACGCCGGTATCCTTGCGTTGAAAACGGAACGAAAGGCGTTGAATTTCATCCTCATTGATCGTCTGAAGATTCCGCTGAAAATTTCTTTTTATTTTGGCAGCTTGCTGAAGCTTCATTAAGATCAGAAATAAAACAAAAGCTATGGCTGTACCAATTCCCCAACCTGACTGATTGAAATGATTCCAAAGCCAAGCGGTTCCGAAAATGCTGAGAAAGGCTATGATCCTGCCTATGGAAAGCATGTTAAATCGTTTCTGAGCTTCCGCTTCCGTCCGTTTTGCTTTCTGAAATTCAGCTTCAAAAAATGTATGTGGATTGTTATTTTCCTTTTGATTATTCATTAATGACTTTCCGCGGTTTCAAACTGTAATTTAATCAGACTTGCATATAGACCGTTATCGAGCAAGGAGAGCTGTTGATGCGAGCCTGACTCTGCAATCTGCCCCTCACGAATTACATAAATAGAATCTACTTTCCGGATTGTGGCCAGTCTGTGCGCAATGACAATCGTAGTCCGGTTTTTCATTAATTCATCCAATGCAATCTGAACCAGTTTTTCCGATTCAGCATCCAGCGAACTCGTTGCTTCATCCAGGATCAGGATTTTAGGATCTTTCAAAATCGCTCTGGCAATGGCAATCCGCTGGCGCTGTCCGCCCGATAATTTTACACCGCGTTCACCTACAAGTGTTTCAAATTTTTCAGGGAAGGTATCGATAAATTGAGTAGCATACGCTTTTTTGGCAGCATCATAAATTTCTGCTTGTGTGGCCGAAGGCCGTCCATAAGCGATATTGTCATAAATCGTACCACCAAAAAGCATAACTTCCTGCGGAACGATGGCAATGTTTTTACGCAGTTCAGAAATGCCGTAGTCAGAAACCGGCTTTCCATCAATAAGGATTTCTCCCGATTGATGATTATAGAATCGCATCAATAATTGAATAATAGTCGATTTTCCTGCTCCGCTATAACCAACCAGCGCAATTTTTTCACCGGCCTTAACATGGAAGGAAATTCCTTTTAATACCGGAAGATCTGCCCGTGACGGATACGCAAAATGAACGTTATTGTATTGAATTTCTCCGCGAACATGGCTTTCCGGTTCTCTTGCAGAATCTTCCACAGATACTTCTGACGTTTCCCGAAGCAATTCAAATATTCTCTCGGACGCACCAACTGTTTTGTTGATCTGCGCATACAAATCGCCCATTCCGCCAATAGATGCACCGATGAATGTGGTATAAAGAATGAAGGTAAATAAATCAGAAAGGCTCATGTCGCCGGCCTGCACCAATCCTGCGCCAAACCAGATCACACCGACAATACCTCCGAAAATGGCGAAGATGATAAATGAAACAAATCCGCCACGGAAAGTTGCCGCATGAAGTGCCAGTTTCACTACTTTCCCCAGTGCCGTTTCATACCGGTTTACTTCCAGGTGTTCATTGGTAAAAGCTTTGACAACATTAACAGACTGCAAAGTTTCTTCCACAATCACATTGGCTGCTGCCAGTTCATCCTGTGCTTTTTTGGACAAACGACGAATATATCTTCCAAAGAATGCCGCAGCAATAACCAGGATCGGGAAAGTACCCATCATGAAAAGTGTCAGCTTCCAGGAAGTATAGGAGATAATGGCGATACCAACAATGAGCGTGGCTACCTGACGGAAAAATTCTGCAATTGTAAAGGATAAAACACCTTCCAGCTGCGAAACGTCCGAAGTGACGCGGCTTGTCAACTCTCCAACACGACGCTGTTCAAGAAAGCCGAGCGGCAATGTGATGATTTTGCTGTACGTATCCCGGCGCAGATCCGCCATCGCTCTTTCACTGACCCGTGTAAAGAGAAATATTCTCAAAAAGGAAAATATAGACTGGAAAACAAGTACAACGATCAAAAATCCTGTGATCTGGTTGATGGTGTAATTTGATTTTCCCTCAATAACTTCCACAATGCTTCCGACAAGTTTTGGAAAAGCAAGAGAAGTAAAAGTTGAAAGTGTCAGGAATATCATCCCAACAATGAAAATCCACTTATATGGAAGTATGTAACGAAAAAGGGCAAATGTTTTTTTAAGTCCTTCCCAACTGATTTTTTTTACCGCAAAGGGAGATGCTGAATCCCCTTCATCACTATTTCTTCTTTTGGCCATTACAAAAAGGTATTCGACACGCGTTACTTAATTAGTATTGAAACAGCGTTAACGATTATAAATACACCGAATTTTAGTTCAAAATGCTGATAACCATAACACTATATTCAGATTGGCAAAAGTACGGAATAATTGATAAACAAGTAGTAAGAATAGAGAGCCGGATTATTGAGAAATGTCATTGTTTGGGAAAAAGGTATTTTCAGTTTTGTTACTGAAGAATATTTTACCAACCCGGTTTATGTGATTCAGCAATTCAGCGTTGCTGATCTGATGGTAAATAGATAAGTCGAAAGTATATGGAAGCAGTAGGTCATCCAGCTGCTCATCTATTTTGCCAAGAATAAGCAAATTAAGATTTTTGCCTTTTAGAGTCAGATCAATGTCAGATCCATTTTTGTAATTTCCCTTAGCTCTTGATCCATAAAGCACAGCTTCTTCAATTTCCGGAAAATTTTCCAGAACTGATTGAATCTTTTGAATAACATGTTCTTTAAGTCCAAATTCCATTTTAAATCAAGAAAGTGTTCATTCTAAGCTGAAATGCTTTAAACAGTGGATAATAGGTGTTGGTTATTTTAACATTCTAGGCCAACTCGTGTGTATATTCAAACCTTTGTATCAGACCTTCAGTTTCAAGCTCTGACAACCCATTTTTTCTCAAACTTAAAACTGCATTTTCAAGCTTGAGAAATGCCTTATTAAAATTTTGAAAACGCTGTACCCAACGAATATCCTGTTCCATCATTAATATCAGGTACTTAGTGTATAATTACGCAAAATTAAGGAATGATGGTGAGACTTATGAAATTTCTCTGAGACCTGGCATTAACGTCTAAAAAAAATAGTTAGTAAAAGTTTAAAAACCCACGCAACCGTTTTCTCTTGTGTTTCGTAATAACTAAAAAAGCAAAAGCATGCCCGAGTATAACTCCGCCGTTCTTCATGAACTACTCGACGGCTGTTTGAAAAAGAACCGCCGAAGTCAGGAGCTGTTGTATAAACAGTTTTATGGCTACGCCATGAGCATTTGTTTGCGCTATACACGCAGTAGGGAAGAAGCAAAAGAGATACTGAATGATGGGTTTTTGAAAATATTCACCAAGCTGGATAGTTTTGACCAGAGCCGTTCTTTTAAAAACTGGCTGAGCAGAGTGATGATCAACACAGCTCTGGATCATTATCGGCACGAAATTCGTCATGAAGTGTTAGATGATGTGGAGGCCGCGGATCAGGTATTTGTAGATGAAACGGTACTTACAAAAATGGCTCATGAAGAAATCATCGGTCTGATACAGGAACTGACGCCTGCTTACAGGCTGGTATTTAGTCTGGCTGTCATAGACGGATATACACATGAAGAAATTGCCGAACAATTGAACATTTCTGTTGGCGCCTCAAAATCAAATTTGTCGCGGGCGAGGGAAAAACTAAGAATGATGCTATCCAAAATAAATATAGACAATTATGAAAGAGTTTCCAGATGACGAACTGGACAAGCTCTTCAAAAAGTCTGCGGAAGAGCTTGATTCAAATTTTGATCCTCAGGATTGGAATGTGCTGAAAAAAAGGTTGGACGAAAATGATGGCAGAACAACAGGTGCCTGGTTAAAAAAATGGTGGCCAGCCGGGTTGCTCGCGGTATTAATGTTTGCAGGTTTAATAGCTTATTTGCTGACAAATACGAATAAAAATCATGTTAGCAAGGTAGATCAGCTGCCTGAAAATAACAGTGTGTCGAAAGGAGGCCGGATTCAAAACAAACCTGAACCGATTGCAGACAACAATTTACCGGAAGCCGGACAGGAAACAGATTCGGTGAAGGGAGTGGAAAATAATATTGTGAATCAGGACGAAAAAATAACCGGATCAAATAATAAAACAGTTAAGCAAAATCCGGTAAAAACGGGAAATAGCATTGAAATAGAAAAAGAGAAAAATAGCGAAGTTATAAAAGAAGATAAGTTAAAACAGCCTGAGAATAATTTATCTGAGTCGTTGACAGAAGAAAGATACAGGATTTTAAAAAATGAAAATCAAAAGGCATTGCCCCGGCGCCGGTCTAAGGCAGGCGGAGTGTACTTAGCACCAAACCAATCTATTGGGAGAAGTGGCGACGGGGCATTTTTATCTGACGAAGGTATTATTGGTAAGGATGTAAATTTGGCCAAATATGATATAGAAAAAATTAAATCAGATAAAGGGAATACTGAAATTCAAAATCCGGGTACTTCAGAGCATACTGAAAATGTTGAAAATAATTTTCCGATAGTTAAAAATGAGGTAAATAATATTGAAAAGATAAATAAGGACGAACAACTTAGCAGATTGAATATTTCTGCCAGCAAGTTAAAATCCAGATCCCTGGTTTGGAAAAAGACAAATTCATTACCAGAAGTTGAAGTGAAGGAAGCTGATATTCCACCAGTTTTTGAACCAGTTAAAGCAGTAAGTGAAAAGGAATCGATTCCGAAATTTGCAGTTCGTTTTAGCTATTCACCGGATATCAGCAGTGTAGGATTAAAGAATTTTACCAAACCAGGAATGGCGGTTTCTTTACTTGTTGAATACGCGATTTTGGCCAAATTATATATTCAAAGTGGCGTAGCAAGAAGTTCAAAAGTGTATAAAGCAAATGGCGGCGAATATGTGTGGCCGAGCAGCTGGGATGATCAGACCGTCAGGCCTTATAGTACTGACGCAACATGTAAAGTAATTGAAATTCCGCTGAATCTTCGGTATGATATAACGAATGGAGCGCGTTCGAGATGGTTTGTTGGCGCGGGAGTTTCATCTTATTACATGCAAAACGAAAAGTATATCTATAACTATAAGCGGGGTGCTACCGGAGTAAAATGGCCTGACTGGGACGGCTCTACCGGCTGGTACTTACTTAGTCACATCAATGCTTCGGCAGGATATGAATATCGGGTTTCAAAAAAATTATCACTTTTAGCGGAACCCTATGTGCGGATTCCTGTCAAGAAAGTTGGTTTTGGGAAAGTAGATTTATTTACGACCGGTGTATGGTTTTCAATAAGATATACCCCTCTTTTTAAAAAATAATAAGGTCTGTACAGATCATTTTGTCAATTCCTGAAAAATCGGCAACAGGAAAAGTATGCGCTAATTTTCACCAACCTAGTTAATATCATCATGAACACTACGCAAAAAGAAACAATGAAAAGGGGAGAGTTTCTTAGAAGTCTCAGCCTTGGTACCTCAACGTTAATGGCATTTTATTGTATGGGAACCATGACTTCATGCAGCACCGGAGCTATGGATCCTTTGACAACCACGACACCTGTTGATACGGGTACTGGAAACACAACCGGCTTCACCGGCAATGCCACGACTTCAGGCGGTGCAATCAATTTTACACTTGACCTTACCAATACAGCTTTTTCCAAATTGAAAACGGCCGGTTCTTCTCTGATTGTCGGTGATTTAATAGTAGCGCTTTCTACGACAAATAGTTACGTGGCATTATCCAAAGCGTGTACACACGCAGGTACAACTGTTCAGTACAGAAGCGCAGAAAATGATATTTTTTGTGCCAATCACGGGTCAGAATTCAGTTTGACAGGAGCCGTAGAAGAAGGCCCTGCTGTGGCTTCGCTTAAAGCCTATAAGGCTGTTCTTTCTGCGGATGGTAATACTTTAACTGTAACTGCATAATCCCTGAAAATCATGAAAGCACTCCGCCTTGCAATCTTTTTATTATTTCCGTTTACAGCACTCCACGCCCAAAACGATTTACTTGGAGAACTGAACAAACTGGATAGTAACACAACTGTTCCCGTAGAAGCAACCTTTAAATCTACCCGGATTATCAATGGCCATACGGTTGAAACTGTTAAGAAAAACCACATGGATTTTCGCATTTCTCACCGTTTCGGACGTTTAAATTCCGGTTCTTATCAATTGTATGGTCTGGATCAGGCAACGCTCAGATTAGGGTTTGAATATGGACTTACTGATGATCTGATGATTGGTGTAGGAAGAAGTACAGAACAAAAAGCATTTGATTTTTTTGCCAAATACCGCCTGATCAAACAGACTACGGGATCTAAGGTAATTCCTGTCTCTGTTACACTTTTTGCGAGCAGTGCCGTTCGCACGCTGCGTCCGCTTACGGAAGAAGAAATACCCAGAACTTTTCAGAATAAGCTAACTTACGTTTATCAGGCACTGATCGCGCGAAAATTTAGTGAAAAACTTTCTTTACAAATTACACCAACCTATCTATATCGAAACCTGCCTGAACTGGCGGGAGAAGAGCGGGGCCTTTTCTCTCTTGGTTTGGGTGGTCGTCTGAAAATTAGTAAACGCGTATCAGTTAATGCTGAATATTTCTGGACGGCGCGGGACAACAGCGGACTTCCCTACCATGATTCCATGGCTTTGGGTGTGGATATTGATACCGGCGGTCACGTTTTCCAGCTTCATTTTACCAATTCACTGGGGATGATTGAGAAACAATTTATTGGAGAAACAACAGGAAGTTGGGGAAAAGGAGATATACACTACGGCTTCAATATTTCGAGGACGTTCAGTTTTGACAAGAGAAGTAAAAGGTAAGATTCAGTACTAAACAGCAGATTTATGAAATTACATATAGCCCTGAACGTCATCTTTTGGATGGCGCTTTCAGGAATATCCGGGAAGACTCTGGCTCAGGGAGGCATGTTTGCAACTGCCAGTGGTAATACAAGTTTTTCATCAAAAACGCCGATGGAAAATATTGATGCAGAAAATAAAAAGACACAGGTTTTGCTGAATACAACCACAGGTGAACTTGCTATCCGGATGAACATGCGTGACTTCGTTTTTCCAAACAAGCTGATGCAGGAACATTTCAATGAAAATTATATGGAGTCGGCCAAATACCCGACGGGAACATTCAGCGGAAAAATGGACCAGACCATTGACTTCACGAAAGATGGTGCTTATGATGCTTCTGCAACCGGAAGTTTTACCATCCACGGCGTAGCAAAAAACCGGACGATAAAAGGTAAACTGAAAGTGGAGGGAGGAAAAATTACGATTACTTCTGATTTTGAAGTAGCGCTGACAGACCACAAGATTGAAGTGCCGCAGATTGTTTTTGTGAAAATTGCGCACTCCATCAAAGTAAAATCTGAATACATCCTTTCGCCTTATAAAAAATAAAAAGGCTGTATTCAGAGGTTTGAAAACTTATCTTCTTGACTTTTTCTTTTTGGAAGAAGTTTTCTTTTTAGATGTTACTTTTTTCTTTTTTGAACTTGATTTTTTCTTTGAAACCGACTTCTTTTTACGGGTCGGTTTTTTCTTGTTTGATACTTTTTTCTTGGCGTATTTTGAAGAATAGGATCTGACTGTAGGTTTAACAGCTTCTTCCTCTTCACCGTCCTCTTCTGCTGCTACCGTATTATCCGGGGTAGTCTCACTACTTTCCGTCGCAGTCGTTGTAGCGGCTTCAGGAGCAGGCTTTGGAGCAATTGTAGGAAGTTTATTATGAACGATCTGTTCAATATTAGAAGCGTCGTCAATCCCTTTCAGTCGGAAAGAATAAGCGTAAGATTTGGCAGGTAACCGGTATTGATCATGTACTCTGGGCGACCAGCTATCATCTCCCCCGAGACCCATTTGTGCCAGATCCAGATTAACTACAGTTACGTTTCCTCTTGAAAAATCAGAAGCTCTTTGTTTAGCTGCAAGCAGTTCTTTATCCGTATAATCATGTACATTGACATTAAAGACTGAATCGCTGACAGCAAGCAAACCAAGCCCGTCTTCATTCGTTACACTCGCCCAGCGTACATTCGTTTTGTTGCCATTTTCCTGCGGACTGATGTATGGAAAATGCTGCTCTGCCACAGTTCCGGAATACAAGCCAATCCTACCGCTGGTTTTACGGTCTGCATAGGTTTCGTAAGGACCGTTTCCGTACCATTGAAATTTATCAAAGGAAACAGGCATCTGAAGTTGCATCCCAACTTTAGCCAGTGAAGGCCATTCGCCGCTGGGAGTGAACGTGTTTTTTACGTGGATATCACCCGAAGCATACACCGTATAAACCGAGCTCACGATCATAGCACCGGATCTGCTCCGCAGGCTTTTCATCATCGTAACCTTGTAAGCATGCGGGTTTAATTTTTCAACACGCAGGTTGGAGCCGGTCAGTCTGAGTGAATCCAGATTGGTATTTCGCCAGCTTGCGGCAAAACTTTGTTTTCCGCCGCCTTCATCGTTGTCGGTTGGTACCCGCCAGAAATTAGCAAACGGGCCTGATTCCAGCATTTCTTCCTTTTTATACATAAAAGAGGAAATCCGGGCCTCTTTTTTATTGAAACTGACAGAGAAATTTTGTCCGCTAATTGTTATACCTTTTCCACGGGTTAATGATAACCGTAAAGCCGGACTGCGTGTATAGGCAATCTCTTTAAGCTCGTCCGTCGTAACTGCCACCGGAACCTGGTGCCAGGCCACTTCATGGCCGGCAGAAGCCCAGAGCGACGCACGTTTTGTACGAATGCTGAGATTGAGGAAATATTCATTTCCGGGCTTTGGGTTTGCAGGTATCTGATACGGTATAGTAAGCTGTTGCACCTGTTTGGAAAGTGCTGTTAAATTGGAAATCGTACCTTCTCCAATGGATTTTCCATTTTCCTGTACGGACCAGACTAATTCAAATCCGCTTAAAGAAATAAAATCGTAGGTATTTTTAATGATTATTTCGTGCTGACCGGCACGAACTGTATCCGGAATATCAAATTTTATATTCTGATAGACTTTTTTGACTTCATTAATTTCCGGCTGAGGTACACGATCAGGATTTACCAACCCATCGCCGGCATTAGCGCCATCGATATAATTGAAATAATCCCAGAAAACATTTCCGTCAGCTCTTTTCAATTGAAGTCCCTGATCCACCCAGTCCCAGATAAAACCGCCCTGCATGGTTGGGTACTTTTCAATGACATCCCAGTAATCTTTAAAATTTCCTATGCTGTTTCCCATTCCGTGTGCATATTCACAGACGATCAAAGGTCGTTTTTTGTCTTTTTTTACCAGTTCTATCATATCATTGACAGACGGATACATCACCGAAATAATATCAAAATTGCTTAGTGTAGTTGGCTTGTAATTACTTCTTCCTTCGTAATGGACCGGGCGGGTAGGATCAGACAAGTGAAAATTCTCTGCCATAGCCGTAAAATTCGCACCCATGCCCGACTCATTTCCTAACGACCAGATGATGATAGACGGATGGTTTTTATCTCTTTCAAGCATAGCCGTTCCCCGCGCCAGAAATGCAGCTTTCCACTGCGGTTTGTCAGCAAGAATAATATTTCTACTCCACAATTCGTGACTTTCAATATTGGCCTCGTCCATCACGTACAAGCCATATTCATCACAGAGATCGTACCATTCCGGTACGTTGGGGTAATGAGACGTACGGACGGCATTAATATTATGCTGTTTCATCAAAACAATGTCCTTGATCATGGATTCGCGGCTGATGACACGGCCCGTTTCCGGATCAAACTCATGACGGTTAACACCTTTGATCGTAATCGGTTTGCCGTTAATCATCAATTGTCCGCCTGAAATTTTTATTTCCCGGAATCCAACGCGCTGACTTACCGCTTCAATGGTTTTGCCATTGGAGTTTAAAATCTGGATAGTCAGGGTATAAAGATTTGGAGATTCCGCACTCCATTTATCAGGGTTTGTGACAGGCAGATCAATTCGGACCGGTGTTTCTGCAAAAGATTCTATTGGAGAAATTAAACGGCTTACCGGCGGTATGACTACCGATTTATTCGCATCATATAAAGTATAAACCAGCTGATTCCCGGATGCCGTTTGTTTGGAAAAGTTTTTGACAAACGTGCTGATTTTCAAAGTCGCATTCTGATAATTGCCGTCAAGATCGGTACGGACGGCAAAATCATTGATATGAATATCCGGCACTGCGATTAAATTAACATCCCGGAAAATTCCTGCTAAACGCCAGAAATCCTGGTCTTCCAGGTAGCTTCCATCCGACCAGTTTACCACTTCCACAGCCAGCTGATTTGCTCCGGTTTTTATGTCTTCTGTAACATTAAATTCAAAGGGTGTCATGCTGTCTTCATGGTAGCCGATCGCTTCTCCATTCAACCACACATAACATGCCGACTGGACTCCGCCGAACTGAAGAAAAAATGTTTTTCCCTTATCAGCATCGGTAATATTGAAAGTGGTGCGGTAAAGTCCTGTGGCATTGGTATCCGCATCAATCCCCGGAGGATTTGCCTTGAACGGATGTTTGATATTGATAAAAACAGGTTTGTCGTAAGCTCGTCCTTCTCTTGCGCCAATGACCTGCCAGTTGGAAGGTACCGGAATATCATCCCAGTTTGCAGTAGAAACAGAAGGCTGGAAAAAGTTGGATGGTGCTTTGGCAGGATGTGAAACCCATTTGAATTTCCAGGTCCCATTCAGTGATTTAACAAAAGGAGATTTTTTATCAAGCTTAAGCGCACTTTTTTCATCCGCATAAGGCACAAAATCTGCCCGGTTTTTTTCAGTATTTACGCTGATTACTTCCGGATCTTTCCACTCAGGTATGCCTTGTGCTTTTGCTGAAAATGAAGTTATAAAGAGAAGTATGTAAAAGGTAAAAAACCGGCAATCATTGAAATAAAACATGTTTTTATTAAATCGGAGTGAACTTTACTAATTACAAAAGTAACCGGAGGGTACCATTTTGGCTATCTGTAAAAGTATAAAAGCAGGTTTAAACAAAAAAGAAACAGTGTTTAAAAACGCCTGTAATTGCAGTTTTATTTCGATTATGCTTTTATTTGTTCTCTTAATATAAAACTAATTATGCTGTTAGCTGTCGATGTTGGTAATACGGATACTGTTTTTGGACTTTATAAAACGGAAGTATGGGAACATATCTGGCGAATGCGTTCACTGGCTCAGGAAAGTGAATCTCATTATGCATCCAAGCTGATGCTGCATTTTCTGGAAGCTGGTATTTCGTATCATGAGGTTAAAACTGTGGTTCTTAGCAGTGTAGTACCCGCACTTACGCCGGTTATCCAAAAAATGCTCCGGTCGCTTTTCGGAGAAGATACCATTGTCGTTGGTCCTAATACTTTTCCGGGCCTGACCATCGCCATTGACCATCCGCATGAACTTGGTGCTGATCTGATCGCGAATGCAGTCGCTGTGATTACCCGGTATCAGCAAAATTGTGTTGTTGTGGATTTTGGTACTGCGCTGACTTTTACTACCGTTTCAAAAGAGGGAGAAATTTTAGGTGTTGCGATTGTACCGGGATTGGTCACAGCCGTAAAAGCGCTGTTTACCAATACCGCCCAGCTTCCGGAAGTACCATTGAAATTACCTGAATCTGCTATTGGTAAAAATACAGTGCAATCCATTCAGGCGGGTATTTTGCTTGGCTATGAAGGTTTGGTCAAATCATTGATCCAGCGGATTCGTATTGAAATGGGAGGAGAATGCATAGCGGTAGCAACTGGAGGATTGTCTTCTATTATCGATACGCTCCGGGATGAGTTTGTTGAAATTGACAGAAAACTGACGTTGGACGGATTGAGGATTATTGGTGAAAAAGTAGGAGGGGTTGTTCCTAAATAGCGTATCTGAAATTACCGCTTTCAATGATTTTATAATTTTTAACTGGCTGATTGTAAAGATAAACCCAGCAAAAAACAATGGATTGGTTCTGCATTAAAACCGGAATAATTTTGCGTACGTAAAGGCTTGTATCTTCCTCTTCAAAAACATCTTCGTAGTCGTCTAGTTCAGGAAAAATTATTTCTGGATTGATTATACGATATACTTCTCCATAAACATGGCTCGGGCTCTTTGCCTCATAATGAGCACCCGGATACCAGTCAATTTTATATAACGTTCCGGGGAATGATCCTTTGCCTTCAAATGTTGATAAAGTATGCAGACGCTGTGCAAAAGAATTAGAGAATCCCTGCATCAGCGTTCCATAAGTAAATAAATAGTCACTGGTTGGAGCCATTCAAATTAAATAGGTTTAATTCATTCTGCTAATAATAATAATTTATAGAATTTTTCGATTCTAATATATAATCTGTTATTCTTATTAACTATTCGGAATGGGATTTTTCTTATATTTACATGTAAAGCTCTTCATTTAACCCAGCATTGGTATGTACGAAAAGAATCTTGGTACTAAACAAAAGGCGTTAAGAATCAATCTCGACCGTCGTATTTATGGCTCATTTGCTGAAATCGGCGCCGGGCAGGAGACAGCAGCATTCTTTTTTAAATCAGGCGGAGCATCAGGAACAGTAGCAAAAACCATGTCGGCTTATGACATGACTTTCAGCGATGCTATTTATGGAACAGAGGAAGGTGGACGGTATGTAGTGGAATCCCGCCTGATGAAAATGCTGAACAGAGAATATAATCTGGTAGAAAAACGTCTTCAGGAAAAACGCGGTGCAGAAAGCCAGTTTTTCGCATTTGCAAATACGGTTGTAGCCTTAAATTTTCAAAAAACCAACGAGTCGCACGGCTGGATTGGTCTTCAGTTTCAGTTAACACCACTTGGACCTTCCAACTACGTCGTTATCCACGTCCGGATGCGGGATGATGAAAATCTTCTTCAGCAGCAGGCCCTGGGGATTATTGGTGTGAACCTGATGTACGGTTGTTTTTTTTACCATAAATCGCCTGAAACATTACTCTTGTCCCTGATGGACGACCTTACGCCCGACCGGATAGAGATTGACATGGTTCGTTTCAGCGGTCCTGATTTTGTGAAAGTTGATAACCGTTTGATGAGTCTTCGTCTGGTAAAAAATGGTTTTACTGATGCTGCACTTTTTGGTTCGGACGGCGGTGTTCTGCAGCCTTCCGAAGCTTTATATAAAAAGCATATTCTGATGATGCGCGGCCGTTTGCGCCCGATCACCAATGTGCATATCGATTTGATCAGTAATGGGCAAAAACAGTTTTTGGCCGAACCTGATGTGGATGAATCTAAAGTGGTGCTGGTATCCGAGCTTACACTTCACAACCTGAAAGGAGCAGATAAAGATATTGATGAAAAGGATTTTTTAGATCGGGTGGATATTTTATGCTCGCTGGGACACATGGTAATGATTTCAAATCACCATGAATACTTCCGCTTGGTAGCTTATCTTTCCAGACTTTCAAAACTAAAGGCAGGTTTACTTTTGGGAAGTCCCAGTCTGCAGGATATTTTTGATGAAAAACATTACGAGTTCCTACCGGGCGGTATTCTGGAATCTTTTGCTACGTTATTTAGTCGTAAGGTTAAGCTGTTTATTTACCCGACTTTACAGCCGGACGGATCGGTTTACAGTTGTGAAAATTTTGTGGTAGATGATCATTTGCGGCCTTTATTTCAATATCTGATTATTAATAATAAGATTGAAGATATTATCAACTACAATAAAGAGCACATGCATATTACCACAGATAGCGTGCTTGAAAAAATTAAAAAAGGAGAGCCAGGCTGGGAAAAACTGGTGCCTGATAATGTGGCATTGATGATTAAAGAAAAATCACTTTTCGGATTGCCGGATGAAGGAAATACTCCCCTGACTGTTAAGTCAATTCACCAGGCAGTAGGGAACTTATAGTCAGGAAAAAATAGTACTTTAGGTTATGCTTTGCCTCCAAAAGTTAACGCTTTTTGGAGGCACTCAAATTTTTTCAGCTATTTCAATCAAATAAGATTTTATCTCACTGCATCGTTGATAACTGATAATGCCTTTATCTTTTTTTAAAAGAATAAAAATATTCCTGAATAGCGAGTGTATCACTTTCTGCTACTGAATTGATGTAAGATTCATTGAACTCATTAAATACTTTTCCGGATGCTTTTGATTTGTAGGTATAATCATTAGAAGTTGTATCATTAAAACCGAAGTAGTCGTTTGAAAAGTTTTTATGCCACATTGTAACACTGTAATTAAATACGGATAGTTTGAATTCGGAATAGTTTCCATAACCAACTAACATGTTATAAACACGGTATTTACTGTCCCAAACCGGCTCGATCTCACTTTGATATTTCGCCATCTTATAGTTTGTTAGCTGGTCGGCCGTAATAATGTGGATATTGTTAGATTTAAAAAGAATCTGATCACCGGTTTTTATAAATTTTAGGGATTCAAATTGATTTGGTATTGAGGCAGAATCGGCGGTTAAGAAAACTAAATTTTCATCGCTTGCAAATGACGTATCTCGTATTTCGAAATCTTTAAAATCCTTCAAAAAATGATCGATCACTTTTTGATCCGTAATTTCTTTTTTGTTCGAGAACAGACGAATTTTAGATTTTTGGCTTATGGAGAATAAGTAAAGTGTTGAAGGTAACTGATTGGATTCTTGCTCGATATCAGCTTTTTTACAAGCCAAAATTATGGTAGCTAAAAGGAAGACGTATAAATATTTCATCATATTGAGTTATGAAGAGAATCTACATAAAAATCTCTTCCAGATTTATTTCGAGTTCAGGGAAAATAGTGGATTTCAGTGAAGTTGTTTAATATCTGTTACAATTTTCGACATAGTATTGAGAGGCTAATGAGGTAAAGCTACTTAATTTTAGCTTAATCCTCAAACGCAAAAAAGGTGTCCGGGATAAACCGAAACACCTTTTAATACTTTATAGAAACAGCGTTATTCAGCGGAAAGCCCTTTTAACACGGCATTTAATAAACCTTATAAAGTAGAAAAATCAAAAGATTCCAAAAATTTAGTCGTGAAATTTCCGGATTGAAAACCAGGATCATCCATTAATTTTATATGGAATGGAATGGTCGTTTTGATACCTTCAATGACAAATTCCTGCAAAGCACGTTTCATTCTGGTAATTACTTCTTCACGCGACTGACCGCTAACGATCAGTTTTGCAATCATGGAATCATAATTTGGCGGAATGGTATAGCCACTGTAAACATGACTATCGATACGGATACCATGTCCTCCGGGAAAATGCAGGTTTGTAATTTTTCCGGGAGACGGACGGAAACCGTTTGCAGGGTCTTCCGCGTTGATACGGCATTCCATTGCAAACAATTTTGGCGTATAATTAACACCTTTAATCGGATCTCCGGCAGCAACTTTAATCTGTTCTTTAATCAGGTCGAAATCAGTAACTTCTTCTGTAATCGGGTGTTCAACCTGAATACGGGTATTCATTTCCATGAAGAAGAATTCACCATATTTGTCAACCAGAAATTCAACCGTTCCAGCTCCTTCATAACCGATTGCCTGCGCACCTTTGATAGCAGCAGCACCCATTCTCTCACGAAGCTCCGGTGTAACCACAGGAGAAGGCGTTTCTTCTACCAGTTTTTGGTGCCGGCGCTGAATCGAACAATCCCGTTCTGACAAGTGACAAACTTTACCATACTGATCACCAATAATCTGGATTTCAATGTGGCGTGGTTCTTCAACAAATTTTTCAAGGTATAGGCCATCATTCCCAAAAGCAGCAGCAGATTCTGTACGGGCATCGTTCCATGCCTTTTCAAATTCTTCAGGTTTGTTGATGATACGCATACCGCGTCCACCGCCACCCGCTGTTGCTTTTACAATAACAGGATATCCGATGCCCTTAGCCAGTTCTTTTCCCTGCTCAACAGATTCTAATAAACCTTCTGAACCGGGAACAACAGGTACACCGGCTTTGATCATCGTTGCTTTGGCAGTAGCCTTGTCGCCCATTCCGTTGATCTGAGCCGCCGTAGCACCAATAAACTTAATGCCGTAATCAGCACAGATCTGAGAAAATTCAGCGTTTTCGGATAAAAAACCGTATCCGGGATGTATCGCGTCCGCACCAGTAACTTCTGCTGCAGAAATAATATTTTGTATACTTAAATAAGACTGACGGCTTGGAGGAGGCCCAATACAAACAGCTTCGTCAGCAAAACGTACGTGAAGGCTGTCACGGTCAGCAGTGGAATATACTGCTACTGTTTTTATGCCCATTTCACGACAGGTCCTGATCACACGCAGTGCGATTTCACCTCGATTGGCAATGAGTATCTTTTTAAACATGAAATTCAATTAAGTTTTTAAGATCGGTCATTACCGTTATATAGGTTCAACAAGAAACAAAGGCTGGTCAAATTCTACCGGAGTAGCGTTTTCAACCAGAACTTTCACAATTCTTCCTGAAATTTCTGATTCAATTTCATTAAATAATTTCATCGCTTCAATCACACAAACCACTTTTCCTGGTGCAATCTCATCACCAACACTTGCAAAAGCAGGAGTTTCAGGATTTGAAGCACGGTAGAAAGTACCAATCATCGGTGATTTAATTGTAATCAGGTTTGCAGATGCAACCGTTTCTGTTGGTGTCGGTGCTGATGGCGATGGAGCAGTAGGCGCTACACCTGGGATGGATGGAGGAGTATAAGCCGGAGCAGATGTCTGCGAAGCTACTGATACCACAGGAGCTGAACCGTATCTTTTTACTTTAATTTTTAAATCCGTTGTCTCAATGTTTACTTCATCCAGGCCCGATTGGGCAATGAAGTCTATTAATTTTTGAATTTCTTTAGTTTCCATTTAGTCAAATTTAAACAGTTGTAGGAATGTATAACCTATGATTTTACTCTTTCAACGTAGTCATACGTGCGTGTATCTACTTTGATCTTCTGACCTTCTTCAATAAATAAAGGTACCATGATACGCGCACCTGTTTCCACCTCAATTGCTTTTTTAGGAGAGTTTGCAGTATCTCCTTTTAAGCCGGGCTCAGCATAGGTCACTTCTAATTCTACAAATGGAGGCAATTCACAAAGTAAAGCTGCATCGGTCTCTGTATTGATCAGGATCTCAACTTCCTGTCCTTCCTTCATCAAATCGGCAGCTGTTACAAGTTTTTCGTCGATCAATACCTGATCAAATGTTTCTGAATTCATGAAGTTATAACCCACTTCATCTTTGTATAAAAACTGGTATTTATGTCTTTCTACGCGAACCGGAATGATAGTAGCACCAGAGGAAAAAGTATTATCCAATACTTTTCCGGTAGTAAGGCTTTTAATTTTTGTACGAACAAAAGCGTTGCCTTTACCTGGTTTTACATGTTGAAATTCAATCACCTGAAACAGGTCATGATTGAAATTTATTACCAGTCCGTTACGTAAATCTGCAGTCGTTGCCATGTTTAGTAAATAAATAATGCAAAATGTGTAAAATCTTAAATTGAAAATAAATAATGAAGCATGTCCATTATCATTTCTATATTATAAAGCCCATTTCAAGTAAATAGCTCCCCAGGTAAATCCTCCGCCAAAGGCAGCCAGCACTAAATTATCTCCTTTTTTCAATTGTGATTCGTAATCCCATAGACATAGCGGAATGGTAGCCGAAGTGGTATTTCCATATTTCTGGATATTTAACATCACTTTGTCCATACCCACGCCCATCCGGTTAGCAGTAGCTTCAATAATCCGTTTGTTTGCCTGATGCGGTACTAGCCAGGCGACATTTTCACTGGTCAGGTTATTTTTTTCCATGATCTCTCCGGAAATATCTGCCATGTTTTTTACAGCAAATTTGAAAACCTGTGCACCATCCTGGTATACCGAATGCATTTTATTGTCAATCGTTTCATGTGTAGGCGGGTAGCGGCTTCCTCCTGCTTTCTGATGCAGATAGGGATATCCTGATCCGTCGGAACGGATAATGGAATCATATATACCGTTACCTTCTGTATCCGGTTCAAGAAGTACTGCTCCTGCACCATCACCAAAAAGTATACAGGTTTTCCTGTCTGTATAATCTACAATGGCTGACATTTTATCCGCGCCAACCACAATTATTTTTTTATATTTTCCAGTTTCAATAAACTGGGAACCAATGGTAAGTGCATAAACAAATCCACAGCACGCTGCCTGAATATCAAAACTTCCGACATTTTTAATACCTGTCATGTCACAGATAAGATTGGCAGTACCGGGAAAAATAAAGTCGGGAGTAGTCGTAGCGCAGATGACCAGATCAATTTCCTCCGGAGTTGTATTGGTTTTAGCAAGCAATCCCTTTACAGCCTCAGCGCCCATATGTGAACTTCCTAAACCTTCTCCTTTAAGTATGCGACGTTCTTTAATGCCGGTGCGGCTCACGATCCATTCATCGTTTGTCGCTACCATTGTTTCCAATTCAGCATTTGTTAGAATATAGTCAGGCACATACCCGTGTATTCCTGTTATAGAGGCTCTTGCGTGGGTCATGTTAATTCTAGCATTCAAAATTCATATGAATTTTGGTAAAAAATAGTATCAGAGTTTATTCGCAAATATAGCTGTATTGATCAGGTATCAGTTCAATGCATTGGCAATGTGCAAATACGCCTTTGATTTGACTTGTTTATAGGCCCATCCAAGCATATTTTTAATGGCAAGTGGCGAAGAAATACCATGCGCAATCATCACATTACCATTTACACCAATGATGGAACTTCCACCGATGGATTCATAATTGGTCTGATCAATAAAATCGTCCTGAATCCCTTTTTGCTTGGCAATCTCATAAAAAGATTCACCCAGTTTGAATAAAACATTACCAGTGAAACCGTCTGTAACGATTACATCAGCCTTGTTCGTGAAGAGATCTTTCCCTTCAATATTGCCAATAAAATTAATTTTTTTGTTGTCTTTGAGCAGTGTATAGGCTGCCTGTGCAGTTAATGATCCCTTCTGTTCTTCTTCTCCTATATTCATCAAAGCTACGCGGGGACGCTCAATCTGAAATGTATGCTGAACGAAAAGAGATCCTATTTCGCCAAACTGAGCCAAAACTTCGGGTTTGCAATCCGCATTGGCTCCAATATCTACCATAATGGCATAACCACCTCCAACCTGAGGTACATAACCGGCAATGGCAGGCCTCAAAACCCCTTCAATCGCTTTAATGCTAAAAAGGGCACCTACATGCATAGCCCCTGTGTTACCGGCACTGCAGAAAATGTCAATTTCTTTTTCTTTCAGAAGCTTAAATCCTATCCCTATGCTAGAGTTGGGCTTTTGAGAAAGAGCTTTTGTAGGGTGCTCACCCATTTCAATAACATCTTCAGCATGAATAATATCAATGGCTGATGAAGAAAAATTATTTTGGCGAAATATATCCAAAATAGCATCTTCCTGGCCAATTAATACAATTCGGGCATCCGATGGCAGTTCGGAAGTGGCTTGCATAACCCCTTCAACAATTGCTTGTGGAGCTAAATCTCCCCCCATAGCATCTACCGCAATTTTCATTTACACGCTGTTATTTTGTACTAAAAGTTAGAAATCGAAGGTGTAAATTTAGCAGTTGTGCCTTAGTAAAAAAGAATTTCGCAACAACTTTTATAAGGCTGTTGCGAAATTGGCATGCTCATCGTAAAAAATTAAACCGTTTTGGCATAATTTTCAACAACAACTTTGCCTCTATAAACAAGATTTCCTTCGTGTACGTGCGCACGGTGAAACTGGTGAATTTCCCCTGTTGACGAATCAACTGACAATTGCTTGCCTGTAAGGAAATCATGTGCTCTGCGTGTATCGCGACGGGTTTTGGAAATTTTCCGCTTAGGATGTGCCATGATGCTTTATGTTCGGTATGTTAATATTCGGTTTGAAAAACTTTTATATAGCGGCTCAGAATTATTAATCCTTTATTGCCCTTTTAATTTTTTTAATGCTTCCCAACGCGGGTCTATTTTTTCTTCAGAATCACTGCCGCCATTGTTCTCACTGTCTTCTGAAGAATATATAAGTATTACTTCATCGTCATCCGAATCATCGGTTTCTTCTTCTGTCCGGAGACTTGGATGCAGTTTTTTGAACGGAAGCGAGAGTGCTATGAATTCAAAAACATATTTTGCAATGTTGATCCGGTTCGTGTTACGGTTGATGATTTCAATCTCATCGGTCAGCTCTTCATCACGGTCGCCAAATTTTAAAATAATCCGGTCGTCCGTAATAACAGGCTCCTCAAACGGTTCCAGGGTACGGTCACAAAGTAATTGAACCGAACCTTCAGTATGAAAATGCAACTGGAGCATCGTAGCGGATTTTACCAAAACCACGTGGGTTTTAAAATGTCCGTGTTCGATCAGGTCCTGCTCTAATTCTTCAAAAAAAGCGTCTCCCGACTCCATATCATAGTCATACTGTTTGTCTTCCAAACCGTAAATGTCTATGTTGTATTTACTTAGCTCTTTCACTATTTCTGTCAAAAGGACTGCAAAGGTAGTGTCTTTTCGTGTGAATAAAAAAACTATCTACGAATTTTATTGATATGAACAGAGGTATTTAACATTCAGGATGCTGTTCCTCAACCAGCATCGTCTTTTCCGTACAAATCCGATCTAGATCTTTTTTGCAGGGTTACCGAAAAATGTTGTTCCGGCCGGGACGTTTTCTACTACCACGGATCCAGCACCGATCCGTGCATTTTTTCCTACTTCAATGCCTGCAACAAGGATTGCCCCTGAACCTATAAATACGCCATCTGCCACTTTAACGCGGTCATTGATGATAGCTCCTGCACCTACTGTAACATAATCACCAATCTGAACTGCCGTTTCAATAACAGAGCCGCTCAGAAATAAAGAATGGCTTCCCAGTGTTGACGTTGCGCCAACTACAGTCCGTGCTGCAAAAAGATTTCCATGTCCTACATCTGCCATTCCTGAAATAACTGCACTTTCGTGAATAGCATTAACAGGCATACTTTTAAAGCGCTCATTTAATCCTTCCGTTAATTGCTTACGGACTGAACGTTCACCAATGGCTACAAAAGTTTCACATTTTTCACCAATAATGTTGATAAAAGCTTCATCGTCCGTAGCACCTAATACGCTTACATCGCCAAATTCTTTTCCGTGCAATTCCTTATTATCGTCCAGTATTCCATAGACGAGTACATTATTTCTTCTGAAAATATCAAGTGCCTGCATACCTAATGCGCCTGCACCAAAAATTAAAACCGGATTTTCCATAATTGATTTTTCTTCATTTACTGCTTTCTACTTTAAGCTGTAAATAAAATATGCCGTTGTATTTTGTTAATGATTCCGAATTGCTTTTAAAAAAGTAACACCACAATGCCGGCAGAAACTATTATTGTGTACAAAAGTACAGATTGATTTACAGAAAAGTGACACGAAAGACAAACGGGCTTCCATAGGGTGACAGATTTTCCATATTATAAGGATCAATCTGGTTATTATAGTTAAGATTATAGAGCGCTGTAAAGTGTACGGCTCTGATTAATTTTCCGCCTGTCGGCTGGCTGTAGGAAGCGCCGATCATAGGAGAACTTAACCAGGTTCTTCTTTGATAAGACATGGGTACGTTCAGCGTTTCATATTCGGCAATGATATTGATGACGGGAAAAACCTGATACATTAGAAAAGCTCGTCCTCCGTAATTGATCGTATTATAGCCAAAATATTTTGATTTAAACCACATAACCGTAGCGCCTACGCCGCCTACCAGTTTGTCGGTAATCTGATATCCGGCCATCGGAGAAATATTGACATTGGTGATCGTACCAAAACTTAAGCCAAAACTTCCCCCTAATCGTATTCTTTCTTTAAAGGCAAGATCCTTTAAATTACTTTCTGGCTTTTGCAGTTCCAGCGGTTTTTGATCTTCAACCGGAGCAGGTTCTTTTCTGACGGGTCGTTCTTTCCTCACAGAATCGGGACGGTAATACTCATCGTTTTGCGCAAGTACAGTCGATGTAACAGATAGTGTGATGATAAATAAGCAGGATAGGAGGGTATTCCTTTTCATTTCTAAATGGTTTATTTAATATTGTCAATACTAACGCAAATTTCTTAACTTTTGGTTTATTATTAAGTAAGTCCTTACTATTACCGATTCATTCACGCTTATGCATTACCATATTTCCGTAACTGAACCTGCTTCGCATTTCCTGAATATTACGTATACAATTCCTGATATTACGACAGCTCAGATTGAAATCCAGTTACCTGCATGGCGTCCGGGGCGTTATGAAATTCAAAATTTTGCTAAAAATATTCAATTTATTGAAGCAATTTCAACAAGCGGCGATAAACTACCCTTACGCAAAATCACAAAGGATCGTTGGGGAATTAAAACCAATGGTGAAAAAACAGTTCAGATACGTTATTCGTACTATGCAGCGATACAAAATGCAGGCAGCAGTTATGTAGATGAGGAGCTTTGGTATCTTAATTTTATCAATTTTTGTTTCTATACCGAAGGCCGCATAAATGATACCTGTACAATAACACTTGCACTGCCGGAAACTTTTGAAATTGCCTGTGGGTTGGCTTCCAGCCATCATCAATTAGTGGCAAAAGATTTTTACCAACTAGTGGATAGTCCGCTATTAGCATCAGAAATGCTCCAAAAATCGCATTATCAGGTAGGTGATGTACAATTTCATATCTGGCTGCATGGAAATCTGAAACCCGACTGGCAACGTATTCAGCAGGATTTCAAAAAGTTTTCGGAAGAACAGATTGCAACGATGGGTGAATTTCCGGAGAAGGAATACCATTTTTTAAACCTGATTTTGCCTACTGCATTTTACCACGGCGTTGAGCATCATAATTCAACCATGATCGTGCTCGGTCCGGATGATGAAGGCGAAGGGCTTTATACCGATTTGCTGGGCGTAAGTTCACACGAATTATTCCATGCCTGGAATATTATCCGGATACGTCCGGTTGAACTTTTGCCCTATGATTTTACGAAAGAAAATTATTTTGAAACCTGTTTTGTAGCGGAAGGCTGCACGACTTATTACGGAGATTTATTTCTGAGGCGAGCCAGCGTATTCGATGATGAAGCATATGTGAAAGAGTTGCAGGTATATATGAAACGCCATTTTGAAAATAATGGACTTGCAGCTCAATCTCTGACTGAATCGTCCTTTGACTTATGGCTGGACGGGTATGAAAAAGGTATTCCGCACCGTAAGGTTTCGGTTTATCACAAAGGTGCTTTGGTGGCGTTGATCCTTGACCTGTATCTCCGTAAAAAATCGGATCATAATGTTTCACTGGATACGGTTATGCAAATTCTCTGGCAGCGTTTCGGCAAGCCTTTTATTGGTTATACCCTGGAAGATTATCAAAACATCGTAGAAGAAGTGGCCGGAGAAAAACTGGACTGGTACTGGAAAGATTGCATTTTTACGAATGAACCGCTCGAACCGCATCTGAATAATGCACTGGCTTTTGTTGGTCTGCACATGTCAACGTCAAGCAATGGGAGCATTCAGCTAGAGGTAGAGGATGACTTTAACACAAAAGTACAACGGGATAAATGGCTGGAAACAAATCAGGAATTTGTGGAAATAAAGGAAAAATAGAGGTGAGCTATTGGCTATTAGCCATTAGCTTTTAGTGCTTAATAACAAGGCAGTCGTACTACAAACTTTTAAATTCTGTAAACAGCCGATTACTGAAAGCTGACAGCCGAAGTTACTTCTTAAGTACATCTTTCAAAGCTTCCAGCAAATCAGGAAATTCATATTTAAAGTCCGTTTCTTCTTTAATGCGCTGATTGATGATATAATTGCTTCCCAAAACTACATTAGCCATTTCACCAAAAGCCAGTCGCAGTGCAAAAGAAGGCACATTAGGAAGCCATTGCGGCTTTTTCAATGCTTTGGTCAGTTGTTTGGTAAAATTCTCATTTGTTGCTGGTGGAAAGGCAACTGCATTATAGACGCCGCTCCATGAATCGTTTTGCATACTTTCAATGTACATCCGGCATATATCATCGATATGAATCCATGAAATCCATTGTTTGCCGGAGCCCAGAGGTGCACCAAAACCCAGTTTTGCCGGTCTGGCCATTTCCGGAACAGCACCTCCATCCATACTCAATACAACGCCGGTCCTAAGTATAACAGTCCTGACATTTAAATCTGTTACAGATTGTGCCGCTTTTTCCCATTGAACTGTTACTTCGGATAAAAAATCTTTTCCTGGGGGAGAAACTTCCGTATGTTGAATATCACCTGTATCTTCACCATAGTAGCTGCTTCCGGAAGCGGAAACAAAGGATCTGGGAGTAATATTTAATTCTTTTAACTTTTGAGCAATAAGTTTGATGCTGTCGGTACGGCTGCTGAAAATTTCCTTTTTTCTTTCCTCTGTCCAGCGACCTTCTGCAACATTGGCACCGGCAAGATGAATCAGGTAATCCGTCCCTTCTAATGCACCGGCTTCGATATAGTTATTTTTAACATCCCACTCATAGACCTGAACGGAAGGAATGTTGATTTTTTTACGGGTAAGGTAGGCTACTTCATAGCCTTTGTTTATAAGTAATGTAGTCAGCCGTTTGCCTATTAAACCAGTTCCGCCTGTAATCAATACTTTTTGTGCCATTACTATAAAAATGAGATGTAACAGGGTTGTACAAAAATGGTGCCTTGCTATAAAACCGGTAAAATAGTATTGGTTTCTCCTGGAAGTTCCTGCTCAATGGCTCTGGTAACTCTTTCAATAATCTCCTCAATGGATTCATCAGGCAAAAAATGCATAGGAGATTTAAACTGCACGGTCAGAGTAGTATTTCTCTTTTTAAACCTAAGCCCTTTTTTATCAAAGGCTCTTCTGAATCCATTGATGACAACCGGAATAACAATAGGTTGATGTTCTTTAATCAGGTAAGCGGTTCCTTTTCTTACCGGTGCAAAGGGTTTGGTTGTCCCCTGAGGGAAACTTACAACCCAGCCGTGTTTCAGTCCCATACCGATTTTATCCTGCGCGGAATTATCCAGTTCCCGTTTGACATTTTCTCCATTGGCCCGCCAGGAACGGTCAATGGTAATCGCACCTCCAATACTAAAAAGCTTAGGTAAAATCCCTTCTTTCATCGTTTCAGAAGCAGCTACATAATAACAACGAGCTCTGGGAGAAAAAAGATAAAACGGAGGTGAAATGGTATCCTTGTATCCCCATTTGGTAGCACAGAAAATATGGTAAAAAGCAATAACATCAGCGAAATAAGTCTGGTGATTGGAGAGGAAAATAACACCATGATCCGGCAGGTCGATGAGCTGTTCACTGCCTGTAATCTTAATTTTATTGACTGCCGTATAGCGGTAATAGGTAAACCAGCCAATAACAAAAATAAAAAACCTTTTTACAGACAGAAAGTTGCCAAAAGGATCCTTTTCGAAAATTCCAAGAAAATCAAAGCGGGCCAACCAGGTTGGAAGTGCACTGAAAGAACTTTTTCTTAGATTCATGAGGTATATATTTTCAATAAAGCCTGCTTGTATTAGTTCCTGGATGGTTTTGACAGATAATCGGTTATGTGTGTGCTGGCAAAGGTAAGTTAATAAAGACATTCGTATGTATCATAAAATAACTGCGCCATCTGTTTTTGTCACCTGAAGTACATTTTTCTTATGGGATTGTGTTGCTGGTAATTGGCATGATTCTTTGATTAGAGTAGAATACTTACTTAATTTTGACCTGCTCACAACAAAAAACCATTTTACTGTTTTATGAATATGAAGTTTCATCCACACATGCTGGCATGTCTGCTTGCAGCCGGGGTTCTTTCCGGTTGTTCTAAAAATCCGGTAACGGGCAAAAAGGAAATTATTTTCATGTCGCCGGAGAAAGAGAAAGCTTTGGGCGCAGAATCGCACCCATCCGTAGTGGCTTCGATGGGATTGTATGATGATAAAAACCTCACCGCTTTTATCAATGAAAAAGGAAAGGCTATGGGAAAGGTTTCTCATCGGCCCGAAGTGGATTATCAGTTTTTTATTGTTGATTCTCCGGTTGTTAATGCTTTTGCTGTTCCTGGTGGCTATGTATATTTCACCAGAGGTATCATGGCGCATTTCAATAATGAAGCAGAGTTTGCCGGCGTTTTGGGCCACGAAATTGGTCATATTGCGGCACGCCATTCTGCAAGCCAGCAAACAAAACAGGTTTTTACACAAGGTGTTTTATTGGCTGGGTCTGTACTTTCACCAACTTTCCGAAGCATGGCAGACCAAGCTTCACAAGGCCTGGGTTTGCTGCTATTAAAATATAGCCGTGATCATGAAAGTCAATCAGATGAATTAGGCGTAGAATATTCCAGTAAAATCGGATATGATGCCCATCAGATGGCCGACTTTTTTGGCACATTAAAAAGGATCAGCGAGAAAAGCGGTGCAAGCATTCCTACTTTCCAGTCGACTCACCCGGATCCGGGAAATCGCCAGGTAACGGTTGAAAAACTGGCTACATCGTATCAGTCCGCACATCAGTCAAAATACAATGTAAACCGTGATGTTTATCTTCGTAAAATTGAAGGCCTTATTTATGGGGTTGATCCAAAACAGGGTTTTGTTGAAGGCGGACAGTTTTATCATCCTGAACTAAAATTCCAGTTTCCGGTTCCATCCGGCTGGCAGACAGAAAATACGCCTGCTCAGTTCCAGATGGCTTCCAAAGATGGAAAGGCAATGATGTTGTTTACGATTGCCGAAGGAAAAACGCTGGAAGAAGCTGCACAGGCAGTTATCAAAAATTATGGTCTTCAGGCTTCTGAAACCAATAAAATAACCATCAACGGTAATCCTGCGATTGCAATGATTGCCAAACAGGTAGCACAGGGACAAACGGCTCCGGCAGCGAATGCAGCTCAGATTGCAAGCTGGCTGATTCAGTATAATGGTTCTATTTATGCCATTCATGGCGTTGCTGCCAGTGCAGATTTTGGTGCTAATTTTAATCAGTTCAAGTCGGTTGCACAAGGTTTTAAATCAATAACCGATCAATCAAAATTAAACAGAGAACCAGAACGTATCCGGATTAAAACAGCTCAGCGGGATGGTACACTGCGTGATCTTCTGAAGGACGCGAACATGCCAGACAATAAACTTGATGATATAGCAATTCTTAATGGAATGGCTCTGACAGATAAGGTTACAAAAGGAATGCTTTTCAAAACGTTGGGGAAATAATTTATGAGACTTGTTAGCTGATATTACGTCGTATCAGCGATACAAAAAGAAACCACTTGTATTACTGAACATTCAGTTTTGCAGGTGGTTTTTTCTTGATTGCCGCTAATCGGGTTTTCATATGCGTAAGAAAAATGACATTTTACTAAAAAGTGCTTTTGAGGAAGCGTTCTTTGATTTACTGCATTTCTTCTTCGAAAATGCCGGTACCATTTTTGATCTTGAACGTGGATTTGAGTTTATGGACAAAGAACTAGCAGAACTTTTTCCTGAATTAGAGAAAAAAGGTGGAAGCCGTTTTGTGGATATGCATATCATATTCTTGATCATACGCAGGATCAGTTGCTTGCTATGAAAAACCTCTTTGCTCTGATTATTTTAGCAGCTCAAAAAGCATTGCTGACTGAAAAAATTCCAGAAGTAGAGTTGGCAGAACAAAGATTATTAATTGCACGTACACTGATTGAAAGTAAGCGATATGATACAGAAAAGATCAGACGGTTTCTATATTTTCTAAAGACATTTATTCACATTGAAAATCCTGAAATTAATGGTATTTTTGATAGGCAAATCGAATCTTTAACCGGAAATAAGAATTTTATGGGAATTATAGAAACCATTACGATGCTGACAATGGAAGAAGGTATCGAAAAAGGCATGATAGAAGGCATCGAGAAAGGCGAGCAAAATAAGACTTACGAGATCGTAAAAAATCTTTTGCTTAATACTGATTTTGATATTGCTAAAATTGCGGCTCTTGCTAATACTCCTGAATCTTTTGTCAGAAACATGCAGAAGGATATAAAGTAAACTTTACATTATCCTTCTGCATATTACTTATTACTTCAGTTTATTTTCCAAAACCTTCATATAGTATCCTCCCACAACCGAACGGGCGCGGAAACCTACTGATTTTCCATCTGTCGTTTCATGCCAGTCAGATAATGGAATCCGATCCGGCGTTTCGGTTACGTATTTGTAAACCGGTTTTACTATCGCTTCAAAGTCTTTTTGATTGTCAGCCAAGGTTGCAGTCCAGATAATCCAGTCGGATTTTGTATAGGTTTTACGGCTATCCAGCGGCAGGCCAAAAGCCAGTTGTTTTGTCAGATAATAATTGATCTCCTTTTTTGCTACTTTTTTCGGGAATACGTTTAGCCCCAGAAGTTTGTCCCAAACCAAATTGTATTTTTGGCTCCATGTTCCTTTTTTATCAAACGTTAAGGCATAATGATCACCATCATTGGCCATTTCCATCCATTTTTGAGCAAATTGCTTTACCAAAGCATTTACTTCTGCCGCTTCCTTTGTCTCTCCAAATTGTTTAGCCATTTTTGCGTAACAGGCCAGCCCCATAATTGCTTTGATTGATAAGTTTGTGTTATGAGCTAAATGTCCGGCAAAGTCATCAGTACAAAGCTGGTTAGCAGGATCAAAGCCTTCTTTCTTAAGATAGTTAGCCCAGACAGTCAGCGTTTTCCAATGCTTTTTGGCATAATCAGTATTTTTCTCGGTTTTACAGATTGCATACGTCAGGATCAGCATATTTCCGGATTCTTCCACGGGCATATCTTCATCATAGGTCTGTCCGTTTGCAAGCGGATACGTACCCACATCATGCGCAGCAAAAGGCTTGGTCCATTTTCCACTTTCAGAATAATAGAATATGGGTTCCATCATTCCTTTTAGCAGCGTAGGATTGTAAACCAGAAAAAGCGGCGCAGAAGGATAGGTAATATCCACTGTTCCGATAGAACCATTGCTGAAATTTTCCTTGGATAAAAACAAAGGTGTTTCATTGGAGTCAGTACCCTTCGGTAAGGCTACCAGCTTGTGTGCTGCAATCGCCTGACGGTAAGCCGCCACGCATAAGTCTGCATACATTTTACCACCCACTTTGAAAGCATCATCATACATTTTGGTATCAACCGCATTGCAAGCGGCAAGGATCTTGCTGAAATCTGCTTCCGCCTCTTTCAACTCACCCTGAATGGTTTTATCTCCGTTTTTATTCCACCAGGGAAGCAGATTTTTTTCAAAATATTGTACGGAAAACTGATCATCATAACCTAATAAAACATGGCTGGAAGACCCTTGTCCATCCACCTTACCAATATTTGAAATAATCCCCATAGCCCGCGCAGCTCCGGTTCCGATTACCGTGGTGTTAACCGGATCAAGCGCACCTTTCTGGGAAAAACTCTTGATCAATCCTGCCGGAGTTCCAAAGGCAGAACTGCTTACTGTTTTTTCAGAAGCAGCCAGGTAAGCATAACCCCAATCGATGCGCACATCATCTCCTTTGCGCTTTAATATCTGTTGTTCTACGCTGCCTATGGCAAGGGTTACCAAGCCATTTTCTTTGCCGGCTTTTTCCATCACTTCCTGCGTTCCGTCGTGGACTGCCAGTAAACCTGAAACCGAAGTCAGTACCTGAACATCATGCACTTTCCCGTCTTTGGATTTTATATCGTAAACAATATAATTGACCGGTCTGGAAAGTAAAGCAAGATTGTCCATAAGCAAAGGCGCAACGAAACGGGCTGTAATCTGTACGGCTCCTGCATCAAACGTGTAAATACTTTGCGTTGCTTTCATGGTAAAGCCGGTCTGTTTCGCAGCTGTAATCACATCAGTGCCTTTAGGTGCAAGTTCGTCTGTCAGGCCGATGTCGATGTAACCTGGACCCGCTCCGTTTTTACAATAAGCAGCCAGCGTATTTTTACCTTTTCGTAGTGATTTCTTGGCAGCTTCACTTATTTTTTTAGTCTCATAACCACCGGTGAAACAGTTGGAACATTCATATGCTGACACGCCATTGATGAAAACAGAGACATCATCATCATGAAAAATATCCAAACCTATTTTTTCAAAATTGACATTGTCCAAAGTAAATTCACGACGATACCAGATTTCTTTTGGAAAGACAGTACCTGTTTTGAGCATATTGTCGTTCCGGTCTTTTGTGCCGAAAGGCGCTTTTCCGGTTTTCCAGTCTGCTGCCTTAAAATTTTCTTTATTCCAGTCAGCAGTTGGTTTTTCAGTGGTGTACACTGCTTTGTATTCTTCTGTTTTTGCAGTTCCTGTAATGATTTTTAACACAGGTGTAGCTGCACCCATAAAGCGGTACGTTTTTCCATCCACCCGAATCAAGCCGTCAATTGGGTTTGGTTTTCCCGTCCAGTGTTTGGTTGGAGAGCCGTTAAGCTCACTGCCAAATGACCAGATACTGGTGTAGGGATCGATTGTAATAAGTGGAACCGCAGGTGGACGAAAATTCTGGGAAAAGCTTTCCTGAAATCCGCATAAAAGGAGAACGGCGAGAAACCAGCGTTTAGTCATTAGTAGGGAATTAGAATTAGTTAAACGTTTTAGCAATTAGTTTTTCCTGAAATGTAAGAAGATCTTTGCTTATGGTAAACATGACAGAGACTGAATTCTTTGATTTTATTTCAGGCACACAAAATGAAAAGTGGTTCCACCATCAGGGATAGTGAAACCACGCTTTAAAACGGCCGGAAATCAGAACTAATCAGTCCGTTAAAATTCTTATTTTTTGAATGCGGCTTTTGCGCTTTCCAGGAAAGCAACAAAATGAGCCGGGTTCAGATCATAATTTTTTGGAGCAACCAACAGGTTCCCTTCCTGATCTACGATACAGTAATGAGGCTGCGCATTATTATTGTACTTTACAATCTGCAAATCTGCATTTTGTGCACCAATCGTCTTTTTGACTTTATTATCATATTTGGAAGTATACCAATCTGCTTCCGGCAATTCTGTTTTGTCATCCACATAAAGTGCGGCAATGACAAAGTCATTTCGAAGACGTTTTAAAACTTCCGGATCCGGCCACACACGGGCTTCCATTTCACGACAGTTCACACAACCATGTCCTGTAAAGTCGATAAAAACCGGTTTGTTTACTTTTTTGGCATAAGCCTGCGCTTCTTTAATATCAAAGAAACCATCCAGATCATGAGGCAATTCAAACAGATCAGCATATTTTTTAGTTTCTCCTGAAGAGGCAGACGGAGCAGGGCCGCTCACCCGTTTGCTTAAGTCAAAATCAATGGTCGATTGGGGAGGTAAATAACCGGCCAGTGCTTTCAAAGGCGCACCCCACATACCCGGAAGCATGTATACGACAAAAGTAAATGTGATAATAGAAAGTAAAATCCGGGGAACGCTGACACGTTCAATCGGTGAATCATGCGGCGTCAGGATTTTTCCTAAAAGATAAAAACCAAGCATAGAAAAAATCACGATCCAGAAAGCCAGATAAACTTCACGATCCAGCAAATGCCAGTGATAAACCTGATCGGCAATGCTTAAAAATTTCAGCGCAAGTGCCAGTTCCAAAAAGCCCAGAACCACTTTAACGGTATTCAGCCAGCCACCTGATTTTGGTAAAGATTTCAGCCACTGTGGGAATAGCGCAAACAAAGTAAAAGGAATGGCAAAAGCAGAGGAAAAAGCCGCCATGCCTACAATCGGTTTGACAACGGCACCGCCAGCCGATGCTACGAGCAAACTTCCTACAATAGGACCAGTGCAGGAAAAGGAAACAAGTACCAGCGTAAATGCCATAAAAAAGATTCCGGCATAACCGCCCTGATCCGATTTTGCATCCATTTTATTGACAAAGGTGCTGGGCAGTACAATTTCAAAAAGCCCCAGGAACGATAATCCGAAAACAAAGAAAATGGCAAAGAAAAGCACATTAGGAATCCAGTGGGTACTCAGGAAATTAGCAAAAGCAGGTCCGTTCAGCCGTGAAACTACGGTGCCAATCAAAGTATAAATCAGTACAATGGATATACCATATAGTAAAGCTTTAAATTTTCCATTGGTCTGGTTGGTAAAATAACTAACCGTCATCGGGATGATCGGAAAGACGCAGGGAGTAAGCAGAGCTACCAGTCCGGATAAAAAAGCAGCGAGTGCAAAAGCCCAGAGTGATTTGCTTTCGCCAGAATCTTCTGCGGTAAAATCTATTTTGGGTGTGTCTGATGCTGCTTTAAAACCGGTTGCAGAATCTCCGGCAGACAAAGAAATGTTAGCTGTTTCCTGAGAGGTTGTATCCGTTTCTGTTATGCTGGCTGCTGTTGTTTTTTCTTCGGCAGGGGTATTTCCAACAGCTTGGTCAGGGGCTGCTGCGCCGGCAACTACTTTCAATCCTTTAAATTCAAAATCATCATTTCCCGGAACACAAAGACCTGAAGTATGGCTGCAGGTCTGGTATTCTGAACTTCCTTTGATAACCGGATTATCAGCCAGGACTTTTATAGTTTGTTTAAAAACAGCTTTTCCATCAAAAAACTTAACATTTCCACCCCAGATCTCCTCATACTTTGTTTTCGGGTTCTGTGGTTTCAATTTACCCACCAGTGAAAAAGACTTATTCGGATTATAGGTAAAAGTGGTAAGCATGGGACCAAGTTCCGGATCAAAGTCCGACGAGTACAAGTACCAGTCCTTGTCCAAGACTGCGGTAAAAATCAGGTCAACTGTTTCACCTTGTTTTACTTCATTTTTCGAGAAGGTATAACTCCATTGCGCGTGTTTCTGTATTTGGGCAATGACATCGGTTTTGGCAAAAAATGCACAAATAATAATGAATAGAAAAATACTTCGTTTCATTGGATATTTTGATAGTAGGAGCCGGATCCGGTTTGATTCTGGCGTTTGATTTAATGATAATCAGATAAACTGATGAAGTTTCAATAACTTATTTACTCAACATAATTTTCCTGAAAAAATTCATCCTGTAAATTAACACAAATTCCTGTTCCTGAAATCAGGCTTGTGTCAGTTAAATGAATAACCATTTTACTGCCACTTCTTACAATTTACCTTTTGCCATGCACATCTTCTACTTATTCATGTTTTCTGCTAACTTTGCGGCCTTATTTTAATTCAGAAAATTCAGTACTTCCATGTTTCAACCTCTTTACGTAATAAAAATCGGCGGCAATGTTATTGATAATCCTGATGCATGTTCACGCTTTTTAACAGATTTTGCCAAATTACCCGGTACGAAAATTCTGGTACACGGAGGAGGGAAAATAGCAACGCAAGTGGCTGCAAGGCTTCAGGTTGAGACGCAAATGGTGGATGGTCGTCGCATTACAGATAAGCCGATGCTGGATGTGGTAACTATGGTATATGGAGGGTTAGTCAATAAAAATCTGGTAGGCGGTTTGCAGTCTCTGGGATGCAATGCTATTGGACTTACAGGTGCTGACGGAGGTATTATCCGTTCTGTCAAGCGTCCGGTCAAAGCAATTGATTATGGTTTTGTTGGTGATATTGAAGAAGTAAATGATATTCAAATCCTTGCGCTGTTAAATAGTTCGCTAACTCCGGTCATAGCACCTTTGACGTATAGTGTAGAAGGGTTGCTATTGAACACCAATGCTGATACCATTGCCTCTGCTATTGCCATAGCCATGGCCAAGCATTTTAATGTAAATTTGATTTATTGCTTTGAAAAGAAAGGCGTACTTTCTGACCCTGATAATGATGATGCAGTTATTTCTTCACTTGTTCCGGCAACATATGCGGAATACAAGGCTTCCGGGGTAATAAATAAAGGGATGATTCCAAAGCTGGACAATGCTTTTAGTGCTTTAAAGGAAGGAGTTGATAAAGTAACGATTTGTCATGCAGATGATTTGGGTAAAGCCACAGCAGGTGAAGCTGGTACTGTAATTTCTTTAATCTGAGTAAAAGCAATCTCCTGAACGAAGATTTTTGTTGAAAATAGGGCTGCATCTTCTTGATGATAGAATATTATTCATGTGTGGAAGGAGGGGCAATGTCTATGCCCTCCGTATAATACTTGGATGAATAAATGGTACTATACTTGTCCTGCCAATTTTTTTTCACCTATACACAACAAAAGATTATTCTTCGTTATATGCACTTAAAGATATATCTTAGTAAGGTTCATGATAAACATAAATTTTTTTAATTGTAAATAATGTTTATTAAAATATTTTATTAAGTTTGTGTTCTACTTTATTTTTTAAAAGTTTTCCCAGTTTCATTATAAACTTTTTACTCTGTATGAGAAAAAATTTACTTAGGCTTATTGTCATGATTATGATAGTGAGCAGCCCTGCTTTCGCTCAAACGATTACAGGGAAGATTACCAGTACCTCTGACGGGCAGTTGCTCCCAGGTGTATCTGTTCTTGTAAAAGGTACCACATCAGGTACAACTTCAGATGCTGACGGAGCATTCAGCATTTCAGCAAAGCCAAACAGCACATTGGTCTTTTCTTTTATTGGTTACAAATCGAAAGAAATGGTTGTAGGGACTCAGACAGTCGTAGATGTAACCATGGAAGAAGATGCTTCTCAATTAAAGGAAGTTGTTATCACGGGTTTAGGCATAGCCAAAGACCAGCGTGCACTTGGTTATGCAACGTCCACAATTAATAATGAAGCGCTGGTAAAAACAGCTTCTCCAAACTTTGCCTCGGCACTTTATGGTAAAGCTCCTGGTGTTACCATAAACGCAACTCCGGGTGGAGCGACCAGTGGTATAAGCGTTAGTATCCGTGGTTTCAGTTCGATCTCAGGAAATACGCAGCCTCTGCTTGTATTGGATGGAGTACCGATCCGTAATGGTGAATCAAGAAATACAGATTTCTGGGGGGATCAGCGTATTCGTGGTAACGGTCTTTTGGACTTAAACCCAGCTGATATTGAAAGTATCACAGTTTTGAAAGGTGCATCGGCTGCGGCTCTATATGGTTCTGAAGCTGTGAATGGTGTTATGTTGGTAACAACAAAAAGCGGAAAAGGTAAAAAAGGATTTGGTGTTGATTTCAGCGCAAGTTATAACGTAGATAAAATCGCATACCTTCCAAGATACCAAAATGTAAGAGGGCCGGGATATCCACTGAATTACAACAATGGCGGGCAGGACGCGGCTGGTTTCATTTACTATGATACCGATGGAGATGGTACCAAGGAAACGAGAGGTTTACTTGGAGCCACTGTTAACTTTGGACCAAAATTTGATGGTCAGCCGGTTATGGCATTTGATGGTGTGATCAGGCCCTATTCTCCATCCAATAACAGCTATGCAAACCTGTTCCAGAATGCAAGCAGCTCAAACATCAACCTTGCAGTATCTAAAGTAACGGATAATGCAAATGTTCGTTTTTCTTTTACGCGTCAGGATAACGGAATGATCAGTTATGATTCCAAGAACAGCAAAAATATTGCAAACCTTAATTCGAGCTTTAACACAGGTAAAAAGTTAAAGACTGATATTACGGTAAACTATGTAAATCAGCATACGCACAACAGGCCTTTTAAAGTGGATCGTATGATCAACAACTTTACAGGGATGATGAACCGTTTTGAATCTGCAGACTGGTACTTTAATAAATACCAAACCAGCCAGGGGTACAAATACGTGACTGCTGCTTCGGGTAATCCAAGTTTGACACCAGATGAAAACATTAAATACAATGGTTTCAAAAGCGATATTGCTGACTATGTATGGAGTACAAGAAAAAATACATATGATGAATACAGCAACCGTATTATTGCCAGTTTGACGCAGCACTGGGACATTACACCTGAATTAAATTTGAGAGGTAGAATTGCAACAGATTTTACATCCGAAAGAATTGAAGACAGACAGGCTACTGAAAAGCCACTTGCCTTTGGGTATACCGGTTCATTTGCTATGAGCAATAACCTGTATAACAATGTCTTTGGTGAAGCCTTGCTGACTTATACCAAAAAATTAAACGCCGACATGACCGTTCAGGTAAGAGGTGGATATAATGCCCGTAAAGAACTCACCACAATGTTTGGTGTGACTACAGATGGTGGACTAAGTACAGAAAGTTTCTTTGATTTGTCTGCTTCAGTAAACAATTTAAAGACGCTTGGAACAAATACCCGCAGCAGATTTACAAGAGATGCTTACATAGGAACTGCAAACTTCGATTATAAAAACTTGTTCTTTGTTGAAGGAACGATAAGAAGAGACCGTACTTCTACTTTGGCTAAGGGAAGCAATTCATTTGTGTATCCTTCTGTTAACACCAGTTTTGTTTTCACGGATGTATTTAATCTGCCGTCGTTCTTTAGTTATGGTAAATTAAGAGGTTCATTCGGTATTGTGGGTAATTATCCTCAGACTTATCAGGCTAATGTTGCCTATCAGCAGGGAAGTTTACAGGTACAGCAGACTGGCGGCCAGTCGGTATTGTATACGTATATGAACTCAAGTTACGGTAATGATAAAATCCGTCCTGAACAAAAACGTGAATTTGAATTCGGTTTAGAGGCTAAATTTTTTAATAACCGTATTGGTTTAGATGTTTCTTATTACAATGCACAGATTGTTGATCAGATCCTACCTTTATCCATTGCTTCAAGTTCGGGTGCAAAATCAATCCTTGCTAACGTAGGTACGTTAAGAAATAAAGGTTTGGAAGTTGGAATTAATTTCTCTCCAATTCAGGGTACCGGAGCCAATGACTTCAACTGGGATATGGTTATCAACCTGGCACAAAACGCTAACAAGGTAGAGAAACTTGCCAACAACTCCACTGAATTGCTGCATCAGGATTATGATGGTAACGCTGCACAGCTAAGATCTGTAGTAGGCCGTCCGATGGGAGATATTTTTGTACATGGTATCCTGAAAAATGCAGAGGGACAGCAAGTGGTTGGACCTAACGGATTGTATCAGCTTGATCCCGAGTTCAAACGAGTAGGTAATGCGATGCCTAAGCTGACAGGTGGTTTTATCAATAACCTTAGCTACAAAAATTTTAGCCTTGACGTCGTAACAGATTTCAGAGTTGGTGGATCGATTATGCCAACGGGTATCAACTGGATGACTTCAAGAGGTCTGACAGAAGAAAGTTTGAATGCTATGGATGCAGAGCACGGCGGCTTGTCTTATTATGTTGATGCGAGCGGAAATGGTATTCAGACAAATGCAGCAGCAGGTCCAGCTGGCCAGACGGTATACCATGATGGTATGTTGATGGACGGTGTTACCACGACCGGTGAAGCAAATACGAATGTGATCTCACAAGCTGTTTATTACAACAATACTTACAACTGGGGCGGGCCGCAATACAGCAGCTCCCGGTACGAATTGTATGTAAAGAAAAATAACTTTATCAAAATGAGAGAAATCTCTCTTGCTTACAGATTGCCGGCTTTTATTGCAAACAAAATCGGAACGCAGAATGTAACAGTATCTGTTTTCGGACGTAACCTGTTCTTCATCTACAGATCAGTCAAAGATCTTGATGCGGAACAAACCAACGCAAGTACAAGATGGTATGAAAACGTGAACAATGCAGGTAACGCGCCAGCTTTCCGTACTATGGGTGTTATGTTAAGAGCTAGCTTCTAATTTTTAATTCGATTATGAAAATGAAAAAAATATCATCATTAATATTAGCAGGACTTTTGCTTAGTGCAGTGTCCTGTAAGGAATCGGATTTCACTGAGTCATATGCCGATCCGTCGAAAATTGCGGAAACCTCAGTTGAAAAACAATTTACCGGATTTCTACAATCCACAAAGGATTATATTCTTCCAGGATATACTAATTACTTCGTAGCACTCCGTACTTCTATCAATCATTACAATCAGGTAACAGGTTGGATCAATGATTCCGGACAATACATTCCGGGATCTGCGGGTAGTGAAGCAGTTTGGTTTAATTATTACAATATGCTTGCTCAGTACCGCGAACTTCAGAAAGTATATAATGCTAAAACAGCCACTGAACAAGCAGACCGTAAGTTCTTCATGACTGTTGCTACCATTTATCTGTATGATCAGACACAAAGAATGATCGATCTTTTTGGTGCTATACCCTTCACTGAAGCTGGTATGTTAAGTACTAAAACTGGTGATTATGCTAATTCTCTGGCAAAGTTTGACGATCCGCAGACGCTTTATACCATGATGCTTGACGATTTGAAAAGCATTTCTGCGGAACTAAATACAACTACGATTAATGCAGGATACCTAAAATCTTTTCAGACTCAGGATTTTGTAAATAAAGGTGATCTTACAGCTTGGAAGCGTTACAGCAACTCACTGCGTTTGAGAATGCTGAACCGTGTTTCTGGTGTTGAGGCATTCAAGTCAAGATCAGCTACTGAAATGGCGGAAATTTTGGGTAACACTACAACTTATCCAATTGTTGAAACAAATGATCAGAATATTCAGATCAATGTATTCAGTATCAATTCTGATATTAATTCAAAAGGATTCCAGGATGGTATTGCTTCAAACGGTGACTGGTACGGAAATACAGCCGGTAAGAAAATGATTGATTTCATGAATACCAATGCTGATCCACGTTTGCCAATTCTTTTTGAACCAGGTGCAAACGCGGGAGGAAAATATATTGGTATCGATCCGACTGCAGCTTCGGCAACACAAACTGCGCTTGCTAACGCTGGACAAGTAGCTATTTACAACCGTTATGTAACAAGCCATAACCAGTTTTTCCCAGGGGTGATCATCAATGCAGCTGAGGTTAATCTGATCAAAGCAGAATATTATCTGAGAACTGGAAACGATGCTTCGGCGAAGGCGGCATACGAAACAGCAATCTCTCAATCTACAAAATTCTATAATGGAATTTTAGCAGTGAGTAATGCTACCGGTGTAAATGCTGCGCCTGCTCCTGCTACGGATGCTTCTATCGCGGCATACATTGCAGCTGATGCGGTAAACTGGGATAAAGCATCTACAAGCTCAGCAAAGCTTGCTTTGATTGCTACCCAGAAATGGCTTCATTTTAACCTTGTTCAGCCTTATGAAAACTGGGCGGAAACGCGCAGACTGGACCTTCCAACGTTTACTTTCCAGGTTGACAATGCAAACAACCAGACGTTACCTCCTGTAAAATGGACCATTCCAAGTAATGAAATCTCTTACAATACTGCTAATTATTCAGCTGTAAGAGATCAGGACAAGCTTACAACAAAGCTTTTCTGGGACGTAAAATAGTTAGAACTATTAACCAGAAAATATTAGTGGATTACAAAATAGGCAAGTCAACTGACTTGCCTATTTTGCTTTGTAAATATGTCTTTGTATCAAACTGCAAATGCTTTTAAAGCTATTCTTTCATTTCGTCTTATTTTCCAAAACAAGCAGTTGAGGAAAGGAAGTTGTTCCCTTGAACATCAGCACGGATAATTCACCGATATTATGGAAATAAGAGCCTAAAATAATATCTTCATCTCCATCCCCATCATAATCCGCTGCTTCCATGGTCATCCATTTGCCGGAAGCCCCTTCGGGCGTTGAAAAGGGTTTGAAGTTTAAATTTCCTTCATTGGACAGATATATAAAACCTTGTTCAGGATTGTCAAGATCGGTGTAAAAAGATGCTGCTGCAATATCAAGATCGCCGTCACCGTCAAAATCTCTTGCGACCGCTTTACTTGCACCATACAAAGGATAAAACCAATCTTCCTTAAAATTATCCTTGCCGTCATTCAGATAAATATGCACGCCATGATAATTTTTCCTGATCGGGGAGTAGTCCCAGTTATCACCATTGGTAAGAATAATATCCTGAAAACCATCTTTGTTAAAATCGGCCAGTTCAAAGTAGATAGAGCCAAAAGCAGAGGGGAACTGTAAAAGTACTTTTTCTTTAAATTCCCCTTTTCCCTTGTTGTAAAATATGGAAACTTCTTCACGGGCCTGTGCCATGAGTACGATCATATCCGGTTTTTTATCCTTATTAAAATCCGCGATTTCTACTTTCCTTGAACCAGGTAAGGATTTCAGCACATGTTCTTTTTTTTGGTCAAAACCATCCAGCCAGAGTAATTTTCCAGAATGATTGCCAAAGCCTGCAATGACCGCATCTTCCTTTCCATCCATATTGAGGTCTGCAGAAGTAAATTGTACCGGCCTCGGCAGTCCATGAATGTCAGTCTGTGCCGGAGATTTTGAAGAAGTTTTTACCAGCGACATCAGCCTTCCTGCTTTTTGTTCGGATGGTCTGAGCACACCAATTGTAAGCAGCCTTGGAGCTGCATTCTTTGGGAAATCCATGTCAACCGCTGCACTTTCGATCCACCAGTTATCTTTTTGCTGAAATCTGGAATCAAGCACGTAAAGGATATTCTGGTCATCTCCTACGTAAAGCTGAGTAGTGGCTTTGTCAAATTTTAAAAGCGTTGTCTGTGGAAACGGCTTATTGCCTATAAATACCTGCCGCGCTTTAAACAAAGGAAGCTGACTTATTACTGAAGGGCTTGCTTTTTGAGGCAGCGGTTCATCCGGCGCTTCTTTTTCATAGTAGCATACAATTTTTTTCCAGTCTTCAACCGATAATAGCGCTGTTTCCGGATAAATATTCAGTGCGCGGATCAGTTTTTCTTCTCCGGCGAGCAGATCTTCATAAAGGTTTTTGTCAGTCAGGTTGATACCCATCCGGTAGCCCATATTAGGCAAAACGGAATTAACCCATGTTTTTTTATCCAGCAATGCCGGTTCAGGAAATAAGTGGCAGCTGCTACAGTGTTGTGCGGCCAGCTGTTTTCCGGATAAAACAGAATCCGGAACAATACTTTTCTTTGCTAATTCAGAGAAAGTTATTTCATCCTTCTTTTCGCTAGTGAATGAAAAAGATGCTATCCAAATGAAAATTGAAATACTCAGGCCGAGCTTGATTGAGGACATTTATTATAACTGATTATTCATTCAGAAGGGGAAAGCTCTCGAAGGGCGGAAGGGAAAGAGAAGTCAAGTTTTAAACGGGGACGCCTACTCTTGACTTCTCGGCGAAGGCACTTTAAACCAGATTTTTTAAAGCTTTTTCCACTTTTTCAAACTCAAACCTTGCCAGTTCCTGAGTCATCCGTGCCTTGATCAGATCATTCTGTAAATTCCCGATGCTTCCCTCGTGGGTATGTTTGAGTTCACGTGGTGCAACGTAACTTCCATCACCGATTTCGGCACCCACCTGGCGGTAAGCATCACGGAAAGGAACGCCGTTAATAACCAGCTCATTGACCCGTTCCACACTGAAAAGCAGATCGTATTTAGGATCATCCAGCAGATTTTGTTTTACTTTCATATTTTCCAGCATAAAAGCAGCGATGTCCAGACAGTCCAGTATTTCATCAAAAGCCGGCATCAGAATTTCTTTCAGCAGCTGCATATCACGATGGTAACCTGATGGAAGATTACTCAGCACCATGGTTATTTCCATGGGAAGCGCTTTCATCCGGTTTGTTTTGGCGCGGAGCAGTTCGGCCACATCCGGATTTTTCTTGTGCGGCATAATACTGCTTCCGGTCGTCAGATCGTCCGGCAGAACGATGAAGCTGAAATTCTGGCTATTGTACAGACAAACATCCATGGCAAGCCGTGATACCGTAGCCGCCAGAGATGAAATGGCAGTCAGCGCAGCTTGTTCTGTACGTCCGCGGCTCATTTGTGCGTAAACGACATTATGGTGCATCCCTTCAAAACCCAGCAACTCCGTAGTCATGGCCCGGTTCAACGGGAATGAAGAACCATAACCTGCTCCTGAACCTAATGGATTTCTGTTTGCCAGACGGTACGCTGCATTTAACTGAATAACATCATCAATCAAGCCTTCAGCATAAGCGCCGAACCATAGACCGAATGAAGAAGGCATGGCAATCTGCAAATGGGTATAACCTGGCAAAAGATCATTTTTATGTTCTTCTGATTTACTGATCAGTACATTGAAAAGTTTTTCCGCAGCCTGCACCACCTGAAAAAGGCGGTCACGGGTGTACAGTTTCATGTCCACCAATACCTGGTCATTCCGGGAACGTCCGCTATGGATTTTCTTGCCAATATCACCCAGTTTGCGCGTCAGCATCAATTCTACCTGCGAATGAACATCTTCCACACCTTCTTCAATGATAAACTCACCTTGCTGGATCTGGGCGTAGATTTCTATCAGTTCCACTCTTAATGCAGCTAGGTCGTCCGCTGTTAACAAGCCGATTGTTTCCAGCATCATAGCATGAGCAAGATTTCCAAGTACGTCAAATTCAGCCAGATGCAGATCCATCTCACGATCACGACCCACCGTAAAACGTTCTATTTTTTCAGAAGTAACGGTATTTTCTTTTTGCCAGAGTTTCAAAATAGTAGTAGAATGATTGAAAGACAAATTTACATGCAATTGATGAAAAGCTGGAAAATTGTGACGCTTATTTTAAATTGATGCATTAAGGTTACACCGAGGGCCAGAGAGCAAAAAAGAGAGCCACAGAATTTTTTAATAATCTCTGTGGCTCTTGGTAATTCTATGTATAACTAAAACTTAGTCGATCATCCGCCGAATAGCTACAAACCGTTTCTGATAATAATCTGCACTGAGCAGATCATAACGAACTCCGCCGTTAAAGGCAGAATGAATAAAACGAATATAACCCGGTGCAGCTTCGGTGATAATGCCAACATGGCCAATGCGCGATTCTTTTGAACTCTGTCCTTTGAAGAAAATCAGATCGCCTTTGCGGGCTTTGGAAAGATCAATTTCTTCCCCTTTTTCAGACTGGGCTTCGCTGGAATGCGGCAAAGAAATATTCCATTTACTGAAACAATAACGGACAAATCCTGAACAGTCAAAGCCTTTTTTGGAACTACCTCCCGAGCGGTAAGGAATATGTAAATGTTTGTTGGCGAAGGAAACCAGAGACTCGACCGGATTAAGTGTATCAGCAGCTGTTTTTGTGGAAGTTAGGGTGCGCGCCTGGGAAGTATTGCTGAATAAAATGGCGCAAAAAAGAAGACTTGAAAAGATGGTACGTTGAATCAAATTCTGCATTCAGATGGGATTAGGTTCTGAGACTTAAATTTTTATCAGTAGAAAATATTGTGTTTTCTCTGAAACGCGTATTAAGTACAAAGTTAACAGGGTTTTTGCTTAAAAGAAATTTTACAGAATTAAGTTTATATGAACTTTCTTAATTTGGGCGTTAAGTCGCTTAGGTTCAGTAGTTCTGGGATTCTCTTTGGCAATCCTCATGTTACGCTTCGTTCCCCCCGTCTTTTTTCCTATTTTTGTGACCTTTAATAAGAAAATTAGAATTAACCATACTTAACGCATGGAAATCACCGACCGTTATCTGCAACGCGGCGTATCTGCATCGAAAGAAGACGTACATAAGGCAATCGAGAATATTGACAAGGGTTTATATCCAAAAGCTTTTTGTAAAATTGTTCCTGATACGCTTGCCGGAGATCCGGAATACTGCACCATTATGCACGCAGACGGCGCGGGAACCAAGACATCATTGGCGTATCTGTACTGGAAAGAAACCGGTGATATTTCGGTCTGGAAAGGTATCGCACAGGATGCCATTGTCATGAATACGGATGATTTATTGTGTGTGGGTGCTACGGGACCTATGCTTTATTCCTCCACCATTGACAGGAACAAAAACAGGATCCCGGGTGAAGTGATTGCGCAAGTGATCAACGGCGCCGAGGAAATCCTGGATATGCTGCGCAGTTATGGCGTAGAAATATATAGCACCGGCGGTGAAACGGCTGATGTTGGAGATCTGGTGCGCACTGTAACGGTAAATAGTACAGTGATTGCCCGGATGAAAAGATCAGAAGTGGTTGACAATGCCAATATTCAGGCAGGGGATGTGATTGTCGGTCTGGCATCTTATGGCCAGTCAAATTATGAAACTTCTTACAACGGCGGGATGGGAAGTAATGGACTGACTTCAGCCCGTCATGATGTGCTGGGAAAATATCTGGTTGAGAAATATCCTGAAAGCTTCGATCCGGAAGTTAATAAAGATCTGATTTACAGCGGTTCTAAAAAACTGACAGATTCTGTTGAAGGAACGGACCTGAATGTAGGACAATTAATTCTTTCACCTACCCGGACCTACGCGCCGGTAGCGAAGGCACTATTGGACGAAATGCGCCCTCAGATTCATGGGATGGTACATTGCAGCGGCGGTGCACAAACAAAAATTTTACATTTTATTGATAACCTGCATATTATAAAGGACAACCTGCTTCCTGTTCCTCCTTTGTTCCGCCTGATTCAGGAAGAAAGCAAAACGTCGTGGCAGGAAATGTACAAGGTGTTCAACATGGGGCATCGTTTGGAGATATACCTTTCACAAGAACATGCCGCGCGTGTAATTGAAATTTCTCAGTCCTTTGGTATTGAAGCACAAATTATTGGCAGGGTTGAGGCATCTGATGTGAAGAAGCTGACGATATCAAGCGAAGCCGGCACCTTTTACTATGCGTAACCAGTTCAGCCGATTCCTAAATATAAAACAAGATTTGATGTTTACCATTAAATCTTGTTTCTAAGTTTCTGATAGCAAGTCATATCCGGTGACTGGCATGGATGTTGTATGTGTACTTTAAAGTTACTTCTACAACACTCATTTCAGAAATTATGAAAAAACTCAACTTTCTTATCAGCTATATTCCAGTCAGAATATGGCTTTTTTTTGGTCTGGCTTTTCTGTTGGGTCAGACAAATGCACAGCCTTTAATCGGTTTTACTGAGGTAGCTACCGGCCTGAATTCTCCTATTCAGTTTGTAAATGCGGGTGATGGGACAAATCGGATGTTTATTGCCGAAAAAGAAGGCTCCATTAAAGTTTTTCAAAAAGCGTCTGGTTCTGAAACGCTGAATTCACTGGGTACTTTTTTAACTCTGACCGGCATTGTAACGACCGGTGAGCAGGGGTTGCTAAGCCTGGCGTTTCACCCTGGTTATGGATCGAACGGGCTGTTTTTTGTTTATTATACCAATGCGCAGGGAGACCTGGAGCTAGCCCGGTACAAGGTAAGCGCTACCAATGCAAACCTGGCAGACCCTTCCTCAAAAGCAGTTGTATTGACAATACCACATCCCGACGAAGCCAATCACAATGGAGGGGAGATGCACTTTGGCAGCGACGGCAATTTATATCTTTCCATCGGAGATGGCGGAGCCGGTAATGATCCTAACAATAATGCACAGAATACCACAAGATTACTGGGCAAAATGCTTCGGATTACGGTAAGTACAGCCAATACAGGACCGCTCTACACCAATCCTTCAGACAATCCCTATCCGGTTACCGGCACTGTGAAAAATGAAATTTTTGCCACGGGCCTACGAAATCCATTCCGGTGGAGCTTTGACCGTACGACAGGTGATATGTGGATAGGTGATGTAGGGCAGTCGGCGTGGGAGGAGATCAACCATCGTGCCGCGGCGACAGCCTTAGGTGCCAATTATGGCTGGGGCTGCTATGAGGGTAATAGCACACGCAATTCAGCCTACTGTATTCCCGGAGCACAATATCATTTTCCCGTTTATCAGTATGCAACAGGCAGTGCAGCAGGAAGTTCCGTAGTTGGCGGCGTGGTTTACAGAGGTGCCCGCTACCCAAACATGCGGGGATATTATGTGGGTGCTGATTTTTACTCCGGTAATATTCACATCATAGGACCTGTCAGTGGAACACAGTCTACAACTATACAGAATTCTTCTTTTACCAATATATCTGATTTTGGTGAGGCTGAAAACGGTGAGGTTTATGCGCTGGGATTATCCAGTGGTATAGTTTATGTCTTATCTGACCAGACTCCTTTGCCTGTTGAACTCACCAGTTTTATAGGTACAGCGGGCAATGAAGGCGTGAGATTAAACTGGCAAACTGCCATGGAAAAAAACTTCAGCCGGTTTGATGTTGAGTATAGTACTGATGCTCAGAGGTTTTTTCAGATTGGCACTGTAAATTCAAATAACACACTGGCCGGAAATACCTATCAGTTTTTTCATCAGGTTAATGATTCAGGAGAAAAATATTACCGCTTGAAAATGATTGATCAGGATAATAGTTTTAGCTACTCAAGTATTATCAGCATTAAGGATAGTCAGGAAGATCTGAAAGCCAATTTTGTACGTCCTTCACTGATTGATAATAAGATGATGCATGTGCTGCTGGATGAACCTTTTAACTCTTTAGAACTGGTCAGTGCTAACGGTAATATTTTACTCAGACAGGATATTACCCATAAAAATGGTACGCTCAGCATTCCGGTCGAAGCTGTTTCATCCGGTATGTACATCGTCAGGCTTCAGGGAAATGACAGGGTTGTAAATCAGAAAATTCTGATTGTTCAGTAAGCTTCCGGATTTAAACAGATCATTTAAAACCATCCATAAATGCCTTTCAGCACTTATGGATGGTTTTTTTACAAAGAAGAAAAAATTAACTTGTAAATAATTTAGATTAACTAAATTATTAGTTTTAATTTGAAAAGTCAGGATTATTGCCCTTTTATCAAAACAAGATTTATGATTGCCAGAGAAAGTTCTTATTCCGTATTGTTTGTGTTGCTGCTGTTTCTCTTTTGCTGCAAAACAAAAGCAGCCACTGACAAACCTGCCTGGCTTGAAAAATATCAGGAACATCAGCAGTTCGGTACGGTGTATGTAGTCAAAAACATTGATAAAGCTACCGATGCATACAGCAGTTTTCTGGTCGATAAAAACGGTAAAAAGCTGACACCGGCTTACCGGGATATTGGTAAATTCTCGAACGGACTGGCCGAGTTTGTCACCTTCGAAAATCACAAAGGTGCACTGGGCATGCACGGCTACATCAATAAGGAAGGAAAGATTATTATTCCTCCTGTCTATCGCGGAGCAGGAGAATTCATTGACGGAAGAACCTATGTGATTTATTTCAAAGGCAGGCAGGTGGGGCTTTCCTATCTGGATACTTTGGGAAAAGAAATTTATAAAATCCCTGTGGAACTGTTCCCGAATGATTTTCTGATCGGAAAAGCAAAGGCAGCTTATGTGGCTTACCATGATTGCCAGGAGGATTTTATCTGGTATGTCAACGGAAACCTAACGACATTGAACTGGAATTTCGGAAAGTATACCGAAGCCGATATCAGAAAAGCAAAGGAACCCTTTCGCTTTTATTACCACGGAAAATACGGGATTGTGGACAAAGACCTGATCCTGCGCGTACCTGTAGCGCTGGATGATATTGACCTGATCTACAAACATTCCGGGCGCGGGCTGGCACGGGTTCGTTATGGCAATAAGTTCGGTTATATCAGTTCCAAAACCGGAGAGATTGTTATTCCTTTTCTGTACGACGATACGCAAAAACCTTCTCTGGGACGTTATTGGGTGAAAAAGGGAAACAAATGGGGCTGTATCAACAAAAAAGGAGAAACGATTATTCCGTTTTTATACGATTATGCAGGAAGGTTTATGGATGAAAACCGTGCTTCTGTTTCGATTAACGGAAAGTTCGGCCATATTGATACGACTGGAAAAATTACTACACCAATTATTTACCAATCAGCTTCCTATTTCAAACACGGTGTAGCGATGGTGCAGCTGGATGATAAATACGGATACATTGATACAACCGGAAAAGTGATTACCAAAACCTGGTTCAGCGAAGCCGCTCCGTTCCGTGAAGACATGGTTACAACCGAAAAATATGGTATCTATTATGACCTTACGCCGGATGGAAAATTTCAGTTCAAAGGATTTGCCTCTTACTGGAAAGCCATACTGCTCATGGCCTTGCTAAGCCTTTTGTTATTTATCCCGAAGAAGAAACTAAATCTAAGCCGGTTCAGAAAGAAAAAATAGCATAGCTTTCAGCCATGAGGTGGCTGATTGCCGAAAGCCGACCGCCAATAAATTATTTCAGCATCGCTGTCCGGTCTGTGATTTTTTTCCATGACCTGATCCTGTCATAAACCACTTCTGCCGAAATGCTATCGAGCGTTTCCGTTTCCGTTTCTATAAAAGTAGCTTTCGGGCCGATAGGCCCCCATCTTCCGCCATGTTTAGGCCGGATTTTCGGATACAGACCCAGCGTGTTAATCCCGGTGGCAGCGGCAAGGTGTACAGGTCCGGTACTTCCTGCAAGCAATCCGTCCGTATTGTGAATGAACGTGATCAGCTGTCCGAGCGGGAGTTTCCCGGTAAGGTCTATGACATGTTCCGGCAATGTTTCCAGCCAGGGTTTCAGCTCTTCGTGCTCTTTTTCAGAACCGGTAATAAACACCCGGAACTTGTCCGGGTCCAGTAAGTCAATCAATTCTGAAAATCGTTGCAGATCCCATTCCAGTGCATTCTTGTTGGATTTGGGATGCAGGATAATCGTAAATTTTTCTGTGTTTAATAAGGATGTATAGTGTTCAGGCAACGGTTCAAAATTACGGATCTGGTAGTAAGGCCATAGTTTTTCAGGTGCCTTTTTTATACCCAGCGGACGCAGCAGATGAAAGTGCAAAGCCGCCTCATGTCCATCCGAGACCTTGCGCCGCAGCCAGACCAACCGGTTGCAGGTAATCCAGTGATAAGGCCGGCTGACCGTCCCGATACGCATCGGAATGCCTGCCTTTTTGGCCAGTGAGCTGATGTGCGGATAAGTGACCAGATGAATGATCACATCAAACCTAAACTGCTTCAGAAAAAGTACCTGCTCGTTTTCAGGAAGGGCGAAAACAGCTTCATAATCAAGAAATTCATCCACCGAATCGCTGGCATCAATAACGGGCCTGGTATAAGTCCGCGCCAGAACCGCAATACGTGTATCTGGAAACAGCTGTTTGAGATATCCGCAAAGCGGAAGCGCTAAAACAACATCACCGATCGCATCCGTTCTGGTCACTAAAATATGCATGGGTTCGTAATGGGAATCTTGGTTAGGAAGAATAAAAGTGTGAAACTGCATGCAAATATAACCCAAAGGTTCCAGTACGTCAACGAAGGCCAGTAAGTCCTGATGATTTTGTAAGTCCGGGTTCCGTTGTCTTGCCTTTACACCAGTTCCTTCCTTCCTGAATACTCTTCCCGTGAGGCTTTGATAGCCGGCATATTCTCTAAAGCCCATGTTACAAGACCGGCCATTGCCGGCAGCAGGCTTTCTCCACGTTCCGTCAGGGTGTATTCCACACGCGGAGGAACCTGCGGGTAAATTTTCCGGGAGATCAGTCCGTCCGCTTCCAGGGTTTTCAGTGTGGTAGCCAGCATCTTCTGGGAAATGGTACCGATCACGGCATTGATCTCGTTGAAACGCAGTGTGCCGCTTTCACCCAAAATAGTGATCACCAGGATCGACCACTTGTCACCGATGCGGTCCAGCACATTTCTGACCGGACAATCGTCGATCAGCTCAAATTTTTTCAGATTTTCTTTCAGCATAAGTTCTTGATTGTAAGCAATAGTCACTTTCAGGTTAGTTAAGGAAATCAGGGTACGTTCTTGCATGCTTCACGGTTACGATTTACCTTTAACTATACAAAAGTAAGTATTAGACTGAATTTTTAAACAAAAACAAAAAAATAGCGCATGAGCAAGATCTTAATAACCGGTGCCACAGGGCACCTGGGCAAAGCCGTTACAGAATTTCTTTTACAGAAAACCGATGCAGCCGGCATCAGCGTGCTGGTACGCAATGCAGCCAAAGCAGAAGATTTCAAAACAAAAGGCGTAGAGGTAAGGGTAGGGGACTACAACGATCCGGCTTCGCTGCGGACTGCTTTCCAGGGGATTGACAAATTGTACCTGGTTTCGAGTGATGACCTTGAAAATCGTGCACAGCAGCAGGAAAATGCCGTGAAGGCAGCGCAGGAAGCCGGCGTAAAACACGTGGTGTATACCAGTTTCCAGCGCAAAAATGAATCGGATACTTCACCGATTGCTTTCCTTGCGAGCAGCCATTTGCACACGGAACATGTGCTCAAAGCATCCGGACTGACCTACACCCTTTTACAGCACGCCTTATATGCCGATGTGATCCCGATGTTTGCCGGAGAAAAACTGCTGGAAACCAAAACGATATTCCTGCCCGCCGGCGAGGGAAAAACGACCTTTGCTACCAGAACGGATATGGCCGAAGCAGGTGCGATTGTATTGCTGGATGAAACCGGAAAATTTGATAACCAGTCCATCGAACTAGCAGGCTCGGAAGCCGTTTCCTGGGAACAGATTGCAGGCATCATCTCGCAGATCACCGGCGAAACCGTCACCTACACCTCGCCGTCCGTAGCGGATTTCACCGCAGCCCTGACCCAGGCCGGCGTACCAGCCCTGTACATTGGCATGTTTGCCGGCTTCGGCCAGGCCATTAGCCAGGGTGAATTTGAAAAAGCAAACGGCGAACTGGAAAGTCTGCTGGGCAGAAAGCCGGAGACGGTGGAGGAATATTTGCGTGGGGTTTACGGCAAGTAGTGTAGTGTGAGGAAGTTTTTTTTGAAGAGAGGTCTGTGAAGGAGTCACAGGCCTTTTTTTGTTTGCTTGGGAGTGCTATTGTAGACCGTTATAAACATTAATTTACCTCGGTACGGAAGTTTCTATTATTCATTTGTGAGAATTTAAATCTTTAAGCGTTTCCAACCACCAATACCAGTGAAATAACCGCTTGCGCAAATTGTGCATTTTACATCAGTGCAAGCGATGTCGCAAGCGGTACTAGTCTTATATTGCTTATAATCAAGTAAATAGCGCTTGCTTAAATTCGTTTTTTTCTCTTGTAATATGTAATTCCTTTATCATTTTTAGATATTTCAATCTCTTCCTCCTCTTTGAGTTGCTTAAACATTCGGGATACCTTATAGATGTCGCCATCTACATTCTTTTTTTGACATCAAGCAGATGTGGTACTAAGTTCTTGCTCCACTTTTATTAAGGGTTCAAACCATTTCCATAATTCTTCTAGGTGTCGCACCTTTTGAGGAACGGGGTTACCCTCGGGAAACATATCATTTGACGTCATTGGCATTGCCCACCCTCTATATACTTCAACGCTTCTCCGAGGATGGTTTGTAAGTGAGCAGTCAAAAAAGTCGGAGCTGTAATTATAGTGATGGGAATGTATAAATGAATTCCAAGACTGTCTAACATCTTTTTCTGGACGAATATCTATCATTTCGAATTGCTCCATGCTCCTTTGGTCAGGTGTCCCCCATGCATTCTGAAGAAGTTCAATAGCCTCTACATCGGATACTGGGGCACTGTAACCAAAAATTGTAACACGTTGAGCATCCTCTAATCGTGTACTTAGGCCACTCCACTGACCTTTGATATACGGATCAGAGTTATAGTCTTTTTTATCCACAGGATATAACAATTTGGTTGGTACCCATTCTTGAAATGATTTCTTCGAAAAATAACCTGCTGGTCCAGAAGTCCCATCAATTTCGTTGTACCCTAATGCCACAGTGCCATGGAGAAACAAAATTCCCGGGCTTTCAGTAAATTGTCCGTTTCTGACATAAGCTTGATAGAGGAATGGATCCCAATTAAAAGTAGCAATCACATCTTTCCCAGATCTAAGTGAGAGTATCAAGTAGTCATAAATCGTTGGTTCGTCGGGTAACTCAAGCTCCTTGAAATAGTTATAAACACCAAGTTCAATTTGTGATTTTTCTTCTGAGAACTCTCTGTAATTGCATAGTGTTGTGAATAGCTTTTCAAAATCATGCTTGTACTGCTTTACTTCATTTGGGAGTTCCGCAACTATCTCCTCAAGACCAACTATTTCCACGATATTTCTCATCAAAGGAAGTGCCTTTCCATACTTCTCAGGGTTTCGAAGTGTTGATGCATATGATGCTCCCGCACCTAATAGAACTACATGAGTGCCCGCTCCATGTACCATGTTAATTTCTTCTTCTCTTGTCATAGGTTCATGCGTGATATGCTTCGTTCTAAACACATAATTTCTTGCAGCACATCTTTTTATTTAATGAATCGGTTTTACCCCTGCTACATGACAGCCATCGTTGAGATGATGACTTATAGAAAAATATCGGCGTTTGAAGTCTTCTGGCATAATTCTCCAAGTTGATCGTTTATATTCCATTTAGGAGGGAAGAATAAATCTATTGGGGCCTTTGCACTGGAAAATTTCTGTTTGATTCTTGACTTGCCAGAAGCTGCGTTCAAATCTGGATTTGTGACTCTTAAGTACTTGTCAACTTCACAAAATAGATTCTGACAGTCTATTAATTGCAGGTGCCTCCCTACAAGCGTCGGTGGAATCAAGCCTAGTCTATCACATTCATCAGTCTGCTCATCCGCCATTAATTTTATGATGTCCTCATAACTATAATCTCCCAGAGAATCAAAACACTTATAAATGCCATTTTTGGCACCCGGACCAGCAACTACGAAATCCATTTCTGAGAAATTTAATATTCGGCTATAATTCAAATCAATCGCATATTGAAAAGCCAGAAAAGTACCTAATGATGGATAGGAAAGAAGCATTTTATAAACTTCCTCAAGACTCTTTGCATCTGTTATTTTAACAAACAATTCATCATCCAACATTTGGCGAAGTAATGCCAAGTGGTTTGTATGCTTATACTTATATCCAAAAGTTCTGCCTGCAGAAGGCATAATATATGCAGCAGAATAAATTGTATATTTACTAGCCATTCGGTATGTCAATAAATCATCATAATCTTTTATAAAAAAAGTTTGTGACGAAATATGACCTAAATGTTTCTCCAGATAGTTAAAGGTTTCTATCTTATTAAATATTTTGAAAAGCAGGGTTTGAAAAAAAATGTTTTGATCATCAAGGTCATGCTGATATTGAAGTTGAATCAAAAATTGACTTACTCGGTCAGACGCACGGAAAACATTTGTAAATCGATGATCTCTGATGACAGGGTCATCTGTCCAAGGTCCATATGAATCTGTTAATCGTCTATGAAAGACCTCGTTACGCTTTACAGCAAACTTCCAATAAGTATCATAAACGGCGGATTTTGTTGGTTTTTTGAGTTTTACAAAGTGAGATTTCATGCGGATCGGAATTTAATATGTTATTTACCTAAGTATTCTAGTGTCCTTGTCTTAGGTGATACAAGTACCTTTCCACCTCTATTGTTAACAACCTGATGGAATACCTTGTATGATTCAACGATAGTTTTTTCCCATTGAAATGAAGTTACTGATGAAACTTCAAGGTCAACAACAAGTTGTTTTATGGTATTGAGAAGTTCAGTATCCAAGCGATCAGTATCCCTTAACATCGTATGCCCTTTTGCATAATTGTATATTATCAACGTCACTGCTTCTTCAGCAACCTGCGGTCTACCTCTATCTTCAGTATCAAGTGCAACGGCATTGCTTCGTCTCTTGAGATTCATAAGGCTTCTCAGAACAGGTGACCACCCTAGAAAAGCCACATATCCTAGATGAAATACATCATGGTACCGGTAATCATTAGGTATTCTAGAGTTATCGGTTAAAGGATCTCCTAAATCGTTCTCAGAATTTGACAGTTGGTCTCCCCACAACATCCTCACTTTCGGAAAATATTCTCCTGGTTCTTCAACAAATCTTACAATAAACGAGTCTGGAAACTGCTCTAAATAGTTTTCATCGAGCCTAGGGATTTTTAATAAATCTAATTCTTCAAAACGATCAAAGGTCTTGGCGAGATTATACTCACTTATTTCCTCTAAGGAAAGGTCATAATGGGATGCAATAGCGGCAACATACCAAAGAACGTCTCCCAACTCCTCCTTTAAGTTTTCTTTAAAATTACCAAATCCTTCACCATCCCGAATCAATTTTTTTAATGTCGTTAACACGGATCCAGCTTCTCCAGCTAATCCCAGATATCCGAGAAAAAAATTCTCTTGATCTTTCGATCTATAATTTTGAATTGTTGATTTTGCCTTATTCTGATATTCATTGAGTGTCATTTTTAGGTATGTTATTTAGTGAATAGGGTATTTTACGACATTGAATAGAAGTCTATATATCAGCTGGCCAAATAAGTGTTCAATATACTAAATTAACTACGATCTGATATATTGAGATCAACTTGGAACGATTAACCTTTTACAGTGATGCATTTGACTCAGAAGAATTTAGTCTTGCAGGTGGAGTGAGGATATAGAATTACAAATGTTGGAAGCCATTACAAACTTACCAGATTCATTTCAAATACCATAAAAATTAGTGGGTGTGAATAATTGTCTTCCAGGTGTTGGATACCTATAAAACTGAACACAGGGTGTGAGAAGAAAAGCGCTTACTGAGAATAAATTATATTTAATGATATAATAATTCTATCTTTAAAGTGAATTCTAGAACTCGCATTAAAGTGTAATCTTTTAAATTTAGTCTAATATGTCATCCGCTAAAAAAGTTTTACTCATACGATCTTCCCTTGATCAAGAACAAATAGCCACATTCAAGATATTACTAATAAAAGAAGGTTTCGATGTTAAAGATATTCGCAGTGACGACTGCGTACAGCTAATCTTAACAAATGACTTGCTTAATGCCAAGAAGAATGAAGAGTTACTCAGTCTCTTTGAGCCATGCATTGATGAAGCTGAATTGATAGTAGTTTTGGTTGACAAGTCTATAAAAGATGAGATGTTGCCTGCTTTGCTAATCGAATTTGCAGCTAAGAAAGGAAAGTACATACTTGCTGTACTTCTTAATGAAATACAGGATGACGACATTCCTCAGCAAATTGTCGAATTTGGAAATGGAGGCATAGTGAGCATCGATGAAGTTAATCTGTTCGATATCTTGAGAGAAAAAGAAGAGGTATGGCAACAATCCGATGCTACAGAGAGAGAAAAACCTCTCGCAACTCGTCACAAACCTAAGGAGTGTAAATAATGCAGTGCTTCTCTTACGTGGTAGCTCGTGATTATGGTTTTGCTCCTAACCCGTTTCACGAATATTGCACCCTAGCGGCGTGCAAGCAAAAAATTCGTGAATCTGCCAATGTTGGTGATTGGATAGTTGGCTTTGCACCTAGGTGTGAAGCTGAGAGAAAAGTTGTATACCTCATGTGCGTTAATGAAAAAATTTCCTTTAACGAGTACTGGCAAGATGAAAGGTTCGCTTTAAAGAAAGCGAATGTAAACAGTACTTTGATTAGGTTTTTTGGGGATAATATATACCACCGAGAGAATCAGGTGTGGGTTCAGGAAAACTCACATCACAGTTATATTGATGGAGCGACGAACGAAATAAATTTGCGTAAGGATATTAGTGGACGATTCGTTCTTATATCCTCTGATTTTTACTACTTTGGAGAAGTGCCGATTGTTATCCCAGCTAATATTGACATTGATAGTCTTATTATTAGAAGGGGGCATAAAAGGCAGGATGATGCTGACGAGTTTATGCCTCTGGTATCTTACATTCGTGAAAATTATCGTAAGAATTTCATTTACAATGTGCCACTTAAATTTCGAAAAAGGCATAGATACAAAGGTCATGCTTAGGTGTTGTGACATTTGTATTATTTGGGATAAATAGTCAACTTTTTCTTTTCAATTCCTAGGCAATCTAGTTTAACTTTCAGAGCATTAGAAACTTGTTGGTTGATGTATAAAGAATCGATAACTACATTGCCGTTCGTTTTTATGTCGTTATTGTTCGGTTTGTTGAGAACATATTGTTCTAATAAAATTGTTACTAGGACCGTAGTAAGCACTAAAAGGAATGCACGCAAAAATTTCAGTTGATTCGCTAATTTGTTATACTTCTCTAGAAGGACACCTGGCGATGCAAGTTCCCCTTTGAGTCTATTCAAATCGGTAACAGAAATATTTGTTTGGTTTTGATGAATGCCATTATAAGTGTCTTGTGGAAGTAAACTATTAGTAAGCTCACTAAACCAAATAATGAAGCAGGGAATCTTTCTTTCTAAAATAATGTCAGCAGGTCCTGCATTATAAACAGAAAATTTTAAATGTCCCTTAAAACCTGGGTCAACATGGAATCCAGAAATGTTGACAAGCCCTGAAAACTTGATGCTCGCCTTGATTGAAATGAATGCTATTTTGTCACTTGGTATTTCAATTGTCTCTTCAGTAAGTAAGAGGGCAAACTGACCTGGTTTAATTACTAGATGCTTATTTTTATCGGATAAGTATTGAACTAGGTTTTTCTTAGACCCAGTTGAGAAGTATTCATCACCTAACGCTAGCTCATAAGATCCGCTTTGTATTCGAACTTCTTTATAAGGCGTAACTAAGTTTCTTTCTCTTAATAAATTTTTTAAATCATTGTCCCCGAGAAACGACATATAATTAATTATTAATGTAAAAAACTAAATTAGATAAATCTAATTCATTATGTTACACATTTTATCTCGTCAATGACATTTTATTTTCGTCATATCTTTTGATCAGATACTGGTTGATGAAACGGAGAGAAAACCAACCCAAAATGCGACTAAACCCAAAGAACCTAAAACAATACTAATAAAAAATGTTCGACTGATGTTCGACTAAACAAAAAAAGACACTTACAATTTCATTTGTAAGTGTCTAACATTTAATGTCGGGATGACAGGATTTGAACCTGCGACCTCTTGCACCCCATGCAAGTACGCTACCGAGCTGCGCTACATCCCGTGATGTTTTTCCCGTTTTCCGGGGCTGCAAATGTAATGATCTTTTTATAAAAGTGTCAATGCTTCGCACAAAAAGTCTGCGGAAACATTGACACTTTTCTTTTTAAATACTCTCGTTCTGCCAGTTAGGATTAATAGCTTTTTCCTTGCCTTTACGGAACCACTTGTCCCGTACTTTTTCGTTGACGTAATACATACACGGCACGAGCAGCAGCGTCAGGACGGTCGAAAAGGTAAGACCCATGATGATCGTCCAGGCCAGGATATTCCAGAATACGGAACTCGCTCCGCCGGTCAGGATATTGGGTGCAAAATCACGGAACAGCCCTACAAAATCCAGCGTTATACCGAAGGCCAGCGGAATCAGACCCAGTACCGCCGCCGAAGCCGTCAGCAATACAGGTGTCAGACGGATCGCGCCGCCTTCAATGATGGCATTGCGCAGCGGATAGCCCCGGTCGCGGAGCTCGTCAATGAATTCAATGAGCAGAATCCCGTTTTTCACCACAATACCGGCCAGTGCAATGATACCCACACCGGACATGATCACAGAGAAGGTCTTGTCAAAGATCACAAAACCCAGCAATACCCCGATCAGCGAAAGCACGATGGTGAAGAAGATGATCAGCGGTTTCACCACCGAATTAAACTGCGTGGCCAGGATCAGGTAGATAAGCAGAATCGCTGCCCCGAAAGCACCGGTCAGGAAGTTCATGGACTCGGCCTGGTCTTCCTGCTCACCACCCATTTTCACGGTATAGCCGCTTGGTACTTTCACATCGTTGACCAGTTCCTGGATCTGCGCCACAATGTCGTTGGCGTTATACCCCGGCAATACATCCGAACTCAGCGTTACAATCCGCTGCTGATCTTTCCGGTTGATCTGACTGAACGTGGTCGAGTAAGATACATTGGCTACTGAAGTGATCGGTACCTGGCGGAGCGCTCCGCCGGAGTTCATATCCCGGTATACCACATTCAGGCTCAATAATTTTTCGATCTGCTGGCGGTCGTCTTTTTTCAGGCGGACCATGATCGGATATTCATCTTTCACATCACGGAACTTGGAAACTTCCAGACCAAACAATGCGGTACGGATTGCTAGGGCAATCTGCGAAGAACTGATCCCTTCACGCTGCGCTTTTTCGCGGTCGATATCAATGGTGATTTCCGGCTTGTTCGTAACTAAATCCGTTTTCAGCTGGTCGATCCCGGCGATACCGGAGTTTTGTACACGTTTTAAAAGATCCTGCTGCAATACCTGAAGCTGATCAAAATCATCACCGGAAATTTCAATCGAGATTGGCTTTCCGGTAGGAGGGCCGGTACTTTCACGTTCTACGGAAATTTCAGTTCCGGGAATCCCGGCTACGGCATCACGCACTTTCGTCAGCAGTTCCTGGGTAGAGCGTCCGTCGCGGGCCTCGCTTTTTACAAAAGCCACCGTCACTTTAGACTTATGCGGCGTAGCAGCACGGTCAGGGTTATTCGGGTCACCGGCATTTTTACCTACGTTGGAAATGACCGAGTTGACAATACCCATGGCTTTTTCCGTTTTTAAAACAGAGAAAACACGTTTTTCGATGATGCGGGTTACGGAGTCTGTGGTTAGTGCATCCGTTCCGGCAGGGAGTTTGTTATAAACGTATATATAATCAGGATCGCCGCTCGGGAAGAAAGTTACTTCCGGTTTGGCAATACCTACAATAATAAACGTTGCAATCAGAAGCACTACCATTGAAAGAATAGCAAATACCGGACGATAGCCTTTGATCAGCCACGTAATCAGTTTTTTGTAATTGTCTTTCAGTGCAGGCAGCAGTTTGTCCTGGAAAGGAACAAGGATTTTTGGTGTCAGGATGTAGTGGTTGAAGACAAAAAGCACCAGGATAATGACAAAGAAATTGCCGATACCGCGGTCCACAAAATAACCCACCAGTGCCAGCGCTCCCAGGATCATCATCGGCCGCATGATGGCTTTGATGCTGGTATCGTGTTTTTCTTTCTCATCTTCATGACGGCCCATAAAGGTCACCGCAAAAACCGGGTTGATCACATAGGCTACAAAAAGCGAAGACATCAGTGTAAGGATCAGCGTCAGCGGCAGGAATTTCATAAAATCCCCGACAATGCCCGGCCAGAAAAGCAACGGGAAAAACGGTGCAATGGTCGTCAGCGTTCCGGAAAGTACGGGCACAAAAACTTCCCCTGCCGCAGCTTTCACTGCCTGCTGAATCGTCCATTCCTTGTGCATGTTGAACAAGCGGTGGGTATTTTCGATGACCACAATGGCATCATCCACCACAAGCCCGATCCCGAGCAGGAAGGCAAAAAGTACAATGGTATTCAGCGTAAAGGAAGTACCAATCAACGGGCCTAATATCGGCATTAATACAAAGGCAACCAGTGCAGAAAGCGGTACGGAAAGTCCGATGAAGATCGCATCGCGGATACCCATGAAAAACATCAGTACCAGTACCACAAAGATGAAACCGATGATTACGGTATTGATCAGCTCATGCAGATCTGCACGGGTACGTTCCGACTGATCGGCTGTGATTCGGATGTCCAGACCTGCCGGCAATTCCGATTCCTTCATTTTGTCAATGATCACTTCAATATCATCTGCTGCCTTAACCAGATTGGCGCCGGCTCTTTTGATGATGTTCAGCGTGATTACCGACTTATTGTCCAGACGTGCAAAATCCAGCTGTTCTTCAAAATTATCAGTTACCTCGGCCACATCGCCAAGGCGAACTACAGCACCTGTGGCAGTACGGATCCGCAGGTTAGCCAGCTGTGTCATGTCCAGGAATTCACCTTTCACACGCAGCGTACGGCGCACATTTCCTACTTTCAGGTCTCCGCCCGAAACGTTGATGTTTTCACTTTGTACGGCTGTCTGAATGTCGTAAAAAGTCAACCCTGTAGACTGCATACGCGGCAGATCCAGGTTGATCTGGATTTCACGGTTCAGTGCGCCGACAATATCCACCCGGCTGATTTCCGGCATGGCTTCAATGGCGTCCTGCAAATCTTCCGCGTATTCCTTTAACTGCTTCAGCGAATAGTTACCGGCCAGGTTGATGTTCATGATCGGGAATTCCGAAAAGTTTACATCCTGTGCTGTCGGGCCGGAATCCAGTTCCTGCGGCAGATCCTGTTTGGCTTTGTCAATGGCATCACGCACACGCTGCAAAGCATCCGAAACCTGAACGTCCGGTGTAAATTCCACCAGGATTACCGAGACATCCTGCAAGGCATTGGACTTGATATGTTTTACACCATTGATGGATTTTAACTGCTTTTCAATGGGCTTGTTAATCGTATTCTCCACATCGGCGGGAGCGGTACCAAAATACACCGTATTGATATAGATCTGCGGTATTTTGATATCCGGAAACTGCTCTTTCGGCAGGTTGTTGTATACCACAAGTCCTGTCAACGTGATGATAAACGTAAAGATGTAGATGGTCGTCCGGTTCTCTACGCACCAGTTGGTAAAACTGAGGGTTTTATGATCTTCAAATTTCATGGGTATGTGAGCTGAAAGTGAATGTTAGTACGAAATCGTTTGTCCGTCCGAAACTTCCTGGTATCCGGTGGTGATAATTTCGTCTCCTGCCTGTAAGCCTTCTATTACTTCAATTTTTCCATTGTAGATAAGGCCTGTTTTCACAATTTTTGCTTTGGCTGTCTTTTTGCCGTTTTCGTTGACTGCCACATAAACTACCTGTCCTTTTTCAGTACCCTGAATAATGTTCTGATCCACGATCAGCGCATCTTTTTTCGTCGCGTCATTGATCTGGACTTTGGCTAACATATTCGGTTTCAAAACAGCGCTGGAAGGAAGGTTAGCTTCAATGGTAAAAGTGCGGCTCAGCGGATCTACAGTGGTGCTTACAAAAGAGACCTTCGCTTTATAATCTTTTTGCAAGTCCGGGAAACTGATCAGGATTTCGTCTCCGCGTTTTACGCTCGCTGCATACGTGTCCGAAACTTTGGCTGTCACTTTCAGATTACTCAGGTTAACCACTCGGAAAACCCCGGCACCCGGCGCTGCTGTTTCACCCACCTTCACATTCACCTGATCCACTACGCCTGAAATAGGCGATGTAATTCTGGATTGCGAAAGCTGTGCATTGAGTGTAACCAGTTTTTTCTCCAGACCTTCCTTGTTATTCTGAGCCTGCAGAAACTGGATCTCTGTACCGATTTTCTGGTCCCAAAGGTTTTTTTGTTTGGTAAAAATTGTATTCGCCAGAGTCAGCTGGCTCTTCACTTCTTCAATGCTTTCGCGCAAAATGCTGTCGTCTACTTTTGCCAGCGCTGTTCCGGCTTTCACCTGATCACCTTCACGCACATAAACGGCTGTTACGGCACCGCCGGTTTTCGGTGTTACCATCACGCTGTTCTTGGCGTCAATAGAGCCCTGCAGTTCCACATAATGGCTTAGTGTACCTACCGTAAGTGGTTGTACGGTAACAATTTTAATATTGGTTTCAGCCCGCTTGGTGGTATCCAGCTTGGCTATTTCCGATTCAAGGGTCTTTATCTTTTTTTCTGTTTCGCTTTGTTCTGTTTTCAGCTTGGTCAGCTCTTCTTTTTTTCCTGCCAATCCTTCCTTTTTCTCTCCTGAGCATGAAGCCAGCAAGGCAGCAGCAATGGCTATGGGTAAAATATGTTTTTTCATGATATAGGTAAGTTCCGTTTCAAGTTTATGTGGTGTTCGTAGTAATTAATTTTGTGTGTCGGTATACAATTCTCCTTTTGCCTTGCTCAGATCTACCTTGGCAATCAGCAGATCATATAAAGCCGAAAAATAGTTGGTCTGTGCTTCTTTAAAGGCAGATTCTGCATTGATGACCTCGATGTTTGAACCTACGCCTTCCTTGTATTTGATTTTAGAAACGCGTACCACTTCTTTCGCCAGGTCAACATTCCGGGTTTGTGTTTCCAGCGTAGCAAAGGCATTTTTTATATTGATGGCCGCTTGTCTGGATTCCAGATCAATGGATTGTTCCAGAAGGTTCTGGTTCAGTTTTACTTTGTCGAGAGCTGTCTTTTTCTGCTGTACCTGATATCTTTTGGTAAACCCGTCAAAAATAGGAATGTTGAGGTTTATAGCCAGTACGGAGTTGTTAAACCAGCGGGTACCAAATAAATCTGGCAGCGTATTTCTACCATTGTTATGTCCATAACCGTAGGAAGCGGAAAGCGTAGGCAGGTAGCCGCTGCGTACATTTTTCAGATCGAGGCCTGCCAGTTTAAGCTGGGTGTCCAATAAGGAATACTCGATACGGCTATTGTAATTTACTTTATAATCTGCAAAGTCAGCGCGGAGTGTTTCAATATTCAGATCATCTACCTTATCCGTTAAGGTGATCGGCTCGTCGAGCGACATGCCCATCTGGTATTTCAGCAAGGTATAGCTCAGTTCGATCAGGTTCTGTACTTTCTGGCGTTCGGTAACCAGGTTGTTGATCTGTACTTCCAGACGGTTTACATCCAGGAGCTCCACAAAACCGCTTTCGTTCATAGCCTTGGTTTCGCGTCTTAACGAATCCACGCGGCTGATATTCAAATCCAGTACTTTGGCCCGTTCTTCCGAAACCTGCGCCGAATAATAGGCTTTGGTCACAGCTTCGGCAACAGAAACTCTTGACTGTGTAACATTCTTTTGTGCCAGTTCGCGATACGTAGCAGCAGCACGGAGTCCGATAAAGTAAGAACCGCTGAAAATAAGCTGGTTTAATGTGGCAGAAGCACTTCCTGAATATTTTACCCCAAACTGCACAGCGACCGGAGGTGCATCAGCCGGAACATTAGGATCTCCAAAAGCATTGGCTGGAAGGAAAACACGCTGGATAATTACGTTATCACTCAGGTTGAAATTGGCACTTACCTGAGGTAATCCCGCTGCCCTGACCTCTCCGATCCGCGACTCAGCCGTAATGGCGTCAAGCTGCGTACTTTTAACATTGAGGTTGTGTTTGATGGCATAATCCACAGCTTCTTTTAACGTAAACCCTGCTTGTTGCGCCTTGACGGTAGCAAGATTTAAAAACATCGCCAGTGTTAAAATGCCACTGCGAATCCATTTTTCATTTTTCATGGGTAATAGAGGTTTCTGATTCTTCAGTATATTTAGTGTAGTATTCCAATCCTTTTGCTGTCAATATTCCACGTATAAAATGGTGGACAAATTCCATCTGTACATTCATCATGCTGAAGCGGTCCGCAGGAAAAATCATAGGGTCCAGGGCCATTTCAACCTGCTCGATCCTGAGCAGGGATAGTATATCCACGTTGATGTTCTTACGGTAAAATCCCACTTCTATCCCCTCCGTCAGATTACTTTTTATGCTCTTGATAATAAACTCATGCTTGTACTGGTGAAAAAGATCCCAGGCCTTCGGGTGATATTTTTTCATATCATGAAAAAGCGACGGATTCATAGGAGCCAGCGAAGTCCGCATATAGTCGGCAGCCTGGATCATTTGCTCAATCGGCGTCAGCTTGTCCTCATCCATCTTATCCATCTGGCATTTCTGACTTTCCAGCTCCTGTTTCATCACCAGAATGACAATCGCTTCCTTATCCGGAAAATGCTGGTAGATCGTCCGTTTGGAGATACCGAGCTCCTTCGCGATATCATCCATGGTTACGCTCTTGATGCCATAGCGCCAAAAGAGATTATATGCTTCTTTGATAATTCGTTCTTTCACGGGGTAAAGTTGAAATATTCCAATGATAAAAACTATGAAAACTTTAATAATATTTAAAGTTTTATTGTTTTGTTTGAAATTTTAGTTTCAACCCTATGAAAGACTTAAAATTAATGGTTTATTAATTTGCTCATTATTAAATTATTAAGAGTAGCTCGTAACTTTGTTTTTTGATATAGAATAATAAGATGGATATATAGATTTTAAGCTGCACCGCTTTTTACTTACATTGAGAGTATGATTTTACTAAGTCTTACTCTTTACAGGCAAAGCGTAAGACTCACATCGGTATAAGAGCCGGGTAGCCCACCCGGACCGGCCCGAGTTCATGAATTTAAAATAAGGGCATAAATGTTAAATAAGCCAGCACAAAAGGATCAAACCGTAAATTCCAGGGATGAACTTTGAAATATACGTGATAAAGGAAAACAACGGAATGTTTTAAAGTCAAATGATGTTTGGAAATAATACATATTCTGACCAAATTTCGGGTCTTTTCTTTAAGCAGAGCGCGTATCAAAAATAGTGATCTGAACGTTGAAGAAAGACGTTAAAAAGAAAGAGAAAAACAAAGTTCAATTATTTATTAAATTCACTAATAGCTACCGCGAAAAAAAATAAATGAAAAGCTACATTGACCTGATTCAGCAAACGTTCGAGTTCCCAACGATGGAATTTAACGTTGACAAAAATGAATTGCTGTTCAACAATGTACCACTGATGGACATCATCAAGGAACATGGTACGCCTTTGAAACTTAATTATCTGCCAAAAATTGGTGAACATATTGAGAATGCCAATATGTTTTTCAAAAACGCATTTAAGCGTCATAACTATAAGGGAACTTATACCTATTGTTATTGTACCAAATCCTCTCATTTTAGTTTTGTGCTGGAAGAGGCGCTTAAACATAATGTACATCTTGAAACTTCTTCGTCTTTTGATATTCCGATTATCCGTGAGTTATACCGTCGCGGAAAAATCAGCAAGTCTACCTATATTCTTGCGAATGGCTACAAAAGACCGCTTTATACACAATACCTGAGTGAACTGATCAACGAAGGCTTCAATGTGATTCCTGTTCTGGATAATCTGAAAGAAATTGAATCCTATGAACAGCAGGTAACGGCGGATACCGTGAATTTTGCCATGCGTATCGCTACGGATGAGGAGCCGAACTTTGCTTTTTATACGTCCCGTCTTGGTATTCGCTACAATGATGTGCAGCAATTGTATAAGGATAAAATCGAGTCAAATCCCCGGTTTAAGCTTAAAATGCTTCATTTCTTTATCAATACAGGTATCAAGGACAGTGCTTATTACTGGAGTGAACTGACCCGGTTTATGTTCAAATACTGCGAAATGCAGAAAATTTGTCCTGAACTGGATTCAATTGACATCGGAGGCGGACTTCCTATTCAGACTTCTCTGCAGGCCGGCTACGATTATCAGCAGATGATTGATGAAATCATTGAAAACATTCAGTGGATCTGTAACAAGAATAATGTACCGGTTCCGCATATTTTCACAGAATTCGGAAGTTATACGGTAGGAGAAAGCGGTGCGGTGATTTATGAAATCATTGATAAAAAACTGCAAAACGATAAGGAACTTTGGTACATGATCAACGGATCGTTTATTACCCAGCTTCCTGATTCATGGGGCATGAACCAGAAATACATCATGCTTCCAATCAATAACTGGGATAGTCCGTATCAAAAAGTGAACCTGGGTGGCCTGACTTGTGATTCGCAGGATTTCTATAACAGTGAGATGCACAGCGCTGATTTGTATATGCCGATTTTTGAGGAAGAAGCAGAAAAACAGTACATTGGATTTTTCCATACCGGTGCATACCAGGAGTCATTGGGCGGTTATGGCGGCATTCAGCACTGTCTGATTCCTGCTCCGAAACATGTATTGATTGATCGTGATGAAGAAGGCAAAATTGTAACGCGGGTTTTTGCAGAAGAGCAGGATAGCGATTCGATGCTGAGAATCCTTGGTTTCAAGGATGAGTCGTTTACGACACCGGTCATCAGAAATGAAGTGCCTTCGGAAACGGAAGAAGAATTGGTTGAAACAAAAATTTGATAAATATATAACGTTCTTTGAATGAGTTCGTTACTTTTACGAATTCATTCAAAGAAATAAGTCTTAAAACCTGACGTTATTACTACTCTAAAATCTTATGAAAAAGATATTCTTTCTTCTGGCTGTGTGCGGCACAATCGGCTTTGCATCTTCCTGCACCAAACATCAGTGCCCTGCTTATGGATCTGCGGTGAAAGTTCAGAAGCAGGTTAAAGTACGCGCTTAGTAGTGAAGGTTCAGAATGATTTTTGCCGCTTCGTATAAACTGACTGCGGTATAATCTCCCGCTGAAATTTCATTCTCCGGAATCACATGAATTGTTTTCAGGCCAACTTTATGTCCGGCTTCCATATCCCGCGCACGATCTCCAATCATCCAGGATTGGTCAGTATCAATATTATACTTTGCTATTGCTTTTTCCAGCATTAACGAATCTGGTTTCCGGGAAAGCGATTTTCCTGTAAATTCAGGATGGGAAGGAGCAAAATAAAGATCATCCAGAGCATTGCCTGATACTTCCTGCATTTTTTCATGGATAGCATAAACGGCTTCCGAACCATACATGCCTTTAGCGATCCCGGCCTGATTGGTAATCACTATCAGTAAAAAACCAGCTTCTTTTAATAATTTCAATGCTTCCGGCATACCTTTAGGAATAACCAGATCATCCAGCTTATGTAAATAATCGCTCAGGTCTTCGTTTAGAACACCGTCACGATCAAGGAAAACGCATTTAAAGGACATGTCAGGTTTTGTCAATTGTAGTCAGGAATGGAAATGTATTGTTCGCAAAGAGCCTTAGTAAAATTCAAGGCTCTTTTAATAAACATTATAAAATAATCGTTTTTCTATCAGGCTGAGTATTCCTTAACAGCTTCAATAAAACACCTTACTTTGTCAGGCTTCATATCCGGGTAAACGCCATGACCTAAATTGGCGATGTAACGCTGTGTGCCAAACTGACTAACCATTTTCTTCACTTCGGCACGAATCTGGTCAAAGGAAGAATAAAGCACACAAGGATCAAGATTGCCCTGTAAAGTTTTATTCGGAATTAATTTACGGGATTCTGTAATGTCCATATTCCAGTCTAATCCCACAGCCGCACAATTCAGTTTACCAATTTCCTCTCTCGCAAAAAATGCGCCTTTGGCAAAAACCGTTACAGGGGCTTCGGTAATGGCATCACAGATTTGTTTGATATAAGGTAAAGAGAATGTTTTATATTGTTCCGGTGAAAGAATTCCTGCCCATGAATCAAAAATCTGGACAAGATCAGCTCCGGCTACAATCTGTGCTTTCAGGTAAGCAATCGTGCTGTCCGTTATTTTTTGCAGTAACAAATGAGAGAATTCAGGATCAGCATAAAGATGCTTTTTAGCTACCGAAAAAGTTTTAGATCCTTTTCCTTCTGTCATATAGCAAAAAATGGTAAAAGGCGCACCGGCAAAACCAATCAGCGGAACACGGCCGGCTAACCCGGTTTTGGTAAGACGGATTGCTTCCAGCACATAACCCAGGTCATTTTCAGGATCAGCAACTCGAAGTTTGCCCAGATCCGTAAGGGTATTTACCGTAGCAGGAAAAACCGGGCCTTTTTGCTCGGCCATTTCGTAAGGCAACCCCATTCCTTCAGGAACGACAAGGATGTCAGAAAATATAATGGCGGCATCAACATCCAATAAATCAACAGGTTGTATCGTAACTTCGGCGGCTAATTCAGGTGTGGTAGCAAGCTGGATAAAACTTCCGGCTTTTTCACGAACTGCACGATATTCAGGCAGAATCCTTCCGGCCTGACGCATCATCCAAACGGGCGTACGCTCTACATTTTCACCACGAGCTGCCCTGAGCAAAAGATCATTTTTCAAATTCATGCGGCAAAGGTAGGGATTCTGAAAGAAAGGAATGAACTAAAATCTTAGATTTAACGAAGTGTTTTTGGGTGTTTTTACAAATCAATATTCAATTTTAGCTTATTTCTGTTTTGACATCGAATTAAGAACATTATACGTTATTTGGTTTTTAACAGAGATGCTGGCATATAAGTTATAGTGTTATTGAAAAACCATTTTATGACATACATGAACCGTTTGCTGCTTCTCGTTTTTTTTATATTCGCTTTGTCATCCTGTGGAGAGGAAAAGATGACATCTGAAGAAATTTCAAAGATTGGAATTACATCCTGCCGGACTCAGGCTCCCTTTATAAAAGACCTGGGTTTTGATATGAGTCGTTCCGGTTTATCTACTACCGAACCTTCTGTCATGGGTGTGGTATTAATTCAATATCCCAGAAAAAGTGCAGACTCAGCGGACAAGAAAATGTATCAGGACCGCAGCTGGAGCCAGTATGGCTGGATGGGTACGGTTACTTCAGACCTTGACGGGAACACGTATACAGCGCCGTATCCCAGAGAAAGTACATCCGGAAGACCACTAAGTGAAATAAACAAAATTTACATGGTAAATGGAGCTACAGGCAACATGGCTGTACTTACCGAACTTCCAAAGGCCGACAGTGCAGCCGGAGTATATCCTTTTGGCGTGCTGGATCTGTATTACGATTGCCATGGCAAAAAATTATATGCAAGCAGTGTTGCAGGAAGTACGCCGGAAAAGGAAAAAGGAGTTATTTATGCGATAGATCCCGAAAACGGAGCGGTAATAGACAAACTGGAAGGACATGACGCATCGGCTGTTTTTGTAGGAGGAATCACAGGTCAGAAACGGTTGTTTTTCGGAAGCGCCCGTTCCTCTGATGTCTATTCTGTTGAGTTGACCAAGGAAGGAAAGTTCAAAAGTGATGTCAGAAAAGAATTTTCTATCGAAAAATTGGGAGAGACCCGAAACGATAGGGCACGTCGTATCCATTCCAATGAAGATGGTAATATGATGATTTTTGCTTCTAAATTTGACTATACTCCTGGAATTGAAAGGGAAGACGACCAGGCATTGTATCGGTTTGCGTATAACAAAAGCACAAAAAAGTGGATTGTTCTTCAGGGAAGAAGCCGGCGGAAAGAAAACTGAAAAATACAGGCGGCTGGAAAATTCCTAAGTATCAGACATGCATCTTTACCCGGGTAAACAGACAAAAGATTGAAATATTTTTTGTTACAAGTATCATTTTTTCTGATATACAATGATATTTGTAGTTACCTATCTATTAAAGGATGTTTTATAATGTTGGAAGAATTAAGGAGAATTGCTTTCAGGTTTCAAATTGACCCGCAGCAAACAGCCGGACACAGCGCACGATTATCTTCAGTTATCACGGTTTTAAATAATTTCAATACGTCGTTTTTGAACTTTATTGAAATAGAATTCCTTAAAAACGATAAATTCCGTGCTGTGTATGAAAAGTCGCCGAAGGTTTTGGATGGGATTAAAAAGGAACTTGAACTGCTGATCGTGGATCTTAAATTCAGCAGTTTTGAAGCAGCGGTAGCTTCCAGCATTGTTGAGCCGCCAAGTCTTTTCACCACCGACATTGATGAGTGGAAAAGATATGCTTTTTCGGAATACAAGAAAAATATCCTGTTTGGAAACTTTGAAGAACCGAAGTATATGAATCAGGTGATTGATAAATATACTCCTGAGGAAAGAAACCGGATTTATAAACCTCTTTTCACCGCTGCTGCTTCTGAAAGGCCTTTTCGCCTTTTCTTGCTTGATGCAAAAGGTAAAAAACTGAATCTGAGACAACCGGATAAATGTTTCACAGACTTATATTTTCCTAAAAAGGAAAAAGTGAGAAAAGAAAAAACGGTTTACCGCTTTGCTAAAATATATGCTAAAATAGGTGGAAAAGATGCTTCTGCGGACCTGAGCAAAAAGGATATTAAAAAGGTACTTCTGATTGAAGAAATGGAGCATGGAACGTACCCCTATAATCCTGATATTATTAAGTACGAAGAAAAATTATATGTACTTCATGAAAAGCTTGATTGTAAAGTAATTTTTGAAAACCAGGTTTATTTTATGACTTTCAAACCGCTGCAAATTAGTGCCTGGGGTGCTACCCGTGAAGAAGCTGAGGCAGCATTTAATTTTAGTTTTCATGCGCTTTATCAAAACTTTGCTCTTGAGTCGGATGATGCGCTTTCCCAGGAAGCCATTTCTCTAAAAAATAAATTACTGACCAGCGTCAAGGCAATCAAATGAAAGCGAGGAAAAGCAAAGATTTACAGAAAGCATTACAAAATCAGGGATTCGAATCATTTTCTGAAAAGGATTATCATCAGTTGCATTACCTGGTTGTTGAGGGAAAAAAGCAGGCTGTTTTTACTTACATTGGTAAAGCACCATTAAGCCCTGAATTGATGGAAATCGTTTCGGAGCAATTGAAATTTACAGATGAGAAAGTAGCAGAAAGTTTTTTTTCTGGTAAGTTAATGGCCGAAGAATATGTGGCCATGTTGAGGGAGAAAGAGCTTTTAAGCTGATCTGTCTGAAGTAAGGCATTGGTAAATATCAGCCAATAAAAAAGAGAACGTCAGACAACGTTCTCTTTTCTTGATTCAAATTATTAATATTAGAAATGAAAATTTACGCCAACTAGAAAATTACGCCCTGCCTGCGGAAAATAGAAATTCTCCTGTATCAGAGAACCTCCGCTGATATAGCCATACGTATATCCGTTGGATTCATATTTTTCACTGAAAATATTATTCAGAAGGAAATTGAAGGAAATTTCTTTAATCCAGGCTGGCTTGATCGTATACGTCAGACGAATATCGTTGGTAAAATAGGCATCAAGTTTACGGGTTTCGCTGGATGTATTATCCAGATATTGTTTGCCAACGTACTTGGTAAGTAAAGCAAATTCCAGATTTTTCTTTGGACTATAAGTAAACTGACTACCGGCAATTACATTGGGCGAAAATGAAATATCCGATTTTCCGTGGTTGACCAGATCGTAATCTCCAGTGTCGTAGTTCACAATATATTCAGTAAAGTCGGCAATTTTATTCTGGCTGAAAGTGGCATTCGCATTCCATTTGAAATGAGTATTAAATGCGACAGCACCTTCCAGTTCGATTCCAGTGCGATAACTTTTCGGCACATTGACACGAATCGAATTTCCTACATCATTAATTTGCCCGGTCAGTACCAGCTGGTTTTTATAATGCATCAGGTAATAATTCGCTGAAACAGCCCATTTTCCATGCTGTGTCCGAAACCCTGCCTCCACGTTGTTCAGTCTTTCGCTTTTTGGGAAAAGCCTTGTGGTAGATGCGGTAAAGTCGTCGCGGTTTGGCTCTTTATTCGCAACACTGTATGATGCATAAACCGAACTTTGCGGTGCAAGCTGATAGGTAATACCTGCTTTCGGATTCAGGAAGGAGTAAGTCTGATCGAAGGCAAAGGAAATCAAATCGTTATCCGTTCCGTCGATTTTATGACCAACATTGCGAAACTGCAGATCGGCAAAGGCATTTAATTTTTCTGTAAACTGGTAGTAAAGTTTTCCATAGATGTTGAAGTCACTTTTAATGCCTTTGTTGAAATAATAACGCTGGTCGTTTTCTGTGGCACCTGCAGTTCTCGCCCAGATAATTTCTCCATAATGATCACCGTCATAATGCGTGTAACCACCACCAATGCTGGCTGTTAACTTTTTGAAGCTATTATAATCCAGGGAAAATGTGGAGCCGTAAAAGTAATTATTCAGCCATCTGCGGCGGATCAGATCCGTTCTTGAAATAGTATCGCTTCCTGAAACTACATTAGGCAGATTGTAATTGCTGAATTTGTCATTTTTACGGTACTGCTCATAATAACCCAATCCACGAACCAGAAATCCATTCACATTCAAGGTAAGATTATTCGTCAAAGTATGTGAAGAAACAACCTGGTAGTGATCCTGCCGGTAATTATCAATCTCGTTTTTATAGGTGTACGAATTGTAGGTACGATTGTCGGAATTAAGCAGATTTTGCGCATCCTGATCATCCAGTCCGTTTCGGTCTATGTAGGATAAAATTCCTTCACGGTCTCCGCGAAGTTTCGCTTCCGGAACGCCATTCCAGGACTGATACGTATTTTCTTTACCGGAAAATACATTAACCCGTACAAAACTTTTTCCTCCAAAATATGCGCCGGACAAGTAATAGGAGTGAAGCTCAGACGAAGCTCTGTCTACATAACCATCCGAAGAAACACGTGACAAACGGGCGTCAAAAGTGAATTTATCTTTCACCAGACCACTTCCGATTTTAATGGTATTCTTAAAAGTATTGAAGGAACCATACGAGTTATTAAGCTCAGCATAGGCTTCTTTTCTGAATTGATTGGTGCTGATATTGACCGTAGCTCCAAATGCACCCGCACCATTGGTTGAAGTTCCCACGCCGCGCTGAATCTGAATCGAGCTTACTGAAGAAGCAAAATCCGGCATATTTACCCAGTAAACGCCTTGGCTTTCAGCATCGTTGTAAGGAATTCCGTTGACCGTTACATTAATACGTGTTGCATCGGTACCCCGGATCCTAATACCGGTATAACCCACACCACCACCGGCATCGCTTGTACTAACCAGCGATGGCGTAAAGTTTAGCAGCACCGGAAGATCCTGTCCCAGATTCTGTTTGTTCAGTGCCTCGGCTGTGACGTTGGTATAAGCCATTCCGTTTTTGTCGGTGACACGGGTAGCATTTACAATCACTTCATCGGCCTGAAAAGTGCTTTTTTGTAATTTGATTTCAAGCGGTTTTGCTTCGCTGAGCGTAGCTGCATCAAGTTTGATGGTCTGGTAACCAATGTAGGTAATTTCTAAAATCCCAATATTGTCCGAAATATTCCGGAGCGTAAACCTTCCGTTTGCATCCGTCGTGGTGCCACGGATTTCTCCTGCCCGGACCGTAGCACCGGGAAGCGGTTTTCCATCTTCCTGATCGGTAATCTGACCGGTTAATGTTTTTTGAGCAAAAGCAGATGTGCTCAGTAATGTGCTGATAACGAGTGTTAAAAGACAGGTCGTAACTTTTCGCATTGCGATTATAAGTTGTTACAAACAGGCAAGGGGCCACCTATCCTTTGGTTCAATAAAAATGGTTATACGATTCAGCTTACTTAAAAGATCCTGAAAATCAGACGGAAATTTCCCTGTCTATTTTCGCTTGTCCTGTGGTTTGCTTTCTCTTCCTACGCCGGCATTATCCGGATCAGGTATTATGGGTATGATCTCAGCCCGTCAGGTAGGGCACCCCTTTGAGATTATGTCACAAAGTTAGGTGGGAATGGTATGAGAAGCAAGATTTTAAAATATTAGATTCAATTTTTGATTTGCAAATCGCGAATCGTAAATTGCGAATCAAAATTAAATGTATGAAAGATCATAAGGGAATGCGTCCTCAGGATATAGTAGTTTTGCTTGCAATCAGCGCTATAAATAGAAAGGGATGGGATAGAAAAACATTAGCTCCTATTTCCATACAGAATAAGTTTTTGGCTGAATCTCTGTTAATAAGTTCAGCAGAAATATCAGCTTCATTACATCGCTCTTCATTTTCTGGATTAATAGATATAAGCAGTAAAAAAGTGCTTATGCAATCACTATTTGATTTTATAAAATTTGGAATCAAATATGTATTTCCTGTACAACCAGGACCTCTGGTAAGAGGAGTGCCGACTGCGCATTCTGCGGAACCCTTAAAGAGCCAGCTTTCATTTCAGGAAGAAATGGTCTGGGAAGATGCTGATGGAACAGTGCGTGGTCAATCCATTATTCCACTTTATACTAGTGTTCCTTCGGCAGTAAAAAACAATATATTACTCTATGAGTTACTTGCCCTAACTGATTCAGTCAGAATCGGAGGTGCTAGAGAAAGAGAATTGGCCATTACAGAACTTGAAAAAAGATTTTTCCAATGATTTATAACAAACATTTGTACGTCAGAAGAATAAGGGAAGTAGCTGTTAGACTGGATTATTTATTAAAAGATGTTGTCTTTGTCGGAGGTTCTGTGGTTGCACTTTATGCAGATGATCCGGCGGCGGATGAAGTAAGACCTACTGATGATGTCGATATTGTAGTTAGTATTTCGTCACGTTCAGAATATTCTGTTTTTGAATCTGATATCAGAGCTCTTGGTTTTCAGAATGTTGTTGATTCGCCGGTAATATGCAGGTATAAAATAAATGAAATTATAGTGGATGTAATGCCTGCTGATGAAGCTGTCTTAGGGTTTACTAACACATGGTACAAGAAAGGGATGGAAGAAAGTTTTCTGTATGAGATTGATAAAGAAGTTTCTGTTCGTTTAATGCTGTTTCCTTATTTTATCGCTTCTAAAATTGAAGCGCATAATTCAAGGAATAAATCCGATTTACGAACTAGTAAGGACTTTGAAGATATTGTATATTCATTTGATAATCGTTTAAATCCGCTGGAAGATTTGAGGCAGGCAAACAATGAAGTAAGCAATTACTTAAAGCTGGAAATGAATAGCTTTTTACAAGATCCTAATTTTCATGAAGGAGTGTATAGCCATTTAAACTCCGGGACCGCATCTTCGCGGTTGAAACGTATTATTGGAATTTGGTCAGCATTTGTATTAGAATAGTTTGTACTACCAAATTAGCTCTACTTCTCAACTAATTGCAGCCATGCCCTCAACACTATCTGCAAGGTTTCTTTTTTCAATTCTACATCTTTCAAGTCCTTAAAAGTCACCGTTCTTCTTCCGTCTTTATAATCACCTTCGAGAAATCCGGAGGTATCATTAACCTTTGCGCCACTTGGAAAAACCAGCATGATTCTGTTCTTATGCAGATTCATTACGGTTATATCTCGTTTATATTCCTTTGGATCAAACGGTTTCATTTCTCCTGTATAGTAAAAACTAGGATTATTCCATTTGATTTGTTCTCCGATTTCCTTGTCCGTATCCAGAATAACTTTTCGAAGGGCTTTAACGATTTTACCTGTTTCCGGATCAAGTTTTTGAATATGTTCTGTTACCTGTTCTTCATCCGTTAACCTAACTGGTTTTGCGGAAACCTTCTTTTTCGCTTTTGTATCCGCTTCTGCCAGATTCTGTTCAATTCTGAATTTTGTGATCCTGGTAATAAGATCCAGCGGAAGTGGTTGATCAAAAGGAAACTGCACAGAACCTTTTGCACCTTTATACTTTGATAATTCTTCTTTAAATGCTTCCAGTCCATGCGGAGCCGGATAAAATCCAATGTGATTCTTAAAAGCAGCATAATGAACCAGATTTCCGTTCAGCGTTAAAGTCGGAATTCCGTAGCCAATTTTTTCTTTTGCATCCGGCGCCGCTTTTCTAAGTGTTAGACGCATTTCTTCCAGAAGCTCCCGGATCACATCCGGGAAACCTGCGATGTATTTATCAACATCAGGATTATTTTCTGTCATAACATTTTAGAAATATGCTTTAAATACTATTTGTTTTCTTGTTCTTATCCTGCAAAAATTTGTACGCCCGGTGATTTGCCATAGAGATATCCAGTTTTTCAAACAGTTTATCATTTTTTAAAGCATACCAGTTGATTTTCAGCAGGTACAAACTAACATAGGAGTGGAGATGACTGGAAATAAACGCACCTGTTTTCTTTACCAGATCTTCTTTTTCCAGTGCTTGTTTATCGACCCAGTAATTCAGGCTGTCTGCATTTCTGGAAAGCCGCGCACGTTTTTCTCCTAACGAATATTCAAGAATGCGATCATCATAAGGTCTCTGCAGGCTATCCTGAAACAATATCCAGTCAGGATTGCTTTTCGAATTTGTGACAATGGATCGGGATACGTCTGTAGTATCCAGCTGAATTCTAGTGCCCGATTCCAGAAAGAAAAGCAGCGAACCTTTGATTTGTGAAACATGCAGCTGATAAAGATCCGGGACCAGGTCATTGGCAATATCAAGATTGAAAAAATCAGCATTCAGCTTAATAGAATGGACAATAGCTGCAAAACCTTTTTCACGGGTTAATAAAATTGCCTTTCTTCCTTTCAGCTCTTTAGGGCTGACAATCTGAATTCTAATATTTTGAGCAAATACCGGTATAGCAGAAAATAAAAAAAATAGAAAGAGGACGTATTTGTTCATTTTCCTGATTGGTATCTGTAATTATTTTCCTTTGGAATGAATCACATCATGGATATTTTCTAATAACGACTGATTTCCCGAAGCGGTATCCTGCATCAGTTGCCAGATCATCACACCATTTGTTTTTTCCAGTGCAAGAGATGTTTTTTTACGGATGGTCGGGATGCCGTTGTAATAAACAGTGCCTCCGTTTACATTAAATTCATCTTTTTGGATGGCCTCAGGATGTTGCTGTAAAATGTTTTTCCAGGAAATACTTTCCGGTGCAGTGCCGCCAAAACCATACCCATAAAACGGAATGCCAAGCGTGAGTTTTTCTTTGGCAATGCCGCGTGTTTTAGTCCAGTATTCAACATCATCTTCGGCCATTTCATAGGGTGCATGCGGGCCGGGCTTGGCAGGATTCCATGGGCCGGTGCGGTCGTAGGACATAATGTTCACAAAGTCAAACTGAGCCAGTGCTTTGTCGGTAAACTGATCTTTGTAAGCCGTGGCAATGGCAGCCGTAATCATCTTGTTTTTTTGCCTTAACTGTGCAGCAAGATCAATCACGAAATTTTCATAATTGGCATCAATCAAATCACCTTCCAGATCTACGTCAATTCCATCCAGATTAGCATCTATGGTCAGACTCACAAGATCATTGATCAGTTTTGTCTTTTTGGCTCCTGTCAAAAAAGAAGGATAATATTTAGGTGCACCGCCACCGCCGATCGATGCCATAATTTTTACATTGTGGGCATGTGCAAGGGCCGCAACTTCTCTCAGGTTTTCAGTAGTGGTCAATGTGCCCGCAGAATCCGGGTTGATGAATGCAATATTAAGATGTGTGATTTTACTATAATCAATTGATTTGGCGGACTGCACCAGGCTTTCTTTGCCCGGCAAGTAGCCGATGACGCGGAAAGTCGATTTTGAATGATCTGCTGTAACAGCCTTTTTACTGCATGCAGGTATTAGAAATATAAGTCCGGAAAGAAAGATAATAAGAGAGTATTTCAGGGTGTATTGCATTATTTTCATAGGTTGATTTTTGTTGACCTTTTCTTTTAACTTCTTATTTTCCTAATCATACAAATTAATACTTTTAGCTTATACTTTAAAATTCTTTTCAGCCGAGTTGAGAGCTTAGCAACATTATCATGTTGTATTTCTCTATTTTTACACCAATTAAATCGAACGAATGCGCTTTAACGTAAGTAGAATGGCAAATTATACAGATACAACAATGCTCGAAGCAACACAGCAGGCAATAGAATTAGAAAGCAAATACGGCGCTCACAATTACAAACCGATGCCCGTTGTTCTTTCAAGAGGCGAAGGTGTGTATGTCTGGGATGTAGAGGAAAAGCGATATCTGGATTTTTTGTCAGCATATAGTGCTGTTAGTCAGGGACATTGTCACCCTAAAATCGTTGCTGCCATGATAGAACAGGCACAGAAACTTACCCTGACTTCACGTGCATTTTACAATGATAAACTGGGTGAATGTGAGCAGTTTTTGTGTGAATATTTTGGTTACGATAAAGTGCTGATGATGAATTCGGGAGTAGAAGCAGGAGAAACGGCTTTGAAACTTACCCGAAAATGGGCATACAAGGTAAAAGGAATAGCGCCAAATAAAGCAAAAACGGTTTATGCTTCCGGAAATTTCTGGGGACGTACGCTGGCTGCCATTTCCTCTTCGACAGACCCTTCGAGTACAGATGATTACGGCCCGTTTTTACCAGGTTTTATTATCATTCCTTATGATGATCTGGAAGTGCTGGAAAATACATTGAAAAATGATCCTGATATAGCCGGTTTTATGGTGGAACCGATTCAGGGTGAAGCCGGTGTGGTTGTTCCAAAAGAAGGATATCTGAAAGGGGTACGTGACTTATGTACAAAATACAATGTACTTTTTATTGCGGATGAAGTCCAGACCGGAATCGGACGAACAGGAAAAAGGCTGGCTTGTGATTGGGAAAATGTAAAACCGGATATTCTGGTACTTGGAAAAGCATTATCCGGAGGAACGATGCCGGTTTCTGCCGCTTTTGCCAGTGATGAGATTATGCTGACAATTGCACCGGGAGAACACGGTTCAACGTATGGCGGAAACCCGTTGGCCTGTGCCGTGACAATGGCTGCTTTGAAGGTCGTTGAGGATGAAAATCTTGCTGAAAATGCAGAAATCATGGGTCAGCTTTTCCGTCAGAGAATGGAAGCATTAAAGCAAAAATGTAATCTGATAGAGCTGGTGCGAGGTAAGGGTTTACTCAATGCGATTGTGATTAACGATACAGAAGATAGTGCTACAGCTATGAATTTGTGTTATAAGATGATGGACAAAGGTTTATTATGCAAACCTACACACGGGAATAAAATTCGCTTTGCTCCGCCGCTGGTTATTACAGAAGAACAAATGAATGCGGCCTGTGCTATTATTGAAGAAGTTTTTATGGCTACCAACTAAATCAACAGCATGAAAAAAGTCATGATTGTATTGTTCTTTGTAACTGGTTTTTTGACGGCTTGCCGGGAAAAAAATGTTGATCCGGCAACTGATACAGAAACGAATGAATGGATTCTGGATCAGATGAAAACCTGGTATTACTGGAACGATAAAATCACAGCAAGTCCGGATCTGGCTTTGGAACCGGAAGCATTTTTTAATTCTCTACTGTATAAATTTGATGCAACACTTCGTCCGGATGGTGACCGCTTTTCCTGGATCGAAAGTGATGCCGATGCTTTGAAAGCTGAATTAAGCGGTTCGTCAAAAACAACCGGGATGGAATTAAAATTATTCTATTATCCGGCCGGCAGTTCTAATATCGTTGGTATTGTAGCCTATACGTTGCCTGGTTCACCGGCTGAACTAGCTGGTTTTAAACGTGGAGATGTATTTACCCGGATTAATGATCAGAAACTTACCGTTTCAAATTATTCCGATCTGATCAATTCCGACGCGGCTAAAAATTATAACATGGGCGTCTTTGACGAGAATAATTCCATCGTAGAGACAGCCGTAAAAAGAAGTGTAACACCGGTAAGTTTTCAGGAAGATCCTGTTTTCTACGATACGACGTTCCAATATGGCAGCAATACGATTGGTTACTTGGTTTATAATCAGTTTATTCCAAGTAAAAGCGGTAGTGATAAAAAAGAATATGATACGGAACTTGACAATGTATTTGCCTCTTTTAAAGCTAAAAATGTAAATTCACTTATTCTGGATTTGCGCTATAATCCGGGTGGTTATGTATCGTCTGCGACAAATCTTGCTAGTCTGATCGGCAAAAATATTTCTTCGGATAAAATATTTTATTACAAAGGATATAATACTACGATCACTCCTGTGCTGCAAAAGCAATATGGTGCAGATTATTTTGAAGATAAGTTTTCTGCAAAGAGTCAGAATATCGGATCAAACCTTACTAATCTGGTTATTCTTACTTCTTCCCGCACTGCTTCTGCCAGTGAATTGCTGATCAATGGCTTGAAACCTTATATGACCGTTACGCTGGTTGGAGATAAAACGGTAGGAAAAAATGTGGGATCAATTACATTAAGTGACAAATCCGGCAAGGTAAAATGGGGTTTGCAGCCCATTGTCACCCGGTCTTACAACAGTCTGCGGCAATCAGAATACAACACTGGCTTCATCCCGGACATTCCTGCAGACGAAGGATTAAAACTTTATCCTTACGGAGATCCTAATGATCCTTTATTAAGTGCAGCACTGACAAAGATCATCGGTTCACCTGTTGTTCGTACAAGTCCTGCACAAGCAAAAACAGCAGCTTCTTATCAGGAAATTATGTCTACTATTCAAAGGAAAGCAGGAGGCAGCAATATGTTTTTTGATAAATAAACTGAGCGTCTGAAACCACGAAAGCAGCAAGCAGATAGTTTCTGTCACACTAAAATTTTTAATATATTTAAGGAAAAAAGCATAGAAGGTATGCTTTTTATAATGTTAAAGAAGCATCTAATTTTTTTAACATTATAATCAGCAAACTATGGGCGTTTTAACTTGGATCATCGTTGGACTAGTCGCAGGAGGTCTTGCAAAGGCTTTACACCCGGGAAAAGATCCTGGAGGTTTTTTTGTAACGATACTGATAGGAATTGCGGGAGCCGTTGTGGGTGGCTGGCTTTCATCCCTGATGGGCTTTGGCACTGTTGACGGATTTAACATCGGAAGTATTTTCATCGCTATTCTCGGCGCTGTGCTGCTTCTGTTTTTATACCGGAAATTTAGTACAAGAGCATAATTGAATTAATATTTAAATGGAGAGGCTATAAGGTGATCATCTTATTTCCTCTCCATTTATTTTGTATTTTTGAGGAAATTCTGAAAGGAAATTCTTAATAAACTGATTACTATGAAGCTGGTGAATAATATGACTGTCTGGTTTTTGAAGCGCCGCTTCGAAAGAATAGAACAGTTTATGAAAAACCCCATTGAGACCCAGCAGCGTATATTCTCTGAACTGATTGAAACAGCAAGGTATACGGAATGGGGAGCAAAATATAATTACGGCCAAATAAAATCGATCAGGGAATTTCAGGAGCAGGTTCCTGTATCTTCCTATGAAGAACTGTATCCATACATTGAGCGTGTACTCAAAGGTGAACCGAATGTGCTCTGGCCTTCACAGATCGAGTGGTTTTCTAAATCATCAGGTACAACCAATGCACGCAGTAAATTTTTACCTGTTTCTCCGGAGGCATTAGAAGAATGCCATTACGAGGGTGGAAAAGATATGATGTCACTGCTAATTCATAACCGGCCCGAAACAAGGGTTTTTGATGGAAAGGGATTGTCAATCGGCGGAACTCTGCATGCTAATCCTTTTGATGATTATACACAGGTCGGTGATGTTTCCGCGGTGATCATGCAGAATCTTCCTGCCTGGGGGGAATTCATGCGGACACCTCCTCTGGAAGTGGCCCTGATGGATCATTGGGAAAGCAAGCTGGAAAAAATGGCTGAGATCTGTTCGCAGGAAAATGTAACCAGCATTCTGGGCGTACCTACCTGGACGATTGTACTATTGGATCAGATTCTGGCGAAGACAGGTAAAAAAAACATGCTGGAAGTATGGCCCGATTTTGAAGTGTTTGTTCATGGCGCCGTATCTTTTGAGCCTTACCGCAGTTTGTTTACTGAAAAATATTTCCCTTCTGATCAGGTCAATTACCTGGAAACTTACAGTGCATCTGAAGGCTTTTTTGCCATTCAGGATGATCTTTCAAAAGTAGGAGAAATGCTGCTGATGCTGGATTATGGTATTTTTTATGAATTTATTCCTGTTGATGAAGTAGGCAAGCCTCATCCCAAAGCTCTTTTGCTGGATGAAGTAGAAGTCGGAAAAAATTATGCACTGGTTATCTCTACGAATGCCGGTCTATGGCGCTACCTGATTGGTGATACGGTTAAGTTTACCTCAAAATATCCGTTCCGTTTGAAAGTCAGTGGCAGGACAAAACATTTTATCAATGCTTTTGGAGAAGAAGTTATTGTTGAAAATGCGGATCATGCTATCAAAGTGGCTGCGCAGCATACCCATTCACTGGTTGCCAATTATACCGCCGGGCCTGTTTACATGGGTGATGGCTCCCGGGGACGTCACGAATGGATTATCGAATTTACAAAAGAGCCTGCTAATCATGATGAATTCTGTAAGATTCTGGATGAAACTTTGCGTGAAGTAAACTCCGACTATGACGCCAAACGTTATAATGATATGGCATTGCTGCCGCCAGTTGTTCATTTTGCTCCTGCGAATACGTTCTATCACTGGATGGCCAAACGCAACAAGCTCGGGGGACAGAACAAAGTGCCAAGGCTTAGCAATGACCGGGTTTATCTGGAAGATTTATTGGAGCTATTGGTTGTTGGCTCTTAGCAATTAGCAAGATCAAATCTATCTTATATTCTACTTTTACATATTCATACCGGGTGTTAACAGCTAAATGCTAACACCTAAAAGCTAATAGCCCTCGCAATGATTCCCAAATACCTTAAAATTAAAGGCTTATATTCTTATCAATCGGAACAGGAAATTCATTTCGGTGCGCTTACAGACGCATCTTTATTTGGTATTTTCGGTGCTGTGGGAAGTGGAAAATCATCTATTCTGGAAGCGATTACGTTTGCGCTTTATGGTGATACGGAAAGGTTAAACCGTTCCGGTGATGACCGTACGTATAACATGATGAATCTGCGGTCGGATGAGCTATTGATTGATTTTGAGTGCAGTGCGGGAAAAGCTTCGGAGCTATATCGTTTTACAGTTAAAGGAAAAAGGAACAGCAAAAACTTTAAGGATGTAAAAACCTTTGAAAGAAAAGCCTATAAATGGATAGACGAAGCCTGGGTACCACTTCCGGAAGAAGAAAATGCAGAACGGATTATTGGATTAAGTTACGATAATTTCCGACGAACCATCATTATTCCACAAGGGCGTTTTCAGGAATTTATTGAGCTGAAAGATGCTGAACGCACCCGGATGATGAAAGAACTTTTTCAGCTGGAAAAATACGATCTGAGTAGGAAAGTAGGCACACTGAGCAAGCAAAACGATTTGGAGTTGTCCAATCTGGAAGGGCAGCTGCTAACCTTGGGTGAAGTAACGCCGGAAATGGCTGCTGCCGAAGAATTAAAAAGAGAAGAAATCAGGCAGTTAATTAAATCCATACATGAAGAACTTACTGAGCAGACAGCACTGGAAAATCAGTTTCAGAAATTAAAACTGGTTGTTGAAAAAATGCAGCTGCTTGATAGCCAGATATCAGATCTGAAATCGCAAAATCCGGAGATGGAATTGCGTGAAGAAATACTGCGTGTTTTTGAAATCTGTTCTGTGCACTTTAAATCACTTTTAGACAGAAAAAAAGCATATACAGCTGCTATTGAAAGAGACCAGCATACATATGATAAAAATATATTTCGCAGTGAAGCACTGGAGTCATTGTTGGTTAAGGAAAAAGAAGTGCTGACTGAAATTCAGCCTTATTATGAAAAACGGGAAGAGCTTCTGGATATAGCCGGAGAGCTGGAAAAAATAATCCTGATTTTCGAAAATAAAGCGGTGCACGAAAAAAATAAAGCGGCCCTGTCAAGAGGTGAGATCAAGCTGAAAGAAAAGGAAGCTGCGATTGAATTACTGAAAAAGGAAAAACAGGAAAAGGAAGAGGAGAACGAAAAGAGAAAAGCTGGTCAATCTGATATTCAGGAGCTTAGCCAGGTTAAGGTTTGGTTCACCACGCTGGATAGTTTTGTTGAAAACAGGGCTTCAATCAAAAAAGAAGCAGATGATTTACAAGGCGATATTTTAAAGCAGCAAAACTTATTGCAAACAAGAATACAGGAGGCAAATCAGCTTCTTTCTTTAGAGATATTGCCTGAATCTAATCTTGAAACGATACAAAATGTCATTTCAGATTATCTTCTTGCCAATGAAAAAGAAAGAGAAAGCCTGAACAAACAAATGCTCCAGGCGAATACCAAACTTGCTTTGCAACAGTATGCAGACAGTCTGGTGGATGGAAATCCTTGCCCCTTGTGCGGCGCAGAGCACCACCCGGCGGTTCTCCATGCAGATAATTTGGTTTTGGAAGAAATAAAAAATATTGAGAATAGGCGGAGTCATTTACAAAAACAAGAACATTCCATTCGTCAGTTTCAACTGCCGGTTGAGCGGATTTTTAATCAGATTGAAAACCTTGAAAAACAAAAAAGTACAATCAAACAGCGTTGGCAGGAAATCAAAATAAAAATTGATGCCCATGACAATGCGTTTGTCTGGACTCAGTTTGATAAAAACAATCGTGAAGCTTTCAATATATATTTCAATGAGGTTGCGAAAGCACAGGCTGAGATTAAGGACAGTGAATTGGCAATCAAAAAACTAGCCCAGCTTTTAGAGGCTGAAACAAAGGAAAAAGCCGAAAAAATAGAACAGCCGCTGCAAAATCTGAGAAATGAAATCCTGAAAATTGAAAATACTATTTCTACGCTGACTGATCAGCTTGAAAAAATAAATCCGGATGATTTTGAAGGACAGGACAGGGCTGCCGTTTCTGAAAAGATTGAAGCATTAAAGAAGCAGTACAAAGAGTTAAACCAGTTATACGAACAAACCGAAAAACAGCTTGATATTCTTGAAAAAGAAAAAAACACGATTTCAGGAAGTCAGCATATTCTGGAAGAGACATTGCAGCGAAATCGTAATGAACTGATTCTGGCACAATCTGAGCTTGAAAATCAGTTGATACTGCATCAGTTTGAATCCGAAGAATGGGTTAAAAATATTCTTTTAAAACCAATTCTTGTTGATGCAGAACGTAAAGCAATTGATCAATTTAAAAACACGCTCAACAATGCTGAAAGAGATCTGGATATACTGAAAAAGGAGAATTCAGAACAAAATTATGATGCGGAAAAACATGCGGCTGTTTTAGAAAAAAAGGAAACGCTGACATTTAATCTGAACAATAACAGAAAAGAAGAGGGCCGGCTGGACGGATTGCTGCATAAAATGGCACAAGACCTGGCCAGAAAATCTTCACTTCAAAAAGAAAAAGACAAGCTTGAGCTGCGTAAGCAGCACCTAGATGATCTGGCAAGACTATTTCGTTCAAGCGGTTTTGTGGATTATGCATCCAGTATTTATCTGCAAAATCTGATTCAGGCTGCAAACGGTCGTTTTCATCAGATGACGCATCAGCAGCTCCATCTGGAACTAGGTGAAGGAAATAGCTTCTGGGTTCGCGACTTGCTGAATGGCGGTCACATGCGTTTGCTGAAAACACTTTCCGGCGGACAGAAATTTCAGGCGGCATTATCACTTGCACTGGCTCTGGCAGATCATATTCATGTCAGGAATGAATCCAAACATAACTTTTTCTTTTTAGACGAAGGTTTTGGTTCTCTTGATAAAAATGCATTGCAGACCGTTTTTGAAACCTTAAAATCACTTCGGAAAGAAAATCGTATTGTGGGTATCATCAGCCATGTTGAAGACCTGCAGCAGGAAATACAAGCTTACCTGAAAATTGTTGAAAGTGAAGAGGGTAGTAAAATCATAACAAGCTGGAGCTAGGAATTGTGAGATGTTAACCGGTATCTTTATGGTACCTGATACACCCATCCCTATCAAGAACATGTTATTTGAGAATTTTTACCATTCTTTTGAGCGCAGAATAGAATCTGAACTTGCGTCGAAATACTGGTTATGGAAACTTGTCATTTTTTCGGTATTCATTTCTTTGTTTCTTGCTTTTCCACCTTACACCTTATTAGCCGGTCACCTTAGCCCGAATGGGATGAAGCTGGATGCCTGGGTTTTTATCGAGAATCAGAGCCACGATCTTTTTCATCCCAAGGATATGGAATACGATGTGCGGCGCGAAAATATGATTTTCCGGTGGGTGCTTCCCGCCCTTTCTTTTTTGTCCGGGCATAATATTGTCATCATTGTTCTACTGCAATCCATTTTAGGTGTTTTGTTTATCTACCATACTGCGCAGTGGATTTTTTCCATATCGGCAGATAAAGTAACGACGAGTCTTTTTACAGTTGCCTTTGCTAATATTTTTGTTTGTACCTGGACATTCGCTGATATCTATGGCTACGGAGATGGTTTTGCCTGGTATTTTCTTCTGGCAGCACTACTGAACCGAAACCCGATTTTCATTTTTATAGCTTTGCAGATCGCTTTTTTTACGGATGAACGTGCTGTTATCGCCGGAGGATATTTGCTACTTTACCACATGTTGATTACGTCCTATGACCGTAAAGATTTTAGTTTGGTTACGCTTCTGAAAAATGTATTCGCAGGGAAAAATGCAGTGATCTGGTTAGCCTGGATTGTTTATTTCAGCATCCGTTTTTATGTTCAGAAAACGTATTTTCCAAACCATAGTTATTCTACATTGGGTACACCGGTCTTATTCGCCGATGCACATCGGCATGGACTAGGAAGCAGTATCTGGACAGCATTTGAAGGTACGTGGTTACTGATGGGAGCTTCTATACTTGCTTTATGGCTTACCAAACGCTTTTCCCTGTTGGCCGCAGTAAGTTTAGGTTTTATTGTTTTACTGGCTTCCGGTATCTATGTGCATGATATTGACAGGGCTCTGGCGTATGGTTTTCCGTTCATCTTTATGGCCATGTATGTTCTTTTTCAAACGGTATCCTTACGGTCGATACGGCTTATACTTTTCTTTGCCATGATCATTTGTGTAAGTCATCCTATGATTTACTATATGGGTTACAATAGGATCTTGTGGATGGAGCCATTTCCTATAAAAATATTTATGTTAATAGATTATTGGGCAGAGTGGAATTTATTCAGCTAAAATAATTAATTTACAACCATTTAGGCCCAACCTTTGTCTTTTCATACATACTATAACACATTGCATACATTATAATATTTACTCAATATGCCCAAATTGTTACAGCTGGATACTTTTCACTCCGATGCCGGCAATCTCACTGTTTTTGAAAAACTAATTCCCGGAACCATTAAGAGAGTTTTTTACATCTATGGAGCTACGGATCTCAGCCGGGGAGGCCATCGGCATCATGCCACATGGAATGCCTTGATCTGTATCCACGGAAGCTGTCACATATATAGTAATGACGGAATTCTGGAAGAAGATTTCATACTGGATAATCCAACAACCTGTCTTATTCTGGAACCAAAAGACTGGCATATAATGGACTCATTTTCAAAGGATTCTATTCTTTTGGTTTTGTCCAACGAATATTATGACAAAGCCGATTATATTGATGAACCTTATCAGCGGCAATCGCAGCAGGTCATCCTATGATTCCATTTCTGGACTTAAATCAGATTAACAAACCTTATTTACAAGCTATTGAAGAAGCTTCCTTGCGTGTTTTACGGTCTGGCTGGTATATACTGGGCCATGAGCTGCAAGCATTTGAAAGGTCTTTTTCTGACTATTGTACCGTAAAGCATTGCGTTGGAGTTGCCAATGGGCTGGATGCAATCGGGCTTATTCTACGTGCCTATGGGTTTCCGGAAGGAAGTGAAATTATCATTCCGGCCAATACGTATATAGCATCAGTGTTACCGGTAAGTTACTTAAATTTAGTGCCTGTTCTGGTGGAGCCTGACCCGTTTACCATGCTTATTGATCCGGATAAAATTGAGGAGCACATCACCCCGCTGACACGCGCCGTTCTTTGCGTGGATTTATACGGACGCAGTTGTGAGATGGAGCAGATCATGGAAATAGCAAGCCGGTATAACCTGAAAGTAATTACGGATGCGGCACAGGCACATGGCGCATTATATCAGAAGCAAAGGGTAGGCAGTATTGCCGACGCGACTGCATTCAGCTTTTACCCAACTAAAAATCTGGGTGCACTGGGCGATGCAGGGGCTGTAACCACCATGGATAGCGCGCTGGCGGAAAGAATAACTTACCTGCGTAACTACGGATCAAAAGAAAGATACAAAAATGAATATCCCGGCGTAAACAGCCGCCTGGATGAAATACAGGCGGCTATCCTGAATGTTAAACTTCCCTTTCTGGACAAGGACAATACCCGGAGAAAAGAAATTGCAAAGAGGTATCTGGAAGAAATAAAGCTGGAAAACCTTATTATGCCTCCTGGTGATCGGCCGGAAGATGATGCCTGGCATTTGTTTGTTGTACGGCATTTTCAGCGCACTGCATTTATTCAGCATCTTGATCAGGCAGGTGTCCAGACCAACGTACATTATCCCTTGCCGGTACACAAGCAAAAGGCTTACGCTGAACTCAATCATTTACACTTACCGGCTACTGAAAAAATCCATGAAGAGGTAGTCAGTCTGCCTTTAAATCCGACCTTAACCGATCAGGAGGTTTCATATATTATTAACGCCATTAACCAGTTTGAATACCAGCAATGAAATTATCCGTTATTATACCGGTTTATAAAAGCGAAGCTACAATTGAACTGCTGGTAAATAAATTACAGTTAGCGTTAAAAGATATCGTATTTGAAATTGTCCTGATTAATGATGGAAGCCCGGATGGTTCCGAAAAAATTTGTAAACGATTGTCAAAAGAATTTTCCAACATAAAGTTTATTTCTTTACGTAGAAATTATGGAGAGTTCAATGCCGTTATGTGCGGGCTGAACTGGGCAGAAGGAGAGTTCAGTGTCATGATTGACGATGACTTTCAAAATCCTCCGGAAGAAATAAAAAAGTTAATTGATTCAGCGGAAAAAGGTGATTATGATGTCGTTTACACGTATTATTCAAAAAAAGAACATGCTGTTTACCGGAATCTGGGCAGCCGGCTGGTCAACTGGATTACGACGTATTCTATTCACAAACCTAAAGATTTGTACCTGTCGAGTTTCAAGTTAATCCGCAGGGAAGTGGTACAGGAAATTGTTAAGTATCACGGCCCTTATCCTTATATCGATGGATTGATTTTCCGTATTACCAAAAATATCGGGACTGTTCAGGTACTTCATCAAAAGCGGGAAGAAGGAGCCTCGAATTATACCTGGCGCAAACTGATCTCTCTTTTTCTCAATATCTTGTTTTGCTACTCGTCCCTTCCGATACGTCTCTTCATGCCTTTCGGTCTGGGATTGTTTGGCATTGGCTTTTTATTTCTGGTCTTTCTGTTTGCCCAGTGGATAATTGGTCCGGATCCGAAAGGATGGCAGGTTGTAACGGCATCCGTTTTATTTATAGGTGGTATTCAATGTACACTTCTGAGTGTTCTGGGAGAATATATTGGCAAAGGTTTTATGGCTCAAAGCGGTCAGCCTCAGTATGTTGTTAAATATAATAGCCATAATACACTATGATCGAAAACCGTGCAGAATACCAAAGCATGTATGAGGTAGAGCAAAAGCTTTGGTGGTACCAGATCCTTCATGAAAGAGTACTTAATCAGATCAGAAAAAACTTCAAAAAGAATAAACAGATCAGTATTCTGGATGCTGCCTGCGGTACGGGCGGACTATTGTCTTTTTTGCAGGAAAATGATTATCAACATGTTACAGGATTTGATTATTCCCAACATGCTATTGAATTTTCAAAAGAAAGAAATCTGGATGTAAGTTTTGGAGATCTTAAAAATGTGGCTGCTTTTCGTAAAGAAGAAACTTATGATGTGATCTGCTGTAATGATGCCTTGTACTTTCTTTCAGATGAAGAAATTGTAAATGCCTTAACACTATTCAAAAAAAGATTAAAATCTAACGGAATCATTCTGATCAACATTCATGCGCATGAAGCTTTTTCCGGTACGCACGATGTGGCGGTTGGAAGTTCAAGGCGGTTTGTGCTGGATGATTTTAAAAGTTATGCTAAAACAGCAGGCCTGCAAATTGATTACAATACCTACTGGCCTTTTTTTCTTTCCTTGCCCATTTGGGTCGTAAGGAAATGGCAGCGTTACCAGATGCGTTCAGGTAAAGCCAATCATGCGGAACTGCATTCTGATGTAAGTTACCCCGGAGATTTTGTCAACGGGGTTCTAAAAACCATTACCGGAATGGAAGCTGCCTTTTTACCGGCTGCGCCTTTTGGAAGTTCCTTATTTTTGGTTTTAAGATAATCTATATTCTTTAAATCGTTTTTCTAAGCAGCTCTTTAAAGTAAATTCCTGCTGCCATTCCTATTCCGCTGGCTGCTAAGCCATAAAGAGCAGGAGGATAGTCCGTTTCCAGGGAAATACATAACATCCAGGCAACAAGCCCTGCGATCATCGATAAAATACAGCCGGACTGATTGGCATTTTTCAGATATAAGCCGGAAACCAAAGGAATAAAAAGTGAAACCAGACTGAAAGAAGAGGATTCAGCCACAAGCTCAAAAATACTTTCACGTGTTGCTGCCATGAAAATGCAGATTCCTGTAATTACAATAATACTTAGCCTGATAATCTTTAAAAGTTGTTTATCGCTTAGTTCCGGCCTGAAAAACTTAATTACATTTTCTCCTAAAACTGCTGCCGGTGCCATGATAGCACTGCTGGTTGTACTTAGTATGGCTGATACCAATGCACCAAAAAACAGGATCTGTAGCGGTAAACCTGTATGCAGCAACACCATATTCGGAATGATCATTTGACGGTCATTTCCTAGTTCAGGATAGAGATGGTGACCACAAAGTCCGATAAATAGAGGAAGCAGCGCTACGGAAAGGTACATAAATGAAGAAAGCAAAGTTGCTTTGACCGAAACATTGGCAGACTTTGCTGACATGACCCTTTGAAAAACGTCCTGCTGTGGAATAGAACCCAAACCTATGGTGATCCACGCTGCGAAATATTCAAGGGAATCTTTAACAGTAAACTGAGGATAAAAACGAAAAAAATCTTTTGGAGTATTTTTTAAAAGCGGAGCAAAACCGCCGACTTTAAAATACAAAACAACAGATACGATCAGCAACCCAACAATGATCATAATCGTTTGCAAAAAATCGGTGATTGAAACGGACCACATACCGCCCCAGATCGTATAGAGAATCACAACGAAAGAGCTAAGCAGAATACATTCTGTCAGCGGCCAGCCCAGTACCACTTTCAATACAATCCCCATAGCGAGCAGCTGTGCGGCAATCCAGCTGAAATAGGAGGGGATAATCATAAGGGCAGAAAGTAATTCGGCCGGACGCCCGAAGCGTATCCTGAAAAAATCACAAAAGGTGATGATGTTCATTTTGTAAAACCGACGGGCAAAAAATAATCCGACGAGAAATAAACATAATGCGGCACCGAAGGGATCTTCAATGATGCCCAAAATACCTTTATCGATAAATTCTGCCGGAGCGCCCATAATGGTTTCGGAACCGAACCAGGTGGCAAAGGTTACAGAGGCAGCCAGAAATAAAGGTAAACGCCTGCCTGCCAGAACAAAGTCGGCTGTGGTATTAACCCGGCGGGAAGCCCATAAACCAATCCCGAGGTTTAATACCAGATAAGCAATAATGGCAAAAGCAAGCATGTCAGCAGGAGATAAAGGAACCTACAATTTTACAAACAAATTTGCAGATCGGCTATTATACCATAGTTTGTAAATAAAAAATAGGTTCTAAGGGTATTTTATTCGGGTTTCGTCATCTTTTGCATATATCTTGAATTCTTTATCCTATGATCAGACGCATTTTTCTTTTAACTCTTTTTTGTAGTTTTTCTTTTTTAGCCCAATCCCAGCAGCAGGTAGCCAATAATCCGGAACGCGTAAAATGGTTTCAGGACCTGGGTTTTGGAATGTTTATTCACTGGAATGTAGATGTTTCGCTGGGCGCTGTCATCAGCCATTCCCTGGCAGGGGCATCGGATGAATATGTAGATCGCTATATGAAAGAACTGCCGACTTTTTTCAATCCAAAGAAATTTGATCCGGATGAATGGGCAACACTGGCGCGTCTGGCAGGAATGAAATACGTGGTTTTCACCACCAAACATCATTCTGGCTTTTGTATGTTTGATACTAAATCTACTCCGTTCAATGTCATGAATACTCCTCTTAAACGAGACGTAACCAAGGAGATTATTGATGCTTTCCGAAAACAGGGTATAGCCATCGGAATTTATTTTTCTCCGGAAGATTTTTTGTTTTTTCACCAGAATAATATTCCTCTTGGTAGACTGCAAAATGAAAAGCAGTTTCCTATGAAAAATCCCAAACTGATGGAATATGACAAGCAACAGGTAAAAGAGCTATTGACCAATTACGGAAAAATTGATATCATGTTCTTTGACGGACCTGGCGACGGGCTTCGTGAATATGCATGGGGCATCAATCCGGATCTGGTCATTACAAGAGATGCCATGAATACGCCGGAGCAGAATATTCCTGATCAGGCGTCACCACGTCCCTGGGAAGCCTGCTACACGATGGGAACCGACTGGCAATATAAACCAACCAACGATCCGCAAAAATCAGGCACTGAAATAATCAACATGCTTATTGAAATCAGGGCAAAAGGTGGAAATTTTCTTTTGAACGTTGGACCAAAACCAAACGGGGAAATACAGATTGAACAGGAAAGTCTGTTGAGGGAAATTGCGTTGTGGAATTTTGCTAACCGCGAATCGATTTATGCGGTTAAGCCTTTACCCGTGATCCGTGATAAAAATATCTGGTTTACACAATCCAATGACGAAAAATACATTTATGCTTTTGTAACCAGAAAAGAACCCGGAGAATGGAAATATGGAGAAAGACGCGATTTTCTGCTGCCCATGATTGAAGGAAATGCTAAAACGAAGGTCAGCATTCTGGGTTATAAAAGTGAACTGGTGGAATATGTAAATAATTTTGATGCTTCTGTAAAAGTGGCACCTACACCGATTGGTTTGGGGATCAGCGCTGTAAACGGACAGCGTTTTTATACCAACCGGCAATGGCCGAATGCTGTGGTAATGAAAATTGAAAATGCAAAATTTAAAGCGCCTTCAGAAGTGAAAACTTCCAAGTCAGGCATTGACGGAGCCAAATAACTTTTGTTGCTTATATGCAAATAGCCGGGCAATTGATTGCCCGGCTATTTGCATATTTTGTATTTCCGTTAACGTGGTCCATGTCCGCGTTCATTGCGGCCATAGCGGTTATTTCTTTGTCTGCTGTAATTACGATAAGTCTGTCTTTCATAATTTCTTCTCGCCCGGTAATGGTTTCTGTAAACAGGTCTTGGCGGGGGTGTAGGTCTTACAACCACAACCCGGCCGGGAGCCGGGTATCCATACCCTGCACCATATCCATATCCACGATCATAGTAAGGTGCGCGGGAATGATAAACGCAGGATGAAACGCTCATGGCAGCAATCAGTAATCCGATATATAGACTTGCAATTCTGATCTTTTTCATGGTTTCTATATTTATGTTGTTGCATTACTAACGATAATATAACAACATATTATATGAAATAGTTACCATATAAAAAGGTAAACAAAAAGTTATCCACACTTGTTAATAAACTTAAAAGTGCCTCTGATTACTAAAATAAAGGTTTTTAAGCAACATATCCACAAGTTATCCACATGTTTAATGTGGATAACTTGTGGATATGTTTTTGTGAATATTTGTTAAGCTTCCACATCGTAGATCACAACCTTCTCCCAAAGGTGTGCGCAGTTTTCAACAAACTCTTTATGCAAAGGATGAACCTGATATACATCATGTCCGGCTTCATCATCAAAAATCATTACTTCGGCAAAATCATAGCTTGCATCAATAACCGGTCGGCGTGTCGATGCCGGTGTTCCAATATAAACCGATACAATCGATTCGATGCCTTTCAGCTTTTGCAAACCATCATAAAGTGCCTTTTGAGCTTCTTTGCTTTCCTTATCTTTAAGCCAGAAAAATACGTTATGAACAAACATGGGTAAGAATTTATAGTTATAAAAAAATTAAAAATTCGTCTGCGTAATAAAGGAATCTTCATGATCGGAATGCCCGGTTCCCTGAAAAACTTTTTCCAGCTTAAAGGTAAAACTGGTTCCCTTATCCGGTTTGGACATTACGGCGATTTTAGTGCCGTGCGCGTTGATAATATGTTTTACGATCGCCAGCCCTAAACCAGTTCCACCACGGTCTTTGGACCTGCTTTTATCCACACGATAAAATCTTTCAAAGATACGTGTTAAGTGCTCCGGTGGTATACCCGGGCCGTTGTCACGAACAGATATCTCCACAAATTTTTTGCCGCTATTGAAATGCACAATGACTTTGCCATCTTCATTGCCATACTTTATAGCATTCTCAATCAGGTTCAGCATCACCTGCTCGATCCGGTCCTGATCTGCTTTGACCCATACTTCTTCCAGCTCGTCGGGTTTTACTTTGAGCGAAATATTCCGGTCCTGAGCTATGTTTTCCAGTCGGCCAAAGATATTGAGGCTGAGCTGATGCATGTCTACTGCGGTAATATTCATTTTAATATCACCGGTCTCCATCTGGGAAAGTACCAGCAGATCTTTTACAAGCACGTCCAGGCTATCCAGATTTTTAGCTGCTTTTCTCAGGAACCGCTCCCGGACGTTTTCATCTTCCATGGCGCCATCCAGCAGTGTATGAATAAAGCCCTGGGCTGCAAAGATCGGTGTTTTAAATTCATGAGAAACATCTGCAAGAAATTCCCGGCGGAACAATTCCAGTCTTTTCAGTTCATCAATTTCCTTTTGTTTTTTTGAAACGTAAACGAAAATTTCATCATTCAAAGTCTTAAGAGGATTCAGCTCCTGGATCAGCTTCTTGCGCGGAACCATATTGAAATCCTTCATTTTGAGCTTGTGAATGGTACGATACATTTTGTTTACTTCACGGAAAACAATAATATCAATGGTATAAAGAGCCAGAAAAAATGCAGTAATAAAACAAGCTGTTGCAACCACAAACAGCATACTTCTGTTCACTCCTTCAACAAAAGCTAAAAAGGATGTCGTGATCAGGGAGATGACAAATGCCAGGATCAGGGCAATGAAGCGGGGGCTCAGCGACATAAGGTAAATAGGTGTTCAGTCCGTATGAATGTACTGGTGTTTTTTATTAAAAGTTAAAGTTAACATTATGAAAGGAATGAACAGGTAACAACCTCTTTTATTAACATTGCGTTAATATACAGCCCCATACTTTAAAAGAAAAAGCGGAAAAAAGCTATGCCTTTCTCCGCTTTTAACGTGGATTATTTCCTTAAAATCCTCCTCTGAATTTATATGTACTGGATACCTTGTCAATGGCTACGATGTAGGCAGCAATACGGAGAGAAACCTTGTACTTTAAGGACGTTGCATAAACATTGTCAAACGAATCTTTCATGATCCGGTCTGTGCGGCGGTTTACACGTTCCAGCGTCCATTTATATCCTATCCGGTTTTGTACCCATTCAAAATACGAAACGGTAACACCGCCTGCATTGGCAAGAATATCAGGTACAACCATAATCCCTTTATCATTAATAATATCATCTGCTTTGAATGAAGTAGGGCCATTTGCACCTTCCACAATCATTTTTGCCTGGATGCTCTCCACATTTTTTCGGGTAATCACATCTTCTTTGGCAGCAGGTACAAGTAAATCAACGGGGAGGGAGAATATATCGTCTCCTGAAATAGACTCTGCTCCGGTAAAACCTTCTAACGAACCGTTGTTATTGTCCCGGTAAGTAATAGCAGCTGCAATATCAATTCCTTTATCATTGTAATAAGCACCGGAAATATCACTGATTGCATGAATACTTACACCGCGTTCTCGCAAAAGTGCAGCGGCATGAGAGCCTACATTTCCAAAACCCTGAACAACGGCAGTAGCTCTGTAAGGATTAATGCGCAATTTTTCCATTCCAGCCAGCGCAGAAACCATTACGCCACGGCCAGTTGCTTCCGTGCGTCCCAGTGAACCTCCTAATACCAAAGGCTTACCGGTAACAACGGCCTGCACCGTCATACCTTTTGCTTTGGAGTATTCATCCATGAGCCAGGCCATTTCTCTTGGTCCTGTTCCCATATCCGGCGCCGGGATATCCTGGTCCGGTCCAAAAACATCCAGTAATGCAATTGTATAGGCACGCATCAGACGCTCCATCTCGCCTGCCGACATTTCACGGGGATTACAGGCAACTCCGCCTTTGGCACCACCATAAGGAATATCCACAACGGCACATTTCCAGGTCATCCAGGCGGCCAATGCACGGACTTCATCAATATTAACATCTGGGTCAAAGCGTATGCCACCTTTACTTGGGCCAAGGATTGTGGAGTGTATAACCCGGTATCCTTCAAAAACTTTTATCTTGCCGGAATCCATGGTGACAGGGATTCCTACGGTTACTTGCTTGCGTGGAACTTTCAAAATATGGTACATCTCGTCGGATATACCCAAAAGTTCTACTGCCTTGTCAAATCGCTGCATCATAGACTCCAGAGGATTCTCTTTATCCTTAATGGGAGCCGGTTCTATATATGCCATTTTACCTTTTAATTAATGAGCTGATACTAAGTTTGTTGATGAATTTGCATCATTTTGTAATACAAACATACGCGTTTTCAACATATTAAAAAGATAACCTGTTCAATCTTGAAATTGTCTAAAATATTGACTAAAAAATATTGTTTTATAGTTATTAGCAATAATGAAATGATGTCACTGCTTTATAAGCACTTTCCAAATTTTTAATATGGTTTACATCAAAAATGAGAATGAAAAAAAACAAAAAAAGGAAGCACAATTTGTGCTTCCTTTTTAACTGAATGAAATTTGGTCAGCGAATACTAAACCATTTCGATTTTAGCACCAAAACGCTTACGATCATTTTCTTCAAGATATATTTTCCGCATACGCATGCTAAGCGGAGTTACTTCAAGATATTCGTCTTTCTGAATATATTCCATTGATTCTTCAAGAGAGAAGTTAATTTTTGGAACGATACGCAAACCATCATCTGTACCCGAAGCACGCATGTTAGTCAGTTTTTTCGCTTCCTGAAGGTTTACGACGATATCATTTGGGCGGGTATGTTCGCCAATTACCTGACCTGTGTAAATTTCTTCACCTGGTTCAACAAAGAAACGTCCGCGATCCTGCAATTTATCGATAGTGTAACCTGTTGCAGCTCCTGTATTTTTCGAAATAATCGAACCGCTCATACGACCTGGAATAGGTCCGCGGAATGGTTCAAAGCTTTTGAAACGGTGAGTCATTACAGCTTCTCCCTGAGTTGCAGTCAACACGTTAGAACGAAGACCGATCAGACCACGGGAAGGAATTTCAAATTCAAGATGCTGTAAGTCTCCTTTTGGTTCCATAATCAAAAGCTCACCTTTACGTTGTGTAGCCAATTCAATTACTTTACCTGCAGAAGATTCAGGAACATCAACTACCAATGTTTCAATTGGTTCAAGACGCTGTCCGTTATCATCTGTTTTGAAAAGAACCTGAGGCTGACCAACCTGCAATTCATAACCTTCACGACGCATCGTTTCGATCAGAACGGATAAGTGAAGAATACCACGTCCAAATACAAGGAATTTATCTTCAGTATCTGTTGACTCTACACGAAGTGCAAGGTTTTTCTCTGTTTCTTTCATCAAACGATCACGTAAGTGACGTGATGTTACGAATTTACCTTCTTTACCGTAGAACGGAGAGTTGTTGATTGTGAACAACATATTCAATGTTGGCTCATCAACAGAAATACGTGGAAGTGCTTCTGGGTTTTCGAAATCTGCCAGTGTATCACCGATTTCGAAATCTTCGATACCTGTTACAGCGCAAATATCACCAGCTTCAACTTCGGACACTTTCACTCTTCCAAGACCTTCAAAAACCTGAAGTTCTTTAATTTTCACCTTTTTGATAACACCGTCTGCTTTGCAAAGAGACATGTTGGCGCCTTCTTTCAACGTTCCACGCAATACACGTCCAATCGCGATACGGCCAACGAATGCATTGTAGTCAAGAGACGTAATCTGCATCTGAGGTGTACCCGGGTGGATAATAGCCGCAGGAATCTGATCAATAATAGTATCAAGCAAGAAAGTAATGTTGTCCGTTGGAGTTCTCCAGTCAGGACCCATCCAGCCTTGTTTTGACGAACCGTAAACGGTTGTAAAGTCTAACTGATCCTCAGTTGCACCAAGGTTGAACATTAAGTCAAAAACATTTTCCTGAACTTCTTCAGGACGACAGTTTTCTTTGTCCACTTTGTTAACAACAACGATTGGTTTCAAACCCAGCTGAATCGCTTTTGATAAAACGAAACGCGTTTGAGGCATAGGGCCTTCAAAAGCATCCACGAGTAACAAAACACCGTCAGCCATTTTAAGTACACGCTCCACTTCACCACCGAAATCGGCGTGACCTGGTGTGTCAATAACATTGATTTTGTAATCTTTGTAACGTACCGAAACGTTTTTCGAAACGATAGTAATACCACGTTCACGTTCAAGATCATTATTATCAAGAATCAGATCACCGAATTCCTGGTTTTCACGAAAAAGCTTCGAAGCATGAATAATTTTGTCGACCAATGTTGTTTTGCCGTGGTCAACGTGCGCAATGATTGCGATGTTACGAATGGATTGCATTGTTTTATAAGTCAATTGTTTACGGTTAACAGCAGGCACAGTAATAGGTGCCCCCTGGCTCGCCGCTATGCTGTGTTCTTGCTGAACTTTCTCAAATAAGGTGCAAATATACGCAGTTTTTTAGCTGAATAACAGTAATTTACAATTTTTTTATTGTTATCATTTCAAAAACCGTGTTTAAGCTAAGAGAAGTGCAAAAAGTATATAAAAACATTAAAGGAATACAGCTTCCAGATCAGGTATTTTATAGCGTTCTGCCGAGCTTAAAGAAATAACTATCCTCTTCATAGTAACGAAATCCGGTCTTTAAAAATTCATAAGCATAACAAGAATTTGGCTTTCGCAGCTGTCTTTGTTTTCTTTGTAGAAATTCTGATTCTATTATATTCCCACCATGACAAAAAACATACTCGCAGGAATATTCCTGACGCTCTCAACGGTGAGCTATGCGCAGGACGACGCGACAAAATATGCAGCAAGCATTACTCCTGAAGATCTTAAAAAACATTTGGTTATTATTGCTTCTGACAGTCTTGAAGGCCGGGATACAGGTTCGCCTGGCCAGAAAAAAGCAGCAGAATACGTTTCTAAATATTTCAAATCCTATGGCTTACAGCCGATCGCCGACAATGGTGACGGAGCAAAATCATATCTTCAGAAATACAAACTTTACAAACGCAGTTATGCCGATGTGTATATAAAAATTGATGGGAAGAAATATGCATTTAATAAAGATTTTTACCTTAATGGTTTGCTAAGTATTCCTGAAGAAATAGAAACGCCGGTCGTTTTTGCAGGTTATGGCATTGAGGAATCATCTTACAATGATTATAAAGATCTGGATGTAACAGGCAAATCTGTTATTGTTTTTGATGGAGAACCTAAATCAGAAGATGGGAAATTTCTTATAAACGGTACGACCGAGAAAACAAAATGGAGCGGACCGGTTTCCTGGCAGCAAAAAGCAAAACTGGCATTGGCCAAGGGTGCAAAATATGTTTTCATTATTACAGACAAAAGTGGTGAAGATCTGGATAAAGAGATTCGTCAGCGTTCGGCTATGTCCAGACGTTTCAGTGCACCTACTTTAAATCCTGTGCAGGAATCTCCAAACGGCGTAGCTTCTTTTGTTTTAACACCAGAGATAGCAGCCTCTTTGTTAAAAACATCTGCTCCGAAACTTCTTAAAATAAAGTCAGATATCGATAAAGGAAGCAAAGTACCATCAAAGCCTTTAACAGGTACGGTTGCTCTGAAAGTAGAACGTACTACGGAAATCATTAATACGGAAAATGTTGCCGGCTTTATGGAAGGCACGGATAAAAAAGAGGAAGTTTTAGTCATTTCTGCTCACCTGGATCACATTGGAATTTCTGCCAATGGTGAAATCAACAACGGTGCAGACGATGACGGTTCTGGAACGGTATCGATTATTGAAATTGCAGAAGCTTTCAGTAAAGCGAAGGCGGACGGAAAAGGGCCAAGAAGAAGTATTCTGTTCTTAAATGTAACAGGAGAAGAAAAAGGTCTTTTTGGCTCTGAATATTACTCTGAAAACCCCTTGTTGCCTTTGGCAAACACGATTGCAGACTTGAATATTGATATGATTGGCCGCGTTGATGATGCACACAAAAATGATCCTAAATATGTGTATGTGATCGGTGCAGATAAATTATCCTCCGAGCTTCATGCCATTAGTGAAGAAGCAAACAAAAAATATATTAACTATAAACTGGATTATACATTTAATGATCCAAAAGATCCAAACCGGTTCTACTACCGTTCTGACCACTATAATTTCGCTAAGAAAAATATTCCTGTGATATTTTATTTTACCGGCGTTCATGAAGATTACCACCGCCCGGGCGATGATGTGGAAAAGATCATGTTTGACAAACAGGCTCCGATTGTGAAACTTGTTTTCTACACGGCCTGGGAATTGGCGAATCGTGAGGGACGAATTAAAGTCGACAGCCACAAAGAGTAGAGGAAATTAAAATCTGGGAAGAGACGCAAGGAATAACCAAAACTTTGCGTCTTTTTGTTTTTAGCTTGAAATTAATGATTCATCAAAAATTCTTCATGAAAATCATAGCATTTATCATCAGCCTTTTTTCTTTTACAGGCATTGTTTCAGCTCAGGATATTCCTAAGGAAAAATCGCTGTTATGGGAAATTTCAGGAAAAGGGCTTACACAGCCTTCCTACCTTTTTGGTACGATTCACCTTATTTGTCCCGCTGATTTTTCTTTAAGTGATTCTCTAAAATACACGTTTGCTAAAACCCAACAGTTAGCTCTGGAAATCGATATGGATGATCCGGGATTGATGGGCACGATGGCTAAAACAATGTTTATGGCAGATGGAAAAACGCTGAAAAGTATTCTTTCTGAAAACCAATATGCACAGCTTAGTCAGTTTTACAAAGATTCTTTAGGAATGGACATAACCGCTTTTGGCCGGGCAAAACCTTTTATGATGATGGGGCCTATGTTCAATAAAATACTGGGCTGCGAACCTCAATCCTATGAAATATTTTTAATGAGCCTGGCAGTCAAACAAAAATCAGAAATTATTGGTCTGGAAACGATCGAAGAGCAGATGGCGATTTTTGATACGATTCCTTACGATCGTCAAGCCGAAATGCTGATCACTATGATCGACAAACTTCCTGAAACAAAAAATGAATTTCATGAGCTGGTGGAATTATATAAAAAGCAGGATCTGCAAAGTTTATATAACCTGACACTTAAAAGTGAATTCGGAATGGATGGTCAGGATGAAGTGATGCTGTTTAAACGTAATCAAAACTGGATTAATCGCATAGACAAAGTTGTCCATGAAAAACCGACTTTCATAGCCGTTGGCGCAGCGCATTTAGGCGGTGAAAAAGGTATTATTGCTTTGTTGCGGAAAGACGGATATAAGGTCAGGGCGATTTTGAAGTAAACTTACATCATCAAAAAGAAGCAATCCAACCCATAACCCAGCCCGGATTAAAGAATAATAAAACTACTGCTGCCAGTAAAATTCCTGCAATGATCTTTCCTGAATAACTTTCGTTGGTAGAAAGTGTTACTTGCGTCGCGTTTTTGAAAAATAACAGATAAGGTAATCTTAGATAATAAGCAAGAGCAATTGCCGCATTCAAAATTCCTACGATTAAAAGCCAGAGCATCCAGGGGAAACCCTGGTCATGGTAGCTATCCCAAAGTGCTGAAAATACCAGCCATTTTGCTGTAAAACCTACCGTAGGCGGAAGTCCGGCCAGGGCGACCATAACAGCCGTTAATACTCCGGAAATCCAGATATTCTTTTTGCCCAGCCCTTCGAAATCTGATAATTCCGTTGCAGCTTGCGGTTGTAAAAGATCAATCAAAAAGAACGCAGCCATGTTTACGATCAGATAAGCAGCTGTATAAAACACAGCCGTTTCAAATCCAAACCGACTATAGGAGGCTACGCCAACAAGCAGGTATCCGGCCTGTGCAATGGATGAATATGCCAATAATCTTCGTGCATTGGTCTGCCAAAGCGCTGCTACATTTCCAATGGTTATGCTGATCAGGGCAATGCCTCCAAGGATGGGGAAATAGTGTGTGGGCAACACAGAGGCCAGTCGCATCAACACCAATATAACTGCTGCTTTGGGTGCCACAGACAAAAAAGAAACCAGTGGCGTAGGAGCAGCTTCGTAAACATCCGGTGTCCAGACATGGAAGGGAACCAGGGATAATTTAAAAAGCAAACCTGCCAAAGTCATTACAATAGAAACCGTGATGACCAGATTTGAATTATTAAGCAAACCCGCTGTCATTGCTTCGCTGGTAATGTCCATAGTGCCGGTAAGGCCGTAAATCAAGGATATTCCATAAAGCATAACTGCCGAACTTGCCGCTCCAAAGAGGAGATATTTCAGGCCACCTTCTGCTGCTTTTTTATAGGGAGAAATCGCTACCAATAAATAACTGCTGATAGAAATTACTTCTAGCGATAGATAGATCGTCAGTAAATGCGTGGACATCGTCAGCAGATTCAAGCCTAAAACTGTTGCTATTAGCAATGCATTAAACTCAGGCGGAAAATCATATTTTAAAATGCGTACATGGATCAGAGCAAATATCCAGGATACAATAATCATGACTTTAAAAAAAGCGGCCTGATGATCCAGAAACAGCAAAGGGTAGAAACGGTAGGAAGGCTTGACATTCCATTGGCCTAAAACCAGGATTAAAGCCATGGAACTGCCTGCAAGCGCCAGATTTTGAAGCCAGAATGAAGCCTTTTTCTTTTCAAGCTGTTTGAATAAAACTAATTCAGAAAAAAGAAAAAAACAGAAAAACACGGCCAGGAAAATCTCAGGAGCAATTCCTCCTAGACTTTGGCGTATATGGATGAGTTGTTCGTTTAAGTTCAAAAGCGCGGGTACAATTTTTTTGGCAAAAGTACACAAAGATGGTAGGGAATCCATTAGATCAAAAGGAATATGCCAATTTGTTTGTCACATTTACCTGATTTTTTAAAAGTCCCTTACCATTTCAGAACCCGAATTTACTTTATAAACTAAATCATATTATGAAAAATTTGCATAAGATTCTGTTCGCTGCACTTTTATTTATTGGTGTTAACGCAACGGCTCAGGATTCAACAGGCCTTACGGGCACGCCACTGAAAGAAGCTGAATCTACCGGTGAAAACTCACCATACCTGACTAAAGAATGGTTTCGCGGCTTAGCTAGAGATAAAACAGGGAAACCTTATGATGGGGTGTTGCTGAACTACGATTTGACAAAAGATCAGGTAGTTTATAAAAATGATTCAAGTGCCTATGTCTTGGGGCCAGAAATAACAGAATTTAATATTCCGACCGGAACAGAATTATTCACTTTCAAAAGTGGTTTTCCTGCAGCAGCAGGTTTGACGGATAAAAGTTATTACCGTGTGCTTTATGACGGAACCACCAAACTTTTACAGCATTATAAAAAATCAGGAACGGGTACAACCGAGGAAAGTCTGTATATCCTGAAAGGAAATAAACTGAATCCGATTCAGCTAAAAGATAAAAACAGCTTTCTGAAAGTACTTTCTGATGAAAAAAATAAAATGCAATATGTTATAAAAGAAGAAAATCTGGAATTTGACGGAGCCGATGACGTTGCTAAACTTCTTGCGGAATATGACGCTTATAAAGCAGGAAGAGGAGGAAATTAGTTTTATGGTTTAATATCCATTAAAAAGCCTGAACAAAGATTTAACTTGGTTCAGGCTTTTTAATGTTTATATAATTAGCAGTTTATTGAGCTGCTTCTTCAATCTGTTTTTTCTTTCTGGTAAAAACATATACCACACCGAAATGACTTTTCAATACACCGCTGTCAAACTTGTCTTTTACGTAAGGATTAAGTTCGAGTGCCAGTTGAATATTTCTGTTTTGCGGCAATGGTTTGATACGGACTCCAACATTTAGTGAATATCCGTCAATGGTAACCAGATCCGCTTTGGAGTCTGCAATCCGGTATAGAGGATTCAGCCTTACGCCTCCACCAACATACCATTGTGTGACTTCTCCTCTTTTTAAGTTGATCATCGGCAAAATATCAACACTCAGACTACTGAAAAGTGAATTGGTTTGAAAACGTGCGTCTGCCCAGATAACCTTTCGTGGGTTGGTACTTACCGTTAATAAATTGCTCCATGGGTAATAGCCCACAGAACCCTGTGCCATCAAACCTTCTCGGCTGCAGGTCAGGAAAAGGATAACCAGTATTAAAATTCGTTTCATGAATACGTTTGGTGTGAAAAAGAATGCGGTTCAGTCAGCAGCTTAGCGGCGAAGTGCTTTCGTCATTTTTCCTGCTGCCTGCATTGTATTCATTTTCTTCATCATCTTACGCATTTCATCAAATTGTTTCAGAAGATTATTAACCTGAAGTATGGAAGTTCCGCTACCTGTTGCAATTCTTTTTTTACGGCTTCCGTCGATCATATCCGGGTTTTCACGCTCTTTTTTCGTCATCGATTGAATAATAGCTTCAATCGGTTTGAAAGATTCGTTGTCAATGTTTACATCTTTCATAGCAGCGCCCATTCCCGGGATCATACCAATCAGATCTTTCACATTACCCATTTTTTTGATTTGCTGAAGCTGTCCTAAAAAGTCGTCAAAATCAAATTTATTCTGACGCATCTTGGCGTTGATACGTTTTGCTTCATCTTCGTCAAACGCCTGCTGTGCACGTTCAACCAAAGAAATTACATCACCCATCCCAAGAATCCGGCTGGCCATACGATCCGGATAAAACAGATCAAGGGCTTCCATTTTCTCTCCGGTACTGATGTATTTGATCGGCTTGTCAACAATCTGACGAATTGAAAGCGCCGCTCCACCACGTGCATCACCATCCAGTTTGGTAAGGACAACACCATCAAAATTCAAACGTTCGTTGAAGACTTTGGCCGTATTGACAGCATCCTGTCCTGTCATGGAATCCACAACGAATAAGATTTCAGAAGGTTTTACAGCAGACTTGATGTCTTCCACTTCCTTCATCATCACCTCATCCACAGCCAAACGACCGGCGGTATCGACAATAACAATTTTCTTACCGATTTTCCGTGCATGTGCTATAGCATTGGTAGCAATTTCAACTGCACTCTTATTATCAGGTTCGGAGTAAACTTCAACACCAACCTGCTCGCCAAGAACTTTCAACTGGTCAATGGCAGCTGGACGGTACACGTCACAAGCTACCAGAAGCACTTGTCTGCCTTGTTTTTTTAATAAATAGGAAAGTTTTCCGGTAAAAGTAGTTTTCCCGGAACCTTGTAATCCGGCAATCAGGATCACAGCAGGATCTCCCTTGATGTTAATTCCCTCTGCCTGTCCGCCCATCAGTTCAGTAAGTTCTTCCTGAACGATTTTAACGAACATCTGGCCCGGTTCTACAGATATTAATATTTTGCGGTCGAGTGCTTTTTCTCTGATCCGGTCTGTAATATCTTTTGCAATCTTAAAGTTTACGTCGGCATCGACCAACGCTTTACGGACCTCTTTTGTAGTAGCGGCAACGTTTATATCGGAAATGCGATCCTTCCCTTTTAAAGTACGAAAGGCATTGTTTAGCTTATCCTGTAAGTTTTCAAACATAAAATGGTATGGATGAGTCGTAACTTGAATTGAAATAATGCACAAAGGTATAAATAAAATAAGGAGTACAGGAAAGATGATTTCCGTACTCCTTATTTTTCTTGATTTTTGGCAATGTATTTACTGAAATTTATTGTTTTAGGCTATACTCAGCTTAGCAGGTTTATCCAGATAAATGAAAAAATTATTTTACTTTTAAAAACACCAATAATCCTAAGACACTAACCAGTAAAACGCTCATGGCAGCTGCTGTCATAATGCCATCCCGCATGTTTTTTCCAAGGAAATCGAGGTAACTGAATTTGTGTAAAAAGGCAAAGCTGAAACCTTCTCTTCTTGCGCCGTCATTTACTCTAGTTGAAAGCCTTCCGGTAGTCGTTTCGATGTAATAGGCGACATGGTCAGGGGTATCGTAAGAAAGTTTTACGACAGGCAGCCGTTTATTGACAAAACCATATTCACCGGCAAATTTATTGACTAATTTAATATCCAGTATTTCAGCTTCTGCCAGGGTAGAATTTGCACTGGATTCCATTTCTGCGCAGCATGCTTCAGACGTACTGTTTTCCATACTTGAAAAGCGATTGGCAAGGAATCGGGCATATTTGAAATTACCATCTTCAAGCATCTTTCCATCTTTAACATTGATATAATCAATTTTTGTCTGTCTCGTTTCCGGGTCTTTTTTAACGATTTGCCAGAAAATATTTTCTCCCCATTTGGCAAAAGAAATATTGGAAATACCTGTCAAATCAATCATAGAAGCCTTTGCAATGCTCTCTGTCCGGATAATGGGTTCGTAAACAAACTTTAACCGCTCATCCGGATCAAACTTCTGAACGGCATGATACGCACCTGAAAAGGCAAAAGTGAACGTAACAATGCTTGACCAAAGACCAATGGAACGATGATATTTCCGTAATATATTTCTTGAATTACCTAATTTTGCCGGCTTAAACTTTTTCCACATCAAACCATAAATTATAAGTCCGGCTACGGCAGAAAAAGTAATGATGCCAAGGAAAAACAGCATGCCAAAGATCCTGACTGTATTATTGGCAATCATATCCATAAAACCCCAATCGTGGAAAGTGCTGAAAATCCAGATAAAAGCTTTTCGTCCTGAATCGTTAAAAGTTACGAAGCGGCTCTGACCCGTTTCCACGTAAATATCCATCTTATCATCACGTTCAAAACTCACTTTCCAAACAGGCAGAAACCGGTTTACGAATTTGTACTGATCTGTAAATTTAGTGATGTAAGTGATAGACTGAATTTTGGATTTATAATCATTCAGCATAAAACGAGCCATGTTTTCTGCAAATTTCTTATCGCCGTTAATCAGTTCTTTTCCGGTTTCTGTATGGTAATAATGCAGGATATTTTTTGTGTCCTTAATCTGATAATAATTGTTTTTATCAAACCGGACTAATCTGAAATTTTTGAACGACAAAACATTATTCTGATCTAAAACCTGTGGTAATGAAAGTTTCAGACCTTGGTTTTCAATTGTTTCTGCCTTATAAAATTCATTGGCAATTGTAACCTTAAACCAATGCGACATGAAGGGATGCATAATCCCGGAAGCCGTCCAGAAAATAGTAGGCACAATTGCCATAATTCCCAGAATCCTGTGCCAGCGATAAATATTTTTCCGGATCAACTTCTGTATTTTTTGTTTGAAAGTTTCGGTTGAGAAAACTTCCTTACTTGTCTCTGTCTGAAAAGACAAGGCTCTTGATTTATTTTCCATGGAGGTTATCTTTTACCGTTGAAGTTGTATTGAATGCCCATAATGAAAGTGCGCGGAGCTGCGGCGTTGTAGGTCGTCCGGTCCGTTGCATTGTTGCCGCGGGTTGCATTAGTCGCGTACAACACATCGGTCAGGTTGAGGATATTGGAGAAAATCTCAACGCTTTTATAATGATAACCCACACGGAAATTCAATACATTATAACCTTCATAGCGAACGGTATTCACCTGGTTCTGGAAATAACCGGCCACATGCTGCCACTCTACGGACGTGCGGAAATTTTTAAACCAGGAAGGATAATAGCTGAATTCAGAATTCCATAACCAGCGTGGGGAAGACGGCATATCTTTGCCATTTACATTTTTGATCGCATCGGCTTCACGGTTGCTCAAAATAAATTCTTCATACCGGTGAATGGCTGTGGTACCGCCAAAACGAAAGAAAAATTCCGTAGATGGTTTGTAGGTAAGGCCGAATTCAATACCACGGTGAAGCGTTTTTCCAGCAGACTGGTAATCATAGGAATTGTCGGGCAGACGAACATTCAATAACTCATTTCTACCATTCATCTGATAAAAAGCAACATCCAGATATACCTTGTTTTCCATTGCCGAAAGCCATCCGCCAATCTCTGCATTATTAAACTGGGCAGGCTGAAGATTGTAATAAAATAAATCTCCGTTTGGCAGCGGCGTAGTACGTTTGCGGAAAATAGAAGTCAGGCCGGGAGGTGAAAAGCCCCGGGAATAGTTGGCATACAATCCTTTACCTTTTCCTAAGTCATACGTCGCTCCGATTTTTGGTGTAAATTGGCTGTATGATTTGTTTCCGGAAGTGTTATCAAGGTAATTGGTGTAGTTAAAAGCCATCCGGTCATAACGAAGTCCGGCAGAAATGCGAAGTTTTGAGATCGGCTCAAAATCATATTGAGCATACAAAGCCGAGTTTTTAATATCAGCCTGATAATCTGAATTCCGGATATCCGGACGTTCCTTTACAATCGTATATTTTTCAACCGATTTCTTGTCAGCGCGTAATTGTGCCGCCAGATCAATCTGGTAAGACCAATACGTTGAAGGTGAAAAATCAAGCACCGTTCCGGCAATTAGCTTCGAATTCATAAAGTTGAAGCGCTGACTATGCTGAGCGATTAATCCGATGCTTTTAAAGTTACTGGAATTGATTTCTCCTTTTGCTGTTTCCTGGCCGCTTGTCCATCGGATTCCGTAGCTTGGATTTTGTCCGTGCTCATTTTTTCTTGCAAAAGCAGTAATGAACGATTGAGAGCCATTTTTCCAGTCTTTTTCGTAGGTTAACCGGGTACGAAGCGAAGTGGATTTCCGATAAGTAAAGTCCGTTGTACTTATATATTGGCGTGAATAAAAGGCAGTGCTGTCCACACTTCCACCGGTTTGAGAATTGTAGTAACTATAAGCAAACATATAAATCAGCCGGGAAGAAGGCGAAATCTGATACTCTAGACGAGCGTTAATAGAGTTCTTGTCATAATCAGAATTTTTCATCCAGCTATCGGTTTGCTTGGACGTAAACCCACCCACATAGACACCGAACTTTCCTGCCGTTCCGCCTGCTCCGTACTGCAAACGGCGATAACCCCACTGATCAGCCTGGATTCCGATTTTAGCTGTCGGGACAGAAGTGGGACGCTGGGTAATATAATTGATCGCGCCTCCCACGGCTTCCGGGCCATAGATAGAAGAAACCGGGCCTTTCACAACCTCAATCGAACTGATCGCAAACTGGTTGAATTCCAGAATAGAGTTATGGTTAAAAACGCCCATAGGACGAATCGGGATACCATCTTCCATGTATAGGAAATACGCGTTGGTGGTAAATGGCTGGCGGATTGACATCGAATGCTGCTCATTTCCCAGGTTAACCATCATTACACCCGGAACCTTATTGATCAGTTCCACCATAGCAGTTGCCTTGGCTTCTTCGATCATTTTGGGCGTAAGTTTTGAAATGGCTATGGGTGATTCTGTACGTAAACTGGCTTCCCGATTTCCGGTTACGATAACGGATTGCAGATTTTCAACAGCAGGTTCTAGGGAAATTCGCAAAGACTGATTTCCTTTCACAGTTACTTTAACCGTATGATAACCGATACTGGAAATCGTCAGCGTACTATTATCAGTCAGATCCTGAAAGGTAAAACTACCCACATGATCTGTGGTGGTTCCTCCGGTAGTTGTCTGAATAGTAGCGCCGGTTACAGGTTCTTTAGTTTGTGCATCAAAAACTTTTCCTTCAATCGTTTGAGCAAATGTGTTAAGGACGACTAGGAAAAACAGGGGTATAAGTAATGATATTTTAAAATTCATTTCTGAAAATAATTGGATTGCAGGATGTGAAATATAGCCTTACCTGATCTTGGGAAATCGGGTATAAGCTAAAATGAAAATGAGTTTTTCAACATCCTTTTGGCGGGCGTAAAATGCCGAAGCTCGGAGAAGGGTAGGTTTCCAGGCGGTAACAGAAATTATTTCTTAAAGAATAATCAGGACCTGTAAAACCAAGAAATGCGAAGGCTGGTAACGGATTTGAAAAAAGTTGTAAAACCGGAAGGTTTTGTACCCGTTCCGTAGTTTCTTTATTTTGCTTGTCTTGCTGTTGTTTCAGGATTTTTGCCAGATAACATTTGCCGTTGCAGTTCAATTTGGGCTTATCACGGTTTTCGCATAACACCTTTGCAATATATTCCCGGTTGAGATTAAAGTACGCGATCGTTCCCCACGGACTGAACGTGGGTAGCAGAATAGAAAATAACAAAACAGATGTTATGATCGAACGCACTTGCTATTGAAAATTAAGCGGAATTTTAGAAATAAGTGATAATGACGAACGCCTATATAAAATTCATGCCTGATGCGACCGCAACTTCCGGAAGCCAGCTATAAAAATTAGACTGAATAATACCTGATTAACTGCATGAAAATGCAGCTTGGATGTATGATCTGATAGGAAATAGGTAAGTACTAGGCAGGCGGATGAAAAATATCGTCCACAGCAATACGTGCCGGCGGGGGAGAAGTATAATTGAAGGAAAGGGTCTGGAGTAATTCGAAAGAAGAAATAACAGGAGCAGAAACGAGTATTTGCGAGTCCATGACATGATCCAGTAATTTGGTCATGTAATCACTTTCTGCCTGGCGTTTTTCCTGTTCGTCGAGTGCTGCAATCTTTTTTGCTAGATAACATTTTCCATTGCACTGCATCATCGGACGATTTCTGTTCACACAAAGATTTTTGACAATATAATCGCGGCGAATCTCAAAATCCAGATACAAAAGCGGTATTACCCATACTTTGATAAGCATGAGGCCTAATAACCCAAGGGAGATCCATTGTTTTTCAGGACTTTTCAAAATATTCACTTACTGTTTAAAATACAAGAATTCGTATTTTGGGCAAAGGTAATCAGTGATAGTTAGAATTGCTGTTTTTAATTAAAATTTATGATTATCGTCAACTATGCCACCCTTTCAGGGTTGTATAAGTATGAAATTCCACCTTTTCTATAATACTTTCATCCTTTTAGGATTTTTTTTATTTAGTATCAAGTCCGAAGGACTGGCATTATTATAGAGAAATATTTTTATATTATTGATGAACCACGAAGTGGTGGCATTTTATCATCTGTTTCTCAATTTTCTGACTCCATTACGATCCAATCCATTGACACCACTTTACATTTATCCGATTTATATGAAGGAACTGATAATGTTAAAGAAGGTTGGACTACTCCCGAAGCGTAATTTTTCTATCTTTGCCCTTTAAACAATAAGGCGCAAATTGCTCCGTTTATTGTCAAGGTTGTTTTTATACGGACTTGATCTCATTTACATTCGCATAACCATTCACTTTTCACCATTCATATGATGCTTCTACAAGCACTTGCTGACTCTACTTTGGCCGCACCCGCAGCCGCTCAGGGGCTCTCTGTTATTGACCTTCTTGCCAAAGGAGGATGGGTAATGTTCCCGCTTGGTATTCTGTTTCTGGCTACTTTGTTTCTGATTATCGAACGTTGGCTGGGAATTGGTTCAAACGGAAAAATCGAAAGCCAGTTTGTAGGAAACGTGAAAGATTTTATTCAGCAGGGCAATCTCAAATCAGCAGAGTCTTTGTGCCGTAACCAGCAAAATGCAGCCGGACGTATTTTTGAACGTGCTATCGGTCGTATCGGTTACCCTATGAAAGATATTGAAACCAGTATCGAAAACGCCAGTCAGATTGAAATTCAGCGTATGGAAGGTAATCTTCCCTACCTTGGGGTGATTGCAGGTATTGCGCCCATGCTAGGGTTCGTGGGTACGATTTCCGGTATCATCAAGATTTTCTATGACATTTCGATTTCCAATGATTTCAACATCAGTACCATCGCCGGTGGTATGTACGAAAAAATGATTACTTCAGGTTCCGGTTTGATTATTGGTTTGATCGCTTACGCAGGTTACCATATCCTGAACATGAAAATAGATCGCTTTGCTTTGAGACTTCAGATGGCAGCTTCAGACTTCCTGGACGTTCTTCAGAAACCCGTTTCTTCGAAGTAAAAAGTCAGGTAACATAAAAGTTATGCTGTCAGATATCTCTCAGTTTAAAAATTTAAATTTGTTTCAATGAAAATACGTCGAAAGAGCCGGTTTGCCCCGGAGGTTTTTACGAGCTCGCTCAACGATATTATGTTTTTTCTTCTGCTGTTCTTTTTGATTATCTCCACGATGTCAAACCCGAACGTGATTAAACTGATGCTGCCAAAAGCATCAGCTACCCAGCAGATGTACAAAAAGCAGATTACTTTGTCGATTGACGATAAAAAAGTGTATTATATTGACAAAGAACCCATTCCGTTTGATCAGTTGGAAACACAGCTGCAAACCCTTTTTGCAGGCGTAGAAGACCGCACCATTATTCTTCGGGTAGATAAAAATCTGGCCGTCCAGGATCTGGTTGATGTGCTGGAACTGGGAGCCAAACAGGATATTAAAATGGTTATGGCTACGGCTAAATAATCGCAGGTTTAATTTTAATTCCTGTCTTAAAAGAATTTTATCCGTCTGAGTTTTAAATATAAAAATGCCTTGTGAATTGATTTCACAAGGCATTTTTCGTTTGAAAATTAGCTGAAATCATTAATTTCACCTGGCTGCGCTCTGATAGATTTTCTCAACAATATCCTGCAAAACAGCTCCTTCTTCCGCAGAGCAGATATTACTTTCTTTACCTAAAACGGCATCAATAAAAGCCGTTGTATTTTTAAGTTGCGCATCCGTTTCTTCCAGGTGAGGAAATTGGATGTCAGCCAGTTCTCCCGCTACTTCGGTATGCAATGAAAACGGATTTAATATAGCTCCGGCTTTGCTCCCAAATACTTCCAGATTGATAATTTCTTCTTCTTTTTGATTTAAAGCAAACGAACAGGAAAGTGCAATGCTGGCATTATCCGGGAAAGTCAGGTAAGCAAAACAGGCATCATCCACATCAAATTTTACCGGGTCCCATTGTCCTTTTAATCCTTTACCACCGGTTTTACCAATGTAATCATAAATGTTCCCAACAACTTTATCCGGCATCTGATAGTCCAGCATACCCAATGCCAGATCCAGTATGTGAACGCCAAGATCAATCAATGCGCCGCCACCCTGAATTTTTTTATTTGTAAAATTTCCCCAGCCGGGAATTCCTCTGCGACGTAAATAATTGGCTTTGATATGATATACTTTTCCAAGTTGCCCTTCTTCCTGGCATTTTTTCAAAAGCAGATATTCCGGACTCTGGCGTCTTTGAAAATTATATGCTAATATTTTTCCATTTGTCTTAGCCAGATCAGCCATTTCCCGAGCCTGTGCTGCCGTCATTGCCGGTGGTTTTTCACATAACACGTGGCAGCCATTTTTTAAGGCTTGCATTGTGTATTCATAATGCAGATTGTTTGGCGTGCAGTTGATAACCAGATCCGGCTTTGAATTTTTAAACATTGTTTCAATATTATCAAAGGCTTCCGGAATTTTGTGCTGATCAGCCATGACACGGGTTTTGTTTATATCGCGTCCGCAGACGGCAACAATTTCAACTTGATCAGCTAACTGCTTTAATGCCGGGATATGATTTTGATCGGCGATATGACCACCGCCAATTATAGCGGCTTTGAGAAATGACATGGAATGCAGGTTTAAGAGTGCCTGCAAAAATATTGAAATGAAAATAATTTTAGGATATAAATGGCAAATGCCCTGAGAATATTTTCCCGGAGCATTAGCTATCGATCAGATTATAGGTAAATAATTTTATTGTTTGTTAGAATTAGTACCACCAGAAGTTTCTAGTGAATTTGAAGGTAATACTTTCCTGTATTTCAGACTGTATGGATGAATATCAACGGGATTGGGTTTCCTTGGTTTTTTATTATCAAATTCAAGAACTTCAGATATAAGTTTATCATTTTTGGCAAGATCCGGCATTTTGTAGTTTGTAAAATACCTCACTTTGTTATCCTGATCTTTAGACTTCCTATTTCCCTGAAACTTTTCTTTGGCTGCAACTTCCCTTTTAAGATCAAAGCGGATAGAAATGGTATATTCCATAGAAACTGGCCGTCCATTTTGTCTTGCAGGCTCCCACCTTGGCATATTTAGCACAACCCGAATCGCTTCTTCATCAATTCCCCAACCAATTTCTTTTACCAGTTTGGGGTTACGAACATTACCATTACTGTTTATTGTAAAGGAAACCAGTGCGATTCCACCAACAGACACTTCCATTGCTTCTGCCGGATATTTAATATTGCTTTGAATATAATTAAACATGGCTTCTTCACCTCCCGGAAATTTAGGAGGCTGTTCTCTGACTGAGGAGAGCAGCTGAGCTGTTTCTCTTGCTTTTTTTCTTTCCTCATCAATCGCGGTACCATCCTGATACGCTGTAAGAACCGGACCTTTCAGCTCAACCTCTTTTTTTTGGAGGATTAATGTATGTTTTAAGTTTTCTTTGTCAACAACAAATGTTTGTGGCATATAACCGACGTAACTAGCTGTCACAATACTGCCAGCCGGAATATCGGAAAGTCTGAAATGGCCAAGGGCATCTGTGGTGGTTGCAATATTTGTTTCTGGAATAAAAATATTGACTGCTGCAATGCCCAGTCCTGATTCACGAAGAATATCACCTTCAATGTCAATTCTGATAGTGTCCGACTTTACATGGGCAGGTAAGAAGGCGGCATGAGTTAGCTGTTCTGAAGGGTCGTTCTTTCTGATGGTAGCAGCTTTCCCTGAAACAATCTGATAATCCTTCCGCTCTACTGCATCCAGTAATCTTTGGCGTGCCGCAGTCAGTATGACAACTACTCCGATTAGTGGAAAAATCAGGAGATATTTCCCTAGTACCCAATTTGAATTCCGGTTTTTATAGATCATCATGATACGGCTTTTCAGTAAAGAAGAATTGAAAAAATGATTGGTCAGTGAAGCGATCGGAGCATTCAGCGCATAGGCAACCAGAAATCTTGCATAGTGATCCCGGTCAGGTACTTCTTGATCAGCCAGGTATTCATGCACTTCCTGTAAAGAATTCTTATAAAACCAAAGTACCGGATTGAACCAGAAAGCCACTTTCAACAATTCAATTAATAGAATATCCAGGCTATGCAGCTGACGAATATGGACAGATTCATGGCGTAGGATAGGTTCAAAATTTTGCTCATAATCAGTAAAGTTGACAACCAGCCATTTCAAAAAAGAGAATGATCCGATTTCGTTATGTGGTAATAAAACCACGGTATGACCTTCCAGCGGAATCGTTTCTCCCTGCCGGATTAATCTGAAAAGATCTCTGAAACCTTCCAGCAGTTTAAAAAGCATCAAGGCTGCACCAATAAGCTGTACCATCCATACAAACGCTGTCCAGTGCAATACGAAACTTTCAGATTCCGGCCTGGCTATATAAACCGGAATAACAGAAACGGCATAAACAGCTGTTGGAACAACGCGGGCATGATCAGGAAAATGAATCAGCGGCCAAGCAAACGAGATCAGTAGGGAGCCAAGCAGGTAAAACCGGTTCCAGAGAAAAAAGGTATGTTTACGGAACAGCAGCCAGTAACAGGCATAAAACAGAATCCAGTATACATTTACTTTTCCAAAGTAAATCAGCGTTTCCATTTTCAGCTCTTTTTAGTAGTAATACTGACTACGCCATGTTCGCCTTTTTTGCCATAAGCATCTAGTGCTTTCTGATTTTTTAATACATTGACAGAAAGAATATTTTTTGGATCGATTTTCTTAATGATTTCCGGATCGTCTTCAATTTTTCCGTCAATGACATAGAGTGGATTGGCGTTAACAACATAAACTTTTCCGTCGCTGTCCTTTGCAGGCTCCTCAATGATCCTGTTATCTGTTGTCAACAAAGTTTCAGACCCATCCGGATTATTAAATTTTTTCTCAATCCTGGACGTTTTCTTGCTTTCTTCCAACTGAAAATTAATGGGCAGATTGAATTTTACATTAACCGGAACTCCATCCTGCATGGCAGGTTTTAATTTTGGAAATAGGGATAATACCCGGACTGATTCTTCATCACAGCCATAACCAATTCCTTTTAAAACCATAATATTGGTAATCTCTCCCGTTTCTGTTACTATAAAAGACAGGAAAACCCTTCCTTGTATATTCGCTTTGTATGCAGCCTCCGGATATTTGATATTTTGACCCAGAAATTTCCACATGGCCTTTTCACCTCCCGGGAATTCAGGTTGATTTTCAACCACTGAATAAATTTTTTTCCCTTTGAGGTTAATTACTTTTTTTTCAGCAGCTTTCTTAGAAACTTCCGGAAGCTCACTGCTTTCCTTTTGTTCACAGCCAGACACCAGTAGTGCCACAATGCTAATCATTCCAAAAATTAATAGATAGCTGCCTAGCAACCATTTTGAACTTCGGTTTTTGTAGATCATCTGAATACGGGTTTTGATTTGAGATGGCTTATAAAAATGATTGGTAAGTGAGGCAACGGGCGCATTTAAGGCATAAGAAATAAGGAATACAGCATAACTTTCACGACTTGGAGCTTCGTGGTCGGCAAGAAATTCATGCACTTCCTGCAAAGATTTTTTATAGAGAAGTAGTACCGGATTGAACCAGAAAATAATTTTAAGTATCTCTACCAGCAATATATCCAGGCTGTGCCATTGCTGCATGTGAACCGTTTCATGCCGTAAGATCGCATCAAAATGGTTTTCGTAATCATTCCTGTTTATCACAATCCATTTCAAAAATGAAAAAGAACCAATACAGTTGGAATCAATTAATATCAGCTTGCAATGATCGAGTTCAATCAGCTCACCTTTCTTTAAAAATATATTGAGCTGACGGGTATGGGTATATAATCTGAAACTCATAAACAAAGCCCCCAATACATATACGGACCAGATTAAATGGGTCCAGGTAAGTAAGGGAAATTGCTTTGCTGAAGAAGTGTTAATGGTAACAGCAGGGCTGCTGACATAATAAACAGCCGGTATTGCAGGAGCAGATTCCGGGTAGATGACAAAGGGAAGCGCAAAAGAGATCAGGAGCGCGCTGATCAGGTAAATGCGGTTCCAGATAAAAAAGGTTTGCTGGCGAAGCAGCAACCAGTAGCAGGTATAGAACAGCGTCCAGTACAAGCTCACTTTTCCGACATAAATCAAAATTTCCATGGCTAACGGATGATTGATTGTTTAAGATTCGCTTTTATGATCGTTGATCATTTTCATGATTTCATCCAGATCCTTTGTTTTCAAATCGTTGTCTTTCACGAAAAAGGACACCAGATTAGGGAGAGAATTATCAAAATAGTTGACCATCAGCTGCTGCATTTCATGGCGTTTATATTCTTCTTCCGTAATGAGCGGGAAATATTCATGCGTTTTTCCATAAGCAGTATATCCAACAATTTCTTTCTTTTCAAGAATCCGGATGATGGTTGATACCGTATTATAAGCTGGCTTGGGTTCAGGCATTTCGGCAAGAATATCTTTTACAAAGGCTTTTTTCAATTGCCAGAGTATTCGCATGATCTCTTCCTCTGCACGTGTTAATGTTCGTATTTCCATGTTCTTAATCTTTTGTTTCATTATTTAACAGTGGGTATTCAAATGTAAGACTATCTATTTAGTTTTACAACTATTTTATTAGTTATTATTTAAAATAAAAAAGCAGCAGAAATATTTCTGCTGCTTTTTTATGAAATTTATATTGTAATTTTATTCTACAACGCTCAATTTAACAGCATTGGTTTTACGCGACTTGGAAACCGGCATACTCAATGTGTTAATAAAAACATCTCCTTTTTTCAGTTCACCTTTTTCAATAAGGAAAAGTTTAATGTCTTCAATCAGATCATCTGTTGAAGCATCCTGATCTTTATCGTAGAAATAAACCTTCGTTCCCCAGTAAAGCGCCAATGTATTCATCAAAGCTCTATCCGAAGTAAATATCAGCAGACTCGCTTTTGGGCGGTGATGGGAAAGACGGAAAGAAGTATAACCTGAACGTGTCACACCGATGATGGCAGCAGCATTGGTATCACGTGCCAAACGGCATGCACTCATTACTACATTGTCATTCAGCTTATTCAGTCCTGGTTTTTCATTTACAAACGCATGATATTTAAAGTACACATCATTAGAAGTTTCTTCTACTTTTTCGATGGTACGGCTCATGGTTTCAACAGCCAGTAACGGATATTTTCCGGAAGCTGTTTCTGCGCTAAGCATAACGGCATCAGCGCCATCCAGCACTGAATTGGCTACATCACTAAGTTCTGCACGGGTTGCACGAGAGCTTTCGATCATACTTTCTAGCATCTGCGTAGCCACAATTACAGGCTTACCTGCTTTGTTACATTTCTCAACGATCATTTTCTGGATCATCGGAACTTCTTCTGCCGGCAATTCCACACCCAAATCACCGCGTGCAACCATAATTCCATCTGCTGCTTCAATGATTTCATCAATGTTTGCAATGGCTTCAGGTTTTTCGATTTTTGCAATCAGACGGGCAAATTTGCCTTTGTTTGCAATGTATTCCTTTACCTTTATAATTTCAGAAGCAGTACGTACAAAAGATAAAGCAACCCACTCCACGTTATGTTCCAGTCCGAAATCAAGATCCTCGTAATCTTTGGTCGTTACCGAAGGCATTGAAACGCGGGTATTTGGAAGGTTTACACCTTTTTTAGATTTTAGCAAACCGCCGTAAACAACCTGGGTGACTACATCACTACCTTCAATCGCGGTTACCAGAACTTCCAGTTTACCATCATCCATCATCACACGGTCACCAACTTTAACGTCATTGTACATGCCGTCGTAAGGTGTACTTACTTTTTCTGCTGTGCCTAAAACTTCCGTATTGGAAAGAATCAGTTTGTTCCCAGCCTCGATCAATACACCATCTTTTTCAGCTACAAGTCCGATACGGATTTTTGGTCCCTGCAAATCCTGTAAAATGGCAAGGTTTAATCCGAATTCCTCGTTGATTTCGCGAATGGTATTAAGTCTGGCCAGGTGGTCTGCATGCGTACCATGAGAAAAATTTAAACGAAAAACATTTACGCCGGCAACTGCCAGAGCGTGAAGCATTTCTTTTGTTTCTGATGTTGGGCCTACGGTAGCAACAATTTTGGTTTTCTTGGAAGACATAGAGTTAATTGCAGTATTATATGAATTTACTAAACACAATCCACATCAATAACGATATGGACGCCTTTTATGGTTTTATCGGTTAGAATATCGATGACTTTTTCTTGTATAAAAGACTTTGCCGCCTTAAAATTAATCTTTTCTCGTTCAAGTTTGATGAGAATGTCGAACAAAAACTGATTTCTTACTCTTTCAACCAGTGGAGGCTCTGGTCCGAGTACCCGGCTTGAGCCTAAATTGGCGGTTAATTTTTCTGCCAAAAGCATTGCCGCGCGTTTTGAAACAGCTTCGTCAATATGTTTTATGGTCAGTTTGATCAGCCTTGTAAACGGCGGATAATGATATTGTTCGCGTTCCACAATTTCCGCATCATACATGCCAGTGTAATCATTTTGAACAATTCTTTCCAGAATTTTCTGAGCCGGATTTGATGTCTGAATTAATACTTTTCCAGGTTTGTCTGCTCTTCTTCCAGCCCGCCCGCTCACTTGGGTCAGCATTTGAAAAGCGCGTTCCGAAGCCCTGAATTCCGGAAAATGAATAATCCTGTCAGCATCAAAAATTCCTACCATACTCACATTATCAAAATCCAATCCTTTGCTGACCATCTGGGTGCCCACCAGAATATCCGTTCCACCTTCTTCAAATTCCTGGATAATCTGCTGATATGCATTCTTAGCGCGGGTTGTATCAAAGTCCATTCTCTGGACCCGGGCCGCAGGTAAAAGCAAGTGCAATTCTTCCTCAATCTTCTCCGTTCCGTAACCCATTGTTTTTACTTTGGGAGAGCCACAAGCGGGGCAAGTTCTTGGTACCTCTTCTTTATGTCCGCAATAATGACAGCGAAGTTCACCTACTTTCATGTGATAGGTAAGGCTTACATCGCAGTTTGCACATTCTGAAATCCAGCTGCATTCTTCACATTGCATATAGGGAGAATAACCACGGCGGTTCTGAAATAAAATCGTTTGTTCTTTATTATTTAAATTGGATTCAAGATGTTCAAGCAAGACGGATGAAAATTCATTTTTCATCTTTTTCTGCTTTTTTTCTTGTTTTGTATCAATTAAAACAAAGGTAGGCAAAGCTGCATTACCAAATCGTTGTGTTATTTCGACCAATCCATAACGACCGTTTCTGGCATGATAATAGCTTTCCAATGAAGGCGTTGCAGAGCCGAGCAATGTTTTTGCCTTGTGCATGTACGCCATAAATACAGCTACGTCACGGGCATGATAGCGGGGCGCAGGGTCATGCTGTTTGTAGGAAGTTTCATGCTCTTCATCCACAATGATCAGTCCCAGATTATCAAAAGGAAGAAATATGGCCGAACGCACGCCAACCACAAACTGAAATTTTCCATCCAGAATTCCTTTCCAGACTTCAACACGTTCATTGTCTGAAAACTTGGAATGATAAATTCCCATCTGGTCGCCGAATACTTTTCGTAAGCGGACTACGATCTGGGTAGTTAAAGCAATTTCCGGCAGTAGAAATAAAACCTGCGTACCGCTTTCCAGTGCCTGTTTGATGAGCTCAATATACACTTCGGTTTTTCCGCTTCCGGTAATGCCATGCAGAAGCACTACTTCTTTTTCTGAAAAAGATTCATGAATTTTTCTGAAAGCCGTTTGCTGTGATTCTGTCAAATTAATTACAGCTGGCGGACCTAGGGGAATATCGGCAAAGCGAGAAATAATGATGTCAAATTGTTCAAAAACGCCTTTCTTTATCAGTGTTTGTAAAGCAGAATCGGATAACTTGTCATCTTGTGAAAAAATAGATTTGTCAAGTCCTTTCTGATTCAGGTCCGGATTATTATGGACCGGGATATGGCTCAGGTAACGCATCAGGATTTCCTGCTGCTTTGGTATTTTATCCAAAGAGGAGGAAAGCTGCATTAAAGAATCGTTTGAAATATAAGCCTGGGTGAGACGTACTTTTTTGGCGATCTTAGGTTTGTATTTTTCTTTAACTTCTTCAAAAAGAATAATTGCACGCTTTCCAACCAGCGATTTTATAACTGCTGTGATATTGGTCTGGTTAACCATCCGGGCTACTTCTTCATAAGAAAGAGTAGCATGTTTTTTGATCTCATCCAGAATAAACCGTTCCTGATCAGTCAGTAGTTCTTCATACTCAAATTCAGGATTATGCTGTATGCGCGACTGACTGGTAATTTTAAGCCCGGCCGGAAGTGCGACATTTAAAACCTCACCAATATTACAGAGGTAATATTCTGAAACCCACTTGAAAAGTTCAAGCTGCTTGGTTGTAACAATGGGTTCATCGTCAAGTAGTTCAAGAATATATTTTGCCTGGTATACAGACGGAGGCGTGGAATGAATATGGGCAACAACAGCTGTGATTACCCTGTTTTTTCCAAATTGAACAATCACCCGCGCACCTACTTTGATCATTTCTGCCATGTCGCGAGGAACTCGATATGTAAAGAGTCTTGGAACGGGAACAGGAAGAATCAGATCGGCGAATAAGGTAACTTCGTCCTCAAAAAGGGAGGTCATTGGCAAAATCTGGTTTATTTACTTTTGAAAAAAGGTAAAAGATCCTTCTGATTAATTTTTCTAATATCAAAAAAGACATTGTTAAGATGATCAAAGTCAGAATCTGTTGTTACTAGCCGAAGTCCTAAAAGTGCAGCAAGAGAAGCAATCCAAAGATCATTCTTTCCCATATTTCTTGAAGTGCCAAAAGGATAAGTGCTAAATGCAGGGTTGGCTGCCTGGGAATATGCATCAATCTCTGTATAGATATTGACATTAAAATTAGTAACGTCAACAATATTGACTTGATCCAGAAAAGTGTCAAGCAAGTCCCTTCTTTTACTCCCCCAATTGTTTTGCAATGCTATGGATTTAATTTCTCCTTCTGAAACAACGGAAACATAAATGGGTAAGTTCTCTGGATTAATAAAGCTAATTATACCGGGACCGTCAATAGCTCTTACAATGGCAAGAATTATATTTGTGTCAAATAGAAGATTCATTATTTGCCGGCATCAAGCTGTGCCATTATTTTTTCCCATTCTTCTGCTGTAAATGGTTCGGCAGGTTCAGCATCTTCAAGTGCCTTTATAAGTGTTTCGTTGTTTTTTCCGGTTTTTCTGCCAAAAGCAGTAGCACCTCCGGAAGCTAAAATTTCCTCAGGAGAATGTGATGTATGTGTTTTAAAGAAACTGGTTTTAGACGAAGACAACTTAGTTCTCATGTTGATTGAGGTGTTTATTGATCAAATATACAAAAAATAGTGCACCTATTAAGAATGTCAAAAAGTACTGTTTGTCAGCAGATATTCTAATTAGAATATTTGTTGAGTTTCCAGCAAAGGGCCATTCTCCCAGCTTACCATAGCATTGAATAACTTCATATGGCTGTATTTTTGAATGTCTCTTTCAAAAATTACGGCTTCCTGAATAATACCGGAATCTAAAAGAAATGCTCTTTGCATTCCGGGTAGTAATGGCGTATCCGGGGTAAACCATTTGCCATCTCTCAAAAAAGCCACGTTACAATATAACGTATCTGTCACCATTCCATTTTTAATAATCAGGATTTCTTCTGCATCGCCTCGCTTTTCGTAAAGATTATTCAGTGCAGTGCGCTCATTGTATTTGTATGAATAATCAATTGTGTCATCATATACACGCTGAATTTTTGTGATTGTCCGAAAGTTATAAGGCTCCCATTTGATGTTATCTATTCCTTCTCCATACGTTACTCTGCATTTATGGGGTGCATCAGTAACAAAATCCGGAACCGTAATTAGTTTCGATAAATTCCATAAATCTTCACAGCCAAACAATTCCGTTCTGGTCTTATTCAGGCGGGCTTCATGGTAAGCAAGATTAATGAACCGGCGATTTTGCACGCAAATTGTTTCAAAGCACAACGGAAGGGACATGAGCAAAGGGTAAATAAACTTTATCGATTAATTCCTGGTATTCACTGTGTGCATTACTTCTGGCTGTGATCCCGCCGCCGCTTTTAAAAACAAGTTTTCCATTCTGGTTTTCTATGTACCGTATCATGACAGCACTTTCAAAATTTTCTCCGTCGAAATAACCCATAACACCTGTGTAATATCCTCTTTCATAACCTTCTGCCTCTTTAATAATTTTTAAAGTGCTGGGTTTTGGAGCGCCGCTGATGGAACCGGCCGGAAGCAGTTTCAATAATAAATCGCCGAATTCGCCATCAAAATCTTCCGGCAATAATCCGGCAATTTCTGAGCTTACCTGTAAAAGTGTTTTCTGGTTTGTTTTAACCGGTTCAATATACCGATATCGTTCCACCCAGACTTTATCAGCAACCATGCTGATATCATTTCTGATCAGATCCACAATCGTTGCATGTTCCGCAGCTTCTTTCGCATCAGAAAGAATTACACGTTCAGCATCGGGGAAAGAGGCATCTATGGTTCCTTTCATCGGAAAAGATGAAATGCTGTTTCCTTTTATTTTGATAAAAATTTCCGGCGAAAAACACACAAACTGATCTTTTAGCCAAAAACGGTAAGGCGCTTTACTCAGCTCAAAAATATGCTTGAGGCTAAGATTTGTTTTAATGGATGTCGGAACGGAAAGGTTAACAAGAAAAGAATTTCCGGCTTTAAGATGGCTGACAACCTGATTGAATTTATGCTCATAAGCTTCAAAAGAAACCGGACTTTTTTGAAAACTGAAATCAGTCAAAGGTTCAGATTGTACCTTTGTCTTTTGATTTGTAAATCCATTGAAATCAAACAAAATTTCTGATACCTCAACCTCATCTAAACGCCACGCAATTGGTTTTTGAAGTAAAAAATCAATAAGAAAGATAAACGGAATTTTCCGTTTTCCCCAGTCATTGAGGCACTTCGAGAAATTTTGTAGTGTATTTGCCAATGGAAAAAATAATAATTGCAACAGGTACTTTGAACAGTTGCCAAATTTACAAAGTTCAGAAACCAATCGTTTAAATAAAGAGTTAGAACTATTACCAGATTAAAGGAAATGATCGGGTTCAGTTATTCTGACCGTGATCTGTTTGCTTCGGGCAAACCCAACTAAGATTTAGAAATTAAACTCATGCATATTCACGACGTTATTATCATCGGAGGAGGCCCTTGCGGACTTGCCATGGCCATTGAAGCCACAAAAAACGGTCTTGATCATTTAATTCTTGAAAAGGGAAATATAACAGAGTCTATCCGAAATTATCCACGGAGAATGCGTTTTTTTTCCACGGCTGAAAATATTGAAATAGGAGGGATCCCTTTTGCAATTTCGGAAGTGAAAGCAAACCGGAACGAAGCCTTACAATATTACCGGAAAGTGGCAGGTTACTATAATCTTAATTTTAAGCTTTTTGTAGATGTAGAACGTACGGAGAAGCAACCTGACGGAACATTCCTGGTGTATGCCAGAGACGGGCAGATTTTTCAGTCAAAGAATGTAGTACTGGCAACGGGATATTTTGACGTACCGCGTAAGTTGAATGTGCCTGGAGAAAATTTGCCGCATGTTTCTCACTATTACGATGAGCCGTTTAAGTATTCTTATACGAATGTCGTTCTGGTTGGTGGTTCTAATTCTTCGGTTGAAGCTGCGCTGGAATTATACCGCCATGATGCACATGTTACCATTGTACATAAAGAATCCGATTTCCGTACCAAAGTGAAATACTGGCTGGTTCCGGATGTGAAAAACCGTGTGAAGGAAGGGAAAATTCATACGCGTTTTAACAGCATCACCAAAGCCATCGAGCCAGGAAGAATTCAGATTGAAAATATTGAAACAGGTGAGTCGGAATGGTTGCCGGCTGATTTTGTTTTCCTTCTTGTAGGTTATCTGCCCGACGAACATTTGCTGTTCCGCTGTGGTATTGTACTGGATCCTCAAACTAAAGTACCAACCTTTGATCCTGAAACTTTTGAAACCAATATTCCGGGATTGTACTTGTGCGGAACGGTTATGGCGGGTGTTTTTACCGAAAAAATATTCATTGAAAACGGTCGTGATCATGCCGCTGCTATTGCAGATCATTTGATGGGCCGTGAGGTAAGAAAAGTAAAGGAGCTGATTGACAGGATTTGATCTATTGCCACGAATGCACAAATAATCACTTATTAGCGAACATTCGTGCATTCGTGGCAAAGTATAATTAAATATTATTGGTCGGTAAATACCAGCTTTTTTCGTTTTTTCTTTCTTGAAACCTTCTCAATTTTACCAATAAGTCCTTTTCCTCCAACAGCGTAACCAACATTACCTGCAAAGCTGACAGCATGAAAAGGTTCTGTCCCAACCGGAATCCAGGTTTTTCCCTGATTGACAGAAGAGCTGCTGCCGGACGGGCCAACTGCTACCAGCGCAACATCATCTGCACGAATTTGCGTATCACCATTCCAGGTTGAATAATGTTTGTGGTATAAAGCTACGCCTTCCTTAAGCCCCAGCGGCTTTGTACTTGTGCCGAATTTCCAAGTAATGCCGCCATCATCTGTCAATAAAACATTCCGGGTTGTGTCTGAAATATTTTTGTAATCACCTCCCACAGCTATTCCATTCTTCTTTGACCAGAAATGTAACCCGAAAATACCGCTTGTAGGTCCGGCTGGCATATGCGTTTCGGAAACTTGCCAATGACGCCCCTTATCTTCTGACCGAAAAACGCGGGCCGTTTTACCACCGCCAGTTCCTATAAAAGCTTTATCTTTTCCGACAGCTAGTATGGATGTTCCGCTTGCTGCAAAAGAAGCTTCACCAGGTTGTCCTTCCGGACGATTTTCCACTGGTAATTCCTGCCAGCTTTTACCTCCATCTTCTGTTGTCAGTAAGAATAATTTACTGTTTAAAGGATCACCAAGGCATATTCCCTGCTCTTTATTCCAAAAATCAATTCCATCCAGAAATACCCCGGTTTGTGTAGATTGGTACACAAGGTTCCAGGTTTCTCCGCTATCTTCGGTTCTGTAAATTTTTGCACGGCCAGTTTCAGCAAGTCCTGAACTCATAGCAACAGCAGTTTCGCGGCCAAATGCATGAATATCTCTGAAATCCAGGGAATCAGCACCCGGTATTTTAAAAACAGACCAGCTTTTTCCACCGTTTATCGTTCGCAGCACTGTTCCGTCCGATCCGCCGATCCAGCAGATGGTTGGGGTTACTGCATGGACTCCACGCATATTTACAGCAGTTTTTATAGATAATACTTCCCACTGGCCATAGGCAAGGGTAGAAGAAAGTAAAAAAACAGATAATACTAATTGAAAAATGGCAGTGAATGGACTGGAAATGAGTTTATGCTGTTTTTTTGGCACGGTATTTGTATAGTTTTGGTTAATTATATTTTTAGTATCACACAAATTAAGATCTGACATGGATAAGAATCAAAAATTTCTGATAGGAACGTTAAGCGCTTTATTAGCAGGTGTTACAATAGGTTTGCTGGTTGCTCCAAAGAAGGGGAAAGATACGCGTAAGCTGATTAAAAATAAAGCGAATGACCTGGGCGGTACTGTAAAAAGTAAAGCAAGTGACTTAGGCGGAACGGCTAAAGACACATATGAAAAAAGTCTTGAAGAACTATCTGTCTTAGCGGACAAATTGAAAGAAGGATTCTTGAAAAATGTAAACGTAGCCAAAGACAAAGCAGGTTCCGTTGCTGATAACGTAAACGAAAAAGTTAGAGGCGTGGTAAATCACAACGCATAATAACTTTGTGAATATATAATGAAGAGGTCGGCCCCCTATTGGGAGCCGACCTTTTTTATGCCTTACTTACTATTAAAAACTTATCCGATTACACTGCCTAATTCTTTTGCAGCAGCCATGCTTATCCCTTTATAAAAAATATATTCGTTCATCAAAGCATTTTCATCTTCTTCTGTTTTTGCTTTTTTAAGCTCTTCCATACAGATTTTCATTTTCTCTTCAATGAAAGCTTTTTTCAGGCGAAGAATATTGATGAAACTGCTTTTATCCAGCATGTCAATTTCAGAAGGGACATAGATCTCAAATTTTTCTGTCCAAAGCGAGCTTAATTCGTATTTGTTGGTCAGCCAGCTAATGGTAAGATTCCGGATTTCTGCTTCACTATGGTTTTGGAAATAATCAGTCTGCAAAATAATATTGCGGCCATGATTTTCACGGAACAAAGTTAATAAATGATTAAATACCGGATCTTTGAATTCAATACCCTGAATTTCGCCCAGAACATAAGCACAGACTGAAATAGTTGGTTCCAGTTCATGCGCTCCGTATAAAATGAGAAGTCTGATAAATGCTTCTTCCTGGTAATAAAGTTTCGTGCGCTGATTTGATTCTTCAATTTGCTCTGAAGTGGTGCTACCTGGCTCTGACGCAAAAAAATCTGCCGGAGGCCCGTCATTTGAAAACGGAATATCCTGCGGGCCCTGCGGAATTGCTGGTCTGTTCGTACTGCCTCGTTCCTGTGGCTTAGGCTGTGAATGAAGTTTTCTAAGCAGCTTATTCCCTTCCGAAATAAGCATTTGTTCATCCACCTTCATCATTTCAGAAGTACGATGAAAAAACACTTGACGCTTAATCGCATCCGGAATTTTGATGATGCTGTTTACAACTTCACCAATAACGGCTGCCAGCCTGAAAGGATCATTTCCGGCATCCTGTAATAAAGTCTCCGTTTTAAAAGTTATAAAATCTTTAGAGGCTTTTTTAAGATATTCTTTAAACGCCTCAGCACCAACCCGGCGCACATAGCTATCCGGATCTTCCCCGTCAGGAAAAAGTACGATACTTACATTCAATCCTTCTTCTAAAACCAGATCCAGACCGCGTAAAGCAGCCTTTATTCCGGCAACGTCACCATCATATAAAATGGTGATATTGGGTGTAAACCGTCCGATCAAACGAATTTGTTCAATCGTGAGGGAAGTTCCGGATGAGGCTACAACATTCTCTATCCCAGCCTGATGCAGTGAAACTACATCCGTATAACCTTCAACAAGATAACAGGCTTCCTGTAACCGGATGGCATTTTTTGCCTGAAAAATTCCGTAGAGAATGTCACTTTTATGGTAAACTTCTGTTTCAGGTGAGTTGAGGTATTTGGGCTGTGAAGCACCTTTGGCCGACTTATCTGATTTTAGAATCCTTGCTCCAAAAGCAATTACTTTTCCGGCAACGTTATGAATCGGAAAAATAACGCGGCCTCTGAAACGGTCATATCCGGCAGTCTGACTTCCTTCTTTGTGGATAAGTAATCCTGCTTTTTCTAAAACATCTGCTGTATATCCTTTATTTAAAGCTTCTTTGGTTAATGCATCCCACGTATCCGGGCTATATCCGAGTTCAAACTTTTTCTGGATATCATTGGTAAAACCGCGTTCCCTGAAATAGCTCAGACCGATTGACTGCCCTTCGTCTGTTTCGTGAAGCTGCTTAGAATAAAAATTTTTGGCAAAATTCAAGATAATGTAAAGACTCTCACGCGCATTCTGGCGCAGTGCTTCCTCGTCTGTGACTTCCTCTTGCTGAATTTCAATCTGATATTTATTGGCAAGGTAACGTAGTGCTTCACCATAACCGATACCATCAATATCCATGACAAACTTGATAGCATCGCCGGCGGCGCCACAACCGAAACATTTAAAGATCTGGCGAACGGGATTAACATTAAAGGAAGGTGATTTTTCATTATGAAAAGGACAGCAAGCTGAATAATTAGCGCCCTTCTTTTTCAAATCCACAAAGTCACCTACCACTTCCACAATGTCAGCGCTTTGTTTGATCCTGTCGACCGTTTCGGGATTAATGCGCATATTATTTATTAACAGTTAAATAGCTTATACATTTTAGATGATTATACCATAGGTGAATCAGCACGTTCGTGCAGCTTTACCGGGTTCTTTACTTATTTGTCCAGCTTTATATTGAGAAGTTCAACAATAAACGAAAATGCCATGGCAAAATAAGCATATCCTTTTGGAATCTTGTATTGCAAAGCTTCGGCTACCAGCAGCATACCAATCATTAACAAAAAAGAAAGCGCTAAAATTTTAATAGAAGGATGATTATTGATAAAATCACCGATTTTAGCTGCAAAACCATAATTTTGTGCATTTATTATTGTGCAACCGGGAGTTTTTCTGCAACTATTGTAATAAAAATGATGTTGCTTACTCCAAGTACTATTCTCAGAAAAGTAAGGCTAATAAACTGATTAAGGTATCCGTTGTAAAAAGTGATTCCGTGAGTTAAGCTAATAAATTGATTGTACGAAAATAGGGATGTGTATCAATTATGATCCTATTTTGTTATCAATAATCAAGTATTTTTATATCCGGTTAGGCTTTTATTAAAAAAAAGTATTGTTTTAGAGTTAATATAAATAAAATCATAATCGAAAGTTTTTTTCTGATAACATAAATGTGTTATTTTGTGTCTAGAAATATAATCGATTAATCCGGATCAGATATAAAGTTATTAAAAATATAGTGTGTGTATAGTGTGAAACAGGGCATGAAAATTTTTTCATGTCTTTGTTTTTTTTATATAGTCTGTAAAATTATATTTTGATATACTGCAATCCCCGGGGTAAGAGCCAAACGATCATTGTATAAAGGAAAAAAATCTGACCTGGAATGAGGTTGTATTCAACCCAGTTAATTAGTAAAGTCGGGATAAAAAGAATAATATAAATCCTTAGCCACGCCGTACTTTTAATTTTTCCTGCAAATAATATACTTCGCAGCAGTACAATACACATGAACAATGTGCCTGACAAGCCGGTTTCAGATAATAATCCAATAAATGTATTGTGGGCAGAAAATCCTTCCAGCTTGCTTTCACTGTTTTTTGTAATACGCTGTACCGCTGCCAGCCCTTCACCCATGACTGGTTTCTGATAAAAAGCATCCAGGTAAATATCCCATATCTTTTGCCTTTCAGAGTAAGATGTTTCTGCCCTTCCCTGCACCAATCCAAACATTCTTTCAATCCGGTATTTCATGTAAGAGTCGGGAAGTGAATTCAGAAAGCCTTTACCCGCAGCTGAATCGACAAATGAATAAGATACTGCAAAAAAACAGAATACAAGAACAATTTGCGGAAACTTCAAAGGCAGATAAAGCAGCAGAAAAGTTAAGATAAGGCAAAACAACGGGCTTCGGCGGGCTGAGAAATACACAGCAACCAGACAAATCACAAAGAGGGTGAAATAAGCGGCTTTCCTTAGGAAACCATGTGCCGTAAACCGCATCCTGATAAGTGCAAGTAGCCCCATAATCATTGTCGGGTAAGCCCAGAACGTATTGGAAGAGAAAAATATGTTGTACATTCCATTTTTTGGAGTTAGCAATAACATACTGGCAGCATCCAGAATCAGGATTATGAAATTTCCAACCCAAAGTGCGTCAAGGATTTTTAAAAGAAATCTGGAAGGACTCTGGGAGATAATAGCAGTATAGGAAACAAATAGGACAATGGCCCAAAGCGAAAGCAAAGTCCAGATGCCATAAAGCAAATAACTGGATGTATCCAGACTTAAAATGCCTGACAAAAGCCAGCTTGCACTCAAAGCAACAACATCTACATTCTGAATCAGTATTTTTGACGTTAGTTCATAATGCAGCCAAAAGGAATACAGAATGATCCAGGCAGGAAGCACTAATCTAAAATGAGATATAAGATTCAGATAGCTTAACGTATTTTCGCTACCGTGTAAGGAATACCTGAAGAATGAATAATTTCCAATGTTTAGCAGAAAGAACAGTGCAATCGGGAAAATGATGTTTCTGTTAATTTTTTCGGTTACTATCCGTTTCGCTGTAAGCATTTTGCCAGATCTTTATATTCTGTGGTAATTTGATAATGACTTTCAGGAATGCAGCATAAAAGATTTTGTACTGATTTGAGATGATCCGGATTAAGCTTGCCGGAAAGCTCTTTTATCGTTTGCGGAATGTCTTTAAGATCTACTTCAATGGCTATGTTTCCAAGCAATTTTGCTTTGCTGGCATCTGCAGTGCCTTTTTGTACAATACACGGCTTTTTAAAAAACAGACTTTCATAAAACCGGTTTGTCCTGGCAAAAAGATGATTTCCTGCTTCTTTGTCTGAAAAAGGATAAGCTGCCCAGATGACATCGACACCGGAATACATACAGGATAAATCTTCCGGTACCTTGTACGGACCGAGATAGTGGATATGATCCAGATCACCGATTATACTTTCATAATATCTGGTTGCCGGCATAAAAATGCCTCGTAAGATGATTTCAAACAGGTTTTTTTCGGCAAGTTCAATCAGGCAGTTGAGGGTAGCAGCGCATCTTAAAACACCAAAATACCCAATTCTGATTTTTTGTTTATTGGTCAAAACAGGCAGACCGGATTGAGTATCTGAATGCGGAAATTCTTCATAATGAATTTTATTTTCAATAATCAGATAATCGGGGACATAAATTTTGCGCAGGCGAATGAAATATTCTGAGACAAACTCGGGCGAAGTAACAATAAGTAAATCAATACGCGGAATAACTATTTTTTCAATCCACCGGATTAATTTTCCTGTCAGGGATGAAGAAAAAAATAACTCGCGGATATCCGGAACTTCATAAACAATCTTGAATTTTTTTTGGAAAACTATTCTGGAAATGAATGTTACCAGCATCAAATCAAAACCATACACATAGACGCAATCATCCTTTTCAGTTCGTCGCCATATTTGGTTGAAAAGCCTGAGGTAGACGCAAATTCGCTTCGGATATGTTGCATGGGTCATCGCTCCAATTCTGATGGGAGTAATTAGAGAACGGAAGGGATAATAGTCACGGAAAACAGCCAGGCAAACGACAGGGAAATTCAGATTCAATAAGGCGTGTAAACGGGTTTGCTGATGTGCATCTGCCCAGTTATTGGATATAAAAATCATTTTCATGGCTGATACTTTTCAAGAATTTCCAGGAAACGACTTAAGACCTTTTCATGAGAAAAATTCTGACAGACGAAGTTGTATCCGTTTTTTTGTTTAAGAAGTCTCTCATCTGGACTCTCAATAACCTGTTGAATTATTTTTGCCAGTGTTGAGGGCTCACCCGGATTAATCATCCATCCATTGTTTCCCTGATCCATTACTTCCGGTATTCCGCCGACGTTGGTGGTGATGACTGTTGTACCGTGCATTAATGCTTCTGCATTCGCAACGCCAAAAGCTTCCTGATGCGAAGGAACTATGAAGAGATCAGTATGTTTCATAAGGTCTTGAACTGTGCTTTGAGGCACCGGACCCATGAAATCAATACTTACGCAGGACGATTTATTTCTTTGCAGAATATCCTTTTCATAGATTCTTTTTGGACCAACAACCTGTAATTTGAAATGATAATTTTTTAGTAAGCCTAATGCGGTAATCAGGTCACCTAATCCTCCACGGGTATAATCTGATTTAACAAAAAGTACTTTCACAGGCGATTGAATAACAGATAACCTGAAAGTACATTCTTTGTTAACGACTATTCCTTTATGAAGAAGATGGAGTTTGGCAGGATCAGTCTTGTATTTATTAAAAATCAGAGTTTGTAGGAATTGAGAATTAACAATAATTCCAGCTTCGAAAAAACAGGCTGCTTGTTCAAAATAACGGAAGATGAAATGCCGAAACCATCTCCGGTTGCCGTCAAAATTTTTCAAATAAATTATGGCACTATTGTCATCGTTGATCATACCTATTACAGGCTTTTTCAATTTTAAAGCAGACCAGATTCCGGTTATAGCATTATTAAAAACAACAATGTCAAAGTTGAACTCGCTTTGAATGTTTCTGCAAGCACGATAATAAGGAAACATCCTGTAAATGAACCCCCAGGATTTTGTCCAATAGTTTAGTTTTAAGTCCAACCGGATTACTGCATGAGCATATAGTTTAAGGGAATCTGTTGAAATATCTTCTGTTAATATCCTTATTTCAGCATGCTCGTACAGCTTATTTATTTCTAATAAATAGTTGGCGAATTTAGCGGGGCCATTATGTACATTCTCAAATGTATTGGTACAAAAAAGTATTTTCATGAGCGTAGCTTATGCTTTTTGAAACCATTTAAGTAACTCATGGTAATTGGAAGAATCTGCTATTGTAAAATTTTGCAAGCCAATTTGTTCTGTATTGATTTGATGTGCCTTAACAAGGGTATCTGCTAAGTCCTTCGTTTCTTCAAACAATAAAATCTCCTGGTGTGCCAGTAACGCTTTGGTTGAATCCGTCTTTAAAGTAATAACAGGCTTGCGGAATGACATGGCCAGATCTATCGTGCCGGAATGGTCAATCCTGAGAAAAGGCAGTACAACAATATCGGCTGCATTAAAAAAATACTGGACTTCCTCTTTTGCTATAAAACGGTCAAACCAGATAATTTTAGGATCATTGCAGGAAAGATTTTTCAGCTTTAAAACATAATCCTGATCCGCATTCGCTCCGGCGATTAGCAGGCAATCATCCTGCCTTGCCGTAGAAAGAAAGGATTCAATCAAGTTCTCTAATCCTTTGTATGTTTTAATTCTCCCAAAGAAGAGAAATACGAAAGTAGTGTCTGCAATATTCAAACGTGTTCTGCTTTGCTTTTTTGTACTATTATTGGGATAATACTGATGATAAGGAATGTCCTGAATTACAGAAATACAGTCAGGGGAAATATTAAACTGATGTATAACTTTCTGTTTAACCTCTTCTGAATATACTCGGATTTTAGAGCATTGTTTTAGGAAAAATCCATAAACTACTCTTTCCAGAAATAACCGTAACTGCAAGTGGTTCTGCGTATTATGCAGCGTATGGATGATTGTAATTTTCTTTATAGAGCTCAAATAAATTATTTCTGCAATAAACAGAAGTGATTTGATGTAACTCCAGGCCACGCTTTTCCCAAGTATAAAGCTATGCACCCAGTCAAAATACACGATTTCAGGATCAAAATCCTTTACATGTTTATATATGCTGCCAAATTTTCCTTTTTTACCTGCCTGCACTTCAAAGCCATTGATTCTTAGAAAAGCAATCATTTGGTACTGGAATGGGTTCTCCGGTCCGGCGTCAGGCAAAATCAATATTTTTTGAAAGCATGTGTTTTTCAAAATTCCAGCGGACTAAATAATTCCATTACTAAACAGGTACTTAATTCCTTCCAGCTCATACCCATAGCGGATTCTTCCTACATAATGCTTGGCTATACTTTTTTCCGGCTTCTTTTCAAAAGAAACATCATATCCAGAAGAAAAATGAGCTGCACCAGTATCTGAAATCCCGGCCAGCATGGCTGTAAAAGTTTGTTCAAGCCGGTAGTCAGACTTATAATTACTCATGATCGGATGTTTTAGCCAGGATTCGATCAAATTCAGATCAATGTCTTTTTTATTCATTACCCAAAGCCCGGCATTGATCCGGGAAGCAGGAGAGAAGCCAGTCAGTTTTTCAATAGAACAACAATCCGTAACATAAGCATCAGCCATGTCGCGGTTGAAGTAATTGACATCAACTTTTTTTTCAAAAGCGCCTATAAATTCTTCGGGATAGCGAAAAAAAAGAATATCGGAATCAAGATAGCCGACACGATCCTGCTGTCCCCAGAGTGCTACATCAACTAGTTTCAAGGCCATTACATGCTTTTTGCGAAATTCTAAAAGTGCCGGATAAGTCGAAAGTTTCTGCGAAGCAATAAGGTCTGCCACATCCCGGCGGACTACCAGCGTTCCTGGAAATTGCTGACAGATGATTTTTTCCATTTGATCATCCATCGTTCCGTCATCATGAAAAGTAAAGGAATGTGCCGTTTTGCTAAGGTGGTTTAGCAGGGCAGCTGTGATGATGGCCATTTCAAAATCCCGCCTGCAAATAAGCATATGTATTTCAGGGTAATTATGGATCGTTTTATAAACCGGTAGGCGACTAAGTGCCTCCTGGCGAAGCTGCCTGCGGAAAATATTACGAACTTCATTGAGGGCGCGTAATGCAATTCGCCCGGAAATAGTCTTAGCGGAAACAAGAGGTACTAAGGGGGATGAGATTAGTTTCATGCCGTTATTTTATGGTTATTATTAAGGCTGATGAGCTTAATAAGCTTTTCTGCTAAATTTGGAAGCGTGTGTAACCGGGTGGAAGCCCGTGTTTTTGTATTTGAATACAGATATGTTTTTTGATGAGACAGATTTGTTGCTATTTCTGCCAGTTCAGTCCAGTCTTTAATCACCAGAGAGTCAGGACCCGTATTTAAATATCTGTCGTTTTGATATTGATGAATAAATCCATAAAGCAGTTTGTCTGTTTTTTGATTTACCAAGTCGATCAGAAAGGAAGGTGTATCAAAATAACCGGCTTCATAGCCCATGGTTGTACCAAAGTGAAAAAAGGCTCTGGAATGCTGAATAGCTGATAATTTGTCATGTATGGAAATGCTTTTATCAAAAACTACATTTGGCAAGTCAAGCAAAGGCTGATAAATTTTTTGATTGTTCTGAAAAGGATAAGGCCTGAAAACAAGTTTCCAGTCAGGCAATATCTCATTAAGCTGTTTTGCGATTTGAACACAGTATTTTACTTCTTGCCTGGCTAATTTGTCATAGCCTGTTGCGCATCCCAGGTATATATAGGAGAAATGATAGGGAGAATTTTGTGATTCGGAAGGCTTACAATGAAGAAAATTTTCTATGTAAGTAAATTGTGTAGCGCCCCAAACCTGGATTTGGTCTGCATGGATATTTTGTAAATTAATCAGATCATTTTTCAATCCTTCGTTCCAAACAAGATAATTTGTCCGTTTGGAAAAAGTTTTCATTTTGCAGGGATGATCCCAGCTATACACGTATGTCCATACGGGCTTGTTCTGTTTAAGGATTTCAGATAAAACCCCGTCATTCGAAATTTCTGTAAAACATAGAAAAACATCAATGTCAGGTTGAATTTCTATTGTTGTTTTAAACCATGATAGTCCATTGAGGTATTGATCGTAGCTTATGATTTTAGGTGTAATTTTGCTTAGTGAAAGCAAAGTTGACTGTATAAATTTTGGTCCTTTTTTATAACCTGAATTCAATAATTTGATATGTTCGGTCATATAGTAATTATAGCGGCTGATGGGAATCTGGCCCAAAACCAAATAGACAAACTGCCATAATATTTTAAAAAATCTGGTAAAGTTAATAGAAGGAGTAACTGTAATAACGGTAGCAGCTGTTAGCAATAGGCTGAACTTTTTTGCCTCAAAATCCCGGGCATAAAGCACAAGATTATGTTCCTGACTTAACAGGTTTAGCAAATCACAAATGTCTCTGCGTGTATCCGGATATGATGCTAAAACTCCTATTTTCATTTAAGAACAGTTTAAATGCCGGATAATAAAAATCAGCTTTGCGTGTTCACTGATAAACCAAATAATAACTTGTTGTTGTATTGAACTTTAGAGTAGGAAAGGCATTTTTGGTCACATACCTGATATTGCCTGAGCGTGAAAAGAAGGTAAATAACTATTGCTTATCTGAAGATAATTTTTAAGATGCTGATTTACAGATTACAATTTATTTTATTCTTTGTTTGAATAACGGAATATATCTGTCCAATCACCAAGCAGTCCAGCCGCCATCAACGGTAAGCAAAGAGCCCGTCATGTAACTGGATGCATCAGAAGCCAGAAAGGTAAACGGACCGATCAGTTCTTCCCGACTGCACATTCTGCCTAGCGGCGATAATTCTGCAAAGTTTTTTAAAAAGGATTCGTCATGGTTATTAAAAATTCCATGCGGAACAATGGCATTGCAACGAATACCTTGGCGTGCATAAAAAGTAGACAGATAACGGGTGAAATTTGGAATAAAGGATTTGGAAGCGATATAATCAACAGGCTTAAATTTCTGATTTCCATCACCATAGTCATACAGGTTCTGATTAGGCGACACGACGGAATAGGTTGAGGCAACGTTAATAATATTTCCGGAATTTTGCCTGATCATTTGCCGGCAGGCAAATTGGGTGATCAGGATTGTTCCTGTCAGGTTAATATCTACGGCATTCCGGAGAAGCTGAGAAGGATAATTTTCAAAGCGGCTGTGATTCAGTGAAGTAGAATTTTCCTGATCAAACTTGGCATCAACGGCAGCATTGTTAATCAGCACATCCAGTTTCCCAAACTTTCGAATAATAGCTTCCATTGCTTCCTGGCAACTTATTTCCTGCGTAATGTCTACTGTCAGCAGAAGAAACTGGCTATCCGAAAAGAGGGCGTCAATCTTATCTTTTATATCTTTTTGTTTACTTATGTCAATATCTGCCAGTGCAACCTTTGCACCCTGTTCCAGAAAAGCCATGGCAATGGTTTGTCCAATTAAACCATATGCTCCGGTTATCAGAATGACTTTGTTTTCGATGGATAAAGAAGAATGTGTGTGGTATGCTTTCATTATTGACAAATTTTAATAATTACTTCCGATTCCCTAATTGAATTTATGGCTGCCTGACTACGATTTCCCTCATTGATCTGCCTGAAAAAATAGAGCAGCTGAGCCTCATACAGTTGGTTTCTGTAAAAATCCGGAAGGGTTTTGCTAATTGTTTCTTTCTGTTTGTAAAGAATCATGGCCGACTGTAAATAATCTACTTCTATGGAGCCTTCATCAAATATAAACCGGTAACAGCGTTTAGGAACACGTTCATGAAAATTGACATGGCAATGTGCCGTAATGCCATTTTCATAAGCAATCGAAATATCAGCTCCTGACTCAACATTGATTTTTAGGGCAGACCGGTAGTTCTTCATTGTAGACCAATTTTTCACCTTGTTTCCTGAAAACCAATTCACCAGATCAACATCATGGCTTAAGGTAAGTGCAGCGCCTCCACCCATTTCTTTCCGGGCTGCGTAGGAATGCCGGTAATCTTCCCATGGGTGCCAGTCAGGCAGGTATTCTCCCCAATAGGTTTGCATACTAAGCAGATTTCCCAATTCTTTATTTTCAATGACAGACTTTATACTTTGAAATAAAGGGTAAAAACGAAGCATATAAGCCGTCTGAACGTAACCGTTATTTCTTAAAACAGTTGCTTTTAATTGATCAAATCCAGCTAGATTATCTGATAATGGCTTTTCGATTAAAACAGGAATGCCGCGTTCCGCACAAAATAACGCCTGTTTCAAATGCTGAGCTGTGGGTGTACAAATAATAGCAGCGCTGGGTTTTATTTGATCCGTCAAACTAAGGTCCGTAAGAACATGGATACTATTTTCATCAATATTTCTTAGTGAACCATTGCATTGCCGGTAAACCCATATATTGCTATAACCTAGTTTTTGGAGAATGCCTATATGCCGTTCTCCAATGGAACCCGCACCCATAATCAACAAAGGGTCGTGATTTTGGATCATAGCTGAAATTTTACTCCGTCGTATTTTTTTATTAATTCTTCTGCACGGTTAAAACTTAATATATCATCAATATCAACTGCGAACTGCGGGTCAATAATGTAGGGTAGGATATTTTTGCCAGACATTGATTTTTGGTTAGTAATTACCTTTGTACGAATCACATCGAGTGTGCCCACCTGCCAATAAACTTCCGGAAGATTCTGCCTGGGCTGATTGTAAGGCTCCGCAATTACATCTTGTTTTATCAAGGGCTGCATATACAGATTTTCTTTATGTAACAGCCACATTTTAAAGGGTGTATGAAAAACACTTGTAACAATTCTTAAACTGTCTGCATCAGAATTTTTTAATTTATTGATGCAATTTTCAATATCATGAATAAAGCGTACGGGTGAAGTCGGGCGGAATTGTACTACCAGGTCAGGATTATAATTTTCATAAGTTTTCAGCCATTGCAACGCATGGGAAAAAACGTCCAGATCTGTACTCAAGTCCTGAGCCAAATTTGAGGGCCGCATAAACGGAACCTCTGCTCCATAACTTTTTGCAATACAGGCAATTATTTCAGAATCAGTTGATACAATCACACGGGATACAGAGGGTGATTGCAAAGCTGCTTTAATACTGTAGGCAATTAATGGATGTCCGGCTAATGCCCTTATGTTTTTATCCGGCAGGCCTTTGCTACCTCCTCTTGCCGGAATGATTGCTAAAACTTCTTTCAATGCAGGGAAAATTTTAGTTTTTTTCGCTGTACATCTTCCACTTCAAGAATGTCAGTAGCTTTGAAATTCAAGGCATCAAAAGTATGACGAAGATCTCTAACCAGTTTTTGTAAGCCAGGAACTTCCAGAGAAGCGGCATGATCGGTTCCTTTCCAGGTGCGGTCTTTTGTAAAATGCCGTTCAATCCATTTAGCACCTAAAGTGTAAGCAGCAATATCTACAGCTATACCCAGGTGATGTCCTGAGAACCCTATTTGTTTTACTCTGTTTTCAAAGTGAGAATATAACTTGGTAATTTCAAGCAGGCATACATCAGGAAAAGCAACCGGATAACCGGAAGTACAGCTGTAAAGAACCAACTGGTTTTGTGCTTTTCCTTTTTCTTCAAAAAAACGCACAATGGCTTCGATTTCCTCCCACGTAGTCATGCCTACAGAGAGGTGAAGCTCGCCGGAGTAAAAATCACGTAATAACTCCAGCATTTCAAAGTTTGTATTACATGCAGCGGGCACTTTGATGAAATCAGGATTAAGTGCTATTATCTCCCACGCAGAAGTAAGGTCCCAGACGGAACAGGAATACTTCAGACCGATAAATTCGGCGTACTTTTTAAGTGCTGTATGCTGTTCAATTGTAAATTCCAAAGCTTCCCGGTGTTGACCATAATTTTTTCCATACGCATGATAGGAAACAGGATGTGGTGCGTTAAACTGCTCTTCAGTCAGTAATTCTCTGGGATTTCTCTTTTGAAATTTTACATAATCTACTTTGCATTCTTTTGCAAGGCGGATGAGTTCTTTGGCAATTTCAATATTACCCATGTGATTACAACCAATTTCTGCAACTACTTTTGGCTTTTGATAGTGTGGTAAATTCATATAGATAGTGTGTGTATTTTTTCAGAGCTGTAGCCCGAGCGCTTTTTTGACTTTGGCTAATGTCCCTTTTTCTGTTGTTTGAAAATATTCATTATCCTGGTAATCGTATTTATATTCTGCATGATAGGAAGAAGCCGATGTCACCGGATTGTACAAAGCATCAGGATAAAAATCGTTGATAATCAATTGTATCTTGCTTGTTTCATAGTCTTGTGCCAGTTGTTCAGCAAGATGCGGGGCATCTTGATCAGAATGCAGCCATCGTATGATAAACAAAATGATATGACTGTCAGGAAGCATTGGAATATTGTCAGAAACCAGTCCAACCGGTGCTGAATCCAGTAAAACGTAATCATATTTTTCCCTGCAAAAGGATAGTAAATCCAAAAACAGATCTTTTCGTAAAAGTTCAGCGGGATGGAATGGGGGAGGACCGGCTACTATATAATCCAGATTTGCTACGGATGCTGATTTTATCAGCGCAGAAATGTTTGTTTTTTGCTGCAGATAAGTGCTTAATCCATCTTCATTGGATTCATTGAAAAAATGATGCAGTTTTGATTTCCGCAAATCGCAGCCTATGATGATCACTTTTTTACCGATTTTGGTTAGTGATAATGCCAGATTAATGGAAACAAATGTTTTACCTTCTCCCGACTTTTGAGACGTAATAAGGATCTGCCTGCCTTTTTCCGGATGAAGGTCTGCATCTGTTTTCAGAAAGCTTAATCGTGTTCGGAGCCCGCTAATGGATTCTGTAAAAACCGATTGATCACCTGCAATAACATCCAGGTCATAGCGGCCATCCTTATCGGTTTTTTGCATGTAACGATGTACAAGACCAAGTAAATGAAGATGATCAAACTGATTAAGCAAGTTTATTTTTACAAATTTTTTATTAAAATACCGGACTGAAAAAATGGATAATATACCAGTCAGTAAGCCGAAAAAAGCGGATAGCGTAATGGCTTGCACTGGCTTTGGCGAAATTTTTTCAACTTCCATTAAGGTAATAATTCGGAAGGAAGGTAACATGCCAGCTCTTACAATGGAAGATTCAATTTCCTTATTCAGTAGCAGCGAATAAATATTTTTATTGACTTCAAAATTACTATGCAGGTATACATAATTTTTTTCCAGGGCTGGAATTTGTTTAAACTGTTTCTGAAGCAATCCCAGGTTCTGGTCCAGTATCCGGATCAAACCTGTATTTTTTTGTTTTTGCATTAAAATATTATCCAGAATTTGAGTGCGCGATTTTGCAAGCTCTTCATCCAGGTTTTTGATAGCAGCGCTATTGATGCTGTATTTTAATAATAGTTCTTTTCTTCTGGAAATCAATGTGTTAAACTGCTCTAATAAACCAACCAGTATTGTATCCGTTGTCCCATCCAATCCAACAGATAAATAATTGACCTGCTCAAATGTATTTCCAAGATTTTTTTCCAGCATGAGGATATATGCTTTCTGAATTTCGGATTCATTTTTTTGCTGCACCAGCTCCCGTGTTTTTTCAGCTATTTCTGTTGCAGAAGCACTGATATCTAAGACAGCATGGTTTTGTTTGAAAAGTTCAAGTTCCCGTGCTGCCTTTTTCAAAGAAGCGGAGTAAACTTTTACCTGATCATGAATAAAAAATAAGGTAAGATCTGAAGAGCGCTGCTTTTGCCGGAGATCGTAGTCTTGATAAGACTCTGTTAGTTTTTCAAGGAAATCTTTTGCAAAAGGTTTGTTGTGGTGCCGAAATGAAAGTGTTAATACCGGCATTTGATCTTCAATTTCATCAACTTCAATACGCTTGATTAAATCTCTGGCGAGTGTTGAAGGATTGTTGTAGGTAAACTCAAAATCTAATTTCTCCTTTATATTGATCTGTTCAATCTTAAATGATAAACCCGGAACGCTGAAAATTGCTCCTTTAACCAGTTTAATGGTTTTGTTATAATTTTCGGATTGAAAGGTAAGATCCCGAAGTGGAGATATCAGGAATTTGCCTTTTTGAAATTTTGATTCTTCAAACGATAGTATTTTTATAATAAGGGGTTTGGATGGATAAATATCAATGTGCCGGAAATCTTTTAACCAATAGAATGTGAAAGGATAATTAAGTTTAGCAATTGCATTTTCAACAACTTCCTGAGACTTAATCGTATACTTTTCGGTCAGATAGTCACTGCTTCCGTTATTGATCAGATAGGTAGGTTTTGCACTTGTGATTTCATCAAGCTCGGTTTGTTTATCCAGATATTTCAGGTTAATAGACGCGATGTATTGCGGTCTGACCAGTTTTAGAAAAAGGAAGCAGCAAACAGCAAAAAAGAAAAGTGATCCTACCACCCAATACCAGCGGCTGAGAATCACTTTGAAGACCTTTTGAAAATCCAGGGACTCAGAGTGATTAAGAAATTCTTCAAAAAAAGCACTGTCGTTCCCTTTGCTCATTCTGTCAATCAGATTGTAAAGTATGATTAAGAAGTTTGAAATCCTTTAAACTTTTAAAATAAGGATTTTCAACTGCGTCTTTTATATACTTATACTGACTAACACGGTGAAGGTCACTTCCCAGTGCACCAATCCACCCTTGTTGAATGAGTTTTTCTGCCGTAATTTGCTCTGTTGCGCCATAAGCACCTCCGATAGAAAGCAGATTTATTTGAAAAATAACGCCCAGTTCATAAACCTCCGCATAACGTTCCGGCTTAAGATGCCAGGCCTGATATCTTTCCGGGTGTGCTACAACAGGTTTGTAACCCTGTAAAATCATCTCTTTCAATATATCCTGAAAGTAAACCTGATCATGTCTAAGGGAAGTTTCAATCAAAACATAATTTTCTGAAAGTGTTAATATTTCCCTTTTTTCAAGTAAGGTCAAAAAGTAATCATCCGCAAAATATTCCGCAGCATATTGAATGATCAGATCTGGATATTGCTCCTTTGTAACTTGGGTTAACTGCAGCCAGGCATTATGAATGGATTCACCCGTATTTTTATAGAAGTCAATCCGAATATGAGGAGTTGCAATTATTTTACGGATTCCGGCCCGGTAATGCGTATCAATAAGCGCAAGGCTATCCTGCATATTTTGTGAGCCGTCATCTATCCCGGGTAAAACATGCATATGCAGATCTACACCTAAATTTTTTAAAATTCCGGAATTCTCATTATTTACAATTGTCGATATCATTACTTGGTAATATTAATAACGAGTAATGCCAGATTGAGTGCAATCAGTACAGGTTGAAGGATGATCAGTTTTCTAGATAAATTTACAGAACGCATTCCTTCCTTGGATGGCGGAATATAAATGATATCATTATCATAAACGGCAAGATTCATAATTTTCGGATCTCCTAACTGCTGAAAATCATATTCAATTGTTTTTTGTTCTTTGCCATTTCCTCTGATAATCTGAATTTTATTGCCCGCTTCATTGTATTTTATTCCGCCGGCTTTTGCCAGAATTTCTCCCAAGGATTGTGACTCTTTATCCAATAATACCAAACCCTGAATGTTACAGGCTCCTAATACTTTTACCCGCAAACTGGTTATCTGAACATTAAAGATAGGGTTACGAACAATGTCTTTGTATCGAAATGCAATGGAATCAGCAAGCTGAAATTGAGACAAACCAGCAGCCTGAACTCTGCCGATTTCCGGCATACTGATATCTCCATCAGCATTTACCTGAACTGAAAATCCATTTTCACTGACTGCCAGAATATTTTGGGACTTGCCTGGTTCAGGAAGTAATCCGGAAAGCCAGTTAAGATTGGTGACAATTAATTTGTCGCCGGATTTAATAAAATAGGCACCTGTACTTTCCAATACAGGTGCCGCTATGAGTTTTTCTGAAATTATTACTGGATATTTTTTTTGTGTTTTACAGGCAATTGTTAATGCCAATAGCAGCAAAACTACACTGGAGTTCATCCGTGATAACATAAATTAAGTTGCCCAGAGGCATTAGTGTGTGTGGTAACTTTTATTCTATTCTTTGAAATGAACCTGCACTTTTTTCAGTGCCGAGCCAATAACCTGATGCATATCGTAATAGCGGTATTCAGCAAGACGACCACCAAAAATGACATTTTGTTCCTTTTTTGCCAGCTCTTTATACTGATTAAATACCTCAGTATTTTTATCATTGTTCACGGGATAATAAGGTTCCGCACCTGTTGTCCATTCGGATGGATATTCATGTGTGATAACCGTTTTAGGCTGCGTTCCGAATTCAAAATGTTTATGTTCGATGATACGTGTAAACGGCGTTTCGGCATCTGTATAATTGATTACCGCATTACCCTGATAATTTTCCTGATCCAGTAATTGATTGTCAAATCTTAAACTGCGGTATTCCAGAGAACCATGGCTAAAATTGAAATATTCGTCGATCTGGCCGGTATAAATAATAGTTTCTGCCAAGGCACTTAACTCCTCGCGATTTTGAAAAAAATCGGTGTCCAGTCTCACTTCAATGCCTTCAAGCAATCCTTCTGTCAGTTTATTATAGCCGCCAATCGGAATGCCCTGGTATTTATCGTTGAAGTAATTGTTGTCATACGTAAAGCGGACAGGCAGCCTTTTAATAATAAAATCAGGAAGTTCAGTTGCCTTTCTTCCCCATTGTTTTTCTGTATAGCCTTTAATCAGTTTTTCATATATGTCAACACCTACCAGAGAGATAGCCTGTTCTTCCAGGTTTTTCGGATTGGTAATGCCCGCTTCCTTAACTTGCTCCTGAATCTTTGCTTTTGCTTCTTCCGGTGTTTTTACCTTCCACAGCTGATAGAAGGTATTCATGTTAAATGGAAGATTGTAAAGCTCACCATAGTAGTTAGCAACTGGTGAATTGGTATAACGGTTAAATTCTACAAATGAATTAACATAATCCCATATTTCTTTATCATTTGTGTGAAAAATGTGAGCACCGTATTTGTGTACATTAATGCCTTCTACATTCTCACAATAGGTGTTTCCACCTGTGTGTGGACGTCTGTCTATGACCAGACATTTTTTTCCTCTTTTGGTAGCTTCATGTGCAAAAACAGAACCCCAGAGTCCTGCACCAACTATCAGATAATCGTATTGTGCCATGCGTATTATATAAGTGGTTTTTATTGAAGTGTTATAAAGTATTAAAGACGAATGCAAATCTAGTGATTTGAAATAAGAAAGGCTCCCATCGGGAGCCTTTCTTATTTATTTGAATTTATATTTCTTATGGAAGAAGTTTCAATTCTACACGACGGTTTTTCAATAGACCATCACGTGTTGAGCTTTCAGCAATTGGTTTGAATGAACCGAAGTAATCTACAATTACTTTGCTTGCATCTTTCAATCCTGCTTCATTGATCAAGTAGTTTTTAACTGCATCCACACGACGGCGAGATAGAGCCATATTGTAACGATCTGTTGCACGACGATCCGCATGACCAGCTAATTGTAAGCGACATCCGTTTTTGTTCATTAACATCGCTACGTTTTTCAACATTTCCTGAGATTCAGGTTTAAGTGTGTTTTTATCTGTGTCAAACTGAACGTTAGCAAATATTTCGCTACATGCCGCACCAGTTGCAAGCGCATTTTTAACATAAGTATCAAAGTCAAGAACGCGACCGCTACCGTCAACAATACTTCCGGCTGGAGAATTTGGTTCTTTATCGAAGAAGTCAGAAACACCATCACCATCAGTATCAAGAAGCAATCTTGGATCGATATCTTTCGGACGGTTTGCTTTTGCAACAGAGTCCATTTCTTCAAGCGTAAGGATCTTAACAGGTCTTAGCAATACTTTTGGATCTGTGTAACGCAGGTGATAATATCCTCCTTCGTCTGGCTTGTAAGCCCATTTTCCATCCTCTTTCTTAACTTTAAGAGGTTTTTTGCCAAGTTTGTAAGTCAATACTACTGAACCGTAACCATAGCTATCAAGCTCAGAATTTCCTCTGCGAGATGTTTTATCATCTTTAATTGCACCAAGGTTTGCAGTTCTGTCATAGTCACCGCCCCATGTTGCATCAAGATAATCAGAATTAGTATAGTTCAGACGGAAATCAAGGCCAAGATCCAAACGTGGAGTCAATTCATAATTAACTGCCAGACCTGTTGGAATGATCCAGTCATTTTTCTTACCTGTTTCGCGAAGTTTAACACCACCTGTAAGATCGTATGCTTTTGAGTCATAAAAAATTTGACCAAAACCTGCATACGCATCTACTTTCCAACGTTTCATTTTATTAGGTCCCATCAAAAGACCTTTAAGATTGATCGTTCCTGAAAGAGATACATCAGTATATTTACCTTCAAAATAGCGGTTGTAATTACGACGTTTCATACCGCGTAATTTACCGATAGATCCATCAAGACGAGCTCCAAACAAATACGAAAGTTGTTTGTTAACCGTTAAGCCTCCTTGAAAAGTACCTGATTCTTTGTGGCTGTCGGTATTCGTTTTGGTAACAGGCCAGAAATCGTATTCTCTCAAATCACCGAAAAACATAGAAGGACCTCCATGGATAGCAATCGACCATGTGTTTAGTTTGTAAGGACCATCGTAGGTAGCTTTTGGATTGTAATCCGGAGAATTCGGCTGCTCCAAGGGCTGTGCAACCGAAGGCAAAGCCATCAATGACCCCAAAGCAAGCGAACAAATCAACTGGGATACTTTTTTCATACTATTCAAGTTAGCGTTATTAAGATTAACTAGGATTGATCTTTAATAATCAATTATAATAAAAACAATATATTATTTCGTGGCTAGATACTGTCAAAATGCCTAGTGGGCACAAAATTAGTTTAACAATATCATTTAATCAACTTCTATTTATCAAATAGCGGAATTTAACTGTAAATAATGCAAATTCTTTCCGAAAGGAATGGCCTTTTTTAATTCTTTCAAAGGCGTTGCATTAATTTTTTTTCAATTCCTGCTTTCCAGGAAGTAAATGTCCCTTCCTGTATTTTTTCTCTTGCTGTATTCACCAACCATAAATAGAAAGTGAGGTTCTGAACACTTGCAATCTGAGCACCCAACATTTCCTCTGATTTAATCAGGTGACGAAGGTACGCTTTAGAATAGAATGTACTTACATAACCACCAAGATTTTTGTCAAGAGGTGACAAATCGTCTTTCCACTTTTCATTCTTGATGTTGATTATACCTTCGGTAGTAAAAATCATGCCATTGCGGGCATTTCTGGTAGGCATTACACAATCGAACATATCAACACCCAAAGCAATGCATTCAAGAATATTGGCCGGTGTTCCTACACCCATCAGGTATCTTGGCTTATCCTTGGGCAGGATATCGCAAACAACCTCTGTAAGTTCATACATGATCTCAGCAGGCTCTCCGACAGACAATCCGCCTATTGCATTTCCTTCCCGTTCGTAAGATGCGATAACTTCTGCTGATTGTTTTCTAAGGTCTTTATATACACTCCCCTGAACAATAGGGAAAAGCGACTGGTGATGGTTATACAAAGGCTGGGTTTCATCAAAACGCGTACAGCATCTTCCAAGCCAGCGATGTGTCATTTCCATAGAATTCCTTGCGTATGTAAAATCGCAGGGGTAGGGTGTACATTCGTCAAAGGCCATGATAATATCAGCACCGATCGTACGTTGAATATCCATTACACCTTCCGGTGTAAATGTGTGTACCCCACCGTCAATGTGTGACTTAAATACCACACCTTTCTCGTTGATTTTTCTCCCCGTGCCTGCAAGAGAATAAACCTGATAACCGCCGCTGTCAGTCAGTATAGGTTTGTCCCATCCGTTAAAGCCATGCAAGCCGCCTGCTTTATGAATAATGTCCAATCCTGGACGCAGATATAGATGATACGTATTCCCTAATATGATTTGCGCTTTGATATCTTCTTTCAGCTCCCGCTGGTGTACAGCTTTTACGGTTCCCGCCGTGCCAACCGGCATAAAGATCGGTGTCTGAATTGTTCCGTGATCTGTTTCCACTAAACCTGCGCGTGCTTTTGAATGCGGGTCCTGGCTTTGTAAGGTAAACTTCATTAATGGTCTTAAACAAGATGAGTCTGCAAAAATAGGTGGAAGGCACTAACATTCCTGACAATGACTGTATATTTGTAAAATTACTTATGGAAAAAATTTACGCACCCCCTGTATCGTGACGGATTCTCTACTTTATGTGCTTTGCACATTTGTTCTGATTCAGCTGTTTTATTACCTTTTTATTTTCACACGACTGGCCTTTTACGGAAGTAGTACAAATTACGAAAGCCGCTCCCCGGGCGTAACTGTACTGGTATGTGCCTGGAATGAAAGAGAAAACCTGACAGAACTTCTGCCTATTCTGGACGCACAGGAATATCCCGAATACGAAGTCATTCTTCTTGACGACCGTTCTGATGATGGGAGCGAAGATTTTATGCGCGAAAATATTCATAGCTGGAAGCACATTCGTTATATCCGGATCAATGACAAGTTCGAACATGTAACACCCAAGAAATATGCACTGACCGTTGGTATGAAGCAGGCAAAATATCCTTTGGCATTAATGACTGATGCGGATTGCAGGCCGGATTCACCTTACTGGATCACGGCTATGGCTTCTCAGGTAACGGATCAGAAAGATATTGTTATCGGGTTTTCGCCTTATGAAAAGCAGAAGGGATTGCTAAACTGGTTTATTCGTTGTGAAACATTTTATACTGCCGTACAATACCTGTCCTTCTCCCTGGCCGGGATGACTTATATGGGTGTTGGGCGCAATATTCTATATAAAAGAGATGTTTTTTTTGCTAATAAAGGATTTTACAGACACCGTCACATTATGGGAGGGGATGATGATATCTTTCTGAATGAAGTAGCCACAAATTCCAATACCGCTATTTCCATAGCACCTGAATCTTTTGTTTATTCCAAACCGAAAACAACCTGGTCAACCTGGCTTCGTCAGAAAAGACGGCACTTGGCAGTAAGCCAGTTTTACAGGAAACGTAATAAGGTAATGCTCGGAATTCTTTCAGGCTCACATACAGCCGTCTGGGTTTTAGGAATTATCACATTGATTTTGGGCGTTGTTACCCAGGATATTTTACTTCTTCAGAAATTGGGCATTGTACTGGGTATACGCTGGGTTATACAATGGATTCTTTTATCTATCATTAATAAAAAACTGGACAGGACGGTTGAGTCATTCAGTTTTCTGTTTATGGATTTTGCATTTTTTATTTATTATGTCTTCTTCGGATTATTTGTAATGACAAGAAGAAAACCACGGACTTCATGGAATTAATACTAAAATACTTTCCCGACCTTACGGATGTGCAGCGCTACAAGTTTTCCAGGCTGGAAGCCTTGTATCAGGACTGGAATTCTAAAGTTAACGTTATTTCCCGCCAGGATATAGATACCTTGTACGAGCGTCACGTGCTTCATTCGTTGGGGATTGCCAAAGTAATTCAGTTTAAGCCGGGAACATCCGTGCTGGATGTTGGCACAGGAGGCGGTTTTCCGGGAATTCCGCTTGCTATTATGTTTCCCGATACTCAGTTTCATCTGGTTGACAGTATTGGTAAAAAAATCAGGGTAGTGCAGGAAATTGCTGCGGAACTGGATTTAAAAAATGTTAAGGCAGAACAGGTAAGAGCCGAAAAACTGGATGATGCCTACGAATTTGTGGTAAGCCGTGCTGTAACGCGTATGGCACCTTTTGTAGGCTGGGTACGTAAAAACATTAGCCGGAATTCATTTCATCCGATCAGGAATGGTATTTTATACTTAAAAGGAGGAGACCTGACGGAAGAGCTTGCGGAGCTAACGATGAAAACCCGTTCGTACGATCTGTCAGATTTTTTTGAAGAAGAATTTTTTGAGACCAAGAAAGTGGTATACGTACCATTATAGAAATTTTAGAACAACGTAAACTTTACTAACCACAAAAAACATGAACGAGCGCTTTAGTGCCAGCGGATTAATGAATCCATTTTTTCCTGATGAGATTACCTTCGGAGAAAAGGGAGTTACTTTCAAAGTAAAAAAGATGTTTAACAGCACCGACAACTTTGTCTTCTATACCGACATTTCGGGCGTTGAAATTGAGAACAGCATGTTTTTTTCTACCATCCGGGTCATCCCGCGCATGCGTCCTGAAATAATTATCAATAATTTTTCAAAGGGAGATGCCAAGAAAGTCAAGGAGTTAATACTGGATAAGGTTCAAAGTTGAAAAATATTTTCATCTAACACTTGCGTGATATTTATCAAATCCTTAGATTTGCACCAGAATTCAGATAAACAATCGGATTTGAAATTCCTGAATAGCTCAGCCGGTTAGAGCATCTGACTGTTAATCAGAGGGTCGTTGGTTCGAGCCCAACTTCGGGAGCCTGAAAGTGAAGCACTTAGCATTATTTTGCTAAGTGCTTTTTTCTTGTATAACAGTGAATGTTATAATACATCAGCCTTAATAAGGCAGGTAATTTGCAGCTAGCGGAGATTCTTTTAAAATTTCAAAAATCTCATCTGGATAAGATCTTGCCATTTGACATATCATTTTACTTACCTCATCTAAGGTGTGCTCCTCTCTGTCACGTACTTTTATTGGAATTAATCGATTAGACGAATCTATTTTGATTATTGGGCTATACCTACTTTCTATTTTTCTGCTTATCCAAAAATAATTTTGCGGAGTTCCACTCTTATAAGAAATAGTAAAGTCACAATCCGGATTGAATCGTGCTAATTCACATATCCGTTTACTAGCACATGCTAAAAAAAGTTCTTCGTCTGGGTGGGGCCGTAACAATGTGCGAGATCCATTGTTGTTAATGTGGATACTTTGTACTGGGGTGGATTTACAATCCTCAACCCAGTTCACATTAAATAATTCCATTCTTAATAGTGTGTTTAATTTATTAAGGTCAAAGTAAAGCTATTATTTATAAAAAAGTGGGTTTTAATTTTTTTATTCCTAAAATTTAACACTTAAAATTAGCTAATAGAGTAGTATGGAAATATGTTTATTGTAGATGTACAATTTGTATGAATAGGCAAACTGCATTATTAAAGTTAATCTTAGATTCAATGATCGAATATCCAGATCATGATGTAATGTATATCCATCCTAAATTTTCTAAAATCATCTATTCCTATTATTATATTATAGATGATTTGATGCTTGGAAAGGCATACGTCGAAAAAATTATGGCTATTATTAATAAAATAGAAGAAACGGGAGATAGAAGTGATGAAATAACAGCCGAGGGTCTTTGGTATGGTATGATTGCTATTTATGGGAGATGTTTCACAAAAGTAGGATCTGGCTTTGTCAAATTGGAAACTTCTATTTTTGAATCTAATACGGAGATAAGAAGAACCCATGAAAGTTTAATGGATACTCGGCATAAATTTGTAGCTCATAGAGATGACACATTTATGATGGAGTCTGCACTAAGTTTAGTTGTTAATAAAATGGATGTCAAAAGTGCTAGATTCATTGTAAAAACTCAAAGAAATAGGTTTAATAAAGAAGAATTAAATCACTATAGCATACTGTTTGATTATTTGCTAATTAAGGTAGAGGAATCACAAAAAAAGCAAACAGGGAAGATGATCAAGCAGCTTTTGGCATTAGGTCCCGAAAAAGTTCATAGAGACTCTGAACTTGAAATTCAAAGACTAATTGATACAGCAGGATCTGATTTAAATTTAATTTTTAAAGAGATACAGCAAGTGGCAATTAAAAGTATTTTATCTAAAAATTTATAAATCTATCCACCGCTGTTTAAATTATCAGAAAACGGTGGATAGATATTATATCAGAATATTTTACGTTGTTTCTTAATAGGAAAATATAAATAATCTTTCATTTATTAAGATTAATCATATAAAAATGATTAAATTTTGATTGTTTAAGCACTTAACTGACTTAAAAGCAATATCTGTATAGCAAGATGTATTATCATTCTAAATGAACTAGTATATAAGGCCCAGTCTTAGCCTTTTAATAAAACATTGGAACAGTTATTGCTTTAATGATCAAAGTTGTACTAAATTTGTTACCCCTTTAAACAGATCTAAATAATATGCAAGCAACAATAAATAAACAGTCCAAAACCGATGAATGGTTTGACGAGTTCGTTGCATCGATTAAAGCGGATCAATTAGCCATAGAAACTGGAGTCGCAAGCGAAGGAAAGAAGGAGATGTATGAGAGCTTAATGGATAATAATATTACAGATCTCATTGATATTAATGTTAAGTCCGCTCAAAAGCACTACATAGGTAGTATGCTTCTTGATTATGTTAAATCACTTAGTAAGTTTGAAGATGAGGCACCTTTTAATACTTTGGCAGTTAGTTTTAATAACTCTGATCTTTTAGTCTGGGCAGAGATCGAAGATGATGCTGACGATATTGAGAGAGAATTGATTCTTGCTGAAGCTAGAATAAATGCGCAGTATCATGATAAAGGATTTGACATGACAACGACAATAGTGGAGAAATGTGATCAGTTATCTGTACCTAGTCATTATATTTTGTTGTACGGTAAAGAATCACACTGAATTGACCTTAATAGTTGAGCACCTCAATCAAGCAAAGAAAAACTTAAAGTTTCTCGAAAGCGTAAATTCGTTAATCGCTGATTCAACTGATTGGCAAGTAACAACGTGTTTTTATACTGCATTACATGTGATAAATGCACATATTGCAAATTTTGGAATGAGATATGCTGCCCACCACAGCGTTAATGATGTTATAAATCCAACTAAAACTTTATCCATTACCAAAGTTTCAGAAGATGCATATGTTGCATATAAATCTCTTTACAATTTATCTCGTCGGTCGCGCTACTTGGTTGTCTTAAAGGGGGACCATGTAGATTTAACTGCTCCTGCCGCAATGACCTACGATAAACATCTAGCGAAGGCTTTTAGGCATTTAGATATAGTTCTCAAATATTACACTGAAACATACGGTGTTCCATTTGATCCTATTTCTATTAAATGTCAAGAGATTCGAATAGGTGAAAATCTAAGTCACTATAATGTAATTAGATAGGTTAAATTGATATGATGTTTTAATATTTTTACTACTAGTAATATTTAGCATTTTACTTAAATGAACAAAAGGCTTTTTTAAAATTTGTTTTTTAACTCCTTCAAACAGATCCATCCAGATTTATCCTTAATGACCGGTAAGCTCCCTCTGTAAACCTACGAGCAACCATGTGGACCTCAATATATGATTCTACCGGTACAAACCGGCTTTCTCCCAGTCGTGCATCATGTCCTTTAAACACTTCATACTTAAAATAAATGACCGTTTGTAATGGTCGGCATTTAGTGATTATTCCATAACTACTTTCAAATCCATACAGCTACAAACGGTAAAATAGTAATAGGATTCGGAATGTCGAATCTTTCTTTATTGTCTTACTGAATTATAGGCTTAAATCAAGTTGCTCCACAACATTTGATATTGATTCTAAGTATTTAGCTACTGCACTATTTAAAATATGAATTTTTAATTCTAATCCACTAACAATAAGCAATCTACGATTAAGAATGCCCAAAATTACCTCCACTTTCCTTTTTTAATATTCTTTAATCTGTATACCTTGCAGATGTAATTTCTGTGTACTTCGGACGTTATACATTACTTATTTTTATTTCGTCAAACCGTTCCTATTATGGTATCAGCCGATATTATAGCTAAAGAGTTTGTGAACCTTGGCATTTCAGCCGGAGATCCGGTCACACAAATGAAACTGCAGAAAATGGTCTTTTTTGCCCAGGGGCTGCATCTGGCTTTACATCAGGAACCCTTGTGTGCTGAGCCTTTTTTTGCCTGGAAATTTGGCCCGGTTATTCCATCCATCTACCAGCAGTATAAGAAGTGGGGGAGCAGTCCTATTGTTGAAAAACCGGTTTCAAGTGGAAATCCTGTTAATTTGAATGTCCCGGAATCTGCTGCCTTATCGTCTATGGAAAGGGAAACGATCGATTATACCTGGGAGATTACTAAAAACCTGGATGGTATAACGCTTTCCAACTGGTCTCATGCAGCGAACTCACCGTGGGCCCAGGCATACGAAAAAGGTGAAAATTCAATTATCTCCAACGAAATTATCAAGGAATACTTTGAGCAAAATCTCATCAGGCAATCCGCAGGTTCCGAGTCCTGAGCAAATCGTCGCTCACGGCATCCAGATGGTTCAGGGAGTTGGCGGAAATGAGCCTTTGGTAAAAGAGTCCAATGCTGTTACGACCGAAACGCTACTTCAGGAAATTCGTAATCTTCAGGAAGTACGGCATCTGGATAAGGAAAAGGATGTGGCCCTGCAGATCCAGATCGCACGTCTGGAAGGTGTCATTCAGGATATCAGTGAGCGGAAAAAATATGCCGCCCGTATATTCCAGCTAGTTGCTACTTTCCTTTTTGTTGTCGTGTTCATTGTCTGGCTTCACGGGGTAGGCAATTTTTATCTGCTCAACCCATTTGAAGGAGGATTTTTGAAAGGCCCCGATTCTTTCGAGTTCTCTTTTAATCTTTCTGATACTGTCATTGTGACGCTGCTTACGACTACGACCGCCAACGTTGTGGCATTTTTTATCCTGGTTACTAAATATTTATTTCCAAATTCTTCACTTACCGGCAATCATTCACCTTCTGAGGGTAATACAAATACCTGAAAGGAAAATTTTTGATATTCTATTTTACGCTGTTAGTCCAGCGAATTCAAAAACTTCTGTGCTGTATTAAGCAATGTCTTTTGCTTTTCAGTTTCCATCTTATCAAAATTTCCAAGGAGCATGCCGATCCGTGGATTTTGCTGAAAAAAACTCCGGTGCACGTGCATGAAGCGCCAGAACAAAGCGTCCCAGATTTCCTGCCAGGGGCCTTTCTCATAATTGCTCATTTTCATGATATAATTGCTGCCGGCAATGTAAGGTTTCGTGGCCATCAATCCGCCATCGGCAAACTGGCTCATGGCATATACATTGGGAACCATCACCCAGTCGTAAGCGTCGATAAACAATTCCATAAACCACTGATAGACATCATCCGGGTCAAATTCACATAACAGCATAAAGTTGCCCAGCACCATCAGGCGTTCTATGTGATGACAATAACCACGTTCCAAAACTTTCTTGATCGTACTGTCAATAGGTTCAATCCCGGTAGTGCCGTCGTAGAAAGATTTCGGTATTTTTCTTGTGAAGTTCCAGTAATTCTTTGTTCTTGAAACAGATCCTTTACACTCATAAAAGCCGCGCATAAATTCACGCCATCCAATAATCTGACGGATAAAACCTTCTGTCGTATTTAGTGGAATACCCTCGTCCTCTGAATATTGAAGTACCGCATCAAGAATAGCCTGCGGCGTGAGTAATCCCACATTAAGCATGGGTGTAAACATGCCGTGATGTAAAATACTTTCCTCTTTTACGATTGCATCTTCATAAGGACCAAATTCCTGAAAACGGGTCACTAAAAAGTCAGTTAACCATTTTTTTGCTGCTGCATGATCTCCCGGGTATAAGGAATACTTTGTCAGGTGCCCAAGATTATCTTTGAAATGCTCCTGAACATAGGTTTTTGCTTCCTCATAAAATGCATTTGTTTCAGGGTAATTAATGTGCGGCGGTTCTTTTTTGCGGGGATATTTTTTACGGTTATCCACATCATAGCTCCATGCGCCCCCAACGGGTTCACCTTTGTCATCCAATAAAATCTTTCGTTTTTTTCGTTCCTGAATGTAAAATTCGGTCTGAAAAAACTTCTTTTTTTTGTCCTGAAAAAAAACGCTTAATTCTTCTTTGCTGTTGAGAAACAAAGGATTTCTGTATTGAATTACTTCTATGTTTGCTTTGGCCGCTGCTGAGGTTAGACGTTGTTCAAGCCAGTTATCAGTCGGGTCAATGTAATGTAGTGCTTCAACATTTTTTGTCTTTAAATCAGCGATAAGTTTCCGCACATCGGATAGAGAATCTGTCGATTCAATATAATGCACCGTAATACCTTTGGATTTCAGGAATGACGCATAATATTTCATCGTTGCCCGGTGAAAGGCAATTTTCTGTTTATGGAATTTGAATTGTTTGAAGTACAATATTTCTTCCAGAATATAAACGGGAAAACCGTTCTCTGCAATCGGACTCTTTTCAAACAGCTGATGCGGAAAAATAATATTAGCTGATTTCATGTGTTTTGTTTTTGTTTCCCCGACACTTGTCACTGCAATATTTAACTTCATCCCACACCTTTTCCCACTTTTTCCGCCAGGTAAAAGGCCTGCTGCAAACGACACATATTTTTACCGGCAAGTGCTCCTTTTTCATCTAGTCGTTTTCTTTTGAAAAATCAGGTAATGCATTTGGACGGGCATAGGGAAACTGTGCGATTTTTTCAAGTTTGTAATACGTGTTCAATCCTGAGATACCCACGTCATGGGGCTGGCTCAAATCAATTTGTCCCTGATCATCCAGCGCAGCATCTGGAATAATTAAATGCTCCACTTCTCCGATAATCAGGACAGTCCCGTTCAATTCAATCGGGATGATTTGTACCATTTTCATTCCCATTTTCAGCGTACTTTCTTTTACAAACGGAGCTGTAAAGTCAGCAATATATTCCTCGGTTAAAGCGCATTTATCAAATTCAGATTCGTCTCTGCCAAACTTTGCCGACGTATAATGCGCCTGTTCGGTAAAGGATTCATGAATGTGGTTGATGGTATACAATCCGTTTTCTTTAATGTTGTCGAAGGTATGCTGACCCGCTTCACGGTCGGGTCTTAGAATAAAACCAATGAGCGCCGGATTGCTCCCCAGGTGAATGACTGAACTGAAAATAGCCAGATTTGTTTTTCCATCCGCGGAAATAGTACCGATCAGATTTGCCGGTTTAATGCCTGTGATCGAATTGATGATATTTAAACGCTTGATCCGTTCTGTATTTTGGATGTCTTCTCTGGTCAGGTGCATAGTTTATGAATGGTGTATTAGTAGAAGTTCTTTTTTGCACTTTTTCCAAAACTTGAAAAAAGAGGAATAGTAACCCTTTGCGTCAAACATCCAGTCGCGGCTTTCCGCGGTTCCGGAATAATGATTATTGGTAGGATGTTCTTTGAAAACAATATTTTGAAGCTGATATTCCTTTACCAGATCCCCGAATTCTCCGACATAAATCTGTACATATTCTATGTTTTTGCTAAGCGCCAGTACAAATTCAATCGTTTTTTGTGAAACAGGATATTTGGCGAAATGGGAAGGTTCAAGCAGTAAAATCCGGTTCACTTTATCGTCTTTTTTCCAAAGCGGATTGAGATTATAAAAATTATAAAGTAAAGTGGGTACATGAGGTTCAATGGACAAAGATTGCTTTTCTGGCAGTTTGGTTGCTAAATCCGGGGTAATAAGTTCCTGTAAAATTTCAGGAATTTCTGAAAGCGGAAATGCGCTGTAATCAACATCCAGAAATGTATCTTTTTGTTCAGAATAAAAATACTTGTTGATATTTTCCTGATTGACAAAGTACTTGTTATTGCTGTTCGTTCCGGCTACCCACTGCCAGCTTAAAGCATTACTTGCCCAGTCGGCATCCAGTAAATGGTAATACATCCATTTGGCAGGAAGTTTCCAGTGGCTTTTTGAAATGTTACAAACGATACCCGCTATATAAAGCCGCAAGTGGTTGTGCAGGTATCCGGTCTGATAAAAATCTGAAATGGCATTATCTATTACTTCAATCCCTGTTTTTCCTTCAATGATGGCTGTGGAAATCTGATAATTTTCAACTTCGGCTTGGGAAGATTTGAAATCCTCATCAATCAGGTCTCCTTTTTCAATCCAGATTTGCTGCCAGTAATCCCGCCAGGCTAATTCTTGAATCAGGCGTTCAATTTCCAACGGATTAAAATGACGCTCTACTAAACTTTCAAAAACGTATCTGGTCGAAATAACTCCGCGGGAAATGTAAGGAGACAAACGCGTGATAGCTCCGTCCTGAAAGTTCCGGGTGCGACCGTAGGTAGAAGGTTGGATGCTCTCAACCTGGCTAAGAATTTTCTCAAAATTTGTTTCGAACATCAGATCCAATTTTTAGTCCGAAATGATGATACTGGTATCTCCTTTCAGAATTTTAACATGACAGCAATCATGGCCAATACTGTATATTTTTTTTATTATTTCTTTGCCATTTTTAATTCCTGTAAACTCGAAGTCAGTACCACATTTTTCGGTTAACCTTTTTTGGCCGTCAGTCAGAATGGGATATTTTCCATGGATATTTCTCAAACTATCTGATTCAGCAGTTTTCAAATTTATTTTTTCTCCGGTTGCCATTCGGGTGGTGTAATAATCATCTAAAGCAACGGGTTGTCCATTCTGATTTTTAATTACAACTGCCACAGAAATATAAATTTCCGTACAAATGACCTTTTCTGAACAGCTGCAAGGATCTAAAATCACTTTTTCGTTCTTTTTACAATTACTTGTTAGTACAATCAGCAGCAGAAGTTTAAGAAGTAGTTTCATGGCTTATTCGTTATAATGTTGAATAAATCAAAAAACAGGATTTTACAAATCAAAATCAACAATTCTTACTAATTTAAAGAACCACATGCCGGTTATAAATTTTATACTCCGGACAGCCGTTATACTTTACTGAAAGATCAATATCAACCCAATCTCTATTGAGCGCATTGATGTAAGCGCCATAATAATCAGGAAATAAATTGGTGAGAATAATCACAGAGTCAGCCTCCATGTTTAGTTCTTCATGGCCCAGTTCATTCACAAAATAATAACCGGTGCATAACCCTTTTGAAGTTTCAAATTCAATTTTTACATGACTTCCAACAACTTCATGCTGTACTACTTCTACTGCTATTTCCTCCCTTAAATCCTCTGCTGTCCCCAAAGTTTCTTCCTGGTCTCCTAAAATCTCAATAGTAGTATCCATAAATCGTGTATAAGGTAAATTCGTATGTATCTAATTACCTTAAAAAGCATACCCGGCCCGAAAAATGCAGAAAGAAGATGATTAATTGCTGGTGGGAATTGCAAGAGTATTGATTATCACCACTTCCCCATAAGCCACTTTTATCTCAAAAGCTTTGGTAAGTTCAATGTTGCGCAGATGGGCAAGAATCAGTCGGATTACCCCTCCATGTGTTACCACAGCCACTTTTTGGTGATTCAATTGTATCAATTCAGACCAGAATGATAAAACGCGGACAGACATCTGCAGCATACTTTCGCCTCCCGGAACAATGGCATTTACAAAATCATCCATCCATATCTGCAGGTCTGATTCATTGACGGTGTCCCACGTTTCTCCTTCCCAATCTCCAAAATGTAACTCCATAAGCCGGGAATCAGTCGTGAAAACGGGATTGATCTTTTGTGCCAATACCGTACAACGTGTGGAGGGACTGGAAAAAATAATATCGGGAATTGCAGGAAGTTTGGTTTTTATAATTTCAAATTCCTCTAAAAAAGTATCTGTTAAAGGAACATCCAGCCAGCCATAAATCAGTCCGGGGGATAAAGATGGCGTGGTATGCCGGATTAAATAAATTTCCATAAAACAGCTGTAAACAAATAAAAACCGATTTCGCAGACTTGTTGTATGGTTCCCAGGCAATCGCCGGTATAGCCGCCGATCCATCTGGTAAAATACCGGCCAAGTATTATTTTGATCAGATATAGAAAAGGGATTACAAGTAGAAGTCCGGGCTGGCTTACTGAAAAACTTAAAGCAAGTAACGGAATCAAAGCAAAAATTGCTGCAATAACGAGTGTAATACGGCTTCCGGTTTCTGCAACGGGTTTGGATTTACTGTCATTCGTAAACCTGACATACTGATGTGTGAAAATCATCGTCACAGCCATAAACCGGCTTAATGCATGTGCACTTACCAACGTCAGGATAATTACAAAAGGCTGACTTTGAATGTAATTCAGTAAGTCATGAAGCAGTGAAAACTTTAATCCGAATAAAAGAATAAGCCCCACAACGGCATACGTTCCTACCCGGCTGTCCTTCATGATTTCAAGAATTTTTTCCTTCGTCCAGCCACCACCAAAACCATCACAGGCATCAGCAAAGCCGTCTTCATGAAAAGCTCCGGTTAATAAAATGGAAGCAATCATGGAAAGAATAATTCCTGTTGAAATATCGATAAAATATGCGCTGAGCAGTAAGAAAATTCCGGCAATAATTCCTACAATCCAGCCAATCAAAGGAAGATAACGGGTTGCTTTGTTCATATCGTCCGGATTGTAACCAACCCAGGCGGGAGCAGGGAGACGGGTATAAAATTGCAGTGCCGTAAAGAAAAGCCGTAATTCCTGCTTCATGAAATTTGGATTGTTTGCCGGTTGCGACTAAGCTATACGGATTTTCTGATGAGATGTATCTCTTCATTCTTAAAGCCCATGTGCAGATGCTGGTGATCCGCAAAGTTGAAAACCTGGCCATCAGTACGCACATTTTCTATTTTCGTAAAATCTAGTTCCTGAATGAGCCAGCCTGCTTTTTGAGGTTCCAAAGTGGAAATGATTCCTTCTTCCGGCATGTCTTTATCGGGTGTGGAATAAAAGGCGGCAAAGCCATAATTTATATCCACAGCCGGTGACCATAGCGCATTTCCTATGGTTTGTGAAACTACGGTGTAAGTCTGATTTTCCATAGCCCGTGCACGTGCTCCGATATGCACACGCGTTGCTCCGCGAATGGTTTCGGTACAGCTGGGTGCTAAAATCAGTGAAGCGCCATTTGCACTCAGAAGCTGAGAGCCCAAAGAAAACTCAACATCATAGCATATCTGAATGCCAAATGTCCCCCAGTCAGCTTCAAAAAGGGCCAGTTTTTTTACACCGCTCTGAATTCCCCATTCTTCATTTTCAAAACGGGTCATGAAAAATTTATCCTGATAACCGGCCAGACCTTTGGAAGAAAAAACATGAACGCGGTTTACATTTTTATCCTCTTCAATGACCGGAATACTGGGAGCGACAATAATGACATTGTATTTTTTAGCTAATGCTGAAAAGACATCACAAAATTTCTCCTTCAAAGTATTTAACTCAATAACCTGCCGGCGGATATCATTTCTGATTTCATCAGAAAAAACACTAACCAGTTCCATCGCGGCATATTCAGGGAAAAGCAAAAGCCCTGCATTTTGGTTTACAGCATCAATAATCCAGCGTTCCACATGTTCACGCCAATCATCGAAAGTGGCATGTTCAGTAATCGGGTAATTGGCGGAAGCGATGATCATGTTGAAAAAAGTTGTTGCGTTATTAATTCCAATAATGTGGATGAATATTATTACGGTGCTCTGCACCTTGCCGTGCGGTCCGATCTTACTAAGAGCTAAGCGCTAACAGCCAAAAGCTAATCACTTTTCCTCATCCAGAAAACCATTGTCTTCGGCGTAGAAATCGTTTCGCCAATATCCGGCCATTCCATTGTTGCTTTTAAATTCGGCACTTTTTCATATCCTCTCTTAATCCAAAAAGCATCATTTGAACGATAATCAAACGGCTGTGCAGGATGATTTATTCTTTCAACAGCACAGAAACAAGTGGTTTTAAAAGTCCCAAAGCTACTTGCATGTTTTTCCCTTTCATCAAAAAAACGATGTCCTAAACCAAGTCCGCGGTATTCGGAAAGCAAAATACTTTCTCCAAAGTAAAAAATGCTGTCAATGTTTAATCCCGCTTTTTCAAAAGGTGCCTGCACATCAGCCGTTTCGTCATGCAAAGGAATACAAGTGGTAGCGCCAACCATTTTTTCTCCGTCATAAACGGCAAATAAAAAGGCTCGTTCCGAATGCGCGTAAGTCTTTAGATATTCTTTTTCATACTCCGTCGATCCCTCATACAAATAAGGGAAATCCCGGAAAACGGCTATCCGTAATTTAGCCAGATCATCAAAAACAGATTCAATGGCAGGACCTTGTTTGGATAGGTAGGAGAGGGACATGGGTTCTGGCTGTTAGCTCTTAGGCGTTAGCTGTTAGTGTTGCAGTGAATAATTTTTTGAATAACACAAAAATCTAAGGTTTTAAGCTAGTAACTAGCCAAGTCAAGCTAAAAGCTAATCCCTAACGGCTAACAGCTATCAAGATACCAGCTTAATCCACCGTTCCAGATTATAATAAGTTGTTACCCGGCTGATTTTTTCTTCTGTTACTTCCAGAAATGCAGCAGCAGGCAGAACATATTTTTGTCCGTGCGCTTCCGGGAAACCTTCATCACCTTTTTTGTAAATTCCGCTTACGACAAATTCAACAGAAACTCTTTTATCCGTTGGTTCGGTAAAAAACACCATGTCCGAAAGCGTTTCTTCGTATGAATCATCCATCATTTTCATGAATTCGGTGAATTTTTCAAGACCAACTCTTACTTCTCCCTCATTCGGTTCATGGCGCACTTCCGGGTGAAGAAGAGCAAGCATGCCGTCAAAATTTTTCTCGTTGAACGCGTTATAGTATTGCTTTACGATATCTAATGCAGCCATAATGGGTTGAAATTTTAAGTCAGAATATTTTTACAAAGATAAGTTTCGCTTATGGATTAAAAGGTTTTCTGGTTAAAGAAACCTGTCCGTTTGCATCCTTTTCATACCGGGCAATACAATGCTGCTGAAACTGAGCATCGAAATTTGGTTCTTCCAAAGCTATCCTGGAAGGTGCAGGCTTGCCTTCCTGAAAAAAGAACACCTTTGTATTTCCGTATTTAGTGTAAGGCATCAAATCACCATATTTCTGCATTTCTTCCCAGGGCTCACCCTGAACTGTTACTGCATAGATCCGTAAAATCGGACCGGTATTATTGGGATTCCGGTATAGCGCAACTTCCTTAAAATTCCCTTTCAGGTCATTTACAGTAGGTTGTGAGCTTGAATCATAAATGATATAGCCTATTAAAAGGGCAATAGCTGATGCAAGGATATATTTAACTTTTTTCGTGTTCATAGTTTTGTAACCTCAGAAATCATTACATAATTCATTTATCAGAAACACCGGCGCTTTCAAAACTGGCCATTTCATTAAAAAACGCGACTGCACTTTTTAACAGAGGGTAAGCCACTGCGCAGCCCGTTCCTTCACCAAGGCGCATATCCAGACTTAATAAAGGTTTTACTTCCAGGTATTTAAGTAAATATGCATGTCCTTTCTCCTCCGATTGATGACAAAAAACGGCAAAATCTTTAACCTTAGGATTTATTTTGAAAGCACATAAAAATGCAGCCGAAGCAATAAATCCATCTACCATCAAAACCATTTTTTCCTCAGCTGCTACCAAAAATGCACTGCACATCATCGCTATTTCAAAACCGCCGAATGTTTGTAAAACTTCGATCGGATCATTTGAAATTTCGGAATGATTTATAATTGATTCAGTAAGAATGTTGATCTTGTTTTGGTATTGATCAGGGTTCACGCCTGTTCCTTTTCCTACACAATCTTCAAGCGGAATTTGTAGGATTTTACTCATGATCACTGCTGCCGAAGAAGTATTTCCAATACCCATTTCACCAAAGCCAATGACATTGCATCCTGTTTTGGCAATATTTTCTACGATCTCTTTGCCTTTTTCCATAGCCCGCTGACATTCCACCACCGACATAGCAGCCTGATTTAAGAAGCTTTTGGTACCATGATTTATCTTGGCATCAATCAGTTTTTCATTCGGTTCAAAATCATGATCAACGCCGGCATCTACCAGTGTAAGTTCAATCCCGTTCTGTCTGGTAAAAACATTAATGGCTGCACCGCCATTGAGAAAATTTAAAACCATTTGAAAGGTAACTTCGGAAGGATAGGCGCTGACGCCTTCATTCGCAATACCATGACTTGCAGCAAAAACAATAATATGCGGTTTTACCAGATCCGGAGTTAAAGTTTCCTGAATCAGCGCAATCTGTAAAGCTACTTCTTCCAGCCTCCCAAGCGCGTCATGAGGTTTAGTTTTGTTATTAATTTTATGCTGTATCTGTTCCTGTAAAGTCATAAGTCTTGAATTTTTTAGGTTGCACAGAGCGGAAGCCGTGCGGGATCACGGAGAAAAAAGGAGGAGCACAGAGTTTCAGATCATCTACTTACAAAAAAACTCTGTGTCCCTCTTTTTTAACTCAGTGGTTCTCTGTGTAATCTTTATGTAACCTACCTTTTTAAATTAAGCGGAAGTCCGGATACCATGAAAATAGCTTCTTCTGCCTTGCCTGCCACATATTGATTGGCCCAGCCTTGAAGATCTGTAAATTTTCTGCCTACTTCAGTATCTGCATGAACGCCCATTCCGATTTCATTTGAGATAATGATGAAGGTGCCGGAAAGCTGAGCAATAGCGTCGATTTCTTCTTTAAAAGCAGCAAGCGATTGATCAATATTATTCTCAAAAGCGACAAACAAATTTGTTAGCCAGAGTGTCACACAGTCAATCACGACAACCTGGTTTTCGATAGGAAGTTTATAAATATCGGTTTCAGATTCGTACGTTGTCCATTCGGGTCCGCGCTCGTTTTTGTGTAACTGAACCCGTTCTGCAAAATTGTCGTCCCAGATGTGAGCCGTCGCAACGTACACCGGAGATTTGCTGAGCTGCAAAGCTTTTTCCTGTGCAAAACGGCTTTTTCCGCTGCGTGCGCCTCCGGTGATGTAAATGATCATTTTTCTTCCGGCGCTTTAAAACGTTTGTAAAGAAACAACTGCCATTTTTCTTCGGCAACACCGGCTTTGTCCATTTCTGCTCTTGCCAGCGTGAAAAATAAATCAGACAAGCGGTTGATGTAAGCAGGAATTGCTTCGTGAACAGTATCTGTTTTAATCAAAGAAACCAGCCGGCGTTCGCCTCTGCGCATTTGTGTGCGGGCCATGTGGCATAAAGCTGAAATTTCATTTCCTCCCGGCAACAAAAAATAATCAGAAGGTGAGGTCATTTCCGATTCCAGTGTATCAATCCAGATTTCACAAAACTCAGCGCCATCTTCCGGCATCGGGTTTTTATTTTCTTTTTTCGCATCTGAAGGACGTGCCAGATGTGACATCATATCCATCAGATCTTTCTGGATTTTGTGCAGGTTCGGCTGCCATTCATGATCGTTCCCAAGCTTAACCCGAAGCAAACCAATGGTAGAATTTGCCTCATCCAAGGTTCCGATACATTCAATCCGAACATCATCTTTTGAAACCCGGCTTCCGCCAAATAATCCTGTGGTGCCTTTATCGCCCTTTTTTGTATATATTTTCACGTTAAGGTATTTAGCTTTTATATTTATTTTAATGTTTTAATAGATTGCAAATCAGCAAGTAAGTCGCTGATAGTATGGTATTTTTTTTCTATGGAATGATGTTGAAACAACCAGACCGGATTTTTATCATGATCCGTTACTTCAATTTTATAGGGTAATGCTTCATTGGTACTAACCACAAAATCTTCGCGCTGAAGTGCCCGTTTTGTCCAGAAAACAAGGCTGCTGTTTCCGGTCAGATAAATGAGAGTCGATGAGGCTTCTTTGTGAATGGTGAATGTGCCGGTATTCCGGTCAAAATGAAACCCGTTTTTAATAAAAGCAGCTTCGAAACTGCCGTTCAGTACTAAATCTTCGGGAACGCCCGTAACGAGTTTTCCATCCGCATGCATCAGCCAGAGTTTGTCTGCGGCCTGTAATGCCAGATCCAGCTCATGCGTAGAAAGTAAAATGGCTTTATTGGTTTGCCGGGCAAGATTATGCAGCAAACGCATCATCTCCACACGATTCGGTAAATCCAGATGCGCAGTTGGTTCGTCCAGTAAAATCAATTTTGTATCCTGAGCCAGAGCCCGTGCCAGCATTACTTTCTGTCGTTCACCATCACTCAGTTCATTCATTCTCCGGTGAGCATAGCGCAAGGTATCTGTAGCCTGCATTGACCAGCTGATTTTTTCTTTGTCTGCTTCCGTTAATGTTCCTAACCAGGCCGTATAAGGCGTCCTTCCTAAGGAAACCAGTTCATGGACTGTCAGATTTCCCGCTTCAATTTTTTCCGTTAAAACCAGACTTAATTTTTGAGCCAGATCAACGGGTTTTAATTGGGACAAGGATTGGCCATCCAGTATAATTTCTCCTGAAAGATTTGGCTGCAAACCTGAGAGCGTACGCATCAAAGTAGATTTCCCGGCTCCGTTTGGCCCCAGTAAACAAACCAGTTGCCCGGACGATAAATCCAGATTCAGCGATTCAGAAACGATTCTGTTTTCTCTTTTTCCGGTTTTATATCCTATTGATAAATTTCGGGCAGTTAGTATCAGCTTTTCGTTCATGAGAAGGAGGATCGTAAATTATTACGGCTGACAATGACCCAGATTACGACCGGAGCACCTAGTAATGAGGTTACTACATTGATTGGTAAAACCGTCTGCGTCCCCGGCATTTGTGAAATAATATCACAAAGCAGCATCAGTACCGTGCCCACCAGGCAGCAGCAGGGAATTAAAATCCGATGATCTGAAGTGCCCAAAAGTGATCGGGTGATATGCGGAATGGCAATGCCAACAAAACCAATAGGACCACAAAAAGCCGTAATACTTCCGGTTAACAAGCTGGTACTTGCCATGATGATAAAGCGGGTTTTTCCAACCGTCAGCCCCATACTGCGTGCATAATTTTCTCCCAGTAACATAGCGTTTAATGCTTTGGAGGAGGAAAAGGCAATCAGCAGGCCAACGATTACTACGCCGGAAAGTACATATAAATGATACTGAACAATGCCGCCAAGCGAACCAAAAGTCCACAAAATATATTCCTGCAGCTGCTCAGGCTGACTGAAATATTGCCAGATACTGATGATTGAAACGGTAATGGTACCGACCATAACACCGACAATCAGCAAAATAACATTGTCCTTGATCCGCCCTGCGATTAACAAAACCATAGCTAAAACCAATGCTGCGCCAAGTGATGCCATCACCACAATCAGCCAGCTTCCGGAAACACCCAGTTGACGGATCGCATAGATACTGGCCGTACTGCCGCTGGTCAGCATCACTGCCGCAACACCCAATCCGGCACCGGCCGTAATGCCCAGTTCAGACGGACCAGCCAGTGGATTTCGGAATAAAGTTTGCATTTGAAGCCCGCTGACGGATAATCCACAGCCCACGAGGATAGCAGTAACTGCTTTTGGTAAACGTATTTTTTCAATAATAAAGAGCCACGCCGTCGTATCCGATTCTCCCAGAAAAACAATTCTTGCCACCTCTCCAAAAGGGATACTGACCGAGCCCAGCATGATATCCAGCATGAAAAAAACCACAGCCAGAATCACCAGACCGATCATGATCAGTCTGCGGGAATGGTAAGAAGATTGAGAAACAATTTGCATTTAAAGACAGAAAAGTGAACAACAAAAAGCCGTAAAAATTTTATTGACAAAAGCTAAAGGCTAACAGCTAATCGCCAACAGCTTAATTCACCTGCTTATAATAAACCAGCTCATGTTCAGGCAGTAATTCCGGATGCAGAATTTTAATCAGATCAGCTAAAACAATCTGCGGGTTTACAGCTCCTGATTCCCAGTAATCATTTGAACCACGGCTGTTTACACGTTTATTGTAGCTGTAAATCTGTCCAGACTTATATGCTTTAAAGTCAGTATAACGGGGATCTTTCGCCAGAATTTCTTTTTTGTTATCATAATTGCTGATCCCGACATTCAGCCAGTAGTCCGCAGTCAGCGCGATGGGGTAAACGGCTTCGAAATTTAAAGCTAAACTTCCTGTTGCTTTTGTATTATTCCAATGATAATCAGCTCCAGCATCACGGAAAAATTGGGCCATGTAGCTATTTCCATTTGGGACAAACCAGGAATCTTTGGAGTTCATACCGGTGATAATACTTGGTTTGGTTTTGACTTTTTGAGAAAGTGCTACAAGTCGTTTATACTCCTCTTCCATTTTGGCAAATTTCTTATTAACAAAATCCTCCCGGTTCAGCAATGCTGCTAAAAGTTTAACCCACTCAGCACGGCCTAGAGGTGTGGTTTCTACCCATTCGGAGTTAATCAAAACAGGAATTCCGGCAGCGTTTAAAGTAGTATAACGCTCCATTTTCGAAACAGGACTTCCCGTAGTCATGATCAGATCCGGGTGCATCGTAATTAATTTCTCCTCATTTAATCCCTGATCTTTCCCTACTTCTGCGATTTTGCCAGCCTCAATTTGTTTGATTATTTCAGGATTGGAAACATATTTCAGGTTACCTAATCCGGTTACAATTTTTTCTTCTCCCAGAAGACCAACCAGCCCTACATGCATGGACGACATCGCAACCAGACTCCGGATCGGGATTTCGATAAACTGGCTGTTGGAATAGCCTTTTGGTTTTTTTGTCCCGCGCTGGAGCAAAACATATTTGGCGGTATCTGTACTTTTTTCAAAGGGACTTAAAACATTAATGACCTTATAATTGTCATGGTACTCGATCGTGAACCCTTTGGCATGATGGATCTGAATTTTCTCAGAAAAATAATCTCTTCCTGACGAAGCCGTTTCTGCACTTTCGGTAAGGTTGGAAGATGTTCCGCAACCTGTCAATATCAGCAGCGGAATAAAAAATAAAGCCGCTAACCGGGTAGCTGCACTAAAATAGGAAAGTTGCGCATAGTCATTGCGAACTTCCGGTAAGGAGGTTTTCTGTTTTTTTTTCATTTGTACTGCAAGCCTTTCTTCCGAAAGCTTTGAGAGTTAAGTTGATAAGGCAGGTCTTCTGACTTGTTCCATTTTTGACGCCTTCCCGGACTCTAATAATTTCCAGTGGCAATAGTCAAAAACGCTTTATGAACTTACAGCAGCGGAGACTGTTCCGGATTTGCACCGGTATTCCCTTTTAAAGTAATCGGATTATTTCAAATCCGTAGTACTACCTAGATGAATGTAAAACTACTAAGATTTGTACTGGATTGGTGATTTGTGGGAATAAATCTGATGTATGCGTTCTGTTGGAAGAAGTATCGAATTGAGAGAAGTCAAGTTTTAAAAGGGGCACGCCTAGTGTTAACTTCTCATTAGCCATTTATCTTATTTTGTAAAAAATAAAACAATAATCACCAACATCATTAAAAAACAACTTCTGTGATTAATAGAGACAACCTTTTCAATCTCATCTTTCTCAATAATCCGGTCATTTTCACCAATAAAAGGTTTGTCAACCAACTTTCCATGGTACACATTCGGACCGCCAAAACGGCAATTCAGAATACCTGCCAGAGCAGATTCGGGGTAGCCTGCGTTTGGACTTTTATGCCGGTTTCCGTATTTGAGCATAAACTGAAAACTGCGATAACTTCCGGTTACTAAAACCATCAGGAAAGCCGTAATACGCGCCGGAATAAAATTGACAACATCATCCAGCCGGGCGGCAAATTTTCCGAATTGTTCGTATTTCTCACTGCGGTAGCCAATCATGGAATCCATGGTATTGATCATTTTATAAACCATCATGGCCGGAACGCCGCCGATAGCATAGAAGAATAAAGGCGCAATGACTCCGTCGCTCAGGTTTTCTGACATGGTTTCAAATACTGCAATCCTGATTTGCTGTGGGCTTAGCTGAGAAGTATTCCGGCCAACAATCCGCGCCAATTGTTTTCTTCCTGCCTCTAATCCATCTTTTTCCAAAACCAAAAATACATTTCGCCCTTCTGTGATCAATGCGTTATTGGCAAGTCCATACCAAACCCAAATGCTGTTAACGGCAATAAAAAGCCAGGGATGAATGGTCAGGAATATTTTATTTGTGAAATAAAAAAAGGAAAATGTAAGCAGGCATAGGAAAATAGCGAGCAGCATTCCTTTCAAAAACCGGGAAGGATTTTTATTCAAAAGTTTATCACCGGCAGCAATCGCATTACCAAATACACGGACAGGGTGCGGCCAGTTGTCGGGATCTCCGATCACTAAATCCAGAATATAACCTGAAACCAACGGAGTGACGATTAGTAATTTCTCCATTCGTCCATAGCTTCAATGAGTAATTGATTTTTTTCAGGGGAAAGGGTTGCTACCCGGAAATGTCGTTTTGTTAAATTTCTGAAATTACCTGCATCACGAATCAGAAGTCCATGTTTTTCAATCAGAAATTGTTTGAGTTTTGCGGCATCGTCTTTCAGCGTTTCTACAAGAAAAAAATGCGTGGCACTTTCATGAATTTTCAGGGCTGAATTCTGGCTGAGTGTTTCAGCAAATCTTTCCTTTTCAGCCAGTAAATTTTGTAGTGGAATCTGAATTTGCTGATAATTTTTAAAAATAAATTTTCCGGCCTGCATTGCAATGGTATTCACCGTCCAGGGTTGTTTGATACTTTTCAATTTCGAAATTAAATCTTCCGAGGCAACTATATAACCCAATCGTAATCCCGGAATGGCATAAGCTTTGGTAAGCGAATGCATGAGGATCAGGTTTGGATAAATGTGGATTAAAGGTATTAAGGAGTTGATCTGAACTGTAAAATCAATAAAAGCTTCATCAACGACAAACAGCGTTTTAGGGTTTTGCTGAATCCATTTTTCAAGTTCAGAAAAGGCTTTACCTGTCGGATTGTTAGGATTACAAATGAAAATTAAATCTGTTGATAATACAGGAAAGTGCTGAACTTCTGACCAGGGCAAAAATGTTAGATCGTGCTGGAATAGTTTGCAGGCATCTTCGTACTCAGCAAAAGCTGGTGTTACGATGGTTGTTTTCTTTACTGAGAAAGCCTGTGCGATCAGGTAAATGCTTTCAGTCGTTCCGCTGTTGATTAAAATTTGTTCAGGATTTAACTCATGATGACAAGCTACCAACTCGCCTAAACTTTCAGCCATGACTTCCGGATAACGATTGATCGTTGCCCATTGCTCAAAAATATATTCTTTCAAACCCAAAGGTTCACCGCCATACCAGACATTGGTACTGAAATCGGCAATTATTTTGTTGGTATAACGATAAGAATCGTCTCCATGACCTTGTAACATAGATTTTTAACTTTATTCCAGACTGCTGTAAATCATTTCCATATCTACATTCGCACGAATGTGATCCGCCAGCCGGTCATATTGTAATTCTTTAAATTGCTGATAATTGAAAATTTCAGGAGGTTTTTCAGTTGTAAAACCTGCTAATAAATCTTCGATCACCACGGCATTATCCAAAATCCCATGCAGATAACTTCCCCAGCAGTTTTGGTTTAGGAAATAACCATCCGGTTTTCCGTTTGCTAAAACGGTAACAGGAGAATTTACATTTGAGCTGGTTTCACCCATGTGAATTTCATAACCCGTGCAGATTTCAGGATAATTTTGATAACTGAATTGTTGCTGTAAAGTAGTTTTAACCGGTTTTAAAATTGTTTTTACCGGTAGCAAACCAAGGCCGGGCATAGATTCCAGCAGACCTTCCACATGATCAGGGTCTTCAATAATTTCTCCCATCATTTGATAGCCGCCGCAAATGCCAATGACTTTTTTACCCTTTTTATACGCGCTGGTGATGGCTGCCGCGGCACCATTATTCTTGATTGTCAGCAAATCATCCAGTGTATTTTTACTACCGGGAATAATGACAATATCGGCTTTTGTAATTTCTTCAGGCTGCGAAGTATAAAACAAATGTACACGCGGATCTTTTTCCAACCGGTCAAAATCAGTAAAATTGGATAGCCGTTTTAACAAAATCACAGCAATATTTATTTTACCTTCAGTAGTTGTATTGAATTTATTCTGAAGAGAAACCGAGTCTTCTTCTTCAATATGAATGTCTTTGAAAAAAGGCAAAACACCAACAACGGGAACACCGGTTAATTCTTCCAGCATTTTCTTCCCATCTTCAAAAAGTCGAGCATCACCACGAAATTTATTGACAATAATGCCTTTGATGCACTGACGTTCTTCAGCTGTCAACAAAGTTATGGTGCCGTAAACACTCCCAAAAATCCCGCCTCGGTCAATATCCCCGATCAGGTAGGTGGCCGCGCCGGCATGAAGTGCCATACGCAGGTTGGTAATATCCCGTTTTTTTAGATTTAATTCAGAAATACTGCCGGCTCCTTCCATGACGATAGGGGCGTAACGGGCAGAAAGCCGGTCATAAGCCTGCGTTACAGATTGAAATAATTCCTTCCGGTCATTGGTTTTAAAATATTCATACGCAGACTGGTTTCCAACCGGTTTTCCATTCAAGATAACCTGGGAAGACTGATCATTGGTTGGTTTTAAAAGCACCGGATTCATATCCGTATGGCAGGGAATGCCGGCTGCCTCCGCCTGCACGGCCTGTGCTCTTCCAAGCTCTAAACCTTCGGGTGTAACGTAGCTGTTCAAAGACATATTCTGTGCTTTAAAAGGCGCCGGATGATAGCCGTCCTGTTTGAAAATCCTGCAAAATCCTGCACAAATCACGCTTTTGCCTACATCCGAAGCAGTGCCGACGAACATGATTGGTTTTGAAAGAATGCGGGGTTTTGACATATAAGTTGGAAAAGTTTCACGCAAAGCAAATAAGGTTTTCGCAAAGACCGCAAAAAAACTTAGCGTGCTCTGCGTTTTTTATCTTTTTTGCTTTGCGTGAAATAAGAATTTAAGCGATCCGCCCGGAAACAGTAACCGTAATATTTTCCGAAGATAATTCTTCAAGCGACAGACATTCTGCGCCCATTGCTTTCGCTATTTCAGCTGCTCGTCCGAAACGGAGATATTCGTTTTCAGTATCAAGCACCAAAGCAGGAATATTGGACTGAAATAGCTGGCTGGATAAGTGAAGCGTCTGCTGCCAGGCGTCGCCGCCTCCCGGAAGCGGAACATTCGCTTTTCCATCGCTTAAAATAACCAAAAGCGGTTTTAAATCTTTATCAGGATTCAGTTTATTGATTACCTGAATAGCCAGTTGCAAGGCGTGCGGCAAAGGCGTTCTGCCACCCGTTGGCAAACTTTGCATGGCCTGTTCTGCTTGTTCCACACTGTAAGTCGGCTCCAGAAGTAGCTGCGCTTCCACACCGCGGAAGGAAATTACGCCGACCATATCTCTTCTTTGGTAAGCATCTGTGAGCAAGCTTAACACACTTCCCTTCACTGCTTCCATCCGGCTGCTTGCTGCCATGGAACCCGAAGCATCGACGACAAACAAAATTAAATTTCCTGTTTTTCCCTTCCTGACTTTTTGATGCAGATCATTTCTGGTAATCTGAAAATCATCCTGATCACGGATTAAGGCGGATTGTACGGTTGCCATGACTGAAATATCCGTTGGAGATTGATTTGGAATCGCCTTTAATTCCTGTCCGCGATTTGTATGAATGGCCTGACTTCTCCTGCCTTCCGGCATTTGATGCGAAACAGGATTTAAATCCTGTTTAAAATCAGGCACTTCTTTATATGGGGCAACACCAAAAATCTGTTCTTGTTTTGGAGAAGATGATTTTTGGTTTTCTTCTTTACTGTTATCGTCTGGCTCCAGCTGCTCAGAAGGTAGTTGCTCTTCTTTTTGTTCCGGTTGATTTTGCTGTTGAGGTTTATTTTGTGGCTCCGGTTGTTCCTGTTGCATTAATTCATCCAGCCTGTTATCACCTTTGCTGTTTCCTTCAAAAGGTTTTTTACGCTGCCGGTGAATTAAAGCCAATTCAGCCGCCTGACGAACATCATCGGCAGTAACTGTGGTTCGTTTATCCAACGCTGCGAGCGTGATTGCCGTTTTGTACATCACAATATCAGCCCGCAAACTGGTCACATTCAATTCGGTACAAAGCTGACTGATTAAGGTAAGTAAGCCATCAGGTAAAATAACGGACGGCAATAATTGCTGAGCACTTTTGATCCTGGCCTGCAGACTTTTCTGACCTGCAGACCATTGAGCAGAAAAATCTTTTGGATTGTTTTCAAAACTAATTCGTCTGCGTACCACTTCTGTTCTTTCTGCTATGTCCCTCGGCGCTTCCACATCAACCATCAATCCGAAACGATCCAGAAATTGAGGACGCAGATTTCCTTCTTCCGGATTCATCGTACCGATTAAGGTAAACTTTGCAGGATGACTTTCAGAAAGTCCATCGCGCTGGATGGTGTTGACGCCCATAGCCGCAACGTCCAGTAAAACGTCCACTAAATGGTCAGCAAGCAGATTTACTTCATCAATATATAAAATACCACGGTGAGCAGCGGCTAATAAACCGGGCTGTAATCTTTTCTTTTTTTCGGATAGAATCCCTTCAAGATCCAGGCTTCCTAAAACCCGGTCTTCAGTTGCACCAAGCGGGAGATTAACAAACGGAACCGGAATTTCTTCTAAATCAACCTGACATTCCCCGCAAATATCCTGTAAATCATTTTCCATAAGAGCTATTGGAAAAATTTCACTTTTAGGGATCAAAGGCATTATCTCACCTAGTCCTCGTGCAGCAGTACTTTTCGCTGTACCTTTTTCTCCTCTGATTAATAAACCTCCAATAGACGGATTGACCGCGCACAAAAGCAATGCACGCTTTAATTTTTCCTGTCCAACCAGGGCTGCAAAAGGGTATTTCATAGAGAAGAACAATTAGGATTACTTTCTCTTCTCGGCTTTTTCGTAAGAAGGGAAACAAAATTAAGAAACTTTACAATTCTCTGACTTTTGTTTTATGTATCCTCCTTAATACATTTTCATTTTTGGGTTAACTGTAAAATGATACAGCTTATTTTCTAAGCTATAGCTTAGTTATTTAGCTAATTATATTAGAGAGGGATTTTTGTAATTAAACGTGTGAACAACATAGGATACCGCATTGAAAAATTAACTTAATTTGAGGTTACATTTACAGAAAACTCACTTCCTCTTTATTTTTCAATGCTTAACATTTACTCAACAAAACATTTTTACAGATCTCATTCTTACTTTTTCCTTAAAACCCTGGTACTGCTTGTAATTCTAAGTCTGGGGAAAAGTCTTTTTGCTCAGAGTATAGCGAATAATACAGATTCGCTGACAAATAGTAATGTTTCAGTCACCTATAATCCATTTCTCTATAACAACTCACCCTATCGAAATTTCGGAATTGTTGAGAATAAACCTACCGGTGTAATTTATGGAACTCCGGAGCAAATCTTTGCCGGACGTATTGCAGGTGTGCAAGTAATGGAAACTACGGGAGCGCCCGGAGGAGAATTTTCTGTTCGCTTGCGTGGTGCATCTGCATTATCTGGTTCGTCAGAACCTTTATATGTGATCGATGGCCTTCCTCTCGATTTTTTCAATGAAAATTTTGGTGCACCTTATGGAAGCGGAAGTTTGAAGGGACAAGCTATGAATTCACTTTCTCTGATTAATCCTGACGATATTGAGTCTTTTCAGATTTTGAAAAATGCATCAGCTTTGGCGATTTATGGTACTCGCGCAACAAACGGTGTGGTGATTATTACTACAAAAAGAAATAAGAAAAAGGGGTTAAGGGTCCATTTTGAGTCGTCCTATTCTCTTCAAAAAATGGCACGAAAGACGGAAATGCTTGATGTGTCAGAGTATATCAAGTTTAAAAAATACGCCACGTTATCCAATCCTGAAATGGTGGGTGTGAGCAATTTGTTCAATGGGCCGGAATCTGATTATCCTAATATCGACTGGATGGATGAAGTGTCAGAAACAGGGAAAATCAAGAAACAACTGTTGGAGATTGGCGGGGGAATGGATCATCTTGCATATTCCGTACGGGGTGGATTGTATAATCATGAGGGTATAATCAAAGAAACAGGTTTTGATAGAAAAAATGTAAGTGTAACTCTTGATGGAAATTTTTGGAAAAACCGGATTAAGGCGGGCACCAGTTTCTTTTATGCTGACGCTGGTATGCAGCAGAAATCTACAGAAGGATTAATTCAAACCGCACCAATTGGGCCTGCTTATGATAGCGATGGTGCATATCACCAATTAAATCTTTCCGGCCTTAGAAATCCAAATCCTGTTGAGGGAATGATCAATGGAGGATCGGAAAAAGAATCTTCAAGACTGATTTTTAATAATTATCTGCAAGTAAAAATTCTTGAAAATCTTTTTGTAAAAGCGCGATATGCCAGATCCGTTTCAAAAAACGAATATGAGTTCTTGCCGGTAGGAAAATCCGGGAATATCGCTTCCCGGGATGCAACTTCCCGATTTTTTGAAAGTGCATTAACTTATACGAAGTCCTGGAAAAAGTATGCACTTCATCTTAATGGAGGATACAGTGAACAACTTAATACAGATATTACAGTCAGAGTGATTGGAGAAAATAAACCGGCTTTACGCTGGCTCAGGGAAATAAGAGAAAACTTAAATGATGATAATTTTATCCTTCCGCCATTACCCAAAAATATTTTCAGTACCTCTACTTTAAGAATGACTTCGAATACTAAATCGCTCTTCATTCAGTCAGGTCTGGATATTTCAGAGAAAGTATTTGTCAACTTTAATTACCGCAAGGATTTTTTAGCCAAAGCTTTTCTGAATGATTTTAACGCCACCACTTTTGGTGCAGGCTTGACATGGACACTTAAGCAGCATGTGTTAAATGAAAATCAGAATTTTAGTTCTCTTAAAATAAACGTTGATGCCGGGAAACTTGGATTAATTAATAATGCCTGGGATGTAATGATCCGGAAAGAAGAGGAAAGTAAAAGTCCGGATAGGAAAAGTATTAGTATAGGTACAGAAGCTGGTTTTTATGGTGATCAAGTGATCCTTAAAGCAGACCTTTTTAATCAGGTCACCCGCCAGAATATAGTTCCGGGACAGGTTAATTTGCCTCAGGGACAATCAATCAATTATTATTATTTCATTGATAAAATGACTGGCAGAGGTATTGATCTGTCTATTTCCGCCAGAATTACTAACTCTGAAAAATTGAAGTGGATAGTTTCGGCAAATGCCTCTTATATTAGCAACAAAATTAAATCGCCGGAGGATATTTACGGACCAGCCGAGAAGGATGTGACTAAGAATAAGCCGGTAGGAAGTTGGATTTTATATAAAAGCAATGGCGTATGGAATTCCGATGATGAAATTAACAAGGAATACCAGGGTTCTCCGGAAAGCAGGCCTCGGGCCGGAGATGCCAGAGTGGATATGGCTAATGGGTCTTACCTGAGCTTTCGGGATAATGTTTACAGCGGGAGTGCAAATCCTAAATTTCTCCTGGGCACCTCATCCGACATCACGTGGAATAACTTTGATGTTTCATTTTTAATCCGAGGAGAGCTAGGGCAAAAAATTTTAAACAAGGTGGATGTTGATACATATTTTGGCTACTTTTTAGATAACGCATCCAAGTCTTCGGTAACAAGAGCATGGAGGCCCGATAACCCATCCTCGAATTATCCCGCACAAGGGAAAGGCGTTTCATCGGCTATTACTGAAAAATCTGATATGTTTTTAGAAAATGGATCTTTTATCAGACTGCAAAATTTAAATATTGGTTACACAATTCCTTTGTGGAATTATAGAAGTAGTGCAAGGATATATCTGGGAGGGCAGAACTTATTTCTTATTACCAAGTACAGGGGCTGGGATCCGGAGGTTAGCAGTAATGGACAAGATCCTCTCGCAAGAGGATTTGACAAAGGAATTTATCCGAGAGCGCGGACTTGCACATTAGGTATTCAGGTCCAGTTGTAAATACTTGTGATTGGCATACTTTTATTAATTTTCAAGTCATGGCGACACAATCACTCTTACAATTCACGGGCAAAAGTATTTACTGCGCTCAGGCAGATGTGCACATTGATCCCTGGATTCCTGTGGATCTTGCGATTATCACCCATGCACATAGTGATCATGCCCGTCCGGGAAGCAAACATTATCTGGCGCATAAAGACAGTGAGCCTGTTTTGCGTCTTAGGCTTGGGGCAGATATTTCCTTACAAACGGTTGAATACGGAGAGAAATTTGTGATTAATGGTGTTGTTTTTTCCCTTTACCCTGCCGGTCATATTATTGGTTCTGCACAGGTTCGGGTAGAATATAAGGGCGAAGTCTGGGTGGCCAGCGGAGATTATAAACTGGAAGATGATAAGGTTTGTACGCCCTTTGAACCTGTAAAATGTAATGTTTTTATAACGGAATCTACTTTTGGGTTACCCATTTATAAATGGCAGCCGCAGCAGGAAATATTTTCAGAAATTGATAACTGGTTTTCGCAAAACAGGCTTGAAGATAAAGCCAGTATCCTGATGGGTTACTCGTTGGGAAAAATGCAGCGGATATTAAAAGGAATTCAGCTGCCGGAAGGCCCCATCTATGCACACGGGGCTATCTACACCCTAAATGAAACTTTACGGCAAGCTGGTTTTGATCTGCCTGAGCTTACACTGGTAACAAAAGAAACGGATAAAAAGCTTTTCCGAGGATCTCTGGTTCTGGCGCCGCCATCGGTAGACAGCAGTACCTGGATCAAGAAATTCAATCCTTACTCACTGGGTTATTGTTCAGGCTGGATGGCTTTGCGGGGAGCTAAAAACCGCCGTGCTGTTGACCAGGGGTTTATATTGAGCGATCATGTGGATTGGCCGGATCTGAATACTGCGGTTATAGAATCAGGCGCTGAAAAGGTATATGTTACGCACGGTTATACCAGTATTTTCTCACGCTGGCTGAATGAAAACGGGATTGAGGCAGGGGAGGTGCATACCATGTACGGGAACGAAGAAGAGACGGAAGATAGGTCAGCGACTAACGGCCCGGAAGCGGAAGGAATTGAAAATAATAAAGATTTATCACCAATTCCGGACGATCCCGATCTAAAATTAAGCTAATCCCTGACCTCTAAAAGCCAACCGCTAACAATGAAACAATTCGCTGAACTTTTCATGAATCTGGACCGCACCAACAAAACCAATGCAAAGGTAGAGTTGATGAAAAATTATTTTCTGACAGCGCCGGATGAGGATAAAATGTGGGCACTGACGCTGTTTACCGGCCGTCGCCCTTCGTTTAAAGTAAACCGAACCCAGGTAAAAGAATGGGCTGCTGCGGAAGCTGATATTCCGATGTGGCTTTTTCAGGAAAGTTATCAGAGTGTGGGAGATCTGGGTGAAACAATCTCATTACTCCTGCCACGGAACAGAGCAGAAGAATCTGACAAATCGCTGGCGCAATGGTTTTATTACTTAGGCCTGCTTCCCAAAATGACGGACGAAGAAAAACACGATCATATTCTTCAGGCCTGGTCGCAGCTTTCACAGCACGAAACCTTTGTTTTCAATAAATTATTGATGGGAAGTTTCCGGATCGGGGTTTCCCAAACGCTTGTTGTTCGTGCTTTGGCCGAAGCCACTTCTACGGATTCCAATGTCATTGCACACCGGGTTATGGGAAAATGGGATCCACTGGAAACAACCTTTGAAAAACTGATCCTGGATGAAGGAGAAAATGATAATGCTTCAAGGCCTTATCCATTTTTTCTGGCTTATCCGATTGATGGAGATGTTTCAGGTTTAGGAAATCCGGAAGACTGGTTTGTCGAATGGAAGTGGGATGGAATCCGCTCTCAGATTATTTACAGAAATAACGAATTGTTCATCTGGACGCGGGGAGAGGAACTATCAACAGACAAATTTCCTGAGCTGCATTTCCTAAGTTCTGTCCTGCCGAATGGTACTGTTTTAGACGGTGAAATCGTAAGTTATATGGATAATAAGCCTATGCCGTTTAATGTGCTGCAGACCAGAATCGGTCGTAAAACATTATCAAAAAAGGTATTGGAAGAAGCTCCCGTTGCTTTTATTGCTTATGACATTATGGAAGCAAACGGCGTAGACATCAGGAATTTAAGCCAGATGCAGCGAAGGGCACAGCTGGAAGAAATTCATAAGAACATGCCTGTACAGTCTTTTTTCAATCTTTCTCCCTTGGTAGAATTTAAGGAATGGAGCGATTTACATGATTTGCATCCAACTTCCCGCGAAAATATTGCGGAAGGTTTTATGATCAAAAGAAAAAGCAGTACGTATCAGGTCGGACGAAAAAAAGGAGATTGGTGGAAGTGGAAAATTGATCCGTTAAGTGTGGACGCCGTTCTGATTTATGCGCAAAAAGGAGCAGGCCGCAGAGCTGAACTTTTCACAGATTATACGTTTGCAGTTTGGGGAGAAGATGGAAAACTGATTCCTTTTGCCAAAGCATATTCCGGATTGACGGATGTAGAAATCGGGCAGGTTGATTATTTTATTAAAAGAAATGTGGTGGAAAAATTTGGTCCGGTAAGAACAGTAAAACCTGAACTTGTTTTTGAAATTGGCTTTGAAGGAATTAACGAATCTACGCGTCATAAGTCTGGTATCGCCGTTAGATTTCCCCGGATTTTGAGATGGCGGAAAGATAAGAAGGCCGAAGAGGCGGATACTCTGGAAAGTTTGAAGGGGATTTTGGAGATGTATAAGTGACGTTATTTAATTACATCACCAAATTACATTAACAATATCCCTGTATAACTGAAATTTATTATTAGTAGAAAGAATTTGAAGTTTTTCTGTGAAAGCGGTTGCTAAGATTAATCGATCAAATGGATCACGATGATTTTCAAAAAGCGGGATATTATTGTAATTATTTAAATATTCATCTTTAACCGGCAGCAATATTATTCCAATTCTCTGCACTTCATCCATGTATTCCTGTATTGATTTTGATAATTCAAGCTTACCGATATTCTGTTTGATTGTTATTTCGAAAAAAGAAATTATGCTAACAAAGCAATCCGAATTTAAATCAGAAATGATTAACTCAACTTTCTGAGAAAGACGGTTATGGTCATCTAAATTCCAAAGTACTACATGGGTATCAAGCAAATAGGCCATTACATATAGTCATTTAAATCATCAATGGCGTCATTAAAATCTTCCGACATTTTAATAGTACCTTTCATTGTCCCGAGCGGACGTTTTTTTTGAGATGTACTTGGTTTAACTTCCTCCATGAAAGTTATTAATACTTTTGTTTTTTTTCTCAAAGGAGGGTTTTCTGTTAAAATTACCTGTCCATTTTCATAAAAACCTTCAATTGTGGTTAGCATAGCTTTTATATTTAGTCCTTAACAAATATACCTATTTCAAAGATTAAATTGATAATCTAAAAGTCAGGAATGAAATTTGATAAAGCATAATATCAATAAAAAATTCTCATTATCAATTGTTTTAAAAGAGAACGATTCCTTTGACAAAATCCCGCGGACATATCGCTGTTGAGCAGTGGTTTAAATATAAAAACTGGAAATGGGCCGCTTTTCAAAAGGAAACTGCCGCAGCCTATCTATCCGGAAAGAGTGGCCTGGTCAATGCGCCGACAGGAAGCGGAAAAACTTATTCCCTATGGATTCCTTTTTTGATCCGATATATTAATTCTTTGCCTGAGAATCCTGTAAAACGAAGCAAAGGGTTACAGATTCTCTGGATTACGCCTTTGCGTGCACTTTCCAAAGATCTTTTCAGGAATATGGAAGCGGCAGCATTGGAAATGAACCTGAACCTGCGTGTTGGCGTCCGTTCCGGCGATACCAGTACTAAGGAAAGAGCCAGTCAAAAAAGGCAAATGCCGGAAGCTTTGCTGATAACGCCGGAAAGTCTCCACCTTTTATTTGCCCAGAAAAATAGTTCCGAAATTTTTAAAAACCTGCATACCGTTGTTGTTGATGAATGGCATGAATTGATGGGAAGTAAGCGTGGGACACAGACGGAACTGGCGATAGCAAGACTTAGAAGCATCAATCCGTATTTACAAACCTGGGGGATTTCTGCAACCATCGGGAATCTGGAAGAAGCAAAAATGGTATTGATGGGTATGGATTCGGCGGAGGAAGATTCTGTAATTGTTAAATCCAAAACGGAGAAGAAAATCATTGTTGAAAGCATTCTTCCCGACAAAGTGGAGACACTTCCCTGGGCAGGTTACATGGGTACAAAACTGGTGGATTATGTAGTCAGGATTGTCAACAAAAGTAAAACGACCTTAATATTTACCAATACCCGCGCACAGGCAGAAATCTGGTACCGTACTGTAATTGAAAAATATCCTGAATTTGCCGGAATCATGGCACTTCATCATGCTTCACTCGATCGGGAGGTGCGGGACTGGGTAGAAGAAGCGTTACATGACGAAAGATTAAAACTGGTTATTTGTACAGCGAGTCTTGACTTAGGGGTCGATTTCCGTCCGGTCGATACCGTCATTCAGGTTGGTAGTCCTAAAAGTATAGCCCGGTTTATACAGCGTGCGGGAAGGAGCGGACACCAGCCGGGAGTGGCCAGTAAAATCTACTTTTGTCCCACCAACGCACTCGAACTGGTAGAAGCCGTTTCGCTGCGGGATGGTGTTGAAAAGAGAATTATTGAAGATCGTCCGCCCGTCATCCATGCTTTTGACGTACTGGCCCAATGGATGATCACGCTGGCTGTGGGCGAAGGTTTTGAAGAACAGCAGTTGTTTGAAGAGGTCAGAAATTGTTATGGCTACCAGTTTATCAACCGGGATGAATGGGAGTGGTTGCTGGGCTATATTACTACCGGAAGCCCGTCATTGGTAGTTTATGATGAATACAAAAAGGTAGATCGTGTGGATGGCCGGTATCATGTAACCAGCCGTAAGATTGCCCAGCGGCATATGCTGAGCATGGGTACAATCGTATCGGACACGGTGCTGAAAGTAAAATTCCAACATGGAAAATACATTGGTTCGGTAGAAGAATCCTTTGCTACCCGCATGAAAGCCGGTGACACTTTTTACTTTGGCGGTATGAACCTGGAATTTGTCCGGATTCATGAAATGACGGTTACGGTTAAAAAAGCAGAAGGAAAGAAAGGGTTTTTGATACGCTGGGCAGGGAGCCGGATGGCATTGTCTTCTCAATTATCGATTTTTATCCGCGACAGAGTTGCCGGTTCCTTTGAAAATTTATCGGATGAAAGAGAACTGGCCAAGTTGAAACCACTGTTGGAACTACAAAAAGAACGTTCTATTATTCCAAAATCAACCGAGTTATTAATCGAACAATGTGAAACCCGGGAAGGTCATCATATTTTTGTTTTTCCATTTGAAGGCCGATTGGTGCACGAAGGAATGGCGATCATTCTGGCCTATCGGATCAGTAAATTGTCGCCGATTACGTTCTCTCTGGCTATGAATGATTACGGTTTTGAATTGCTGAGTGATCAGTATGTGGATCTTGAAAAAGTGATGAAGGAAACGGATGTATTTTCAACGGAGCATCTGGTTGACGACATATACCAGAGTGTCAATGCTACGGAAATGGCAAAGCGTAAGTTCAGGGAAATTGCCGCCATTGCCGGTTTAATGTTTCAGGGTTATCCCGGAAAATTCATGAAAACCAAACAGGTACAGGCGTCCAGTGCGCTGTTGTTTACAGTAATGACCAAATACGAAAGCAACAACTTGCTGGTCAACCAGGCTTATCAGGAGGTTTTGACCTATCAGCTGGAAGAAGTCAGGCTTCGAAAAGCCCTGGACAGAATTGAAGCACAAAATATAATTATTAAAAAGACGAGAAAGCCGACGCCTTTTTCGTTCCCTATTATGGTAGACCGGCTGAGGGAGCAGCTCACCTCGGAAAAGCTGGAAGACCGGATACAGAAAATGCTCAAACAGTACAGTGATGCAGATTGAAATACGGAATAACCACTTTGATTTATTAACCCAAAAAGCGATTTTCTGGCAGGAAAAACAAACATTGCTCATCGGCGATTTACACTTGGGTAAGATCACGCATTTCAGGAAAGAAGGAATAGCAGTTCCTCAGCTTGCAGCTAAAGACAATTTTGAGCGCCTCAACGAACTGATGCTCAATACGAATCCATCACGTATTATTTTTCTGGGCGATCTTTTTCACAATAAATACAATTCCGAGTGGGAAACCTTTGCTGAATGGCGTAAAAAATACCATTTCGTTGAAATGCTCATCGTCATAGGGAATCATGATATCTTACCGGTAAGTCTATTTTTAGAGAGTAATATTGAGGTCTTTAAAAATGATTTTGAAGAGGAAAATTTCATTTTTACCCACCATCCGAAAGTAGAACTGGACACATCAAAATTTGTTTTCGCCGGGCATATTCATCCTGTTTTTACAACGTATGGAAAAGGTCGTCAAAGTTTTCGCCTGCCCTGTTTTGTAGTGGATAAATGTCAGGCCATCTTGCCAAGTTTCGGGGTTTTTACTGGTGGTTTCGGTATGGATCTGGTGAAGGGAAGAAAGATTTATATGTTGACGGAAGAACGGGTTTTTGCGGTTGGGTAATTAACGTTAACAGGATTGTCGAGGAGATTATGTCACCCGTTTCGGGTTTACGCTCGACCAGCATTTATATCTTGCTAAAATTCTATCATCCTTTCGGGATTTAAAATTCTGGAACCAAACCCGAAGGGTTGACAGTATTATAGAAAGACATGCCACGAAGCAGACAACCAAACCCTGAAAGGGTGACATAATCACTTCGAATTCATCAACTATTTTTTCTCAATCAAATGCTTCCAATACCTTTTCGGCACATGCTGAAGATGCAGCTTGATATTACGTCGTGAGGGAATATTAACATTTTTGAAATAATTTTTCCATAACTCCTGATATAATGTTTCCGAATCATGGAAAACATCTTTCACAGACGTTTGCGATCCTGATTCATTTGAGAAATTCAGTGTTATTTCTTCTACTTTCTGCTGATCGAAATAAATTCCGTATTTCCGTTTAAGATCATAAATAAGCCAGGTTTGATCCGCATAGCGTCCTGCAAAATGTTCGCTTAGTAAAGGGATAACATTAAAATCAGGTTCAATTCCGGCATAGTAAAGATCATCCGACGTACGCTGGAATCTTACGAAGGCCTCCATTCTGTGCTTTTCCCGATGAACCATTTTGGACGTCTGGTTTATTTTCAGAACATCAGCATTTCCATAAGCCAGCTGCGGTGATTCAAAGCCTGAAAAATAGAATTTGATGCAGGAAAAAATAGTAAGCTCGATTCCTTGAATTTCTGACAAATAGCAGCGGTATAGTTGAATGCAATTGTCTTTCGGTACCTTCTTTTTTAATCCTAGCCAAACCCTCTGTGCCTTTGTTTCATCGGTTATAACCACTACTTTTTCAGCAAAAAAATCAGACTGACTTTCTTTATCAATTACTGAAAAACCGGATACATTCCATTTTTTTGCATAGGCATCAAACACGGCTGTCAGCAAACCATACCAGGTTCCGTCGTAAGAAACATTGACGGGTTTATCCGAAAAGATTATATTGCTGCCCTGCATGGGTATGGAATTTACTTCTGGATTCATTGAGAATAAACTGCCGGATTTTTGCTTCGGTATAATCCTTCCTGTCGGTTATCGGACTGTTGCAGGTTATAAAATATTTAGCCCGGTTAATGGCAATGCCGATCTTTTTAAGATGTTCCCAGCCTAATTTATTAAAACGTCTTGCTCCAACGATTTTCTGTGCCGACTGCACGCCGATGCCGGGTACACGAAGAATGAGCTGCAAGTCTGCCGTGTTCACATCAACCGGGAAATAATGCATATTCCTTAACGCCCAGCTTAATTTTGGGTCAATTTCAGGATCAAGGTTAGGATACTGATCATTTAACAATTCCTGTACATTGAACCCGTAAAAGCGCATTAGCCAGTCTGTCTGATATAGGCGGTTTTCCCGAAGTACAGGGACAGCACTTCCCAGACCTGGTAAACGGTTATCATTGCTAATGGGCACATAACCGGAGTAATAAACCCGTTTCAGATTAAATCCTTTGTAAAATTTATTTGCCGTATGCATAATGTCCTTATCCGACTCGCCGCTGGCACCGATAATCATTTGTGTACTTTGTCCGGCAGGAGCAAAAAGAGGAGCGGACTTAAAAATCTTGGATTCTTCCTTTGTCCGGATGATCTCCTTTTTCAGATACGTCATTGGCTCGATCATGTCCTTGATATTCTTATCAGGAGCAAGAAGTTTTAAGCCGCTTTCCGTAGGGATTTCAATGTTAACACTAAGCCGGTCTGCCCACAAACCTGCTTCATGCATCAGTTCATCGCTGGCTCCGGGAATTGTTTTGAGGTGGATATAACCGTTAAATTTATTTTCTGTCCGAAGTTTTTTAGCCACAGAAACCAGTCTTTCCATTGTGTAATCAGCATTTTTAAAAATGCCGGAGCTTAGGAAAAGACCTTCAATGTAATTTCTCCGGTAAAAATTCATGGTCAGGTCAACCACTTCCTGAACCGTAAAAGCAGCACGTTTGATGTCGTTGCTCTTGCGTGTCACACAGTAAGCACAATCAAAAATACAGTGATTGGTAAGCAGTATTTTCAGCAGGGAAACGCAACGTCCATCTTCCGTGTAGGTGTGACAGATCCCGCTGCCCAAAGCATCGCCAAGTCCTTTATTGTGATTTTTGCGCTTGCTTCCGCTTGAAGAACAAGACACGTCATACTTTGCCGCATCAGCAAGTATTTCAAGTTTTTCATGAAGTCTTTCCGACATATCCGGTTCAATAACGTTTGTTGATGTGATATTTTTAGTATCATAAAGGTACAAAAACTTTGATACTGAAACGAACTAACGACTGTTTTTATTTAGAAATAAGAAGGAATCCGGAAGTTAATTTTTTGCAGTTTCTGCTTTGCTGTCAACACCTTCCATAAAATGATGGATTTGATCGTAACGTTTATTCCAGGGATTGAAAAACTGGGTAATCATAGGAATGTGCTTTTTATTTTTTAAGATTTCATAAGGTGTTTCCGGAGCAAATTCATGCATCGCTTTTATGAATTTTTCATTGCTTGTTACAATGGAAGGATACGTTTTTTCTCCTCTGAGGATTGTCATCGGGGGCATCCCTTTGTGCAAATGATAAAGGGGCGAAGCTTCTTTCCAGGTTTTTTGATCAGCCGTAAAGGTTTTAAAATATGTATGATCCTTTGAAAGGTTCTCTTCCAGTAGATAGCCGTACATATCAAGCCCGGCAGCATCAATCAGGATGAGTCCTTTGACAGGATTTTCCATCCCCAGCTTTTGAAAATATTGATCATCAATAGCGATTAATGCAGCCAGATGTCCGCCTGCCGAATGACCAGAAATAAAAATTCGGTCCGGATTTCCACCATAATGCTGAATATTTTCTTTCACCCATTTTACTGATCTGGCAGCATAGTCAGCCATCTGTTCATAAGTAGCAGCCGGACTTAAGGGATAGTCAATGATGACATAAACGATGCCTTTTTTCGTCCAGTTTCGTCCGATCAGGCTGTATTGTGATTTTTTGCCTGAATTCCAGTTCCCGCCATGGATAAAAATCAGGACATCCTTTGGTTTATCAGGTTTATTGGGTTCGAAAATATTGAGCTGCTGATCAGGAATTTTCCCGGAGGCTTTGGCATAAACGATATTTTTATGTGCGGTATTTCCAATAAATGTGCATCCTGAAAGCGTAAGGAGTGCTGCTGCAAACAATATAAATAAAATGATAATTGTTACCCGGATTTGTGAGTTCACGATTTTTGTCTTTACTAATGTATTAAAGACATACGTGGAAATAAGGTTTGTGGATTGCAGCAAATGGTAGAACGCAAGAAGATACGTAACTTTTCATAAACAAAGAGCAGTCTTCTTTTCGAAAGAAGACTGCTCTTTGGAGCCTTTGAAAAATGACTTTTCCGGACTAGCGAACTAAGCTCAGATCTAAGGTAATCTAAACCTTTTTAGGAGGTAAATTAAATGCGACTGCATTATGTTCAAAGTGACCTTTGTGAGAACCGTCACAGAATGGTTTGTTGGCAGAAAGTCCGCAGCGGCAGATCGAAACCAATGTTCTTCCTTCCAGTCCGTAAACGTTTCCCTGTGCATCTACAATCTCAAAGTCGCCGTCTACTTTAAGTGATCCGTTGTTGTTAACGGTAAGTTTTACTTTTGTCATGATGAATAATTTTGCACAAAGGTAATAATCCTCAGGGATGTGGAAGTACGGGATGGCTTATTTAGCATGAGTACAATCTGGGATTACAGATCCAGCTGCTTGCCTATAACGGCTGTCAATTCATCAAACCGGAATGGTTTTGTAATAAAATCCTGAAAATTACACTCGATGATCTCCTGAGTAGTTTGTGCAAAAGTGTCCGCTGTAAAGGCAATTACCGGAACGTGGTCAAGGTGTCTGAATGAAGAACGGATTGTTTTCATCGTCGTTATTCCATCCATTACCGGCATTTGTAAATCCATGAGAATAAGATCAAAATTTCGTTCTTTCAATATTTCAAGCACTTTCGCACCATTATCGCAGATCACAAAATCAGCTTCCCACTTGTTGAGCAGATGTTTCAGCAGAAGCTGGTTTGCCAGAATATCTTCAGCAACAATAACGCTGTAACCTTTTAGGGAAAAGGGTGCGTTTGCAGCAATAGAATTTTTAGCAGGTGTTCTCATACCCTTTTTTAGTGTTAACCTGATACAAAAGGTACTTCCAACGCCAGGCTCACTTTCTGCGTTAATGGAACCGTGCATCAGTTCTGTTATTTTCCGGGTAATGCTTAAGCCCAGTCCGGTACCGCCAAAATATTTGGTTGCGTCATTGTTATGTGCCTGCGAAAAACTATCAAAAATTACATTTAACTTATCATTGGAAATTCCAATACCCGTGTCTTTAACGCATATCTTTAAATCTACTTTGTCATGATAATCATTTTCAGCTTCCAAGGTTAGGCTTACATATCCTTCGGAGGTAAATTTAAGGGCATTTCCAAGAAGATTTACCAGAATCTGGTTGAGCCGGTAAGCATCACCTACAAGAATAACCGGGATTTTATCCTCGATATCAAACGTAAGTTTAATCCCTTTTTCCTGTGCTTTAAATTCAAAAGTCCGGTAGAGGTAGCCAAGTTTTTCGCGAAGGTCAAATTCAAATTCTTCCAGACTGAACTTGCCGGCTTCAATTTTTGAAAAATCAAGAATGTCGTTCAGGATAACCATCAGGTTATCAGCAGAGTATTTGATCGTATTTAGATATTGCAGATCCTGTGCTGAAAAGTTGCTGGCCAGCAGCAAATCCGTAAAACCAATGATTGCATTCATCGGTGTGCGGATTTCATGACTCATGGTCGACAAAAAATCAGCCTTGATACGTGCAGCTTCCTCGGCATCTTTTTTTGCCTGGATAAGTTCTTTTTCTGCCAGTTTGCGGCTGGTAATATCAATGGCAGTTCCTAAAACTTCAAGTACTTTCCCGTCTACATGACGTTTGAAAGGCACCTCACGGGTAATAATCCAGATATCGGATCCATTTTTATGCTTCAGCCTGAATTCTTTTTCTGTTACTTCTCCGTCTTTCACATTATGGCGGATGTGACTGTAATGTTTTCTAAAGCTCAGTATATCTTGCCGGTCAATCAGTTTCAAAAAGTCAAAAGTATTGCTTTGAAGTTTTTCATCTCCGGAATATCCCAGCATTTCACTGATCTGATGATTGTGGAAAATGTTTGTCCATTTTTCAATATCAATTACATAAATTATATTGGGTGAAAGCTGAGCTACTTTCTGAATAAATTCTTCTTTTTCTGCCAGTTCCTGCTGTGCATTTTTTCGCTCTTTTTCCACATCAAACATCTGGCTCATCGTATGGAAAGTTTTCGTCAGTTTTTCAGCATTAATCTCAGCCTTCGGGAAATATTCCATGGCGCCGGCTTTCATCATTTCCACGGCAATACGCTCGTCCCCATGAGAAGTCAGAATGATTACGGGTAGTTTTGGCGCTATCTTTTTTATTCTTTTAAGAAGCTCCAGACCATTGGTCTTTGGAAGCTGGTAGTCTATAAAAATGCAATTCGGGATCCAGGTTTCCAATATCCTGATTGCTTCTTCTGCATAGCGGCAAATCCGTATTTCCTGAATGGCTACATTGCATTTTCCGATGGCGCGTTTGAATTCCATTGCGTCAATCAGATCATCTTCAACCAGCAGGAGATTTAAAGGTATCATAAATTTGTTTTGAAGAGGATGGCTTGCACGCTTATTCCGGATATTCGCATAGGGTCCAGTAACTTTTTAATGTAGACACAGCAGCAATAAAACGATCCATAGATAAAGGTTTCAGGATATATCCGGCTACATTAAGATTAAAAGCCTCGATTTTGTCACTATCTTCATTGGAAGTGGTCATGATAAAAACAGACAAAGAGCTCAGCTCAGCATCCTGCCTGATTTCTTTTAAAAACTCAATTCCTCCCATTCGTGGCATATTCAAATCCAGAAGAACAATTCTGGGCTTTGGTGCATCTGTTGCCGTAGAACGAAGGATCTCTAATGCTTCCAGGCCATTATGAGCAATCACGAGTGGATTTGAGATGTTGTTTTTCTTAAACGCTCGCTTCACATTCATGATGTCTACTTCGTCATCTTCAACCAGTAAGATTGTCATGGGGATTGGATTAGAAATGGACATTGGTAAAATGTTAAAATTAATGACTTAGGTTACGTATGCAGAAGTATTAAGTAAGTTCAGGTTTTTATCATATCAGACTTTTCGTTTTCAGGCCAAGTGAAAAAGAAAGTAGTTCCCTCGGTCATGGTTGACTGAATACGTATTCTGGCACCTTTTTCATCCATGATCTTTTTTACAATAGCCAGCCCGACTCCTGTACTTTCCACTTCATCGCGGGCCTGCAGAGTCTGGAAAATAACAAATATTTTGTCATGAAATTCAGGGCTGATGCCCGGTCCGTTATCTTTTACAAAGAATTCAATGCCTTCTTTATTTTTTTTCCAGCCAATGGTGATTTTAATTTCCGGTTTGTCATTGTATTTGATACCATTGGATATCAGATTCTGAAGAATCTGACTCAGTGTGATTTTTTCAGAGACCAACGCTATATCCGGATCTCCTTCGAATACAAACTCAACCGGCTTTTTAGAGCTGAATGTATCGCATAACTCATCCACCAGGGATTTAATCAGGAATTTTTCCTTTGTTGTCCGGATCCGGCCTGCCCGGGAATATGATAATATTCCGTTGATCAGATTTTCCATACGGACTACCCTTCCACGCAATAACCGGAACTGATCCTTGGTATCACCTTCCAGATAATCTGAAATATCTTCTTCAATCCATTCGGAAAGGTTATTTATTGCTCTCAACGGAGCTTTCAGATCATGGCTGACCACGTATGCAAACTGATCCAGTTCTGCATTGATCCGTTCCAGATCACGCATGTAGGATGTCAGCTTTGTCTCAGCTTGCATCCGTTCTGTAATATTAGTTAATGTTCCGATGAAACCGGTAATTTCATTTTCACCTGACAGCTGCGAGGACATTGAAATTTCCAACCACCGTTTGCTGCCATTACTTGTAGTCAGTTTAAAAGTATCGTGAATACTTCTTATTTCTCCACTAAACAAAGGAATCAACCTGTTTTTAGTTTCTTCATTAATCTGAAACTCTGTCCAGTTTCTGTTCAGGCTTTCTTTGACCGGAAAAGAGGTAACGGTTTCCCAAGCGTTATTAAGATAAATAATATTGCCTTCCTTGTCCAGTTGGATAAGTACTTCTGAGATACTATTGGCTACTTCTTCCAGTCTCCGGTTGGTAAAAGCGGCTTCTTCAGTTTTCGCATTTGCAATATTGACAAGCTCTTTGTTGGCCTTAAATAATTCCGTTGAGCTTTGTTCCAGGATATGTTCCACACGCAGAATGTCATCCTGGAATTCCATATAAGCCTGATTTACAGTATTCAGAAAATCCTGCAATGCCGGATTTTCAGCCAGTTCCTGTGGCAGCGATTTCCTGATCTGGCGTTTTAACAAACGGTGATAGATTATTTCCGTAGTTTCCAATAGTGCTGATTTAAAATTCCCGGAAAGTAGTTATAGTCATGGTTTGATTGTGAAGCTCACACGGAGCATCCCGGTTGAAAGGGGCAATTTCTCCATAAGAATAAAACCCTGCAATGACCGGCTGATTCAAAACCTGCGAAACACTTTCAACCTCTTCTTCCACCATTTGCTTGAGCACCAGTTTTCTACCCACACAACTTACTAGCAATGCAAATTCCGGGGATTCTATATTTCCGTTTTTAGCAGCCACAGCAGCTTCTTCGGCTCCGTTGATCAGCCTGTCATTATTGGCTTTCATCAGTCTTACAAAACTTCCTTCCGGAATATCACCGGCAAACGTGAGACTTTTTTCATCTTCGTTGATCCCCAGAATAGTACGTACTACGGGTGCATGCTCTGCACTGTCACGCATGCTTAGCGGAAATAAAAGTCCGGACGAGGGAAGGTCTTTAGCACGGTCGCCCAAAAAGGATTTGTATAAATCAAGCGCAGGCTGATAGTCTATTTCAAATAAAATGTTCTCTTTTGATTTGGTAACAAGCCTGTCCACCCCAAAACTGTCCCAACCTCCACGAGAACCAAAACCGATCTGTAAGGCATCTCCATAAAACCCGACCGCTGCAATACTTTCTGTAGCAACAGTGCCGTCTGGTTCAACAATAACTGTTTTGGCAAAATGAGGCCCGTCACCGGCAAGTCCGCCGGTAAGTGTAACATGAGTCGGCAGTTCATCTGCAATTCCTTTCACGAGGTCAGTGCCATTTACTCTGAGTCCGTCTGAAACAACAAAAACATGTTTCAAACCTTTCTTCTCCAATTGAGAAACCAGTTTTTTTCCAACTTCAAAACTATTATAACCTGTCTCCTTCAATGCTACTTTTGCAGCACTGACCTTTACATTTTCAAACTCAATGGCTGTAACAATGATAGTGCCATCACGAACTGATTCACTGATAATTTCGCCAGCAGTTGAGCAGCCGGTAAGGATTGCAGCGGGATATCTTTTTGCCAGTTCATGCGTCAGCTTCTGATGTTCAAGAATTTCTCGGAACCCGAAAGCAAAAATAAGTTGAGGATTGATGGTAAACGGATCTGTGAAAGGGGCACCTGTATAGACAAGTTGTTCAATTTTCATGTTGGAGTTGGCCTGTAAAAACCTGTTTGAAGTTACAAGATAATGAAAGTTTTCAAGCAGTGGATTAAATATTGTAGAATTAATTCCTAACTTATTGTCGTATAAATGTAGGATTTTAATTGCTATAACTTTTGTTTTTTAGCTGATGGAAGGAAATGATATTCCCTTGATTTTACGGAATAGTTCTACTGCATAAAGATCCGTCATACCTGATATAAAATCGAGTACAGTCTGAATTTTGGCGTATTCAGTGGTTTCTTTGGTGATAAACTGCTTAGGAATTAGCTCGACCAGCTTTTCAGAATAATGAGAATTGTTGTTGAGATAAGCCGGAATAAATTCTTCCAGAAGCCCGCCCATTACTTTATAGCCCGCCACTTCAATCTGCACTACGGATGAATAATTATAGATTTTCTTAATGGATATAGTTTCAATATTTTTCATGATTGTCCGGAAGGGCTCTTTGATGCAGTTGATGAGGCTATGATTGAAATCGCCTTTTAAAATCGCTTCCTGCTCATGATAAAAAAGTTCTGAGCAGGCACTGATTAAAGTATTGATAGCTTTTGCCCGTAACAGGCTGATTTTGGCATCATCATCATCAATATCGTCCAGCCGCTCTGTTATACCGGAATCATTTGCCAAAGGCAAAAGAAGATCTTCCACTTCCCGGTACGATAGTATTTTCAATCTGTGCGCATCTTCCAGATCGATGATATTATAACAGATATCGTCAGCCGCTTCCACCAGATATACAATGGGATGACGTTTGTAGATCAGATGATGATCTTCCACTTTGTCCAATCCCAGCTCGGTTGCAATTTTTTCGAAACCGGATTGTTCCGATTGGAAAAATCCATATTTCTTTCTGTAAATTTTAGATTTATCATGCCCGGCCATCGATTCGCACGGATATTTAGCAATCGATGCCAGTGTAGAATAAGTTAGCGCAAAACTTCCATACCCTTTTCCGGCATAAGGATGAGTAAGAATCCGGAAAGCATTGGCATTTCCTTCAAAATGAGTCAGATCCTGCCACTGTGCTTCAGTAACTTTATCCTTGTAAGCTAATCCTGCTCCGTGAGTAAAATAATAAGATATGGCCGCTTCTCCCGAATGGCCGAAAGCAGGGTTTCCGAGATCATGAGCCAGACAAGCTGCTGCCACAATATTTCCGATTTCGCTGATCAGGGGAAGTTCATTGTCCAGATTAGGCCTGTCCTTTTTCAACCGGTTATAAAAAATACGGCCCAGTGATCTTCCTACACTGGCAACTTCCAGGCTATGTGTCAGCCGGTTGTGAACGAAAATACTCCCGGGTAAAGGAAAGACCTGCGTTTTGTTCTGAAGCCTCCGGAATGGCGATGAAAAAATCAGACGGTCATAGTCGCGCTGGAACTCAGATCTGGCTTCGGCCTGGTCTTCTATATTCTTCTCCTCACTTCCCCAGCGTTTTGCCGAGAGTAATTTTTCCCACTTCATCCGGTGATTACTAAATTTATGTAACTGAGCAAAGTAAAGTATTCTGCTGGTGTAAATTACTAATGATCATTGTCATATATACGGGATGACGCGAATATACAGATTAAGCGTTGAAACGACTTTGTGGAGAAAATGAACAATCTTTGGATAAAAGATAGGAAAAAACCTGTCAGATTATCATTTATGACATCAGCAAAACACCGTTATTTTATCATCAACAAGCCGCCAAACATGGTCTCGCAGTTTATAAGTCCGGATGCGGTAGGTTTACTGGGTGATCTGAACTATGATTTCCCCGAAGGCATTCATGCTATTGGTCGGCTTGACAGCCATTCTGAAGGTTTACTGATTTTGACCACCAATAAGAAAGTAACCCGTTTGTTATTTCAGGGAGAAGTGCCGCATAAAAGAACATATGTAGTGCATGTCAAACATGTGATTACTCAGGAAAAACTGGATTTGCTAAGAACCGGTATTCCAATCTTGATTAAAGGAAATACGGAATATATCACGACGCCCTGTGAAGTGGACATTGTAGAAAAGCCAAAAGGCTGGCTGAAACTTTCAAAGGAGCCGGAAGACGTACCTCATACCTGGCTGAAAATTACACTGACCGAAGGAAAATATCACCAGATCAGAAAAATGGTTTTGGCTGCCGGACATAAATGTAAAAGATTAATCCGTATGTCCATTGAAGATCTTGAAATAGGTGATCTGCCACCAGGAGGGGTTTTGGAACTGGAAGAAGAAGATTTCTTTAGAAAGTTAAAAATTAAAAACTGGCGGTAAGAAGCCGGTATACATTGATGTTTCTCTTTAAGTTGACTTTTAGGCGGAACAAATAGTAATAAAAGAACCTGCTGTTCTTTTGTCAGTAAAAGCAATTTCATGAAAGTTACTATATATGAGAGTAAGGACGCCATGTCCAAAGCGACGGCAGATCTGATTGCTGAGCAAATCCGGCAAAAACCGGATTCGTTGCTCTGTTTTCCTTCTGGAGAATCTCCTACGATTGTATTACAATATCTGGTAAAGTACGGACTGGAAGGTCACGTCGATTTTAGCCAGTGCCGTTTTGTAGGATTAGACGAGTGGATTGGTATGGATGAAAAGGACGAAGGCAGTTGTAAGCATTATTTGTATTCCCATTTTTTTAATCCGTTAAATATCAGGAGGGAAAAGATGGTTTTCTTTGATGGTATGGCTGCAAATCTGAGTGCAGAGTGTAAGCGGATCGATCAGTATATCAAAGAAAATGGTCCGGTTGACCTTATGCTGGTTGGTTTGGGAATGAACGGTCATATCGGCTTGAATGAACCTGGCGCCGACTTCCATTCCTATGCACATGTTGCTGAACTTGATCCGGTTACAATACAGGTAGCACAAAAATATTTTGCTAAGACAACGAAACTTACGGGCGGAATTACGCTTGGATTACAGCATTTTTTGGAAGCTAAAACCGCAGTTTTAATCGTAGCCGGAGAGAAAAAAGCAGATATTGTTTCGAAAGTCTTAATCGAAGAAATCTCCAATCAGATTCCGGGTACGATTATCCGTTCTCACGAAAATTCCTATCTGTTTATTGACGAAGAAGCAGCTTTCAGACTTTCTGACCATACCAAAACAGAGGCCCGTTTTAATCCTTTAGTGCCATGGCCGATCCTTCAAAAACCCAGGAATCCGTTTTAAAATCTTCCAATACTTTTGATGCTATTGTAATCGGATCGGGTATTAGCGGAGGCTGGGCCGCCAAAGAATTATGCGAAAAAGGAATGAAAACGCTGGTTTTGGAGCGCGGTAGAAATGTGGAACATAATAAAGATTATCCGACTGCACACTTAAATCCCTGGGATTTTGAACACCGTGGAAACCTGACAAAAAAGTTTCTGGATGATAACCCACTGATCAGTAAAGCAGCGGGTTTTGGCGATGATACCAAGCATTTTTTTGTGCAGGATAAAGATCATCCTTATGTGCAGGAAAAGCCGTTTGACTGGATCCGGGGTTATCAGGTAGGAGGGAAGTCGCTCACCTGGGGCCGTGCCTGCCAGCGCTGGAGTGAATTTGAGTTTACAGCTCCGGAAAGATTCGGGTACGGGATCGGCTGGCCGATCGGCTACAAAGATGTGGCACCCTGGTATTCGCATGTGGAAGAATTTATCGGCGTTTGCGGAAATAAAGATGAACTGGAAGCCATGCCCGACGGAGAATATCTGCCGCCTTTTGAATTGAACTGTGTACAGAAAGTGGTGCAGGAAAAGATCAGTGAACATTATAAAGATCGTCATCTGGTACATGCCCGATGGGCGCATCTGACAAAACCAAAAGAAATTCATATTCAACAGGGCAGAGGCGGTTGTCAGGCCAGAAACTTATGTATGCGTGGTTGCCCTTATGGCGGGTATTTCAGTTCGGTAAGTTCGACTTTGCCCTGGGCAGAAAAAACCGGAAACCTGACCATCCGGCCTCATTCCGTTGTTCATTCCATAGTTTATGATGAAAAAACGGGAGAGGCTAGCGGAGTCAAAATTATTGATGCGAATACACAAGAAGTACATGAATATTTTGCCAAGGTTATTTTCCTGAATGCTTCTGCGTTGAATAGTAATCTGATTTTGCTCAATTCAAAATCAAAACGTTTTCCAAATGGCCTGGGAAATGACAGTGGCGTGCTTGGAAAATACGTCGCTTTTCATAATTATCGTGCTTCCGTAGCCGGAGATATGCCTGGTTTTGAAGATCAATATTATTTTGGAAGAAATCCGACAGAACCGATTTTAGCCAATTACCGCAATCTTCATAAGCAGGATACGGATTATGTAGGTGGTTTTACCACGTTTATGGGCGCTTACCGGACACGTGGAAAAGAAGAAACAGAATCAACTTTTGGTAAAGACTTTAAAGGGGCGATGACAAAACCCGGAGGCTGGAAAGTGTACATGTACATGCAGGGAGAGACCATTCCGAAGGCTGAAAACAAGGTTACCTTAAGCCCGGATCAAAAAGATCAGTGGGGAATTCCATTGCTGGTTACGTCTGTTGGTTATGACGATAATGATGAAAAAATGATCCGGGATTTTTTGAAAGAAAGTGCTGATATGCTGGAAAAGTCAGGCTGTACGAATATTTCCCAACGTGATAACAAACAGGCGCCCGGACTGGATATTCATGAAATGGGCGGCTGCCGGATGGGGAAAGATCCCAAAACGTCCATGCTGAATCAGCACAATCAGCTGCATCATTGCCGGAACGTTTTTGTCACAGACGGTGCCTGCATGACAAGCACCGGAAATCAAAGCCCATCGTTGCTATACATGGCTCTGACCGCACGTGCAGTGGATTTTGCCGTTAATAAAATGAAGGAAGGAAATTTGTAGGTTTGGTTGTAAATATGTTTTTTAACAGCTTATAACTTTTTTTCTTAACTATTAGCTATGAACTTAATCGGTAATATTATCTGGCTTATTTTCGGCGGTCTCTTCGTAGCGCTTGAATATTTTCTTGCAGGTTTTTTACTTTGCGTGACCATTATCGGCATTCCCTTTGGACTGCAATGTTTTAAAATCGGGATACTTACGCTGATGCCTTTCGGAAGGGAAGTACGCGAAGTGCCCGGGCAGACAGGCTGTCTGTCCACCATTTTCAATATCATCTGGATTGTAATTGGTGGAATCTGGATTGCACTCACTCATCTAGTTTTTGGCATTATACTGGCCATTACTATCATTGGTTTGCCTTTTGCCAAACAGCATTTTAAGCTGATGAGCCTGTCGTTTACACCTTTTGGTAAGGATATTTATTGATTTGAAGTCATGAATATTAATTGCTCTTTCACCCTTTCAGGGTTCAATTCATTATAGAGAATTAAACTTTTATAATAATATCATCCTTTCAGGATTTTATGGATACACATAAAGTCCGGAGGGCTGACAGTATTATAGAAAAGATATAACGAATTGGATTACAAACCACGAAGTGGTGGCATTAGATTGCAAATAAATGATTTTGGAAACAAAAGGCATGGTAATTGTTGACGTTAATTTATAATGTATAAAGTCATGAAAGCAATTATCATTACAAAGCCGGGAGGACCAGAAGTACTGCAAATGCAGGAACGCTCTATGCCTGAACTCAAAGCCGATGAGGTTTTAATTAAAGTTTTTGCATCCGGAATAAACCGTCCTGATGTTTTTCAACGAAAAGGAAATTATCCGCCACCACCCGATGCACCTCAGGATATTCCGGGGCTGGAAGTAGCCGGAATCATTGAAAAAACTGGTGCTGAAGTACAAAGCTGGAAGCCCGGCGATCAGGTGTGTGCACTGCTGGCTGGTGGCGGTTATGCTGAATACGCAGCTGTCCATGCACAGCATTGTCTGCCTATTCCAAAAGGGTTTTCTTATGTGGAAGCTGCTTCATTGCCCGAAACGATTTATACCGTCTGGCACAATGCCTTTCAGAAAGGAAAATTGAAAAGCGGGGAAAATTTTCTGGTACATGGCGGCAGCAGCGGGATAGGAATTACAGCCATTCAGCTGGCGAAAGGCTTTGGTGCCAGGGTTTTTGCCACAGCAGGTTCGGATGAAAAATGTGAAGCCTGTATTTCCCTGGGAGCTGATGTATGTATTAATTACAAAAAAGAAGATTTTGAAAAAGCCTTAGAAGAAGAAGGTGTTGATGTCATTCTGGATATGATCGGAGGAGATTATATATCAAAAAATATACGTTTATTACGTATCGATGGAAGAATGGTTTTTATCAATACCATGAAAGGGAGCAAATCCGAAGATGCGGATTTTAGTCTGATCATGAAAAAACGGTTAACTATTACCGGAAGTACACTCCGCAACCGGGATGTGGCTTTTAAAGCTGCTTTGACCAAAGAGATCCTGGAAAATGTCTGGCCTTTACTGGAAAGCGGAAAATTTAAACCGGTGATCTATCATGAATTTCCATTAGCAGAAGCCGCAAAAGCGCATACGTTGATGGAAAGCAGCGATCATATCGGAAAGATTATATTAACAAATACCTGGTGATTTATCTGTAAACTTTTTTCGTCTCTTTTCGTATCATCCAAAGCAGCGTGACAAAGATCAGGGTATAAAAATAAAAAGAACTATTGTTGGATGAATGGATCAGATAGAACGGTTTATTACTGAATGCATGAATTAGTGTTGTGAAATAAATATTGTCTGTCGCCACGTACACAAAAAAATAAGCCATTCCATAAAAGAAAGCACTGATTAGTGGCGGTGCTAATATAGACAAATCGGTATGATCACGGAAGATGTAAGCGGAAACGTGGGAAAGGCTGAAAATAAAGGCGATGATAATAGTCAGGCCTATTAGCTGATGTCTGGAAACTGCCTTTTTTTCTACATAATGCATAGGAAGAAAACGAAAGACAAATTCTTCAATCAGAGCTGCTGGAATGGAATTCAAAAAGAAGATGGTCAGGTATTTTGTTACACTTAGGGATGATGGATAATGAACAGGAATTCCGGTACTGTAATAAATCCAGATGTGAACAAATAGCCATACGGTCAGGCCCATGATTAATGCGGTAACCAGTTGTTTTCGGCTAAACAGATCGCGGAATGAAAATGCCTTATAATACGGTTCAAGAAGTAAGGCAAGAATAAGCGATTCGATACTGAAAATAAATATTCCTAAAATGATTGCCTGAGGCCAGTTTTCTAAAACTTTTTGAGCCCATTCTGTAATGAAAATCAGGCTAATTGTGTTAGCTAATATACAGCATACCAGAATAATTCTTGCCAAATCTTTTAATCGCATGCGCAGAGGTCAGAAGCTGATGGTGTTAAAAATTTGTATATCAAGTGAAGCTTATCTGTCAAAAAATAAGATGAGTTTCTTCCCTCTTAACAATTCCTGAAATAAGAATAGTATCTTTTATTCGTTTAAATTTAATGGAAATCATCGTATTGATGTGCTAATTCAAAAAAAGATGGCAACAAAAATTAAAGAAATTTCAGCAGCCAGTATTACAGAAATGTACATTCATTACTGCCTGGAACATAATGAGAATCCCAAGTCTGTTTATCTGTTCTGTAAAAGAAACGGAATCGTGGAGAAAGAATTTTACACTTATTTTTCGTCCATCGAAGCGATTGAAAAATCAGTGTTTATCAGCTTTCATAAATTGACGCTGGAATTGATGAGCAAAAGCACCGACGCAGATCTGCTTAGCTTTCGTGAAAAATTATTGACCTATTATTATACTTTCTTCGAAATTCTGACAGCCAACCGGAGTTATGTGGTTTTTGCCTTGAAAGGAGATAAAACCCGACTGAATGGTTTGATGAAACTGAAAGAATTCAGATCTTATTTTAAATCGTTTATCACGGCAAGCAGCCAGGGATACCTGAAAGTGAAAAGTGAGCGCATCCAGAAATTACAGCAGAATGGATTAGAGGAAGGTGCATGGATCCAGTTGTTGGTAACGCTGCGGTTCTGGCTTGATGATGAATCTGTCGGGTTTGAAAAAACAGATTTGTTTATTGAAAAATCAATCCGCGCTACCTTTGACCTGATTGACATTACACCCTTAGAAAGTGTGGTCGATTTTGGTAAATTTTTAATTAAAGAAAAATTGCGCTAGTACATGGAAACCATAGACAGCATACCTACTTCAAAAATTCAGCGTGCATCCAAATTGATTACTACCGGTGTCAAAATCGGTGGAAATTATCTTAAATATTACGGTGAGAAGATCACAAATCCTGAATCTGCACGGGATAACCTGAATACAAATAACGCAGAAGATATTTATGACGGCTTGAAAAACCTGAAAGGAAGTGCATTGAAACTGGCTCAGATGCTTAGCATGGAGAAAAGTTTTATGCCGCAGGCGTACGTAGAAAAATTCTCGCTTTCGCAGTTTTCTGTACCGCCTTTGTCTGCGCCTCTGGTGATTAAAACGTTCAGAAGGTATTTTGGCAAATCGCCGCTTGATCTTTTTGATACCTTTAATGCCAATGCGATTAATGCTGCCAGTATCGGACAGGTACACAAAGCAACGGCTAACGGAAAAGAACTTGCGGTGAAAATCCAGTATCCGGGCGTAGCAGAAAGCATCACTTCGGATCTTGCCCTGGTGAAGCCGATTGCGATGAAAATGTTTAATATCCAGAGTAAGGATTCAGACAAATATTTCAAGGAAGTAGAAACCAAGCTGACGGAAGAAACCAATTATATTCTGGAAATTGCACAAAGTAAGGAAATCAGTGAAGCTTGTTCACATATTCCGAATCTTCGTTTTCCTGAATATTATGAAGAATTTTCGTCAGAGCGTGTGATTACGATGGACTGGATGACGGGGATTCACCTTTCTGAGTTTGTGAAAACCAATCCGTCTCAGGAAGCATCCAATAAAGTGGGACAGGCACTTTGGGATTTCTATATGTTCCAGGTTCACCAGCTCCGGAAAGTACATGCTGATCCGCATCCGGGAAATTTCCTGGTTGATAAGGATGATAATCTGATTGCTATTGATTTTGGTTGCATGAAGGAGATTCCTGAGGATTTTTATAAGCCTTACTTCGAACTGGTTGAGAAGGAAAAGATTGACAATCCTGCCTTTTTCCGTGATCGCTTGTTCGAACTTGAAATTTTGACAGATAAGGACACATCCGAAGAAACAGCTTATTTTTCAACCCTTTTTCATGAAATTCTGACTTTGTTTACAGAGCCTTTTCAGTCTGAGGAATTTGATTTTGCGGATGAGGTTTTCTTTGGAAGACTGGTGGAATTGGGAGAGAAGTACGCAAATGACAAGAATTTAAGAAAAATGAATGTGAACCGTGGTTCTAAACATTTTATCTACATCAACCGTACGTTTTTTGGTTTGTTTAGCTTGCTTCACGAATTGAAAGCGAAGGTAAGTATCAATCAGTTTGCTTCTTTGGCATAAGGAAATAAGAGGAATGAAAATGCGTGCCGTCGAAAGATGTCACGCATTTTTTGTAGCTGGCTGTAAGACTTTTTCCAGGCAAACACTGATATCCAGTACATCAGATTGATTATAATTTTCGGTTCGTTGGTAACCGTGTTTTTTATAAAGGCTAATGGCATGGGGCTGGCCTTTTCCTGTTTCCAATACAGCCTTTGAGTAGCCTAACTCCTTTGCCCAGGTTTCAAGTTCAGCCAGGATGGAAGACGCTATGCCTTTTCCTCTTTGCTCTTCAACAATAAACATGCGCTTTATCTCAATCGCTTTATCATTGAAAATTTTAAAGCAGCCGCAGCCAACGGCTTCTTCGTTTTCGTAAGCAAGGACAACGGTAGATAAACCGGTAATTCTGTTGTACTCTTCATAATCTTCCGGATTGGTACTGTAAATCCTGCAAAGCTCAATATCAAGCTCATCAGTCAGTTTTTTGAAATCGGGATTGTCACTGTTGGTTCTTAGTACTACGGGCATAAGCTTAAAAGATTTCACGCAAAGCAACTAAGAAAAAGCGCAAAGTTCGCAGATTAATGCTACGAACTTTGCGCTTCTTTTTTTCTTTGCGTGAAACCTTGAAAACTTATTTTACTAAATGAGCAATGGAGACCTCTTTTTTTACTCCTATTTTCACTTTTGGTTTTTTGTTCTTATTTCTTCTTCCCCACCAGATAATAAATCCGGTTACTGGCAACCCTGCAGTAATGAAAGAAATGATAAACGCCAGTATTTTTCCGGGAAGACCCATGATTGCGCCGATATGAATATCATAGTTCATCCGCATGATCTTATTGGCCAGAGTCAGGTCATCATGATATCTGCCAAAATTATGGGTTACCGGAATTTGTTTCAGGCTATACTGGTCGTAATAGATGTAATCTGCTTTGTAGAAAGTTCCGGACAGCGGGTTAGTCACTGCCGCAATGGTAGATTTTGCCGTTTCCGGATAATGCATTTCAATCGTTTGTGCCGTCGGGTTCTCAGCTATGGTTTTTTTCCAGAGCACGTCAATGACCGGAGTCTTATCATCATTTACCCGCTTTCCTGTAGACTCCAGTTCGTAGTACTGGGTCATTGATTGACCGCCCGATGTTGCCCAGTAAACGCTTTTAGAAAACCATTGAAATCCCATGATCAAACCGGTGCAGGCAATAATCAGAGCAACCGGAATGGAATAGAAACCTAAAACATTATGTAAATCATAATTTTTTCTTCTCCACTGGGCGTTCCATTTTACTTTAAATCTTTGCTTTATCGCTGCTTTATTTTTAGGCCACCAAAGTACCAGGCCCGAAAGCAGCATAAAGACGAAAATCAGGGTCGCCGAAGCCGCAATAGGTTGTCCGATTGCAGGAGGAAGCCATAAATAATAATGTCCCATCAATATAAACCTGAAAAAATCGCTGTCCATATTTCGGGTTTCCAGAATCTCACCAGTATAAGGATTGGCATACATCAGGTAATAATATTCCGGATCGAAATTAAAAAAAGTGATGACAACAGCCGTTTTGTTGTCAGCATACTGTACACTATGAATTTTTTTGTTTGGTAATGCTTTTTCAGCAATCACACGAAATTCTGAAGGAGAAATAAATGCTTTTTTTTGAGGCTCTACATACCGGAATGATTGCGTAGCATCCTGGATTTCCTGTTGGAAAGCATAAATACAACCTGTTACAGCAAGAATAAATACGATCAGCCCAGAACCCATACCAAGCCAGAGATGGAGAAAATGTAGGATTTTTTTCATGATGATTGAATGTTCAATTGCTGCAGCAGGTTTTAAGACAATCCTGTAAAGGAGCGATCTTAGGGGTTATCTTGTGTATAATCAGTCTTAATAAATAGTAAAGCTATTGATAGATTGAATTCTATCCAAATAAATGGAGACGATCTTTTGATAATCTCAGGACTGATTACGCTGTTGCGTATCTTTTTTACTTCATGAAACTATACCTTATTCCCCCCATCAGCCATCTTCCCGGCATTTTTGCACCAAGTAAATCACTGTATTTTGTGTCCATGATGTTGTCAGCTTGAACAAAAACAGCGCATGTATTTTTCAAAACGGCATATTCTGCTTTGGCATTTAAAACAAAATAATCTCTGGAAATCGTAGCTTCAATGGCCGTGGCTTCACGCTTTGCCCGGTTTTTATAAATTCCATTAACGCTCACAGAAAAGTTGGAATATTGATAAAGCACAGAAAAGTTTCCAAGGAATTTAGCATGTGATGAAATATAAAACGACGTTGTTTCGCTGCTTTCACTGTTTAGCCAGGTTAGCCCGGTAGTCAGCCATAACTTTTGTCTATCTGCTATTGCTTTGGCATACTGAACATCCAGTTCAAAACCGCTTGTATTTACGCTGGCAATATTTTTAGCCAAACCGTATGTGCCGGTAGGGGATAGGTTTTCTTTGCGCGGCATCCGGGCGTAAGGCGTAGATGTATAATCAATCAGATTGCTTTGTCTGCGTTGAAAAACGGTACCGGACAATTTCAGATTTGTCAGAAACCAGTCGGCACCCGCTTCGTAGCTGAACGAAGTTTCTGCTTTCAGTGCCGGATCGCCGACGCTGCTTCCGTTGCTGACAAGGGGTTTGTTGTAATTATTATAACGTTCCGTAAAATCAGCATCACGAATCGTTCTGCCCGCACTTCCGCGTAACTGCCAGTTGTCTTTTTTGTAGGACAGATTAACCTGTGGCACTGCTTCTGTTCCGATATTTTCCCGCCAGTCAAAACGGATGGATGGAGTCACTGTAATATTTTCCCCGATTCTTTGTGATAAGGTAACAAAAGGAGCAAGCTGGTTAATGGAGTGGTTTCCCCGGTCGTTGGAGGCAATATTTTTGTTCTGGTAATTCAATCCGGCTACCAGACTGGTGTTTGATGTGAAAATCTGTTGCCAGGTCAATAATCCCTGCCAAAGTTTTGACTTGCTGTTGTTCCGGATCGAAACGGAATTGAACAGATATTGATCTTCAACAAATTTATAACCGCCATCAAATGAGAATGCGGATTTTCCTTTTTTGTAACCTATCTTTACCTGATTCCAAAGTGTTTTAACCTGCTCGCTGGCGGTATCTGATTTGGCAGTGGTGTAAAAATTCTGAGCGGCAAAATCACGGTGATCAAAGGAAGATCTGACGGCTACATTCCAGGCTGGAGAAAAAGCATAGTTAGCAGAAAGTGATGCTGTATTATTATGGAAATAGCCTTTTGTGCCTCGTTGCTGAACGCCATCGGCATTATTAGAAATAAATCCACCGGAAACGGCCAGTTTATCTCTTTGTACAAAAGCTCCAACATTTCCATTAAACAAACCATACTGTCCTCCGGTTGCAGAAGCATTTACAGATGTTTTATTTGTTGATTCCTCAGTATTTTTTAGAGCTAATTTTGCTGCAAATGTTTTTGAAACAATGTAAATAACACCACCTACAGCCTCAGAGCCATAAATGGCCGATGAAGCCCCTTTCAAAACTTCAATACGTTCAATTTCAGAAGGAGCAATAGGAATGTAACTGCTGAAATGTCCTGTGTTCGGGTCGTTCAGTCTTAATCCATCCAGGATTACCAAAACCTGCTGAAATGTTCCGCCTCTTAGTACAATGTCACTTTGTGAACCCATTGGCCCACGTGCCTGAATTTCAACCCCCGGAATATAGCGCAACAGATCATCAATACTATGAACGGGAAGATTCTGAAAGAAATCACCTTTGATGACAGCAATATTACGGCCTGTTTCAGAAGCCCGTTTTTCAATAAGAGAAGAGGTAACAGTAACCGGGTCAAGTGCTATTTCCTGTGCTTTGGCAAAATGCAGAACGAAAAGTAAGAAGGCTAAATAGTAAAACTTTGACAATTTCATAAACAATGTTTTTAATACACTGCAAAAGTATTGTCTGGCCGGACTCTTACTATGCTCCGGTTTTAAGTTTGTTGCTAGTCCGGTTAAAAGCGGATCAAGATGAATGACTGATGCGCTTCAGCCGTTGTTAGTCCTGAACAATTTCCGGCTCTTTCTTTTTCTTAAATTTAAACAGATTACGTTTTGACTCTTTCGGTGTTTCATCTCCCAGGAGAATTCCCCAGGCTTTCAATCCTTCCACCCGGTCAAAAACCACTTTCATCATGGCGATCACAGGAATAGACAGAAACATGCCGGAAACACCGGCAACAGCACCGCCTACCAGAACACCAACAATAGAGACCAATGCATTGATCTTAACTTTGGAACCAATAACAAGCGGTACCAGAAAGTTGTTATCAATAAACTGGACAGCCAGAAAGATAGCTACTACACCTAGAATGGTATTGGCATCAGGATGGCTGATGAAGGTAACCATCACGGCTAAAACAACTGCAACCAGCCCGCCAATGTAGGGTACAAGGTTCAGGATGGCAGCCATGATGCCCAGCAGAATGGCATACTGAACATTTAAAATCAGTAACCCAATACAGTTTAGAATAGCAACAGCACCTGTTTCCAACAATAGGCCGACCATATAGCTTTGAATAATGGATTTGATCTCACCCAAAACTTCCATCACTTTTTCCGTATGTTCTTTACTGAACAGTTCGACCATAAAGAGCAGAAGCATGGTACGGTAATAAAGCAGTAAGAAAATATAGATTGGAAGTAAAATTAAATTTCCCAGGGGACCGGTAATGACTCCCAGGGTTTCTCCACCCTGGAAATTTTCCATGGTTTGCGTCTGTGCTTTTTTAAGATACTGGTCTTGCTGGCGGTAGCTGACACTATATTCATTACGGATCCAGCGGCGTGCATCCAGATAAAAATCATTAATATTCTTTCTGAGTTTTGGCCATTCATCTGAGAAATCTGCAAGCTGCATGGACAATAATGTAGCCAATCCGGCTACAATCAGGATTGCCAGAATAACAGCCAAACTAATAGACATAATTTTGGGGATACCGCGCCGTGTCAGCCAACTTTCCACCGGGCGCAGCAGCACGGCCAGTAATGTGGCCATTGCCAGGGGCACAAGAATATCCTGTCCGAGATAAATGGCCAATGTAATCAGGGCCAGCGCAATCAGCGTGTGTGAAAGCTTATGGTAAAAAGGCTGCGATACAAGTGAACTCATAAGAGAAATAGTACAAAGATGTAATACCGGATTGTTTTAGGTGAATGATCGTAATGAAATAACAGTAATAAAATGAGCGTAAGGGTAACAATAGTAAAAGAGTATCTAAGGAATATTAATATTAAAATCAAGCCAGTATTTTATTTTTACCTTCTTCGCTATACGAAAGCTCCGTCCAAGGCTTTTTTCTGCCGTCAGACGGATAGACAGAAATCTCCGGTAAGCAGAATTACAGCTTATAAAAAAATACTCTTTCACAAAAACCGCAGCCATTTCTTCTCCCGATGTTCAGCTTTATAACGGGAGTACCAGCGGCATAGCGGATAAAGCGAAAGTACTACAAAAGCCCAGATCAGATAAATGTAAGGAAGTTCGACGCCGGAACCTGTAACGGGCCGGCCAAACATGAAGGGGCCAAAAGGCAGATCGTTCCAGGAAAATCCCTGAAAGAACATGAGTGCAAACATCAGGGAATGTACCAGATACCAATGCAGGATGTAATAAAACAAAGGGACCTTGCCATATACAGAAATGAATCGTATAAATCCGTTTCTGACACCATCTGCTAAGGCCAGAATGATAAACATAATACCCAGTGTGACGGTCGTATAAAGCAATGAGGGCGGATATTTTGAAATATTGATAAAGGATAAAAATGTAAATGCCGCACTTTTCTGAATAGACCAGGGAGAAGGATCTCCATAAAAATTGGTAAACCGGAGTATTGTAAAAAATGCCAGTAAACTAATTCCTATAAGGAATAATGTTTTTCGCCTTTTATTTTCTTCCAGCATGAAAAGCTGTCCGCAGCCATAACCCGCCAGCATAATTCCAAGCCAGGGAATAATCGGATAAAGTACTGCAAAGGTAAAGTTAGGCGTAACCTGCAGTACATCCAACCGGAATAAAAATGCCCAGATTACTCTTAAAGGAATGTTGTCATTAAAATTTACATTGTTTAAAAGATTATGGCAGAGAATGATCACTGCTCCGATAATCCCGATGGTACGTGAGGAAAGTTTTAATAAAAATGAAAGGATAATCAGTCCTGTACCAATGGCAGCAATAACCTGGAAAACCAGGATTCGGAAATGAATATCTGCCCATAAGCCAAAATTGATAATCGTAAATTCAAGCAGAATAAGCCATAACCCGCGGCTCACCAGAAACTTCCGGCCGGCAGCGATATCCGTATTATTTTTTAAAGAAATATAGGCCGAAGTCCCTGACAAGAAAACGAACGTAGGAGCACAAAGATGGGTAATCCAGCGTGTCAGAAATATTCCTGCGGTGGTTGTTGTCAAATCTACCGGGTTTTGCGACAAGGCCGTGGTATGCATCAGATCACGGACATGGTCCAAAGCCATGATGATCATGACTAAGCCTCTGGTAAAATCAATAGTATCAACACGTTTCATAAGTGAAAAGGATTGTATTTACTACCAAAAGCCTAAAACCCTAAAGTTTACTGATCCGAAAAATACTTGTGGTACAGTTCTTTATCTGACAAAATAAACTTGTCCTTACTGCTGATTATATACATGGCCGGAGAATCCAAACTTCCTATTTACGGCGCTTTAGGCGCTAACATCGGCATTGCCGTTATCAAATTTATTGCTGCCTCGGTGACAGGCAGTTCCGCTATGTTATCCGAGGGAATTCACAGTACAGTAGATTCCGGAAATGAATTATTGCTTTTACTGGGAATCAGCAGAAGCAAAAGACCGGCTGACCGGGATCATCCCTTTGGTCATGGAAAAGAGCTGTATTTTTGGGCATTGATCGTTGGTATACTGATCTTTGCACTGGGTGGAGGTATGTCAATGTACGAGGGAATTACCCATATACAGCATCCGGAACCTTTGCAGGACCCTAAGTGGAATTACATTGTACTGATTGTTTCCATGCTTTTTGAAGGTACCTCCTTTTATATTGCCATTCGGAAATTCAATGAAATAAGAGGCAGTGGGACGTTTATGAGCGAGCTTAGAATGAGTAAAGATCCTTCCCTTTTTGCCGTGATTTATGAAGATGCCGCAGCTTTGGCAGGACTGATTACCGCCTTTTTGGGTGTATTTTTAGGCCATTATTTCAACAATCCGGTTTTTGATGGTATCGCTTCTATTGTCATTGGTATTATCTTATGCGTAGTTGCCGTCATTATGGTGGTCGAAAGCAGAAAACTGCTGGTAGGTGAAAGTGCACAATCCGGTATTGTCCGTGGTATCTACGAGCTGGTAAATAAAGATCCTGATATTTCTACGGTATATTATCCACTAACAATGCACCTGGCGCCAACCGAAATTTTGCTGGCGCTGGATGTTCAATTCAGAAAGGATATCAGCCTGACGGATCTGGTTGATGCCATCAGCCGTACAGAAAACAATATCAAAACAGCATTTCCGGATGTAAAAAGAATCTACATAGAGGCACGTAATCTGGCAAAATCCGGTGAACAGATTGCACAGGAATACCAGGCAAAAGAAAAACTGGGCGAAGAATGAGAAATGACTTTTCGGCTGTCAGCCGTCGGTTTTGAATTGCCTGACTTAAAGCATCGTACACTTATTTGAAAATCAAGCTTTGAGGGCAAAAAGATTAAAATTTATCACGGTTTTTTAATCTGATAATACTGTACTGAAATCTGAAATAATTCAACTAATTTGGGAATAAATTGTATTGAATAAAGCATTCGTCTTTTTTAATATAGCCCAAACTAAATTGAAATGAAAAAAAGAACCTTTTTAAAATTATCCTCTGCTTTAATGACTGCACCATTATTTTCTCCTTTAACAGGTTGGGCAACGGGTGAAAAACTCAAAAACTGGGCTGGAAACCTGGAATACAGTACAACGAAATTGTATCAGGCTAAATCAACAGTTCAGGTGAGCGACTTCGTTAAAAAACATAGCAAGTTCAAAGTATTGGGCACACGGCATTGTTTTAATAAAATCGCCGATAGTAAAGATGAATTTATTTCGCTCGTTCAGGCAGACGAATTGATCGATATTTCTGCTGATGGAAAAACAGTAACGGTAAATTCCGGTATGAAATACGGTCAGTTAAGTCCTGTGCTGGATAAGAAGGGTTTTGCCCTACATAACCTGGCCTCACTCCCGCATATTTCCGTAGCCGGAGCCTGTGCTACAGCTACGCATGGTTCGGGGAATAAAAATGGAAATCTGGCTACGGCAGTTTCCGGAATGGAAATGGTAATTGGTACCGGCGAAACGATTACGCTGACCAAAGAAAAGGATGGTGAAAAGTTTCTGGCAGCGGTGGTCAACCTGGGTGCGCTGGGTGTGGTGACGAAGGTAACACTTGACCTTCTGCCTACTTTTGAAATGAATCAGTACGTGTATGAAAGCCTGCCATTTTCACAATTGAAAGACAATTTTGATGCGATTGAATCACAGGGTTATAGCGTAAGTCTTTTTACCAACTGGCAAAGCCGTGCTATTGCGGAAGTCTGGGTAAAGCGTAAAATAGAAAAAGGAGAAAATTACAAACCCGAAGCTGAGCTTTTTGGTGCAAAACTGGCGACGAAAAACTTACATCCCATTCCTGAACTGTCCGCAGAAAATTGTACAGTACAAATGGGCGTTCCAGGCCCTTGGTATGAACGGATGCCGCATTTTAAAATGGGTTTTACACCCAGCAGCGGAGTGGAATTACAATCAGAATATTTTGTATCCCGAAAAAATGCTGTGGATGCGATTATGGCCGTTTACAAACTGGCAGATCAGGTTGGACCGCATCTGCTGACAACCGAAATCCGTACCATTGCTGCGGATGATCTCTGGATGAGCCCTTGCTACAAACAGGATAGTATTGCCATACATTTCACCTGGAAACAAGACTGGCCGAATGTCAGCAAACTTTTACCAATTATTGAAAGAGAGCTGGAGCCCTTCAATGCCCGTCCGCATTGGGGGAAAATGTTTACCATGGCACCAGCCAGACTAAAGTCACTCTATGAAAAACTGCCTGATTTTCAAAAATTAATACAGGAATACGATCCCCAGGGAAAATTCAGAAATGGGTTTTTAGATATGTATGTGTATAAGAGTTAGGGGAAAATCCTTGATTCAGTGTGAGCTGTTACTAAACGTATGGTAAGTATTTCTTGTTGGATTTTATTCCAATAAGGAATACTTACATGTTTTTTATACCTTCACTTACTGTATCTTTTTTATTCAGGAAATTACCTTCGAATGCTTTCAAGTTCTCTGCGGTTATCTCTGCGCGTGTTTCTCATTTTTATTCCTGTCATTGTATTTGGCTGTTATATAGTTTTGCATGCAGTTAATGTTCCTTACGACGATGATGAAGCACTGCTGATCAGCATAAATCTTATTCATGAAAATAGAGCTGATTTTTTTCATGCCCTGGTTCTTCAGCACAATGATCACCGCATTTTTTTCTCGCGCCTGGCAGCTGTACTGATCGATATTTTTAACGGAGAAATGAATTTCAGGATCATGATCATTTGTGGTTACCTGAACCTCGTACTACTGGGACATGCGTTTTATCTGGTTTTTAAATCGATTCATCAAAAACTGATTTTGTTCCTCCCTGTAACGGTATTACTGTTTTCTCCGCTTGTCTACGTGGTTCACTTATGGAGTATTACGGCTTTTGAACAAACACTGGCTATTACATTTTCAATTTATTGTCTGTATTTTTTACAGCCTTCCAAACAGAACAACTGGTACTTTTCTATTCTCTTTGCCATAGCTGCCACGCTGGCCAACCTTGATGGTTTGAGTATAATTCCCGTTGCATTGGTCTGGCTTGTTTTACAAAAAAGATATCGTGAAAGCTGGATTTTAGGCCTGTTTTCCGTGTTCTATCTGTATATCTTCTTTACAGGGTTCAGGTTTTCTTTTTCTTCACAGGCGTATACTTTAACACAGACAATCTGGCTGATTTTTAGAGGTTTTATTTCCTTTACAGGATCTATTGTCAAGGTAGTTTCTGACTCGCATGTTTATATACTTTCGCTTACAGCAGGTGGGTTTTTTCTGCTGGTCTATCTGTTGTTCTTCATTAAAAAATTCAGCAAATCAGAGCAATGGAAAGGTGTTCTGTTCCCTGTCAGTTTTGTTGAAATATGCTTTTTGAAGTTATTGGCTTGTGGATTGATGATCGCCATGGGGCGGGGAATGGATTCGATTGATAGCATGGCTGCTATGCGGTTTCAGGTATATTCGGTAAGTATTTTTATTTTATTTTACCTATTTGTACTAAGTAATCTTAAAAATGAAAAACTCGTATTTTCTCTTTTTCTTGTCTTTTTAGTAAGTACGCTGACATTGAATCTTTGGTCTTACGCTAAATATGATAATGCTGTAACAAATCATAATGATGAGTTAAAAGCAGATGCTTACAACTTCCCAAATCATTCGCTTTTTATCCATCAATACGCAAAAGCGGAAGATCATGATCAATCATTTTTTGATCATTACACATTTCCAAAGTATTTCAACGAAAATGAAATTATGCACTGGAATAAGCAGGTGAAACGCCAGGCATCTGTTCCGGGAGCTCTTTTTAAAGTTAATAAGATAGAAAATCAGTCTTTATACAAAGGCTATAAATATCCTGTGCTGAACATTGAAATCGGGCATTTACCTGCTGATGTGCCCAGAAAAAATGTCTTTTTGCTGCTATTTGATCGTCAGAAATTACATAAACCTTACATGGTTGCGTTAAGGCTGGATAATAATGAATGGATAGGAAATCTGATCAGGAAAGATTTGTCGCCTCCTTCTTTTTCTACGATTATTCCACAGAAAATGCCGGGAGGCCGGTATGATGCTACGCTGTGCTGGTCCGAAGGCAACATTCCGAAAAGTATATTAATTGCCAGAGATATCAGTATCTCCGGCAATTGATAAGGCAGGTTTTACTTTATTCTTTCCAGCAGAGCCATGTAAAATCCGTCGTACCCTTCATCCGCAACGGAAGTGCGTCGTTCGTTCATGAGTCTCCACTTATCACCAAATTCCATAATAAACCGCGTAACCTGATCTTCTGATTCCGACGGCAATAAACTGCACGTAGCATATACCATTTTTCCGCCTCTTTTAACCATCTTGGAATAGGTACTCAGAATCTGCCACTGCGTGTTTCGGATTGTACTCAGGAAGGTAGGCTGAAGTTTCCATTTCGTATCCGGATTTCTCCGTAATACACCAAGGCCTGAACAAGGTACATCCAGCAAAAGTCTGTCTGCTTTTTCAACCAGATCTTTGACGGTAGAATCATTTTTGATCAAACCGGTTGTAAGTATTTTGACACCATTCCGGACAGCACGTTTTTGAAGTTCTTCCAGTTTAAAATTCTCAATATCCAGAGCAATGACACTGCCTTTATTTTGTAATAAAGAAGCGATCTGCAATGTTTTTCCACCTGCGCCTGCGCAAGCGTCAACGACGGTTTGGCCAGGCTTAATATCCAGAAATGCAGGTATTAACTGCGAACCGGCATCTTGTACTTCAAAAAAACCTCTTTTAAAAGCATCCTGTCCAAATACATTCTGCCGCTTTTTAAGCACGATTGCTGTAGGAATTTCTTTCACCAATTCCACTTTATCTTCCCCAAAAACAGAAATAACCGCCTGCATATCTGACTTCAATGTATTGACGCGCAAGACAAACGGAGCCTGGTGATTTAAAGCCGTAAGTTCCTTTTCCCATTTATCGCCTAATTCTCTTTCACCCACTTCATCCATCCAGTCGGGAATAGACTGAGCAATTTTACGAACTTTCAGTGCTTCCTGATAGCGGCTTAACACTGTTTCAAGATTGATGTCAGCAAACTCCGTCCATTCAGGTAAAATATTATCTGATTCCGTATGAAGTTGAGCCGGTTTGATAATCTGCCATACACCGACAATTTTCCAGAAATGTTCCGGCTGCGTTACCTTTTCCAGACTAGCCGAAAACTTGATCAAACGCCACCAGCGAACGATCTCATAAATATTTTCCGCCAGGAAAGCACGGTCACGCGCACCCCATTTCGGGTTTGATTTTAATAAACGTTCAACAACACGATCGGCTTGTTGCTTGTCTGAAAAAATGTGCTGCAACGCCTGAACCGTCGCCTCTATAAGTCCTCTATATAATTTCAAAATCAAAACAGACAAGTTGTCTGTGATTAAATTTTACATGATTAACTGTTATCATGTGATAAAGGCAAAGTTCGGGAAAGTTTTTGAGAGTATTGACTTAGTTAAAATGTGCTCGTTTCTATTTTAAGCTTTCTTTACTTTAATGGCAGGTTATTAGTATTTTTGATTTATAGCTAAAATTGAAAAGTTTATGAATGCTAAAAGCCTTCCTTTAATTGTTGCGCAAGAATTGAAGGAAATTATTGATTATATGCAACGTACAATGAATGAATCAAAGATTATGTTTGATTCAAAATCGGATAAACGCTTTGGATATAAAATTACGTACAAAAAATACCCAAAAATTTATTTTGAGATAACAGATTATATAATTGAAAATCAGTCTGTCGATTATGTAGTAGCGAGAGTGCCATATGATTTATATACATCTGTTGAGGAATCTTATCCAGATGATCAGCAATTTCGACAATACGGAGTATTTGATGTATTTAGCGAATGGATGTCTTTCGTTAGAAACTATGAAAAGGTATCTACAATTAACTACCTGAATCCTTTCTATCTGCAAGATGAATTGTTCCTTCAAAATGAACCTGACACTTTTTCAGAAAAGGATAAAATTCTAACCTATTGTCTTAAAAGTTTATCCGTTTCAAATTTTCAGGGAATTAAACGCACAACAATAGAAAATCTTCCTGTTGATACTAATTGGGTGTTTTTAGTAGGAGAAAATGGCTTTGGCAAAAGTACCATTCTTCAATCTATTATGCTTGGTCTTCATGGGTCAAAAGATGGTGCTTATGATTATGCCTTGGATTCTAACGCTCAAGTTAAGGTTGGATATAAATTTGTAGATGATAATTTGATCAATGATTTTCGATTAAATCCTTCTCCTCTCATTCACCTGGCCGCTTATGGTCCGGTTAGATTAAATATGCAAGTTGATGCCACTATCAGTGAAGCTGCGCTGAAAAGTGGTACATTATACAGTCTTTTTAAAACGGATGGTGTTTTGCTTAATATTGAAAGTGAACTTGTAAAATGGTATTTAAAAGAAGATAAGCGTTTTGAATTAGTCAAAAATGCTTTTTGTAAACTTGTGCCAAACATTTCGGAAGTTCGTTTCAATGAATCTACCAACCGGATTGAATATATAGAAAAAGACCTTTCAGATGGAGATTCACAATACGAGCCATTACCTTTTGAAAATATTGCTTCCGGATTCAGAAGCATTCTCGGTATGGCGGGAGATATGATTGTGCGTTTATCTCATTCTCAGAAGGATATTGAAGATCCGTCAAAACTAAAAGGAATCGTTATTATTGATGAACTTGATCTTCACTGGCACCCTAAATTGCAGAAACAAATACCTGAATTATTCAGTGAAGTTTTCCCTGGTATTCAATTTATTGTTTCCACACATAGCCCAATACCATTATTGGGAGCTCCTAAAAACTCGGTTATCCTTAAAGTAAACCGTACAAAAGAAGAAGGTATCACAATAGAAAAAGTTGATGTTGATCTAAAAAATCTTACCCCCAATTTGCTTCTTACCTCCGGAATATTTGACATGGATAATATTTTTTCTTCTCAACTAGAAGATTTAACTGAAGTGAGAACAGAGGATACTTTTGATAAGATGACGAAAAATGATGAAGTAGATAGATACCTGGAAGATTTCGAAAAAAGTAATGAGGAGTTTCCTGACGAGCTATTTCAGGTTAAAAGTAAATAAGGGCAAGAACAATGATCAGCGTAAAAAAAGATTTCTCATCTCTTCCCGATAAGCTGCTTAAATCTAACAGGTTAGAGCTAATTTTGGACTCAATAATTACTAAAAATAAACATGTTTTTAACTCCAAAGTATATCGGGACAGCACCTTGGAAACTTTGGAGATTTTGTATCATGATAAATGTGCTTATTGCGAAACGAATACTTCTGCTGGTGCACCTATGCAGGTTGAACATTTCCGCCCCAAGGCGAAAGTAACTGAGGATAAAAGCCATTTCGGCTATTACTGGCTGGCTTACGAATGGAGCAATTTAATTCTTAGCTGTAGCAAATGCAATAACAAGAAACGTAATTTTTTTCCCGTAGAGGGAGCAAGGATTGATGAGCCGGAACTGGGAGTAGATGGACTTCCTACGAGCAATTATAGCCTGGCCGATTCTTTACTGCTTGCTGCTGAAAATGCCTTGATGTTACATCCTGAAATTGATAAGGTTGAGGATCATTTTTTGTTTGAATCAAATGGAGAAATTGTTGGAAGAACACCCGAAGGAAACGAAACGATCCGGATTTGCGGACTTAACAGAAAAGAGCTGATTGTAAAAAGATTGACGATTTTAAATGAAATTACAAGTGATATCAAAAGAATACTTACCGACTTAATCAGTAAAAGGATTAAGCCGGAAGTAGGACGTTATTCATTGAAAGCCATTTTTGAAAAGCTAGCATTACTTCAAGATCCTAAAAGGGAATATTCACGATTTGGCTATTTTATGTTTTATAAGTTTGAGATTTTTATTGCTGATCCGTTAGAGCAAAAACAGAAGGATGCAGTTAAAAAATTATTTGCTCAGTATTTAAGTGACCCTAAGGGATTTTGAGCAAAGTTTTAACCCTACACCCCAAGCTCCCTCAACTCCATTTCAATCCCTCTCAGCTGTCCAAGCATTTCTGCTTTATACGCCATGGTCTGATTTGTAAATTTTGGTACGAGTTCTTTATAATATTCAATACCGATTAAAAGCTGCTCTTTAAATTTCAGCAGATACTTTTTCTTCTTGTCATTCAGCTTTTGCGCATTTGTTTCAAGGTCTTTTTTGTAATAATCAACATACAGATTTAACTCGTTGATAAACATATTTGGACGGTTTACTTTATTTAACAAGTCAATCTTCCCATAAATATGTCTGACCATTTCATCCAGAGAATAGACCTTTGAAAACCAGGCGAGGTTTGGTCCCGGACAAATCGAAACCGATTTATTTTCCCGGGAAGTGAGCAGGTTGTTTTTAAGTAAAGTGGATGTACTCAACCCATCACATAGACACAATTTTTCTGTTATGGCATTAAATTGATCCTCATAATCAGCAGGTTTAGGTTCGATCGTCTGTAATTGTTTTATTTTCAAATGCTGATATTGCCGAGATGCCGTACAAATGGGTTTGCTGGTAAATTCGGTATTGGATACCAGATATTTCTTTTTGCAGGGACTTCCCGGCCTGCCGGCTACTATGCGTTCCAGACGTTCCTTTTCAGCACTGCTTTTTTTGAAATTGTTAAAAAGTACGCCAAGCGGAGAAGAATTGCTGATGTAATAATCTTCACTTTGCGCTTCTGCCAGATCTTTTAAAGTAGTCTCATCTACGTTGGTTACTTCCGGCACCAGCAAAAACGGACTTCCCCAGCCGGTAGCATCTACCTGATAATGTTCCAGCAAAAAACGATCTTCCTCTGCTGTTCCTATGCCGCCTTGTACGGTGATTTTAACGTTTGGGATTTCATTGATTTTATAGTTTTTTGCTTCCAGCGCAGCTTTATAAAGCGTAAAAAGATCAGTCAGCATTTCTTGTTTTCTGTCTTTAAATTCTTCCAGGATCGGGCCTAATAAATAGCCTTCAGTAGCAAAAGCATGGCCGCCGCAATTCAGTCCGGATTCGATCCTGAACTCAGAAACCCAGATTGCCTTTTTAGCCAGAAACTTGGCCTGGATAAAAGCAGAGCGGAAATCACTTACTTTTAAAATAATTTTCTTACTGAATCTGCCATTTTTAACAGGATAAAAATCTTTAAAGTTTTCCAGATAATTATAAAGCCTCGGGTTCATTCCGGCTGAAAGTATCAGCGAGGAAGTAAGCGTACTTTGAGCAAAACCACGCAAGGCAGCCGAAGCATCCGAGTATTCGTCTGGCAGCATTTCTCCATACACATCTTTGTTCAGTTTGTCTACTTTTGACATGATGTTAACGTCGATGGCTCCTTTTTTTAACGAATTGCGTAAGGTCTCCTGCATTGCTTTTTGCTCCTGCGGATCTTTTGATAAAAACATTTTTTTGTACTGTTTTTTCAAAGCAGAAGTTTCCGGCAAAAGCTCAAAATAGCGCGTCAGTTCATTTCCGGCTTCAAAAGGCTGTTGTTTTAACAGATCAAATTGATTGTTGACAATTCTTTCCATCAAATTTAAATACGCCGTAATACGCCTGCTTCTGAAATCCGGTTCATTTGTATGAATAGCCGAATACAATTCTCCGTTTTTAAGCGTATGCAATTTCCGCATCCGTTCAATCATTTCATCATCGACGATGGAAGCCACAGAAGAAATGCCAAGATGTGAAACTTTGATGGGTGTATCAACAGAATATCCTAATCCTAAAACCGGAATATGAAAAGTATGCGTTGTATTTTCCTTGCTCATGAGTAGCTTGAAGTAGTAAATTTTCACTGCTCAAAACTAGAACTTACCAGACGCAGAAAAATTGATGTGCGTTGGCAGAATTCATGATCATCATCAGGATAGGGGTAAAAAAGGACGGCTGCTGATCCGGGAAAATTTCCGGATCAGCAGCCGTCAATAATGGTAATGAACTACTTCTTACCGTCTTTCATTGTAAACACCAACCTCAGCCAGCGAAGGAGGAGCCGTAAATTCGTCCATAGAAATTTTTACTTTTCCAGCCCAGACACGATCAAAACGTAAGGTTTCAATTTTTTCAGGATTCGTAACCGTCTTGATCAGCTTCCATACTCCATTCTCAAAATATTCAACCCGGTATTTTTTTACAGAAGCTTCGCCTTGTGCAATCGTGATCATGTTGAAAGATTTGTCCTTATCAAAGGAAATTTCAAACCATGGATTTTTAACTTCTTTATTGGATATCCAGGACGTACTGAAATTATCATCATTGGCAAAATCCATAATATCCATATCATTGCTCCAGCTGGAATTAGCAGGCTGATGTTTGGCAATATTGGATGAAACGATCGGCGCAGCTACCGGACCAAGTTTTGGAACTGTTCCTCCTTTTTTCCAAAGATCTCCCATTTCCTTCAATGCTTTTAAAGCATTATCATCGATCAGACCATCGCGGTTAGGTGCCACATTCAGTATAAAATTGCAATAAACCTGATTGAACGGGATCAGGTTATTGTTCACCAGTTCATTTGGGTTTTTAACCGGATCGGTCGGAAAAGAAGTTTTCCAGAACCACGCGTTGTTGATAGGCAGACAGGAAAGGGCAGGTAACTTATTGGTTTCTTTTGAAATTTTTTGACCTGCACCTTGTTCGTACGATTTGATGTCGGTGTAATAAAGTGCTTCCTTTGGATATTTGGCTGCGTTTAGGTCCATCAGCAAACAGTTTGGCTGCAAGGTTTTCACTAGCGTGTAAATTTCTTCAAACGGAACATCGTCATAAGAAATTCTTGACCAGGGTGCATCCCAGCCATCGATAATCAGGGCAGAGATTTCGCCATATTGCGTCAGTAATTCCGTAAGCTGCGCCTTGATCATGTCGATGTGTTTTTTCTCAATGTGCCCCGGACGAAGTTTGTGGTGCGTATCCAGAATAGAATAATACAGCATGACTTTCAACCCATTTGATCTGAAACTTTCTGCATATTCCTTCACCACATCTCTTTTTAACGGACTGTTCATCACACTGTAATCCGTCGTTTTCGTATCCCAGATGCAGAAACCGCTGTGATGTTTGGTTGTCAGACAGCCATACGTCATCCCGGCTGATTTCGCAGCTTTCGCCCATTGGTTGCAATCCAGCTTAGCAGGGTTAAAAACAGAAGGTGAAGTGTCTGGATCTGGCCAGTCCTGATTTGCATACGTCGGAATGTTGTAATGAATAAACATACCAAAACGCAGGTCAATAAACTGCTGCTGAAGTTCGCTGAGTGGTTTTCCTTTTTTTGTAGTCTGCGTATTTCCGATAAAGGGAAATAATGTTAAAAGTGAAAAGAGAGAAGAAAAAAGTAACTTTTGCATAGGTAATAATTGTGGCGCGCTGCACCTTTTTTAGAATTATACTTGATGGTTGGTAAATATTTTCTGTGCAATGCACCGGCTATCAGTTTAATAACTTTTTAAAACGCTCTTGATCACAGAATCCTTTTGTGCAGCTTTAAGCTTCATGTTGTACTGATAAACAGACGCTTCCCAGTCACCGTAAACCGGGTTAGGCAGCACAATAAAGCGTTTACCAAAATCAGCTGCTGAGGCATACGTATTCTTAACCCTTTCGTCTGATGGTTTTTTGTCAAACAGTGCACTGAAATCTGCAAGATTATCACCCATCAGCATAATGATGTTATACTTTTCAGCAATGGCCTGTCTTCTGGATTCTTTGGATGATACGGATTGTTTAAGGATCAGGTTTTCATTCACAGCATCCGGAAAATCAAAACGGACCAGGTTGGCCAGCGTTCCTTTTCTTTCTGCTTCTGCACGGTTGGTGAGGTAAAATATCTTTATGCCTTTGGAAGATGCATATTTTAGAAAGGGTAAAGCGCCCGGAACCGTATCAGCTTTTGCAAGTCCTGTCCATTCTTCCCACGATTTTTGTTCGTAGTCTTTTCCCTGAAGCGACTGTTTTACATCATAGGCACTATTGTCCAATACCGTTTCATCAATGTCGGTAACTATGGCCAACGGCTTGGATTGAGGCTGAGTCAAGGCTTCATCTACCCGTATGTGGGCTATGTTAAATGCCTGAAAGCAAAGTGCCTTATATTCTGCGGCGCGCTGCTGAAATAATGCAGTAAATAATTTGCCATCTGCTGTCAGGTTTTGAGAGGAGACAGCATTGCCGTTTTGCTGCCTAGCCGTGGTACACCCCAATACCAGTGCCGTGATTAGAATAAAGTATTTTTTCATAAAGCAAAGTAAATAAGTTATGGCTGAATGTTGACAGATGGCATTGTAAAGGATTGAATTTACTATAACATTTCTCAGTTTACCATAAAGTTTTTTCCCTTTGTCAACATAATAACCTCTGACAGCGTATGGTATAGAAAATGAAAATCACTGAACGATGGAACGTAAAGAATTTTTAAGAAGAGGTTTTTTGTCTGCTCTGGGGTCAGCCACAATACTTCCAATGCTGGGATCTTGCGGAAAGGATAGCGTAGATCCGGAAACAACAGACATTACCACTGGTACAACGACCGGAACAACAGGTTCATGCACTTCAACGGCTTCAGAAACGGCTGGCCCTTTTCCAACAAAAACACCAGGCTCGTTGGTTACCAATGACATTACATCAGACCGGAGCGGTACAAAACTTACGGTAAAAATCAACATTCAAAATAAAAATAACAGCTGTACCGCCCTTGCCAACGCAATTGTAGACATCTGGCATTGTGATGCTGCTGGGAATTATTCAGAATATGGCGGAAGCAGTATGCAGTCAACCAACTATACTACGGCTCACTTTCTTCGCGGAAGACAAACAACGGATACAAACGGGCTGGTTACTTTCACAAGTATCTATCCGGGCTGGTATTCAGGTCGTGCGCCGCACATTCATGTGCATATTTATAATAGTGGAGGGACTTCGCTTTTGGTTACGCAAATTGCTTTTGATCAAACGATTAATAATACGGTTTATGCACAGGAAGCTTATAAAAGCCATGGTTTGCAGGATACAACCAATGCAAACGACAACGTTTTCAGAGATGGTGTTACAACAGAATTAGCTTCATTCGGCGGAAGTGTAGCCGAGGGTTATATACTTACACATACTATTGTTGTTGGTGCATAATCCTGAAACCTGAAAGAAGAAACTGACCAGAAAATGACAAAAGGCCTGATAAAGCTTTGTTACCGGAAAATAATTGATGCGGACTCGCAAAAGGTCTGGGATCAATATGTCTTTGACGATACCTATATGGAGTTTTTTATGCAGGCGCAGACGTATAATCAGGAAGGTAAATACAGGACTTTTCAGGAAATTTCAGAGAATGTGCCGGCTGCTTCAAATTTAAGTTATCTGGTCAGTACTGCGGCTGTTAACTACATCCGGCAGTTAAAAGATATTGTACCGGATATTACCAATGTGTATGGGAAATTGTGCATTCCTTTCGAGCATTTCAAATTTGAAATTATCCAGTCTGACGTCAAAGATAAAAGCAGTCATAAAGTAGCCGTTTATTTTTACAGCGAACCTATAACCTGGATTGATACTCTGGATGCAAAATTGTTAATTGCGTATGGAGATCAGCGGGAATCCCTTCATTCTGGTAGTGAAGTAGAAACCGATCTGATAGCTTTGCAGCCGTTCCTGAATATTTCAACTATTATTCAAGGTACTTCCAATAAGCTGACATGATTAAACAAACACAAGGACAAATTTACCTGGCTGGACAACGCGGCTGTACACACTTATCCTGGTTCCGAAGTTTCCACACTTTCAATTTTGGACTGTATCAGGATTGGAACAGAGAGCCATTTGGTAATTTGCACGCATTTAATGACGATACATTAGCAACTGGAAAAAGCTTCAAAATGCAATTGGAAGAAAATACGGAAGTGATTTTAATTCCCGTTGTTGGTGCCATAGAATATAGAAACGGTTTAGGTAAAACCGGGATTCTGGAAGCAGGACAAATGCAGGTTTTCTCAGCGAGCAAAGGGATGGAGTATGAAATTTCAAATCCGTATGAAACAGAGCTGGTCAATTTTCTTCAGATATTTCTAATAAATAACCAGCAGCCATTTATTCCAAACGTTCAGGAAATTACGATTGATCTGGAAACCAGAAATCAGCTTTTTCTGCTTTTTTCACCCAAACAAAAGGGTATGACAATCAATCAGGAAGCTTTTGGCTTTATTGGAAAATACAGCGGGAGACAAGAAGATGTATACCACTTGACAAATCCTGATCACAGAATATTTGTATTTATTATTGAAGGTGCTTTTGAAGTACAAAACCGTTTATTGGAAGCAAGAGATGGCTTATCATTATGGAATCTTAGCAAACTGGAATTTGAGGCGCTTTCCAATGATGCGATTATATTGATTATTGAAGTGAACGGAGGCTGAGATGGAGGAAAGTTGTTGATGGAAATGAGAATAAAGACTGAGAATCTAACCCAGTGGTTTTGGCCCTGGGATTTTAAAACTTGCCGAAATTAGCTTCAGTCGAATAAGACAGGTTTACATGTATTACTTTCCTTTGGGTAAAGCCGGTTGAATTTCCTGGTAATTCACCCCAGGCTTAAGTCTGGAGTGATATAGGCGAAGCAGCAGTGGCACCCGAATAGAAACAAATAAAGCTTATTTGTGATTTTATAAAGCCGGGAATTTTTCAGTTTCAATAATCACTATATTAGGATTATTCTTTCTACCTGACCATCATTTTCACTCCGCTTATGAAAAACATTTTCCGAAAAACGATCTGTGTCCTGATCTTTTCTCAAATTTTATCAGCTCCTGTTTATGCCCAGACCTTAATGGGTTTTGGTGCTGAATCTTCCAAAAAGGAGCTGGAACTTGAAGCTTCGTTTGACAAACAACTGCAGGCTAAAAATTTGCAGGAATGGATGAAGCGTATGACTGCATTTCCGCATCAGCTAGGGTCTGCTTATGGACTTAACAATGCTTTATTTTTGAGAGATAAACTTAATTCCTGGGGTTTTGAAGCACATTTAGATACTGTTCATGTTTTATTTCCAACACCCAAAGTCAGGATTGTTGAGTTGACAGAACCTACGAAATTCAAAGCTTCCTTATCAGAACGCTCCGTCAAAGAAGATGCAACTTCCGGCCAGACCAAAGATGTGCTGCCTCCATACCACGCCTTTTCTGCGGATGGCGATGTAACGGCAGAACTGGTTTTTGTCAATTATGGAATTCCTGCTGATTATGACGAACTGGCAAAACTTGGCATTGATGTTAAAGGAAAAATAGTCATTGCAAAATATGGTAATTCATGGCGCGGTATCAAACCAAAAGTAGCTTACGAACATGGCGCAATCGGCTGTATTATATATTCTGATCCAAAGGAAGACGGTTTTTTTAAGGGAGAAGTTTATCCGAAAGGACCGTTTAAAAATGATGCAGGCGCACAGCGCGGGTCGGTTGTGGATTTGCCTCTGGCTCCCGGTGATCCGCTTTCAAACGGTTTTGTAGCCAGTGCAGAAAACAAACGACTGTCGGTAAAGGATGCGCCAAGTATGATGAAAATACCGGTTTTGCCAATTTCTTATGGAGATGCTTTGCCATTGTTAAAAGCACTTGGTGGACAGGTTGCGCCGGCTTCCTGGCGTGGTGCCTTACCGATTACATATCACATCGGTCCGGGTCCGGCAAAAGTGCATTTGAAACTTGAATTTAATTTTGATATCGTTCCGGCCTATAATGTTATTGCTACCATCAAAGGAACGGAGTTTCCGGACCAGTGGGTAGTGCGTGGAAATCACCATGATGCCTGGGTTTTTGGTGCAGCTGACCCTGTAAGTGGCGCAGTGGCTGAACTGGAAGAAGCACGCGTACTCGGAGAATTGATGAAAACGGGTTGGAAGCCAAAAAGAACGATTGTCTATTGCTGGTGGGACGGAGAAGAGCCTGGTTTATTAGGTTCGACAGAATGGGTTGAAAAATACAAGAAAATTGTTTCTGAAAAGACCGTGGTTTATCTTAATACGGATGGAAATGGCCGTGGTTTTTTAGGTGTGGGCGGTTCACATACGCTTGAAAAGTTCATTAATCAGGTAGGACAAAGTGTTACCGATCCTGAAAGGGGCGTCAGCGTCATCGAACGTTTGCGTTCAAAAATGATTGTGGATGGTCCGGCCTCTTCAAAAGCGGAAGCGCGCAGCCGAAGTGACGTACGTATCGGAGCGTTAGGTTCCGGATCTGACTACACGCCGTTCATTCAGCATTTGGGTGTTTCGTCTCTGAACCTTGGTTTTGGCGGTGAAGACGAAGGCGGGGATTATCACTCTATTTATGATTCTTATGACAATTATATCCGTTTCAAGGATAGTGATTTTTCTTATGGCGTAGCACTGGCCAAAATGATGGGGCGTTCTGTTTTGCGTTTTGCGGATGCAGAAGTACTTCCGTTTGATTTCAGCAATTTCTCCAATACCGTTCAGACTTACGCAACGGAGATTAAACGTGATCTGGAAGCGGTAAGAACAAAAGCCGAAGACCAGAATAAACTGATTTCAGAGAACCGTTTTGAACTGACCGCTGATCCGAAAGAGCCTTTTGTGAAACCGGTTCACATGGAGGTTGCGCCTTACCTGAATTTTGCGCCCCTGGAAAATGCACTGGGAGTACTGGAAAAAAGTGCGTCTGCTTATGCAGCAGCATCCGGTAAAATGACTACACTTCCGGCAGATAAGTTGAAATTGTTAAATGACATTTTATACAAAAGCGAGCGATTTCTGATCAATGAGCAGGGTTTGCCAAGACGGCCGTGGTATAAACACCAGATTTACGCACCAGGATTTTACACCGGATATGGCGTAAAAACATTGCCTATGATTCGTGAGGCAATCGAGCAGCGCAATTGGGCGGAAGCGGAACAGGGTGTGCAACGTGTGAGTGACGCATTGAAAAATTTTAGTGCAGAGATTGATAAAGCAACAGCTTTGATGAAATAAACAGAATTTTTATATACAAAAAGAAACCCGGAGATTTTCTTCCGGGTTTCTTTTTGTATTAAGATTTTACATATTTCAGATCAGCCTTTAACTCTTCAAAAGTTGGCTGATATTTTGGTGGTACTTTTTTCAGATCTACCGGGATTTCCCGTCCGTCTACTTCAAGATAATGACAAATGGCGTTCATGGAACTTGGTTTTTTTTCTTCATCACGACAAATATGATGAATTAATTGTTCCAGTTCGTGGTCCGACCAATCGACATGTTTTGTAGCTTCCTGCATCAAAGGCACCATGCCTCCGAAACGCTGTAATTTAATTTTCATACCCATAAGAATTTAAACTTTCGCTTCATTCCAGGCATCTGTCACGGCTTTCGCTTCCAGACTTCCGGTTCCAAAAAGTTCTTCTGCCTTCTGAATGGTAAGATTTTTAAAATCGGAAAAGTTAGCCGTAGGTTGTAAATTTTGTGTGTCCGTTACGGCTGCATACCAGATTCTGCCTGCTTTTTCCCACGAAAAACCGCCGATGTTGAAAGCAGCCACATAAAAGGCAAAGTTAGGAATGCCTGAATTAATGTGAACACCACCCCAGTCGCCACGGTCTGTATCAGGCAGATTCCTGTATTGATCAAAAGTAGCAGGCTGCGGATCTGTACCCAAATCCGGATGATTCACATAAGCGGTTCCGGGTGCTTTCATGCTTCTGAGTGCATATTTTGCTCCCCTGACCACGTTTTCTCCAATCAGCCATTTTGATTTTTTAACATCCTGATTCAGCAAACGCTGCTTGATCATAACCCCGAAAACGTCCGAAATCGATTCGTTCAGCGCTCCGCTCTGCACATGATATTCCAATCCGGATTCATACTGGGTTACACCATGCGTCAGTTCATGTCCGATAATATCAGGATCGGCTGTAAAGCTGCCGAAAATTTTTCCGTCACCATCACCATATACCATTCGCCGTCCGTCCCAGAAAGCATTAGCATATTTGTTATCATAATGGATGTAATGTTTCAGCGTCAGTCCGAGATTATCCACTGAGTTCCTGCCATAAATCTGGAAATACATATCCCAGGTGGCTGAGCCGGCAGCAACAATATTTTTAGTGTCAGCATCCATGGCCTTTTTTTCTTTGCCATTTTCCCAGACTAGTTTTCCTTTACTCAGATCAGTATCATGATGCATGTTATACACCTGCATTTTCATTACTGGTTTTATAGCAGGTTTGGCAGGTGGAACCAACACGGCACGCTGGCTTTCAGTAAGTTTATTAAAGAATGCACGGTCACTTCTGAACCGCGAACTGCGCAGGTCTGAATTGACGAAGACAGCTAACTTGTTTTTACTTGCTTCATCCAGTAATTTATCGCTGATGTAGGGAGGGATAATACATTGAATGGGATTATGGGGGCTATGAGAGCACATGATGTATAAGCGTGTTTAGTGAGAAAATCTTTTTTATAAAACGCTATGAAAATACGATTGGTATCGTTGCAATCCTTCGATTAAAAATAAGCAGGCCTATTTCTTTTTCCTAACTGTTCTGCTTTATGTTATTAACCGGAATCCTGTTGTGGGTATACTTTTTGTCTGGTAAATACCAGTGTACTCTGCTTCTTACTTTTAAACACAGCAAAATGAAATTTTATAAGTATTTACTGGCAGTACTACTGTTTACTGGCTTGTCAGAAAACGTAAACGCTCAGAATATGGATTCTACAAAAAGATATATCAAAGTTCCGGCGGGTTATCTCATGGTTTTACGACAAGGGGATGACGTGTTTTCTCAGCTTGAAAATCTTGCCAATACCGAAAAAATACCTTCTGCCAATATTTCCGGAATGGGCTTCGTCAATGTTAAGTTTGGCTTTTTCAATCAGGAAACGAAGGAATATGATCCCAAAGAATTCAGCAAAGTAGAGATGGCCAGCATGAGCGGAACTATTGCCTGGCAAAAAGGAAAAGTATCGCTTCATGTGCATGGCGTAGTCACGGATAAAACGTTCAGTGCTTTTGGAGGGCATATGCTGGCTGCTACTGTCAGTACAGGTTCAGTAGAAATTCTGGTTACGCTGCATGATAAAAAATTGGAAAGAGTCATGGAGCAGCCCCTGGGAGCCAATGTCCTGAATCTTGAACATAAATAGTTGCTGCTATTAATTTATCAGGATAGAACTACTCTTTCTGACGGGCATTTCACCGTAAAGAATCTGGCAGCTGGCACAGAAATAACTTCTTCTCTTGGACTTTCCAAGATACTCTTTTACAAGAGGAAGGATACAGCGCGGACAGATTTTTTTGGTATGGGCCAGCCAGTGCTTTTTTAAGGTATCTTCCTTTTTCCATTTCAGAAAATCAAAACTGTACGTTCTGGTTTTCTCAATCATCTCTTTCAGTTTGCTTTCAGGAATTTTCTCCATCGTGCTTAAGGGATGCAGCCCGATGCGGAACAGTACTTCATTTTTGATGATATTACCCGAACCTGAAAATATATTCTGATCCAGCAACGCATCGCAGGCAAACATCTTGGGAGCCGCTTTCAGCTTGTCAAATGCTTTTTCTGCATTCCAGGAATCAGACATGATATCAGCTTCATGATCGTATAACGTATGACCGGGTTCTTCAATGATCTTCACAGAACACGCATAAAAGTTCAGTACATTAGTATCAACTTCAAGAGATAATCTGGGCGGAGTTTTCTTTTGTTCATTGATCAGATAACTTCCGAAAAGCATAAAATGTATGCGGAGTGTAAAATCTTCAAAACAAATTAAAAAGTTTTTCCCCCAGGAACGGAAATCAATAATTTCCTGGTCAATCAGGCGGTCAGTATCAATTGTACTATTATTACCATCTGCAAAATCAATTTTTTTACCTTTGATATGCAGCGCTTCCACGGCTTCTCTGAGAATGACTATCGACGGACCTTCGGGCATAGGAACTAGTATTCAGATGACGGATTTTTTTCTGCTTCTACCTGAACAAAAGTTATGCCCTGACTTTTATCTGTTCATAAGCGGACTGTAAAAACAGTATCGCTTTCGCTCAGATTAATTGTTTTTGTTATCAATGTACCGTTCCGGTTGATCTGGATAGCGTATGTGCCGGGTAATTTCAAATTATCAAGATAAAATTCCCCTTTCTCGTTGGAGCTGCCGGCTATATCCGGACTAGAACCGGAACCTTCTGTAAACATTACAATTGCATCTTCCACAGGATTTCCTGCCTGGTCCAGCATGATTCCTTTCACCGGTTTTTGTGTTGTCATGTCTGATTTGGTTTTAGGGTTTTGATTACAATTCCAAAAGAAGAGCAGGAGGATGAATAACGCCATCCTCCTGCAAACCATCATTAAAGTCCAAGATTTTTCCACGCGATCAGATTATTGTATACTGCCGTAACAAGTCTTGTGGCCGAATTGCCACTGGAATGACCATTGGTATGAATCCCCACTGCATAACGTTGTCCGTTCAGGTATATCCACACCGGGGAGCCACTCTGTCCTCCCATGGTATCAATGTCATACGTAATTCTCCGGGCATTGACAGATTTTGTCTTAAGAGACATAAACCACTGTTGATTCCCACCTTTATCACCCGGGTAACCGCTAAGATTTAAAACAGCATTTTTCAAAAAATCATCATTTTTTACGGAAAGTCCAAACCAGCCGGTACGGTCACCCGGACGTGAGTTTTCAGGTAAAATAATTGCACCGTAATCAAAATCGCTGTTTTTGCTGTTTATCCAACCGTTAACACTGCGGAAAGTGGTTGCAATACCGGAGCCATAAGGGCGGGTGCCATCGTTGGCACCGGGAATCACTTCAACGCTGCGCGGCCAGCCGCCATGGTCGTGCATGTAAACACAGTGCCCTGCCGTGATCACGGTCCGGGGGCCAACAAGCCAGCCTGTTCCGATCCATTTGCTGCCATCCTGAGCGGTAATTTTTAAAGCACAGATTGCCCGCCAGGGATAAGCCGTGGTAGGATTGATCCTGACACGGTTGTCGGGGCCGATTATGACTTCGGTACTTTCTTTTCTCTCCTGTAACAATTCACTGTAAGAAGCGAAATAAGCATCCATTTCAACAGCGTTTTCAGGAGCTGCCGCTTCTTGCCCGGGTTCTTCCATCTCTGCCGGAGTTGCTGTACTTTCTTTAAGCTGTGGATTGGCTACTTCCTTATCGGCTTCGCCCGGAGAAAAAGCTGCTACTCCTTCTAAATTTTCCATTTCGGTCAGACTTCCCTCATTTCCGGTTCCTGAAGTAGATTCTGATTGAAACGATTCTCTTTGCGTACCGTTGTTCAATTTTGGGATAAGCGTTTTTGTAGACATGATATGGGTATTTGATTGTTGCACCTACTCTTTTCCGGATTTTCGGTTCACTCCGCTGACTTTGAACAAGCATCATTTTTCTAAACTATTTTCAGAAAGTGATTTGAAGTTTAAGTCGTAATCCGGAAGTGGTAGGGAAACAGAATGAGTTAATTATTTTTCAGGAAAGAGCAGCGATGCGTCATTTTTCGCTATCCTGAAAGGAGTTTTTCAAGCCTGAAAGATCACAGGATGAATTTATAGATCAGGTAAAAAGGTGTTTTCGATCCGTAGTACTGAAGCAAAAAACGCTGCCGGTTTGGATGCCGGCAGCGTTTTATAAGTCAGGTGTGTATTACAAAATTACCATAATGTCTGAATCAGGATTTTTGCTTCTGTGCAGATATTCCCAATCTGCAATCTTATCTTCCTGATAAATATTATTGATGTCTTCCGGATCTTTTCCTCCTTCTGTATCAACAAATGCTTTTAAAACTTTACTGTAAAATCCTTCATAGCGGTTGCCTTCCCGATCAGTAAAACGAAGGTCGGTATGATCTGAGGGCATACTTATATTTTCCATAATGATATAATTGATGTTCAAAATAATAAGAGATCAAAAAGGATGCCAGCGTCTGATTTCAGATTTGTAATTATTTAGAACTAATGCAGAAAAACAACCTGAAAATCTTTTCCTACTGCTGTTAAATTTCTACATACTATACTTTTTAATTCAGCTCTGCATGCTTTTAGAAGCATGTTGTTGATGTCAAAATTCCAGGCATACTTTTAAGCTCTATACCAGAAATTCACTTCATCAACAAATAAAGATCATCATGGAAAAGACAGAAAAAAAGGCTGAGACCAAAACAAAGTCTGATACAAAAAAGAAGAAAGAAACAAAAAAGAAACCGGATAAGAAGAACAAGCTTGGCGTAAAAAACTCTTTGGTTAACAACATCAATGCCAAAAAGAAAGCAGGAAAAGCGCACAGTAAAAAGGACTCGACAGTTTCGAAAGAAAACTACGAGGATATGGAAAATAACTGGGACGATAAGAAAGAAAAGAAATAAAATTCTTATGGCAGAATTCAAAATATCCAAAGCTACTGCAGCCTTGGACTCTATGTTATGCTGCCAACCTTTGCAGAATGATTTTGCAGGGCGTTGCTGAAGTAACCATAACGGCATGTGAAAGGAATAAAGGAATTGTAAATACATCACCCGGTTTCAGATGATTGTCTTTTCCATCTACTACGATGTTGCAGTTCCCTTCCACGATAAGAAAAGTCTCATATTCCTTTTTGTGAACCTCAGGAGGTGCGCCGTTCCTGATCCATACAATAGCCATGGTTAGTTCCGGAGTAGAGCTTATGATATGGGCATCAATTTCATCCAGAGGTTCCGTTAGAGCAAGATCGGGTCTGCTAAGCCATTCTTCATAATCAGATATAGCGGAGTTTGCGTGAAGCTGAGGCGGATAGGAAGGTTTTTCACCTTTGGCAAGTCTTTCCATATATGCTACCGTAGCCATTAGAAATGGCTTGATGGTAGGATCAACTTCGGTGGCCTGGTTCATCGCATATTTTTCCAGCGAAAGTTCTATAGAATAGAGCTCTTCCTTTATTTCAGGATGCTTCCCAGCCATCTTCTCTACAAGAGCATTTTGTTCCGGACTGGTATCACCCATGACATACATTTCAAGTATACCGGAGTCAATAAACCTGCTTACTTCATTCATGCAGCTATTTTTACTTTTCAGATCTTACAGGAATAAAATATTCCCTGTAAATATAACTGTATTGCGTGAAACATGGTTCTTGATGTATGGAATCATATATCTGTCAGGCACAAAAAAGCGCTGGTATATCCATAAATACACCAGCGCTGTATAGAAAAACGCTCAGGGCTGCAGCAGTGTGGTTCGGTAAAGCGCGGCAGGCTCCTCGATCAGCGCAGGAATATCGGCTACAAACTGTTTAATATAGGGTTGCTCGTCGTGCAGGTCCAGGCCTTCCTTATTTTCCCAGATCTCATGAAAAATAAAAATTCCCGGGTCTCCCGAACCCTGGTGCAAATCATATTGCAGACAGGCTTTTTCTTCTCTTGATTTTTCAACCAGATTCAGCAGCATGGAACGTACCGCTTCTATGTGTTCAGGTTTGCTTTTGAAAACAACCGTTAAATTAATTTTCATGAATGACAGGCTTTATAGTAGGACTTTAATTTTGCTAAAAGTAGCAGACTAAAAGGCTGGAACCAAATCCTTTTCTGTGCTGAACTCTTTGGCCAGGTGTGCTGTGTACAACTCCATGTCCCGTTCAATGTCTGCATTTTTTTCTACATCATGAAAATGAAAACTTTCCAGGGGTGTCATACCCGTGAAAGCATTCATGCGGTGAAAACCAAAAAGGGGGCCTTGGTCGACACTGGTCTCATTAAAAAATTCGCCGGGAAGCGTGAAAGCTTCCTTTGGAGCGTTCCAGGTGGTAGTCACCAGGTATTTTCTTCCCTGCAGTGTACCGCCGGTACCGTAGTTGATCGCCGGATTTTTGGAGGAACGGCCATCGCTGTGGTAAATTCCATTGTTATGTCCTTCGGTAAAAACCACATCAATGTATTTTTTAAAACCGTGTGGCAGCTGAAACCACCAGATCGGTGTATGGTAAATGACAAAATCTGCCCAGACGTATTTTGCTACCTCTTCCTTTGGATCATACGCCTCGCTGACGTTTGTAACCTTTACTTCAAATCCCTCCTGATTCAGAAAAAAGTTCTCAGTTGCTTTCGTAATGGTTTCATTAAATTTTCCACCGGAATGTCCGAATTCCTGTCCTCCGTTGATGATGAATATCTTAGTCATTTTGATGTCTCTATTTTTTTGATAACACAAAATTACTATGACAGAAAGTATTATAAAAATAACATGATTTATGGTTAGGTATCAGAATTGTGATAGATGGTTATAAGACGATACCCCTATTATTTCCAGATGATTCCAACCATTCAGGGAGAATTTTTATCTTATCAATAAACCTGACATCATGAAGACATCACTGTTTTTATTAATGCTAACGGCTGTTTTATTCAGCTGTAAGAAAGATGAAATAATACCGGATACTGTTATTGAAAACATTGTAGGAAAATGGCGGCTCAAAGCTTATGAACAGGAAGTGAACGGAGTGAAAAGTTGGGTAAATGTGCCTGATAGTGCTTCCTATACCCTTGGTTTCAGGTTTGATGGTGTAATTTTAGATCATTCAGGTTTGCCTGCCTGCTGTGTGCCAGACAGATATTATGTCAATGAAACGTTGTTTAAAGTAGTACCTAAAGCAAAATTGGATGTAAATCCTGTATGTGCCTTCTCACTCTGTATGGCAAATCCTGCTCCCTGGATTATCGTACAAAACGGGAATGAGCTTATCATCAATGAGCGAAGATTTACCAGAGAATGATTATTTCTGTCAATACGTCTCCAGCACTTTAAACGTATTCCGTTCATTGATTTTTAGCCTGGCAAACGACAGTTTATAGCAGACAAAACCCGCTGCCATTAATGCGCCGCCGACTATAACAGCTGAGGCATCGGTGGTCAAACTTATGCCATCTGTACCTTTGTTCACCAGATCGGCTCCTATGAAAAGTACGCCTGCGATCGGAAAATAATAGGCAGCTTCGGATACAAAAGGAATGCGCCTGGAAACCTTGATAAACCGTACCTCTTTCAGCAGAATTTCCCGGGAATCCATTTTTCCGGTAGCTTCATTTGCGATGGTGAAGGAAGAATCTGTAATGCCGGCAATGGTTGATTTAAAACGGAATTTTTCGTTGTGCATCCGGAATTTTATCTTATCTCCGGGGAAAAAGCGATAGCGACGAAATTTTCCAATACGTGGAGAAGAATTCAGGGTCAGGTATTTATGGCCGGGAATACCGTTGATATTCTTATTGCCATTTTGCCTGAAAAAAAGCGCTTCACTGCTAAGGGCTTTTGCGCGATCATAGGCTTCTTGTGACCGGACAGAGGAATTTATAAGTATCACTGCAAAAATTGAAAAAAGATATTTTTTCATGAATCACTTGAATAGTTCATATAGGAAGGTATTCGTTTAAACGAACAAAAATGTGGCACTGTTGCCAAATAGATTTAATGTTATGGAAAGACTTTTGTTGGTCCATAGTTTTTTGACTACGGCCAACAAAAGTCTGTGGCAAAATAACTTTTGGTAAAATAATCAATGACAACTCGTTACCTATGCTATGCATTTAAGCTGAAAATCTACTCAGCGTTTCTCTCGAAACACCAAGATAGGAAGCCATCAGCGTTTTGGGAACCCGCTGATATAATTGGGGATATTTTTCGATCAGATGTTTATATCGTGATCGGGCATCGAATTTCAAAAATGTTAAAATTCTTTGCTGTAAACCGACATAACCCATATTGGTTTTGATCCTGAAAAAATGCTCCATCTTGTGCATTTCAGTGCAAAGCTTGTTTTTGTTAAAATCAGTCAGGACGAGTACCGTTACATCTTCAATGCAGTCGATATTGAGCGTTGCTTTTTCGTGGTAATAAAAAGCCTGATAGTCTGTAACCCACCAGTTTTCCATAGAAAACTGAAGAATATGTTCCTTCCCGTCATCATTCAGATAAGTGGATTTTAGAAGACCTTCCAAGACAAAATATTCCTGATCCACAAAATTTCCTTCCTGCACAACAAACTGATGCTTTCTGAATTTCTTCAATTCAAAATGAGGAAGTATATAGTCGAATTCTGCGTCTGTCAGCGTGATTATTTCTTCAATATGTTTTCTTAAACGTAAGCTCATAGTTCTTATCGAATCTGGCAAACCAGCAAATTTTAAGATTTAATGATCATAATTGGCTTTTGTGTGATTTTTGTCACAGCAAAACAGTGATTTATTTCCTTATACTGATCCTCAATTACAAGCGACCTTTGTAAAAAATAAATATGAAGATCAAATCATTTCTTTTAGCGCTTTGTCTGATTCCCTTTGCGGTTATGAAGGCAAATACGCCCGACACAAATTTAAGTAAACAAATGACTAACCATATGAAAACTAAAAAAGTCCTGTTCGTTGTAACCTCTTATGATCAGGTTCCCAACGGAACAAAAACCGGAATCTGGATTGAAGAATTTGCTTCTCCGTATTATTTATTGACAGCCGAAGGAATCGAAATTACGATTGCATCGCCAAAAGGAGGTAAAGCACCGATTGACCCAAAAAGTACAAGACCTGAATTTACGACTGAGTCGGTAAAAAGATTTTTCAGCGATACTTCTGCGCAGGAAAGACTTAACAATACCGTCGCTTTAAACGATATCGATGCCACGGAATATGATGCCGTTTTTTATCCTGGCGGTCACGGTCCAATGTGGGATCTTCCTGAAAATCCAGTTTCGATCCATATCATTGAATCATTTTACAAAGCAGGAAAAACTGTTGCCCTGGTATGTCACGCGCCGGCAGCTTTGAAAAATGTTAAAAGTGAGAACGGTGATTCTTTTGTAAAAGGTAAAAAAGTAGCCGGATTTACAAATACTGAAGAAATTGCCGGGAAATCAACAGGCGAGGTTCCGTTTATGCTGGAAGATATGTTGATAGAAAATGGAGCGGTTTATCAAAAAGGTGCAGATTGGGAATCATTTGCGGTAAGCGATGGCGTACTGATTACCGGACAAAATCCGGCATCAGCGGAAGTTGTTGCTGAAAAAATCATTGCTGCTTTGAAAATGGTCCAGTAAAAAGGAAAAGAATAATTGCGTAAGGGAGACTACTGTCAGGCGGTCTCCTTTTTTGTTACCCAATTTTTCAATAATCAGGATTAATAACCATCATTAAATTATTGATGTTGATTTAACTACAACGATAGAACAGAATTATCTAAATTGAATAAATTTTAGTAATCATGTTTGAGGTTTTTGGAAAATATTTACGTCAGAAAGTGGACATTTCGGATGAAGATTTGGAAATAATCCGTGCAGCCAGTGTGGAAAGGAAATTGCGAAAATGGCAATCAATTTTGCACGAAGGCGAGGTGTGGCGTAGCAATTGTTTCATTGCCAGCGGGTGTTGCCGGCTCTACCGGTTTGATAAAGAAGGAACGGATCATACGCTCAGATTCGGTGTGGAAAACTGGTGGATTACGGATCAGGAAAGTTTTAATCAGGAAACACCTTCCGAGTATAACATTGAAGCACTGGCCGCTACAACGGTTATAATCTGGACAAAAGATAAATGGGAAGAATTATTGAGGACGATTCCTGCGCTTAAAAGTTTTAATGAAAAGCTTACTGCGAACGCTTATGAGGCCAGCCAGCGGAGAATTTTCTATTTGATAAGTTATTCAGCCACTGAAAAATATTTTGAATTTCAAAAGACCTATCCGAGCGTTTTTAATCGTGTGCCGCTACACATGGTCGCGTCTTATCTTGGAATTTCCAGAGAAACATTAAGCCGGATCAGAAAGGAATATGCCAAAAGCTGAGCGATAGCTTCTGACACAAAAGCGCAGCGGATTAAGAAATCCGCTGCGCTTTTTATGTTTTGAAGAAATTATTTAATCGATAGCATGCAAGCCGTACACCGCACTATTTGTCTGTATTAATTCACCAAGGCTAAGAATCGTTGCTTCATCAAACCATCTTGAAACAAGCTGGATATTAATCGGCAAACCTTTTGAACTTAAACGGAAAGGTACCGAAAGCGCTGGCAGACCGGTCATATTAAAAGGTGCCGTTGCCGCCATAACCTGATTTGGCTTGATACCATTTTCATTGATCTGGCCATGCGCCGTTGCAGTCATCGGGTTTACAGGGGAAAGCAATACATCATATTTGGTAAAATAATTTGCAAAGTGGCTTTTCATTTTTTCAATATTTTCCAACGCTTTTGCATAGTCATTTCCGGTAAGTAATCGCGAATTCATCAGCGCTTTTCCAGTCCAGTGAAGTTCTGATTCGTGGCCTTTAGTAAACTTTTCCATGTATGGTACCATTTCACCATAAATTAGATTGAAATAAGAATCCAGAACATCGTCATCTTCCATAAAAGGCAGACTTACTTCTTCCACATCAAAACCTGCTTCTTTCAAAAATACTGCGGTGGCGCCAACAGCTGCTTTTATTTCAGGATCAACCTGACCAAAGGCAGCAGAAGACATCCAGCCAATCCGGATTTTTTCACCCGGAAGTCTGAAAGTAGCAGGTCCCGCATCTTTTGCAAAAATGCTGTAACCATCGATTCCATCGGCGCCGTTGATGATGGAATAACCCAACGCAACATCCCGAACCGTACGTGCCATAGCACCAATATGCCAGAATCTGCTAAGTGCCTGTGGGAAATGGCCGGTATAAGGTACGCGTCCGTGGGTTGCCTTTAATGCAGCTATACCCGTAAACGCTGCGGGACCGCGTAAGGAAATTGCCACATCACTTCCAAGCCCGATCGGTGTAAAACCAGCCGCAATAACCGCAGCTTCTCCACCACTTGATCCACCGGGAGTATAGTCAGGATTCCATGGATTACTCGAGCGGCCGGTTACCAGATTGTCAGATTCCAAAAAGGTTGAAAACTCAGGAATGTTACTTTTCAGCAGGGGAATTCCTCCCGCATTTTTCATACGTGTTACTGCTGTTGCATCTTTTTCAGGAATAAAATCTTCGAAAATTTTTGAGCCACGTTTTGTAGGTATACCGGCCGTATCAATCGCATCTTTAATTGAAAAAGGTACTCCGTGAAGTGGGCCTAATGCCTCGCCTTTACTAACAGCTTTATCGGCGAGAGCGGCGGAAATTAATGCCTGTTCAGCCATAAGCGTAACAATGCCATTGATCCGTGGATTTACTTCGGCAATGCGGTCAAGGTGAGCCTGAACAACTTCTACGGATGATATTTCTTTATTGCGGATAAGCTCTGCCAGTGTGGTTGCTTCCTGGTAATAAATCGGGTCGGTGTTGCTGTTTGCTTGATATTTCATGATCATTTATCGTTTTTTATTTTGTTGTCTTTCAATTTATTAAACATCTGTTTCTTCTCAGATGCCTTGCAAAAGTAGGAGCTTGCAAGCTTTGCAAACGAAGCTAAATGACACAATTTGACGTTGACATTTGTCACGGTTTTTTGGAATTTGGGGTAGATTCCTTATTTTAAATAGAGAAAAAAATACAAAAAGCTATTTGGTGAAAATTCGTGTATTCGTGGTTTGAACCACAGGGTAAGTATTGTGCAGGAAAAGGTAACCTGCTTTACAAAAGTTCTTTCAGCCCATGAAACTTGAAATCCCCATTTAATAACTGGTGATAGATTTCATGGTCGTTTCACGATTTATTGTAAGTTTTGATATCAATTGAGTCTGCACATTCACCCGATGCAGGCCAAGATTTTTTACGTAATAGATGGTTCCTATATTTTTAAAGTAGGAGAAGGCAGGGTTTGAAGGTTGATTAGGCGCAGCAAGTTGTTGCATATCCCTGCGTATGCTTTGATAAAAGAACATGATTTGATCGCATAGAATATATAAGCGCAGTAATATAATCCTAAGCCACATCCATCTTCCTGAACTCCGTTGGCGTACTTCCGGTATATTTCCTGAATTGTTTACAAAAATGACTTTCATCAGTATAGCCGAATTCGTTTGCGATTTCGGAAAGTGACAGCTGGCTGTAAAGCAGGCGCGCTTCGATGAGCTTGATTTTGTGCTTGATGATGTATTGCTTCAGCGATTCGCCGGTTTGCTTTTTAAAAAAGATGCTGATATAGGCAGGCGCATAGTTGAAAACCTCCGCCAGATGTTCCATCGTCAGTTCTGCCGGATTGTAGATGTGCTGTCTTACGTATAGCAATACAGGTTCTACGGAATCTTTCAAAACAGGCTTTGTGCGTGTTTGTCCTAATAAATTCCGGGCAAGAATCACCATCATACCTTGCATCAGACTGTCACGGATCATATCAAAGTACTGGGTTTGATGATTTTCATATTCGCCTTCCAGAATGGTCAACAAACTGTGGAGTTTCTGCTTTTCCGCTTTATCCTGAACAATGGAGCCACGGCTTTGGGACGAGGTATACAGCAAAGCCTTTCTGATCTGTTGCCAGGGGCTGTCTTTTTCTGCCGTATGGTTTTTATTGAACAGCTCATTAAAACGAATGAAGCAGAATTCGGTCAGGTTTTCAATTTCAAAATCATGAAAATCTTCCGGTCCTAAGAGAAATACATCGCCTTCCTCGTACCGGAAAGTGTTCCCGTTAATATTGTGAAGCCCTTTGCCTTTCAGTATAAAAATAATTTCAAAATACGTGTGCTTGTGTACAGAATGCATCCACTTCTCGGCTTCAAAGTGGTAGATGTTAAAAGGCGTATGCAGTATATATCGTTTCATAAAAAAATACCGGAGCGACAAACGTACCGATAAATGTTAGATTTTTACAATGAACCGAAATTTTTGTCTGGTTATTTTTGTGGGAGCATAGCCGGTTATGCTGATCATATTTACTACTCTATGAAATATATTTCCCTTTCAATTCTTATTTTAATTAGCTTTTTCACGCTTTCATCCATGAAGCGGGCCGATGAATGGACTGTACTTCTGGATAAGGATCTGTCAAAATGGGAATCGTACCTAAGCTATCGTCATAAAAATGGCTATAATGGAAAAATACCGAAAGATGCCTCAGGTGCAGATATTGCACCGATTGGTTATAACAAAGATGACACGCATGTTTTTTCAATCCTGAACGAGCCGGGCGGACCGGTTTTACGCGTAAACGGTGAAATATATGGCTGTCTGATCAGCCGTAAGATTTACGAAAACTACCATCTAAAACTTCAGGTGAAATGGGGAAAGGAAAAATATGAGCCGCGGATGGATAAACTGCGGGATTCGGGCATTCTTTATCATTCTACCGGAGAAGCCGGTGCAGAATACTGGCGTACATGGATGCGTTCCCAGGAGTTTCAGATTATGGAAGGACATATGGGCGATTACTGGTGTCAGGCCAATTCGGCGATTGACATACGTTCGTTTCCTTCAGAAGGGGTTATGAACAGGGTTGCCGATGAAAAACAGCCCTATGGCGTGTTCAAATCGGGTAGTGACTATTTTTGCCTCCGCTCGGTGGATTATGAAAAACCTGCGGGAGCATGGAACACGCTGGAACTGATTTGTGTCAATGGAAAAAGCCTGCATATTGTGAACGGACATGTGGTCATGGTTTTAAATAACTCCCGGTATATTGAATCCGACGGAAAAGAAGTGCCTATGACCAGCGGCAAAATCCAGCTGCAAAGCGAAGCTGCCGAAGTATTTTACAAAGACATCCGCATCAAACCGCTCTCCGCAATGCCAAAGGAATACGAAAAGCTGTTTCTGTGAAAAACTGTCGCTCGCCCCGATTTGCTATCGGGACGTGGCTGGTTAAACATTTTTAACGCGATCAAATTTAACAGCGTTACTGATAAGCTCTTTGAGCAGAATTAAAAGAGAATATTCAAAAAGGGAAGTGTAAAATCTATTTCCTGCCATTTGCTAAGTATATTACATCCTGCCATTTGCTAAGTATATTACATCCTGCAATGTTGTCCTTTGGATTTAAAATTACCGGCAGTGGAAAATCTACCTTTTTACGTTTATCTCATTTTTGGAATAACAGTTATCATAGGATTGTTTCTATTTTTCAGGGCAACACATTATTCGAAAACATTTTTGCGGGAATGGCAATCTGGATTCTGATTCAATCGATATTGGGTTATTCAGAATTTTACAAAGTTACTGATTCCGTTCCTCCAAGAGTGGCCTTGCTATTGATACCACCTTTAATGATGACGATTACGCTCTTTGCGACTAAAAAAGGAAGAACATTTATTGATGGTTTGGATATCAGAATATTAACCCTTTTTCATGTCATCAGAATTCCTGTTGAGGTAATCTTATACTGGCTGTTTCTTCACAAAGCTGTTCCTGAACTTATGACTTTTGAAGGCCGGAATTTTGATATTCTTTCCGGCATTTCTGCGCCGGTTATATACTACCTGGTTTTTGTGAAAATGAAACTAAACAGATCTGCACTTCTAATCTGGAATTTTATTTGCCTGGCTTTGCTGCTGAATATTGTTTTCAATGCAATTTTATCAGTTCCGGGCACTTTTCAAAGGTTTGCTTTTGACCAGCCTAATGTCGCGATTCTGGTATTTCCTTTTATATTTCTGCCATCCGTACTTGTGCCATTGGTGCTGTTTTCACATCTGGCATCGATCCGGTTGGTTTTGTTGGGTAAAAATCAATAGTTAAATGGATGTTTTTTACATTAGAAAACACGCAAGAAAATCTTAAAGAGAATGTTTAAATATCTTTTAATATTCCCAAAGGAAAAATTTAATCGTAAGCGGTTTATTTTTGTCTTTCAGTTATCCCCAATTTCCTTTTTAATTTAAGTTCGAAAACTGATTGCCAACAATATGACCGACCTCGAACACTATCTCCACGCCACTTTCACCTTTGATCAGGACGACCTTGTCAAAGTGTCTGCATTGTTCAGGAAAAAGACGTTGAATAAAGGCGATTATTTCCTGAAAGCGGGCAGGCAGTGTAACCAACTGTGTTTTATCCAGTCGGGGATGTTGCGGGTGTATGCCAATGTGGACGGTAAGGAAGTGACGCAGTGGATATCGACCAAAGGGTATTTTGTGGCGGATCTGTCCGGTTTACTGTTTCAAACGCCGTCGCGCTGGAACATGCAGGCGCTGACGAACCTGGAACTATTTGTGATCGAGCGGACGGATTACAACAGGCTGGGGGAGATCATTCCGAAATGGCCGGAGACAGAAAAGTTATTCCTGGCGCATTGTTTCACGATGATGGAAGACCGTATTTTCTCCTTTATTTCCATGACCGCCGAGGAGCGTTACCATTTTCTCTTTGAAAAAAACCGGGAGTTATTCAATCAGGTGCCCTTGCAATACATTGCTTCCATGCTCGGTATGACGCCCGAAACCATCAGCCGTATCCGGAGGAAGCAGTTGCAATGATCTTTTAACACAAACCTCCCAAAGTTTTAAATTTTCCTCCCAATTCATTTTCTTGATTTTTGTCAAGTAGCCTGGCCTCTCCGGCTGGTACTTTTGTCCTATACCAAACCAAGTCAGAAATTATGTTTTTAGGACATTATGGTCTCGCCCTTGCCGCCAAGAAAATTGCACCCAAAGTTTCGCTTACCATGCTTTTTGTAGCCGTAGAATTTGTAGATATTCTATGGCCGTTTTTATTGCTGTTCAATATTGAAACCGTGAAAGTCCATCCCGGCTTCACTGAAGTCACTCCTTTCGAGTTTGTCCACTATCCCTATACGCACAGCCTTTTTATGGGAATTGTCTGGGGACTTATCGTTGGCGGCGGCTTCTGGTTTTTCAAAAAAGATGTCAAAAGCGCTGTGATTGTTGGTCTCGCGGTATTAAGCCATTGGTTTCTGGACGTGGTTGTCCACATCCCGGATTTACCTCTGACACCTTTTGGTGACTTCAAAGTCGGAATGGGCTTATGGAATTACAAGCTGATCACCATACTACTGGAAAGCATGATCTTTTTCGGCGGCGTCTATATCTATGCAAAAAGCACAAAAGCCATTACCGCGCAAGGTACCTGGGGATTGTGGATCATGACTGCCTTTTTCATTCTGGTCGACCTGTTCAATATGTTTGGCCCGGCACCAGAAGACAATATCATGATGTTATTTATTTCGTTTGTGGTCTTGCAGGTGATAGTGCTTGGTTTGGCCTGGTGGGTTGATAGGAATCGGGTTTCGGTTGATGTTTAGGTTTTCAAGAGGTTTTCTGCCATTTGCAGGGTATTTCAGAATTACAACAGCTTGATCTTTTCCTTGTTATAGAACATCAGATACGCTAAAATCAATGGAAAAAATGTAAAAAAGCCAAAGCCATTTTTCACCGCACTGTACACGGCAATCCCTACAAATACACCAATAAGGAACCCATTGACCATTTTGTTGTTTTTTATTTTCTTCTGCTCTTTCAGTTTTTCCGCGTCGGTAAGTTGATTTTGTTCCATTTTTCAAATTTTAAGTTTTTCATAACCCAGCTATCACTTAAATAAGCAGCAGCAAAAAAATGTTAATTTTATTGATTTTGCAATGACTTATCAATCATCCGGTTACAGCGCTAAACGCTAACAGCTAATGGCCAAAAGCTACTTAATGGATATTCTTTACTGTCCAGAGGACTCCGTTTTTGGTACTTAACTTTTCTAACTTTCCTTGTGCAGTCAGGTCGTTTAAAATAAGCTCGCTGTCATTTCTTTCGGTTCCGGTTAGTTGTGCGTACTCGTTCGCTGTTAACGAATTGTATTTCAAAAATACGGAATTCCAATCCGTTTTATAGATCAGTTTTGTTGCTGCCGGATACAGTTTAAGAATTACACTTTCCAGGACACTATAAGGCTTCGAGCCATAGACGAATTCCTGTTCTCCTGCAGCGTTGGTAAAGATCATCGTTGGAAATCCTCTGACGCTCAGTTCTTTCCCAACCTGTACATCCTCGTGAAATAATATCTCTGCTTTTCCCTCGTAATCATTTTTTAATTGTAAAATATCCAGGCCAACTTTTGCTGCAGCCGCTTCCAGGTGTTCCCATCGGGTGATATTTTTCTTTTGCAAAAAGACCATTTCCCTGATCTCACGAAGAAATAAAATAGCCTTTTCCTTGTTTTGCATCTGGGCCGCCTTGAATGCAATGGATGGCGGGTAGGAGGAGTGCAAAGGATCTTCCAGCCAGATATCCCCGTCTATGGGCATGTCATAATGCACACTTACTTCGTCCCAATGTCCTGCTACGTCCGACGGTTTACTAATCTGGCCGCTGTTATAACTCCAGTCTTTGAGCAGACCGCCCATTTTATACTCCATTTCAAAAGCATTTCCGTATTCCAGTTTCAGCTTGCGCAACTGCGGTTCAATGCCCCAGCAGGAAGAACAGATCGGGTCTGTATAATACAGTATGTTTAAAGGCTTTGTACTAGCCTTAGGTGTTTCAGGGGCCGGAGCGTTTTGATCAGCGGCAACTTCACAAAGACCGCTTTCGATGTCACACAGTAAAGGATTGGTTTGTTCCTGCATTTTCGTTTTGTTTTGAGACTGGCAACTGAATTTTCCTCTCTGGAATTGTAATGGAATACGTTACTTTTCCAGATAGTGGATTACCCTGTATCGTTTATTTTTATCTTTGGGTAAAGTTGAGGACTAAATCTTGGGTGTGCAATAAGTCAGATAATTATGACTACTAAAAACGAAGGGGTAACCAATGAAACTTGTCCTGCACAAGCACTTTTAAAGTCGCTTTCCGGGAAATGGAAGCCTGAGATATTTCGCCTGGCGGTGGACGGCACGTTGCGTTTCAGCAGTCTGCTTCGGCAGATTGAGGGGGCAAACAAACAAACACTGGCAGTAGCCTTAAAAGAGCTGGAAGCCGCCGGACTGCTGCAGAAAAATGTGATCAAACAAAAACCTTTGCACATTGAATATGTACTGACCGAAAAAGGACAGTCGCTAATTCCTGTTTTTCAGCAGCTGGAGCGTTTTGGGTAGGATTATGACAGGTTTTTCGCTCTGGTCAACGCCTACAACCAATTCGGCCCGCCACCGGAAGATAATGTCATGGTTTTGTTTGTTTCGTCTGTGGGTTGGCTTGGTGGGTTGATGGTAATAGGGTTGGAGAGTAAGTTGCGAACTAAGAAAAGTTAGTATATAGGTTCACATTTGAGGCCGAATACAATATAGATAAGAAATAAGCAAATTGAGTTTATTGCTATTCTTTATTGATCCAAAACTGGGATTTTGAAGAAATTTTTATGATTTATTCAAACCTTGTATGATTCTTTTAATGACTACATTTGCAAAATTACAAAAATAAAATAATGGTTTTTTTATATAGTTAAGATTGCCATACTTATCGGTAGTTTAATTTTTGAGTATAGAAATACTCGCAAAAACTACTTTTTTGTGATTCAATAATTTGCGAAACAACAATTTGATGGTAGAAAATAGCAGAAAATATTCTGAGGGAAAAAGTAAAAATGGTTTTAATTGGACAATATATAATGGTGATGCAAACGAGGTTTTATCCAAAGAAATTACATCAAACTCAGTAGATTGTGTTGTGACATCGCCTCCATATTATTGGTTGAGAGATTATGGGTATGATGGACAGCTCGGTCTTGAAGGATCGGTGGATGAGTATGTTGACAACATTCTTAAAGTGATGGATGAGACATTAAGAGTGCTTAAACCTTCCGGGCTACTATTCTTAAATATTGGAGATACGTATTATTCGGGAAAAGGGGAGTCTCAAGGAGTTGATAAGAAAAGTAGCAAAAGGCGCTTTGGTTTAAGAGCAGTAGACAGAAGTGGGGGACTTGGAATTGGACTAAAGCCGAAAACTTTAATAGGTATACCTTGGAGAGTTGCGACAGCAATGATTGAGAATGGTTGGACATTACGAAGTACAATTATTTGGTATCGTAAGCATTCTCTCCCAGAATCTGTAAAAGACCGTCCAAAACGTAGCTATGAATTTGTATTCATGTTTGCAAAAAGTAAAAAGTATTATTATAATAGTGAGCCTTTAAAAAAAGTTGAGCAAGAAGACATGTGGACTATAACTGCCAGACCAAAAGCAAATGGTTTAGGTACAGCTCCTTACCCGGATGAGCTTGTTGAAAGATGTCTACAGATAGGGTGTCCAGAAGGAGGAGTTGTTATGGATCCGTTTGTGGGAAGTGGTACCAGTGTTAGGGTTGCTTTAGAGAATGATAGACACGCTTTTGGTATTGACTTAAGTGAAGATTTCTGTAAATATATTTCTAAGAAATTAAATACAATATAGATGTATATAAGTGAAGACAGTTTGATATCATCACTCAAGGATCTTTCGTCATTACATCCCTTCTTTGGAATTACATATCTTGTATGTAAGGAAGGTAATATCCCAATAGGGGATACTGTTGAGTTTTCAATAAATGCTGCTGAAACTGAATTTCTAACAAAATATTACAAGCCCGTAAAAAATACTGAAAAATTTTTTCGAGTTTTTAGAATTTCAGAAAAGAATAAATATTGGCTTAATAGTGATTATGCTTCTTCGGGATCGCAAGCTAATAGGACTCAGATGTTTGGAGATGCGTTTCTACATCCCAAAAATTCTAATCACTGGGGTTGGACAAACGACTACCTAAGCGTCTTACAAAGTAAATTAAATAACAAAAAAATTCCCGCATTTAGCCTTGCATTTTGGATTCTTAAAGATTTTCGTTGGGAAGAAAATATAGATATTACAGAAGTTTGGGAGAAATTTGTAAGATCATTTAATATATCTGAACAAGAAATTTTGGATCTTTTTGATACTAGAATTCCTCAATGGCTAAATGTTGAAAAATTTTGGGTTAATCAAGTATATAATTGGAACGAAATTTCCAATAGTTTAAAAATAACTGCCCCGTCAGACATTCCGCTTGAAAAAGGAGCTGCATTGGTTTCCTTGGAGCTTAAGAATATCCAACCATACAAAAATTTCAAGCTTGATTTATCAAGTAGGTTAAATATTATCACAGGTGATAATGGACTTGGGAAATCTTTTGTACTAGAATGTGCTTGGTGGGCTTTAACTGGCACATGGACTGGTTTTCCAATATATCCAAGAGGAGACTTTTCTAAACAAAATCCGATAATTTCTTTTGATATATCTAGTAAGGAGGGTTTGAATGAATCATTTCAGGCAACGTATAATTGGAAGTATCAAGATTGGCGGCTAAATAAAAAAGATAAGAAGACGGTTCCCGGTTTAGTAATTTACGCTCAGGTTGACGGGGCTTTCGCTATTTGGGATCCTGCTCGATTTAATTTAGATAATGAAAAAGATACTGCTGGATTGCCAACAACTATGGTTTTTTCAAGAGAAGATATATGGCAGGGGCTTAGAATAGAAGATAGAAATCGTTCTAGATCAATATTTAATGGATTAATAACAGATTGGGTTCACTGGCAAAACTCTGAGCCAGAGATTTTCAACATATTAAAAAAAGTTTTAAAACGATTGTCTCCTCCCGACCTTGATCATGGAGATCTTGGTATACTAGAGCCAGGGAAAGTTGTTAGAATTCCAGGTGAAAGTAGACCAATGCCCACGATTAAACATCCATATGGTGAAATTCCTGTTGTATTTGCTTCAGCAGCGGTAAAACGTATAGTTGCGCTTGCCTATTTAATTGTATGGACTTGGGAAGAGCACAAGACTTCTGCCAAATTAATGCATGAAGATCCTCAATCTAAAATGGTAGTTATTGCTGATGAGATAGAGTCGCACCTTCATCCTCAATGGCAGAGAGTTATTTTACCGGCATTAACATCGGTGTCAAGTGATCTTAGTTCAATTTTAGATATTCAATTTATAATAACAACTCATTCTCCTTTGGTAATGGCATCAATTGAGCCAATTTTTAAACCATCCACTGATACAATATTTCATCTTAATTTAAAGGCTGGTAAAGATGAAAATGTTAATGTTGTGATAGAAGTCCCAATATTTGAAAAAAGGGGAACTGCTGATTCTTGGTTAATGTCTGATCTCTTCGATTTAAAGCAGGCAAGATCAATTGAAGCTGAGATTGCTATTGAGGAGGCTAAATTGATTCAAAAGAATAATGAGCCTTCAAAAGTAGATATCTTATCAATTTCAAAAAGGTTAAATAATCTTCTGGCTCCCCATGATAGTTTTTGGATTAGATGGAATTATTTCGCTGAGAAAAACGGCATAGAGATTTAAAAGTACTTATCGAATGCTCCCTATACAAGCAAAGCCTGAACCTGCTAATTTTGATTTAAATGTTAGGCAACCTGGTCTTAATGTGTTATTAATTCATCCTAACCCAACAGAAAAAGAATGGAAAGGAAAAGAATTTTGGCAAAAATCCTTACCAGAGCTTAGAACAGCGTATAATCAAATTTGTGTTTACAGCTCGACGTGGATTCCACATTCAACAGGAACGCATTCTGTTGACCATTTTATACCTAAAAAGCTGAGACCCGATTTAGCTTATGAATGGAGTAATTTTAGATATGTATCAACAAGATTTAATAGTAGAAAGGGCTTGAAAACTATTCTAGATCCTTTTTTAATGGTTGAATTCCTTTTTCAAATTGATTTCAAAACTCTTTTTATTAAACCTAATGCCGCAATAGTGGATAATGCGGTCTTAGTTTCTGTACAAAACACAATTAAAATTTTAAAGTTAAATGATGACGACGAATTAGTAAAAGAAAGATTTGAGTATTGCACTTTGTATTGGAATAATGAAATTACCTTTGATTATTTGAGTAAGAAGGTTCCATTAATTGCATTAGAATTACAACGCCAAAATTTAATAAATTAATCTAACTAGTTTCTAAATGGAAATTATCTTAAAACTAGCATGATTTTTAAGGAAGTCTAAAATAGAGTTGATATGATATTTTAAGATGGGAGTAAAGTAAATATTTTTAAAGAAGTATATAATTAAAAGTACCTCACTCCCCCTCCCCTCCAGCAACCCCTCACTCTCCAGATAAACCTCCTTCAACCCTTGCAAAACCTCAGCGGACGGCTCGGCCCATAAGCCTCTTTGTGCGGCTTTGAGTAATCTTTCGGCGAAAAACTGCTGCATGTTGGCATCCAGGACGTAGTTTCAGCTACTTTTTCGTCCATCCAGTTTTCAGTCAATATTCAAAAATTTATCTAACCGATTAATAAGTAAATCTTTACAACAGATGATTTAATTTATATCATTGTCATAAACAATACGTCCATCGTCTGTCAGTGCTTTTTGGAAACAGTTATAAAAAATTATGCTATAACGCTATGAAAATGAGATTATTCCTGTTTCTGTTTTTGGGTCTGGCCAATATCACATTTGCCCAGAAGAATGTATTTAAGCTTTATACGGATTCTGTGCTATTGAGAAACGACAGTGATCTGATCATTGCGGATTTCGAAAGTCGGGTGAAAAAAGTGGATAGCCAGGTGAGTTTTAATGGGCTGAAAACGATCGTCAAAGACAATCTGTTCAGTGGAAATTATCTTGAAAGGACAAACCGAATTTATCTGCCTCACTGGCCCACGGCACCAAAACCGATAAAAGACTTTTGTACTCAGGTAATGGGCGGAAAAAGAGAAGGTGAGCAGTTGGCTGCTATGTATTTTTATGGATTTTTCCTGCCGCATGAAGTAGGGCATGGGTTGCAGTTCAATGTGCATGTTCGTAAGGATAATGAATATGACAATGAATACAATGCCAACGTGATGGCTTTATTATATTGGAGGGCGAAGGGAAAAGATAAGGAACTGGCGGAATGTTACAGGATCGCCAAAATTGTGGTGTCAAAATTGAAGAATCCGATTCCTGAAAATGCGGATGAAAAAAAGTATTTCACGGAGCACTACGAAGAAATGGCGCAGAATGCCGACCAATATGCGTACATGTTATTCAAGCAGATTGTCATCATTTTTGAGGATAAAAATCTGCCTGATTTTAACACATACATCGGACAATATTTAGCTAAAAAGCCTGGGCATTAATATAATAAATCCAGGTTTACTCCCCCCTCACCTCCAGCAACCCCTCACTCTCAAGATAAACCTCCTTCAACCCCTGCAAAACCTCAGCGGAAGGCTCGGCCCATAAACCTCGTTGTGCGGCTTCGAGTAATCTTTCGGCGATGGCGTGTAAGGCCCAAGGGTTACTTTCGGCAAAAAACTGCTGCATGTTGGCATCCAGGGCGTAGGTTTCTGCCACTTTTTCATACATCCAGTCGTCGATCACGTTTGCCGTGGCATCATAACCGAAGAGGTAGTCAACCGTCGCGGTTAGTTCCAGTCCGCCTTTGTAGCCGTGTTTTTTGATGCTGTCGAGCCATTTCGGGTTCACAACCCTTGAACGGAAAACACGCAACGTTTCCTCTTTCAGGTCGCGCACCACCGGTTGGGCCGGGTTTTGCGAGTCGCCGAAATAATGTTTTGGCTGTTGTCCGGTAAGGCTGCGTATGGTCGCGATCATCCCGCCATGGAATTGCAGATAATCGTCGCTGTCGAAAATATCATGTTCGCGGTTGTCCTGGTTGTGCAGCGCCACCTCCACGCCGGAAAGACATTGCTGAAATTCGCTGCGGGCATCCACACCCTGCGCGTTCTTCGTATAGGCATATCCGCCCCAGTTGACATACGCCTGCGCAAAATCCGCATCGCCATGCCAGTTTTTTTCATTGATCAAAGGCAAAATCCCCGCACCATAAGCCCCGGGAGCCGCTCCGAAAATCCTGTAACTGGCCCGTTCCTCGGCATCTTCAATCGATAATTCATTGTCTTTTTGCAGTTCAGCCAGATCTTTCAGATAATGTTTGCGGACAAAATTCTGGTCCAGCGGTTCGTCCAGTGCAATCACCTGCTGCACGGCATCATCCAGCAATTCGATCAGATGCGGGAAAGCATCACGGAAAAACCCACTGATCCGGGTGGTCACATCAATCCGCGGCCGGCCAAGTTCTTCGAGCGAAATAATTTCCACGCCGGTAATGCGGCGGCTTTCCTGCTGCCATACCGGCCGGGCACCCATCAGCGCGAGCACTTCCGCCACATCGTCCCCATGGGTACGCATCGCCGAAGTGCCCCAGATACTGATCCCGACACTTTCAGGATAACGCCCCGTTTCTTTCATATGACGATCCAAAACCTCCCGTGCAAGCTGCTGGCCTACTTCCCAGGCCGCTTTGGACGGAAGTGCGCGCGGATCTACGGCGTAAAAATTTCGTCCGGTTGGCAAAATATGCGCCATGCCCCGTGTAGGCGCGCCACTTGGACCGGCAGGAATATATCCGCCGGAAAGTCCGTGCATGAGGTTGGTAATTTCTTCATCCGTCCGCACCAGATTCGGTACCAGCTGGGTACAGACAAATTCCAGCACTAGCCGGATTCCTGCCAAACCAGCCGTCGAAGGCGCCATATCCAGTGTTTCATACAAAACCTGATCAATGGATTTTGGATGAAAACGATGCTGCGCCAACACCCGGAACAAATGATTATTCAGCTCATCAATAGTCTCCATCGCATCCGCCGCCGTCACCACCGGCCGACCGGCCAGCGACTGAAACTGCGGCGAAACCGAATCTATTTTCTGACCTTTTTTCTGCAAAAGATCTTCTATTTCAAATCCAAAAAGCAAAGCCATTTCCGACTGCAAACCCGGCACCGTTGCGTTAGGCAGTCGGGTCAGCGCTTGCAGCATATCAATCAGCGCATCACCTTCCGGCATTTGTCCGAGCGTGTGCAAACCGTTACGGATCTGCGCCGCGCCCAATTCACACAAATACCCGTCGATGTCCTCGATCAGGTGGGCAATATCCTTTCCATCCATCTCCGCCAGACTCGCCGGCACACCTTCGGGCGTCATGTCATCGTCCCAGTCGTGCTTGTGATCGCCATGATCGCGGCTCAGCATCGCAGCGAGATCTGCATCCAGATTGGTCTGTTTGATCAGCTCCCAGATCTGCCTTTGCAACAAAGGCAATTTCGAAGGATCAAGCGTTTCCACCTGATAATATTCGTCGACAAGCTGGGTCAGCTGCGCCAGTTCGCCATAGCTATCCGCGGAAGTCATGGGAGGCGTCAGGTGATCCACCACCACGGCATGGGCACGGCGTTTCGCCTGCGAACCTTCGCCGGGATCGTTAATAATAAAAGGATAAAAAAGCGGCAGGTCGCCCAGAATCGCATCCGGAAAACAGTTTTCCGACAACCCGATTCCTTTGCCCGGGAGCCATTCCAGCGTTCCGTGTTTGCCTACATGCACAATCGCATCGGCACCCCAGCCATCACTTAGCCAGCGGTATAATGCGTAATAATGATGCGTCGGCGCCAGATCCGGCTGGTGATAAATGGCATCCGGGTCCATACCATACCCACGCGGTGGCTGCAAGGCTACGAAGACATTACCAAGTTCAAGTCCGGCGAGGGCGATATGACCATTATGGACATAAGTTTCGCCGGGTGCCTGTCCCCATTGTTTGGTTATTTTTTTGCGTAAAGCTTCCGGTAATTCGTCAAACCAGCCAGCATATTGATCAAACGAAACCTGACCGGCAGCGTTGGAAAGCTGTTCTGGTGTGAGGTAAGTCTGGTCGTAGGAACAGCGGTCAATTAGCTGATGAATTAAGTCTGTCCCGGTGGCAGGCAGGTTTTTAATCTGATACCCTTCGGACTGCATGGCATGCAAAATATGCATCAGCGAAGCCGGTGCATCCAGCCCGACTGCGTTCCCGATCTGGGAAGCTTTGGTATTGGAATTTGTAAAGATGAAAGCGATTTTCTTCTCCGAGTTTTTCAAATGACGCAAGCGGGCAAAACGCAGCGCAATGCCGGCCACGCGATCGATACGGTTGTCGAGCGCTTCATATCCTTTTGCCTGTCTGTCTTTTTCTTTGAAAGAAATCGGAACGGTGATAATCCGCCCGTCAAATTCCGGAATCGCGACATTCATAGCCGTATCCAAAGTACCCAACCCGCGACTGGAAGATTCCCAGGCATTGCGGTTCATGGTACTGGAAATGGCCTGGATAATCGGAACATTAAGCTGACTTAATGCTTTTTCTGCGCCAATATTATCAGAACCAGCCTTTTGAATATCAGTAATCGCAAGCGAAAGCGTATTGACCAAAACATCAATCTGAACACCTTTTTCACCATTGAAAAACTGAAAAGCAACGGGTTGCTCGGAAATCGGATCTGTGACTTTGAGCGATGAGGTGAAAATGGGTAAAACATTCATATCACGATCTTCCAAAGCACCGACCATCGTATCAATAAAAGCTGTATTTCCGCTCGTCCAGTGGGAGCGGTAAAAGGTAATTCCGGCGGTGGGCTGGTCTGGATTATATCTTTTGAGCCAATCAGACAGATCAGCGTTTTCGGGTAGTTCCGGGTGATAAATGCCATGTTCTGGCAAGGTAACCGGCGTCTCCGAACCAAAACCTGTCATCAATAAATGATCAGAAAGATAATAAAGCAGCGAAGTGAAATTGGTATAACCACCGGCTTGGAGATATAACATCGCATCATGCAAAATGGCTGGCGAAACCGTAGAAGCTGCTGCGAAATCAGGATTTAAATCACCCGTTCCACTCACAACAATAAGATGCTGTCCGTTTTTTTTAGCACGATTGATCAATTCATTAAATCCTGGAATAGCACTGGGCCGACCGAGAATCCTAAGAATAATAATTTGTGCCGCTGCAATTTCACCATCGAGCAACTGCTCCATCTGCGCTTCGCTTTTTACGGCCATTAAGTTGATTCCTAATGTTTTAGGAAAATCATCCGGTAAATCCTGGATAGTTCGGTGTAGTGTTAATAAGTCCGTATCTGCGTGTGTAAGGAAAATAATTCCTTCTGTCGGCATGGGAGTCTGCCCGATTTTTGTGGAAGCTTCGGAGCCTTTCCAGGTATAGAATTGAAATACATTTTCAGACAATTCAGCAGGAGGAACAAGGAAACGATCGGCCGCGATCATGCTGTCGATATAATCAAAAATGGCAATAATCTGCCAGTCGCTATTCACCGAATGAAACCAGACAGAATTCCCGTCAAATAAAAGTGTAACGACATTCGCCAGCGTACAAGGACCCAGGCAACCACCTTTTGTCATGTGCACCACATTCCGCATTTTCCGGCGCAGCCATTCACTTTTGTACAATTCAACCGGGATCGGCGCATACCCGCGATCCACCCGACCGCAGCAGCAAGCGTTGTAACAATAAGACAAATGTCCCCGTCGCTGTACAAGATTAATGGCTTTCCCGTCTGCGCGGGTGATACGTTGGCGTTTAATTTCTGACATAGGTTGTTAGGCGTTGGCTATTAGCAGTTAGCTTTTAGTGTGGCCGTTAACGTGTTTTTGATAAAAAGAAAGACTCCGGGGTGGGAGTCTTTTTAGGTTGATGGTGTGTAAGGTGTTTTACTTTAGGGTACTTTTAATTCGTTCGACAAATGCTTCTGAGACATTAACAATTTCAGCAATTTTTGAAATGGAAAATTCTCCCATTATTAAAAGAGTTTTAACAATCTCAGATTTGTTTTCCTGTATTCCCTCCTTCTTCGCCTTATCGAGTACCATTTCTCTAATTCCCATACTTTTTTGATTTCCAGTTAGCGCTCCGATTTCTTTATCAAATTTAACATTATATCCGGTTATGTAGCGTTGCAGAAAGATCAAAAGATCATCTATTTTCTTCTTTGAAATCTTCCGCCTGAGCAAGTTTTTAGCCAGCGAATATTTCAGATCAAACAAACTTTCATTATTCTTTCACGCAAAGCAAAAAAGATAAAAGCCTAAGGTCTCAAAGTAAAGCTTAGCGTTCTTTGCCCTTTCCTTACCTGCTTTGCGTGAAATTTGACAATAAATATTTGATAAAGCTATAATTATCTCCCCAATACAAATGCACATAGGAAGCAAACGAATTCATTTTCCGAAATAACCCTGTTTCCACCTCAATCCCTTTGGCATTTTTGACAATAATAGATTCTGTTTTCAAAGCATTTTCCACTAATCGGGAATAATGAAATTCATGCCCTCTCAATTCCAGATTATTCCACTGAATGGTTCGATAACCCAGAGTTAGTTTAGAATTTTCCATGGAAGTCACGCAATCCAGAATCCCGGCCATTGCAAAGGGGAGACCTTCGGCAGTAATAATTTTATTCCCTAAATACATCAAGCCTCCACATTCCGCAAAAGTTAATCCACCATTTAAACAATAAGATTGAATACTTTCAAGCATTGTTTTATTTTCACTTAACGCATCCAGAAACAATTCAGGATAACCACCAGGCAGATACAGGAAATCCGCTTCAGGAAGTTCTGTATCATGAATTGGACTGAAAAATGTAACTTCTCCCAGGGAAGAAAGTACTTCAATATTTTGATGATATGTAAAGGTAAAAGCCTCGTCGCAGGCAATGGCTATTTTATATTTTTTAGCTGGAACAGGAATTTGAAGTACAGGTTCTGAGTTAGTTTTAAAGGGAATCTCTCGTGTAGAAATTTCCAGCAGCCGATTTATATTAATGGTTTTGGTAATTTCTTCCGCCAGTTTTTCGATAATACTTTCATAATCCGTTTCAGAAGAAATATGCAGTCCCAAATGCCTGGAAGGAATCGCTAATGCTTCGTTTTTTGGTAAATATCCTAAGGCTTCAATGCCAACTTCCTCGCAGGCTTCCTGCAAAAAACGGTAATGCGAAGCGGTGCTTACAAAATTGAAAATCGCACCGACCACGCGGATTTCTTTATAGAAATTTTTGAAACCATATAACAAAGGCGCCGCGGAATAAGCCATTGATTTGGCATTAATTACCAGAATGACCGGAATATCCAGAAACTCGGCAATCGCTGCGCTGCTTCCCTGCATTTTATCGGCACCATCAAAAAGTCCCATAACGCCTTCTGTTACCGAAACATCGGCCTTTTCAGAATAATGTTCATACATATCTTTAACATGCGCTTCCGAAGCCATAAAAGTATCCAGATTAATTCCCGGATTTCCTGATGCGGTTGTATGGTGTTGTGTATCAATGTAATCCGGCCCACATTTGAATGGCTGCACATTCAATCCTCTGTTTTTCAAAGCCCGTAAAAGCCCAAGAGTAAGGGTGGTCTTACCGGAATTGCTGGAAGGAGCGGAAATAAGAAAATGAGAATTTTGCATGTTTTTTAACCTATCACTTCATCACTGGCAGTACCACGTTGCTGCTGTTTTTAACATCGTGATGAACTGTGATTTTGGCGGATTGGAAATCGGACTCGTTGGCTTCAAAAATGTTTATGAATTTTTGTGGGTTACGGTCTACCAAGGGGAACCAGCTGCTTTGGATTTGCACCATCACGCGGTGCCCTTTTTTGAACGTATGCGCAATTTCATTTAGTTTGAAAGACACTTTTTCAACCTTATCCTTTACAAACGGCTCCGGTTTTGAGAAGCTGTTCCGGAATTTTCCACGGAAAACTTCTGCCCGTACCATTTGCTGATACCCGCTCATATCTACCGGCTTCGGCTGTCCGCGCTGAACCTGTGCCGGTAGACTATCCGGCCAGACGTCAATTACTTTTACAACAAAATCAGCATCCGTTCCGGTGATTGAAACAAAAAGGTTGGCTGTTATTTCGCCCGTTAAAGTCAGATCTGAGGTTAAAGAATCCGTTTGAAAAAATATTACATCCGGTCTACGCGAAGCGAAACGCTGGTCTTCGGCCATGTATTTATTATTTCTGTCGCCGCTGATTTCGTTGGTATAGGGAACAGGCTTGGCAGGGTCGCTTATATATTCAGTAACCGCTTTTGCCACCTTTGGTTTTTCTGCTGAAAGTTTTCCTTTTGACTGAAAATAAAATGTTTCAGGCTGGCTGTTTTTTGGTGGCCAGACGTCATAATTTCTCCATTGGTTAGAACCTGTTTCAAAAACAGTCGCTTCGGCTTGATTGAATTCGCCTTTGTCTTTCAAATAAAAATTGAAAAACTTGGTCTCAATCTCATTCTGATAGTATTGGTTTAAATCAGCCCCAAATTGATAATCCGCAAACGATTTCCAGCTTGGGGAAGCCCAGCCGCCATGCGTCCATGGGCCCATAACCAACCTCGTATTATTGTTTGGAGATTGCTTTTCAATCGCAGAATAGGTTTTCAAAGCTCCATATAAATCTTCCGCATCAAACCAGCCACCAACCACTAAAACGGCCGGTTTTATATTATTTAAGTGCTTTTTGATATTTCTGGATTGCCAGAATTCGTCGTAAGTATCATGAGAAGTAACTTGTCGCCAGACACTTTTCGGGTCAGAAAAATAAGCGTCTGTATTTGCTTTTTTCAACGGACCGAAATCAAGAAAATATTGATAGGCATCACTAAAATCGGCATTAAAAAACGGTTTGTAACTTTCTCCGTTTGCACTTTTCGGACCGTCGAAATGGCTGTAAAAACCAAAATTATCCATCAGGAAAAAGGCTCCGTTGTGGTTGCAGTCATCGCCTATAAATTCGTCTGACATGGGTGCCTGCGGGGAAACGGCTTTCAAAGCCGGATGCGCATCAGGCAAGGCGGCTGAGGAATAATAGCCGGGGAAGGAAATTCCATAAATTCCAACTTTTCCATTGGAAGCCGTATTTTTTAAAAGCCATTCAATCGTGTCATACGTATCACTGGATTCGTCGACGTCCTGTTTTGTTTTTTTGTTATCAATTGCCGGAGTCATTTCCCGGAAATTTCCTTCACTTTTATAACGGCCACGGGCATCCTGGTAGACAAAAATGTATTTTTCTTTCATCAGATTACCATTTGGGCCGATACGCTGACGATAGTTATTCGCACCATACGGACGACTGGAATATGGAGTCCGCTGCATCAGGATCGGATACTTTTCGTCCGTGTCTCTGGGCGTGTAAATGGCAGTATACAACTTTACCCCATCCCGCATTTCAATGAACTGTTCCGTTTTCTGGTAGTTTTTCCGAACCCAGCCCGTATCCGGCATAGCGGTATTTTGTGCGTGGGTCAGAAATGGAAAAAGGCAGAAGAGAAGAAGTACTAATTTTTGCTTCATGGAGTTCGTTGCTTAATGATTGCAAGGCAAAAATACGGTAAGAATCGGGTTTTGTTGCAGGAATAGTTTAAAACAGGTTTAAGGCATAGTCTTCAAAAATTGTCATGGATGAAACATAAGTTTTTTCTTCCCCTAAAATAATTAGTAGTAAGTTTGCAGCCGTTATGTGGTGTGTGTGGTAAAATTTGCCAGACACTTAAAAGGGAATCCGGTGAAAATCCGGAGTAGTACCCGCTGCTGTAAGTTCACAAAAAAGTCACAACATTATTGCCACTGGGGAATAATGTTGAATGATAGAATTGGTGAATGAGTGAATGATGGAGTGAGCCAAATCATGGCATTTTCCACCATTCTATCATTCTCTCATTCAAAATTCAACATTGTACCGGGAAGGCGTTGGGAGACTGAACAAGCCAGAAGACCTGCCATTAACATCATATTCGGAATGCTTTCGGGAAAAAAGGCATGAGGTTACTGGTTTGGCAGTGCTATCTGGCTGCCAGGTTACTTCATAATGTGTTTTTTCATAAGTTGCCCGTTGTGTGTATAAAGCGGGATTTCTCAATAACTTATGTAAAAAGAAATGATAAATTATTTACTGATTGATTCGCTCCTTCTGGGTGTTCAGCACTCCTTTGAGCCGGATCATATGGCTGCTGTTTCGGTTTTAGCCACTGATAAAAATCAGAAGCCGAAAGACCGTATCAAGCTGATCTGGCGCTCTTCACACTGGGCCTTAGGACATTCGTTCACACTGATTCTTTTTGCTTGTCTGGTTTTGCTGCTGAAATCAAGTATTTCGCTGGACATTTCAGAAAAAGTGGAACTGGTGATCGGGCCTCTGATGATCTGGCTGGGTATTGTTGCCCTTCGCAGGAATTTTACAAAAGCCAAAGCAGCAGAACAGCCGCTGGCGAATCAAAAATTCAGCCGTTCCTTCTGGGTTGGTATGGTACACGGGCTAGCCGGAACTGGCGGTGCCTGTGCGGTTGCCTTAACCCTTGCTGCAAGTGATGCCTATACCGCCGTCTGGATTATCATACTTCAGAGTCTCGGGATCATTTTCTCGATGTCTGCCTATGGTTATTTCTTTGCTTTCTCTATTAACAAATTTGCTGCAAAACGGGATTCCGTTTTACGAACTATCAATTATGTGGTTGGTTCTTTTTCGATCATCATCGGACTGATCACACTCTACGGAGCTTTCGAAGGGTAGTAATTTAATGGCCATTCATCTCGCTTAATCCGCAATTAATTTTTATATATCCATACCTAATGAAGTTAAATTTTTACCAGTCAGCACTTTACCCGTTCACGTTTGCAGGTCTTTTAGCCATGACCTTTACCACTTTCTCTGCGCAGGCACAGGAAGTGGTTTTACCGGATTCATCCCGGGAAAATATATTGAATCCTGTTGTCGTAACCGCTACGCGTTATGAAACCCGAAAGGAGAAAATTCCTCAGAAACTGGATATCATCACACGTCAGGATATTGAAATGACACCTTCCAATGACCTGACAGATATTGTCAGGAAAACGGCGGCAGTAGACGTAATCCAGTATCCGAACCTTTCTTCCGGAATTGGTATCCGTGGTTTCCGGCCTCAGTTTTCAGGATTAAATCAGCGGACTTTGTTGCTGATCGACGGACGTGCTGCCGGGGCTACAAATTTATCGCAGATCAATCTGAATGGTGTTGAAAGAATTGAAGTATTAAAAGGTCCGGCTTCTTCCCTATATGGTTCTCAGGCGATGGGCGGTGTAATTAACATCATCACACAAAGATCAAAAGGAGATACCAAAGGGAATGGTTTTCTGGAATATGGAAGTTTTCAGAGCCTGCAGGCCGGACTAAACGCCGGAGGGAACCTGACTAAAAAGCTCGATTATGACATGTCCTTTAACTATTTTGAAAGATCGAAAGATTACAAGATCGGGAAATGGAATTTGTTTCGTGATGCTTTTGATTATACCTCGGTTAGGAAAAATTATACAACTCAACCTGAGGCAGATGTAGACGAAACCAAGACAGACGGCGCAACAAGGCCTTATACTAAACTGCATTATTTTTCAGGCGCTTTAAGACTGGGTTATCAGCTGAACGATAACTGGAGAATTGACGTGCGCGGGGATAAATTTCAGGCAAGAGGCGTGGAGTCACCGGGAGAAATTTCGTCAGGAAGTACTGAAGCAAGCACGAAAGATGTGGACCGTGCAGCCTTTGATGTTTCGCTTACCGGAAAAATCGGCAATCACAGTCCGAGCGTGAAAGTGTTTACTTCGGAAGAAAATACAAAAAATTATACACTGAATGCATCTGGAAAAAAAGTTGCTCCTTTCCGTTCTGCGGAGCTTGGAAATAACTGGAAAGGGATTCAGGTGAAAGATGTCTGGTCAATCGGTAATCATTCTTTAATCATTGGATATGATTATCTGAATTCTTCAACCGAAAGCCGCCGCTGGACCAATGATAGCACCGAACGTGCACCGACGCAGCCTGCATATGCGATCATTTCTTCGGCATTTTTTGCTCAGGCCATGCTGAATTTTAGTCGCCTGACTATACAGCCGGGAGTACGTTATGATAATATTACGTTTGATGTAAAAGAAACGGCACTTTTGCCAACCTATAAATCAGGCAAAAAAACAAACCCGTTTACAAGTCCAAGTCTGGGAATAAGTTATGAACTGGTTCCTGCATTGCGTGTGAAAGGAACAATCGGACGTGCTTTTGTGACAACAGATGCGTATAGTGTGGCCGGATATAATGAAGTGCGTGATGCCAAAGGAAGAATTGCCGTGACTGCCGGAAATCCTGATTTGAAAAATGAAAGCAGTGTAAGCTGGGATCTGGGTTTAAGTTTTAATAAACCTAAAACCGGGCTTTCTGCTAACGTAACCTATTTCTCGACACAGGTAACCAACCGGATTGCCAAAGTGATCAGAACGGTTAATGAACCGCTGGAAAACAAAGATGTGATTGTTTCCCGTGCTACTTTTGTGAATGCGGCAGATGCTGAAATTCAGGGTCTGGAAACGGAAGTAACGTATGATTTTGGTGCTTTGTCCAATTACAGGTATTCGTTAAGAGCTTTTGTAAATGCAACTTCCATGTTCAAGGCAACGGAAGATATTGTAGCAACAGATGAATCGAAAGTAACGCGCGATATTCAGAACGTGGCTAAAAATACGTTTAACTATGGTTTGGAATATGACAATCTAAAATGGCTTCGGATTCGTTTATCGGGACGTTCGATTGGAACACGTCAGGATATTGATTACACAGATCCTATTAACCCGGTTATCGATTATCCAAAATACATGGTGCTGGATTTTACAGCTGCTTTTAAAATTGCTCAAAAACATTCATTAGCTTTAAAAATAAACAATCTGACAGACGAAAATTATTATGAAAAACGCGGCTATAACTTACCGGGACGTGCTGTTTCTGTAAGATATACCGTTGCATTTTAATATTTTGTAATCTATTAGCAGTTGTTCGTTCACTGAATTGTTTTTAATTAAGCAACATTACAAATCCTTCATCCGTACTTTTGGGTGAAGGATTTTATTTTATAGTATATCTTAATACATAGTATCATGAAACAACAGATTTTCAATCTGATTCCGACTTCCATTCTATACTTGATTTTTGTTTCAGTTGGTCAGGCGCAACCGGCTTTTAATGTCGTGCCCCTTGGCGTAAAAGGTGGCGGAGTGGAAGGAAATCTTTCAGCTTATATGATTGCTCCGGTTAATTCTCAGGCTTATGTTTGTCTGGATGGCGGAACGGTTCGGCAGGGAATTGAAGTAGCTGTTTCTAATGGTGCATTTGCCGCTACGGCAGATCAGGTTTCAAGAAGTTTTATTAAGGGTTTCCTTATTTCACATGCACATCTGGATCATGTTTCCGGTATGATCACGAATGCACCTGAAGATACTGCAAAATTTATTTACGCATTCCCAAAATGCATTGACATTATTAAGAATCATTATTTCAACTGGGAAAGCTGGCCGAATTTTGGAAGTGAAGGTGTTACGCCTTTAAAGAAATATACTTACAAGTCTTTGTCAGAAGGTCAGGAAATATCGATTGAAAATACCGAAATGACTGTCAAAACTTTTTCATTAAGTCATGGAAATCCTTATGAAGGTGCTGCTTTTTTACTTCAAAATAAAGGGAAACAAGCTTTGTATTTTGGAGATACGGGTCCCGATGAAGTTGAAAAATCAACCAAACTTCAAAAAATCTGGGAAGCCGTTGCGCCTTTGATTAAAGCAAAAACATTAACCGGGATTTTCATCGAAGTATCTTATCCGAATGAGCAACCTGATAATAAGTTATTCGGGCATTTGACCCCGAACTGGCTGATGAAAGAGATGAACAAACTGGCAATGCTGTCAGGCAAAGAAAACATGCAGCATTTGAAATTAATCATTACCCATATCAAACCAACCGGGCAAAACGAGGTCATTATCAAAGGGCAGCTGAACGATAATAATGCGCTTGGCATGGACATTATCTATCCGGAACAGGGGAGTGGTTTTGAACTTTAATATTGGCTGATTTTGTGTTATGGATATGTCGCCCTTTCAGGGTTTGGGTTAATCATAAAATTCATTTTTTCTATAATACTATCATCCTTTCAGGATTTGGAATAACTCATAACTATATTGCTTTTGCATTATCAGTATCTTTTTTTTAGGTTCGTAGCCTGTGAAAACAAGAAGTCCAAAGGACTGATAGTATTGTAGAAAGACTATGCTGATTTCGTCTATAAACGACGAAGTGGTGGGATAAAGCTAATGACTACTACTTTCCATCAACAATTCATTTTATCAAAATAAACTAAGCTGGCTCGATTCATGCGGATTGTGCGGAATAACCAGATTTACACCAAATTCTTTGTTGATTTTGGCATTCAGATACGTAGCCAGCAGCGGAAATTCCTTGTCATAATTTTGGTGAACAAAGAAATAAATATTTTCTATACCCTGGTCTTTCCATGTTTTAAGGCGGTTTACCCACTGGTCCAAACGGTGGTAATCGGAGTCTTGATTGGTGGAATTGTAGCGGATAAATGCGCTGGTGGTTGTTAAACGCATGTGCAGTACATCCTGACGTCCCGGTGTGTCGGTAATTACAAGGGTTATATTTTTCTTTTCAAGGTGTGCAAAGAGCAGTTCATTGTTCCAGGCACCGTTGTACCAGGCAGGATGTCTAAGCTCCAGTGCCAGCGGAAATCCGGAAGGCCATACTTCCAGGTAATCTCTTAAAATCACCCAGTTTTCAGGACCAAAATTATCAGGCATCTGCATGAAAAGCATTTCCATTTTTTCTTCCAGATGCGAAATGTGATCCAGGTAAAGACTGGTTGGCTGCGCCGCATCTTTCAGGCGTTTCCAATGGCTGACACCCTGATGTACTTTAGGGAAAAAACGGAAGTTTTCTGTCGTTTTGCTTCGCCAGCCATCAATGACATCAAATGGAAAATTATTGTAAAAGGTAGCATTCAGTTCAATACAATTAAACTGGGTTGAATAATAAGCTAGTTCATCTTTTACACCTTTGGGATAAAAATTTTTTAAAGCTGTCCTGTTCCAGTTTGTAGCACCAACATAAACAGCAGGTTTATCTTTTCGCCCCTGTTTCAAAACAGCCTGGTTCGCATGGGGATCTGGTGGAAGAATAAAATTAATCTTACTGGTATCTTCAATTTTTCCGAATTGCATCGCTGGTGATCTAATATAAAGTTGGATCAGAATGTTGGCTTGATACTATTCAAACGCAAAACCTTGAACCGTTTATATAAAAAATCAGTGCCATCGTTAAGTGAATTAACCATGGTACTGATTTTTTTACTTATAAGAAATTATCTTCCGAAATCGTCCTGTACGCGTACAATATCGTCTTCGTCCGAAGGGTTAGACGGATCGGTATGCTGCCAGATTTCAGCAACGACACCCCATTCATCTACACCAATCAGGCGGTGGCGCTCTCCCTGATTAAGGCTAATGACGGTCCCGATCGGTAATTGTTTCATTTCCGTTTCCTCGTCGGTATCACTGATGACGATGCCGGCATTACCGCCAATTACTTTCCATATTTCAGCACGGCGGTGATGATACTGCCACGACAAACGTTTTTCTGGTGCCACAACCAATATTTTGGGGCTTAGTTTTTCATATCCTGCAAAATCTTCCAGAGAAAGATGAGGGAAAAACGTTTTAATAAACTGAGGAGCCTGGCTTTCATCAAGCACAAAAAAACCTCCCCAGGGGCGGGAATGGTCTTTGGCTACAACAGAAAAACCTTGTTCGTCAATGAACTTCTGAACATTGTCAAACACAACAGCTTTGTCGGTTGAAGCAGGAAATACATCAAGCATATTTTAATAAGTTTGGTTATAATCCGGTAGAAATTCAAAATTAGGATAAAAAGCAAAAAGATGCTTCAAAAACTTTGAAGCATCTTTTTGCTATGTACGAATATCTGTTTGTTACTTTGATTATACCTTCAAAGTCCAGCCAAATGTATCTTCTGTTTTTCCGGTACGGATTTCGGTAAGATAATCTTTTACTTTATTGACAAATGAGTCTGCTTTCAATTCCGGTAAGGCATAATCCACACCTTCATAGGCGATCGTAGCAAAAGGTGAAACCACTACCGCAGTTCCTGCTCCGAATGCAGATTCCAGACGGCCTTCTTTAAGGGCTTCGATAATTTCTTTGACAGAAATCCTGCGTTCTTCTACCGGGATTCCCCAATGCTGGGCTATGGTTACGATACTTTTACGGGTAATTCCGTCCAGTGTCGTGTCAGAAACAAAAGGTGTTACCAGTTTTCCGTCCATTACAAACATGACATTCATTGTTCCGGATTCTTCAATGTACGCGTGTTCGCGCGCATCTGTCCAGATCAACTGATCATACCCTTCTTCCTGCGCCAGTTTTGCAGGATATAAGGAACCGGCATAGTTACCTGCACATTTTGTTCCGCCTACACCACCTTCGGCAGCACGGATAAAATGAGTTTCCACTTTCACACGCGGGGGCTTGGCATAATAGGTGCCAACCGGACAGGTGAAAATGATAAATGTATAAGTATCAGAAGGTTTTACGCCAATATAAGCATCAGTCGAGAACATGTAAGGACGAATATACAATGAGCAGCCTTCTTGTGAAGGAACCCATGCAGCATCCAGACGTAATAGTTCTGTAAGCCCACCCATAAAAACTTCTTCAGGGATAATTGGCATACATAGACGTTCTGCTGATTTGTTAAAACGTTTCCAGTTGTCAATCGCACGGAAAAGAAGTGTATCTCCTTCTTCACTTTTGTAGGCTTTCATTCCTTCAAAAATAGCCTGTCCGTAATGCAAAGCAGCCGTTGCAGGGCTTAGTGAAAGATCGCCGTAAGGGACAATGCGTGAATTTTGCCACTGGCCGTCACGGTATTCGGCAATGAACATATGGTCGGCGATGTTCCGGCCAAAAACAAGGTTGTCAAAATCAACCTCTTGCAAACGTGAATTGTTCGTTTGCTGAATCTCTATTTGCAATGTGTCGGCAGTCATAAGCCCTAAATTTATGCTGAATATTAAGTACCTCTTGGGTTTTGTGTTTGTTCGGCAATTTAATGAAATTATACTAACAAAAGGAAGATATTTAGTATAACAATTAATTTTTCGGACTTACTCTTGGTTTCCAGGTAACTTCCTCGATTCCGAGTTCAAAAGTCATTGCACGGCACAGCATAAACAGGTAGTCAGACAATCGGTTAAGATATTTCACTACGCTGTCTTCCACTTCCTCCTGAGTTTGCAGATGAATAACGCCTCTCTCGGCACGGCGGCAAACCGTACGGGCGACATGGCCGAAGGATACAGACGCGTGCCCGCCGGGAAGTACAAAAGCGCTTAAAGCCGGGACAACAGCATCAATTTTATCCATTTCATTTTCAAGAAGATTAATATCTTCTTCTGATAAATCGGGCAAGATCTTCTTGGTTTGCTCCGGTTCCGAAGCTAAATGTGAGCCGATTGTAAACAAACGGTCCTGAATCTCTTTTAACAGATCACGACGATTTTCATTAACAGGCTGGTCACGCAGCAAACCTATGTAGCTATTCAGTTCATCGACGGTTCCATAAGCTTCAATGCGGATATGTGCCTTGCTCAGTCTTGTACCACCGATGAGAGAAGTTGTTCCTTTATCGCCGGTTTTAGTATATATTTTCATAAGTTTTAGTATATATTTTCATAAAAGGATAGGTTGAAAGAATATTGTTTTGGTGCTCTGCATCTTTGATTGAGTCAAACCATGCTTGTGTTATTGCAAATATTACACCGCTGTACGACTTTTCAGTTTATTCTTTTTATATACTCCTATACTGATTAGGTTTTGGAGCGTCGCCAAACTAATTTTGCACCCGGATTTAAGGCGAAAACAGAAAAGATAAGGAGGATTGTTATTTCATGAAAATCGGAACATTTAGTATAAAAGTATGGCGTTGGTTCTCAATGCTATTGGTTATTGGCTCGTTGATGTGGACGTATTCTGTATTTCCTGAACAGGTTGCAGTGGACTTTGCAGCTTCCGGCCTGGCAGAAATTTACGTCAATAAAGAACATCTGTTTTATATTATTATGGGATTCTTTATCCTGAATAATGTGGTCATCACAGCATTTGCCAAACAAATCCCAAAAATTGATGCTTCCCATTTTCCTATTCCCAACAGGAAGATCTGGTCGCAGCCCCAATACCGTGATCAGTTGAATGAACATTTAATCAACTGGATATTCTGTATCGTTGCCGGTATAAATACGGTGATAGGATTCAGTCTTTTGGCATTGGCCACCATCAATAGCAATCAGTTTAAGCTGAGTGTTTTTGATTTTGCATGGGTTTCTTATTTAGGCTTTGCTTTGCTGTTGCTTATTTTCATTTTCCCGTTACGTTTGTTGAAAACACCAACGCCGGAGGAAGAAGATACCTATTAACATCGGATGGAAAATAACTGGCTGGAAAAAGCTGAATCACTTCGCATAGAATCTTTTGATTATGAGCTGCCGGATGAACGTATTGCACGTTATCCGCTTAACCCGCGTGACAGCTCGAAGCTTTTAGTCTATAATCAGGGAAATATTCAGCACCAGAAATTTACTGATCTGGTTGAAAATCTGCCTGAAAACACACTTCTGGTTTTTAATGATACCAAAGTAATTCCTGCTCGTGCCTATTTTCAGAAGGAAACCGGCGCAACCATTGAAATCCTCTTACTACACCCCGAACTGCCTACAAGAATTATAAACGATGCGATGCTCGTCCGTGATTCCTGCGTATGGGAATGTATGATCGGGAATAAAAAGCGGTTTAAGATCAATGATACACTTTCTACCAATCTTACCGTAAATGGAACAGCTGTTAAGCTGTACGTAGCTTACGCAGATTATGAAAAAAATCATGTAAAGCTTTGGTGGGACCAGGCAATTGAATTTCTGGATATTGTGCAGGCATTAGGCGAAATTCCTTTGCCGCCTTATTTGAAAAGAGATACTGAGGAAGGAGACAAACAAACCTATCAAACCGTATATGCACGCCAGAACGGAGCTGTTGCGGCACCGACAGCCGGGCTTCATTTTACGGAAAATATTTTTCAGGAGTTAGAAAAAAAAGATATTCGTCGCTCCTTTTTAACGCTGCATGTGGGAGCCGGAACGTTTCAGCCTATTAAAGCCAACTCGGTTACGGAGCATAAAATGCATTCTGAGCAGGTAGTATATTCCCGGCAGCTCATCAATGAACTGCTGAAAAATACAGAAACGATTGTACCGGTAGGTACAACATCTCTTCGCTCTCTGGAAAGTCTGTACTGGTATGGCGTCAAATTATTCCGCGCTGAAACAACGGATTTTACAATTGAAAAACTGTATCCTTATCCTTTTTCGTCAAAAGAACTTCCGTCGGCTTATGACTCACTGAGAGCAATTGTGGATTATATGGATGCGCAGAAGCTGGATGAGATTGTTGGCGAAACAGAGATCTTTATTTTTCCGGGGTATCAATTTCGTTTGTGTAAAGGGTTGATTACCAATTATCACCAGCCTGGTTCAACGCTTATTTTATTGGTAGCCGCTTTAGTAGGAGAGGATTGGAAACGGATTTATAAGGAAGCGATGGACAATGGTTACCGGTTTTTGAGCTATGGCGATAGTTCTTTATTATGGAGAAGATTTGTTTAATTTCAGACTTTGCAATTGGATCAATTTTAATGTAATTTGTCTTATCATTTGTTGAACCGCAGTATGGGACAAGCACAAGTATTAGAAAAAAAATATACGGTCACTGAATTCCTGGAAATGGAGGAAAAGAGTGAAGTTCGTCATGAATATTATGATGGAGAGATCTTTGCTATGGCAGGTACTACAATGAACCATAACAGGATTGTTGGCCGTATTCGTGGGTTTCTGGAAAAAACTTTTTTACCAAAAGGGTGCGATGTTTTTGCTGAAAATATAAAAGTTGAAGCAATTGAAAATTTTTATTATCCGTACCCTGATGTCATTGTAACCTGTGCTTCGGAAGATATTAACGGAACGTATATTGTTAAACACCCAAGTGTTTTGGTTGAAGTTTTGTCAAAATCTTCTGCTAATTATGATCGTGGATTTAAACTAAGAAGGTATCAGGAAATTGCTTCTCTCCAGTATTATATGCTTGTTGCGCAATATGAATGTTATGTAGAGCTTTACACCCGAACGGATCAGCCCGGCGTATGGACTTACCAGGCATTTGACAAACCGGAAACTGTTATATCTTTTGAGCTGCTCGATTTTACAATGCCTGTTTCGGCTGTTTACGAAGGAATTGTATTTCTGAAAGAGGAGAAGCCGGAGTTTGAAATGTAGGTTATTAAATCAGTGCTCCTTAATACCAAACCTTACGCATCGCTGAAACTCCATGCTCATCACAGGTCTTAATGGCAAAATAGTAGGTCATACTTCAATGCCCTAAGCTCAAACGTACCGGGTTCGTTTATTACGGAACCGGCAGATCTGATATGGCTTGGCAGTAGTCGTGATATCTGATCAATAAATTCTTCTAATAGTTCTGAATTTTATGTTTTAATACATAAAAGCGGAGAAATGAAATGCTAAATCTCGCTCTTCAAACCATATACCTTTTCTAAATCTGCGACGTTTACCAAAATCAATCTATCTTTGCACCTTGATTTTAAAAATGGCCAAACAGTATAAAAATGAGAACCGATTTCATTGAAGAATTGCGCTGGCGCGGCATGTTGCACGACATGATGCCAGGAACGGATGAGCAACTTAATAAAGAAATGACCGCCGGTTATATCGGTTTTGATCCTACTGCTGCTTCTCTGCATATCGGTAATCTGGCTACGATTATGTTGCTCGTTCATTTGCAAAAAGCTGGTCATAAGCCCATTGCACTGGTAGGAGGTGCCACCGGAATGATCGGAGACCCGTCGTTCAAAGCATCAGAACGTTCATTTCTGGATGAGGATACATTGCGTATTAACCAGGAAGGAATACGTAAACAACTGGAACAGTTTCTTGATTTTGACTGCGGAGAAAACTCGGCTGAAATGGTTAACAATTACGACTGGTTCAAAGAAATTGGATTTCTTCAGTTTCTTCGTGAAGCCGGTAAGTACTTGTCTGTTAACTATATGATGTCAAAAGATTCTGTAAAAAAACGCCTGGAAACAGGAATTTCTTTTACTGAGTTTTCATACCAGCTTTTACAGGGCTACGATTTTTACCATTTATACAAACATAAAAATGTCCGCCTGCAAATGGGCGGTTCGGATCAGTGGGGAAATATCACGACCGGAACGGAAATAATCCGTCGTAAGGAGGGAGATGAGGAAGGATATTTTAAAGCGTATGCTTTAACAACGCCGCTTCTGACAAAATCGGACGGTTCAAAATTTGGAAAAAGTGAAGGCGGGAATATCTGGCTGGATGCTGCAAGAACCTCACCTTTTGAATTTTACCAGTTCTGGCTAAACCAGAGCGATGAAGATTCGCCCCGGTTTTTAAGGGTTTTTTCGCTTAAAACAAAGGAAGAAATTGAAGCTTTGGAAAGCAGCCACGCTGCAGAGCCGCATCTGAGAATTATGCAGAAGGCACTGGCGGCTGAGTTGACGATCCGTATCCATTCGGAACGTGACTACCAGATGGTGTTAAAAGCATCAGACGTTTTGTTTGGAAAAGCAACATTGGAAACACTTCAAAGTATTGCCTTTGATGAATTTGATACAGTTTTCAACGGAGTACCGCAAACAGAGATCAGTCGTGCAGACTGGGATTCCTGTCCAAATTTGCTTGATTTAATTTCAACTGTAACCAATTCAGAAATATATCCGTCAAAAGGAGAAGCGCGCCGTGCATTGCAGCAAAATGCAGTAAGCATTAACAAAGTAAAAGTATCGTCTCCCGAGCAGTCTCTGGCAGATGTTCAATTGCTGCAGGATCGTTTTGTGCTTGTTTCAAAAGGAAAGAAAAATCATTTGATTAAGGTTGTATAAGCAGAAGGGGTTTAAATGGTTGTCCGCAAAGCAAACAATTACATCATACATTTTGGAAGCGTATGACAAATAAAATACAAGAAAGTCTTTGGGGGCAATTTGGGGCAAGTATAGACATGCTCATAAATGTTATTTCAAATTGCCCTGACAACTATTTAGCGACAAACAAACGGTTTTATTATTTGGCATATCACAGTGTTATATTTTTAGACTATTATCTTTCAATACCACCAAAGGACTTTTCGCCAATTTTGACATTTACTATCAAAGACGAAGATCAAAGACCGCCTGAATCTATTGGCGACATGATTCCGGACAAAATATACAGTAGACAAGAGCTAATTGATTATGTAAAACATAGTCGTTTGAAGTGTGAAAAATTAATTGAAAGCCTGACCGACGATGAAAAACTGAACATTAGGTTTACAGAAGGAAATGAAGAAGGCGACATGGATTATCCAATTTTAGAAATATTGCTTTACAACATGCGACACACCCAACATCATACAGGACAGTTAAACTTAATAATGCAACAAGATTTAAATAAACATTTGGAATGGGCTTTTCGGGTTGATAAACTGAATTAGTAAGCATCAAAAGCACGCGCTGGCAATATTCGGTATGGCAATAGTGCGGATTGGCGATTTTCAAATATCGCTACATCGCCATGATGTGTGTACGAAAGGCGAAATGATCTAATACATTTCGCCTTTGTTTTTATACAATGTCCTCAATTTGTTTTTTTACCTGAAAACGAATTCAATATTGGAGCCGCAGTTGGATTATACTGGTAAGTCTGCCAGGTATCATCCTGATAAATTTCAACAACCCGGTAGCCTTTATAAGTTGTACCCCAGTTTCCGCCAAAATGCCCGTCAAAGAAATAAGGCTTCTGACCTAATGTTTTCTGGCTGTCCTGGTCGTGATCGTGCCCGTGAAAGATTGCTTTTACATTCGGTGTTTTTTCAAAAAGCTGTGTAACCTCTTTGCAATCTGCACCGCCGGAAGTCCATTTTTCAGGCGTGATATGAAGAAAAACATAAATTCCTTTTGTAGCGGAGTATTTTGTAATCTCTGATTTAAGCCATTGAATATCAGGACATAGGTACTCGCCTTTTTCATTTGAGGTGTCGCCCAGGATAAAAGCATATTCACCTTTGGCAAAGCTATGGTTTGTAGGATAGCCCCATGTGCTTTCCCACACATCCAGACCTACTTTATCATGATTGCCACGCGTTACAAAAAAAGGGACGCGCAGGTTTTCAAACGTGGATTTTACATCATACAACAGAGTAGGGTCATCATGAATCAAATCGCCGTTAATAACAGTAAAATCTACACCTTTCTGTACTTTTTCCTGATTGATCCAGCCGATTAAATCACTGTGAAAAGTTTTGAAATCGGTATCAGGCTGGCCATAATGTCCATCCGAAGCGACGATAAACCGTAAAGCCAGCTTTGGCGCTTTGGTTTCGTTTTCAGTGAAGTTAAGAAAAGATAATCCGGAAAGGGCTGGTAAAGATTTTAAAAATGAACGTCTTTCAAAAATCATATGAATTATTTGTTTGAGGTGCTGCGCAGCTATTCGAATGGATAGTATACCAAAAATAGTTATTCATACTTGAATTTTATCTTTATTCTTGTGGTCTCATTATTAAATTAAACATCAGCATTCTGCATGGATCGTCTTATTCTTCAAAAAGCAGCATCGTATTGTGCCTATCAGGAAAGAACCCAGGATGAAGTCAGAAAACGTTTACAAAAGTGGGAGGTTTGGGGAGAAGAAGCAGATGAGATCATTGCTGAACTGATCACCATGAATTACCTGAGTGAAGAGCGTTTTGCCAAAACGTATGCAGGAGGCAAATTCCGGATAAAAAACTGGGGAAAAATGAAAATCAAACAAGAGCTTCATCGCCGCGGATTAACAGAGTACAGTATTCAGCAGGGGATGAAAGAAATCCCTCAGGATGCCTACCTGACCGGTTTAAAAGAGTTGCTGGCGAAAAAAAGGGAGCTTTTGCTTCGTACTGAAACAGATCAATTCAAACTCAAACAAAAACTGGTACGTTTTGCCTTGGGTAAAGGATATGAAAGTGAATTAGTCTGGAAAACGATAGAGGAATTAACGGAGACATGAAGTAAATAGCTTACCTTCTGTCAATAACTTTCCTGAGTTCGTAATTTATGTTATATTTTTAACCTGTAATAAAAACAAGCCAGAACTTAACCATATATTTTGCTATATTGACTAGAACAATGGCTTGATAATTTTAAAACAAACAGAAAGATGCCTGCGGAGGAGCAGCAAATGATAATTGAAGAAATGTTAAGAAAAAAGCTTAAAATTCTTGTCAGCAGAACAGATGCAATCGGAGATGTGATTCTGACAATTCCAGTCTGCGATATATTAAAAGAAAATATAGATGTTTCTGAAGTTCATTTTTTAGGAAAGTCCTATACAGAGGATGTTATCCGTAGCTGCACCGTTATTGATAAATTTATTAATATTGATGTGATCAGTAAGTTAAATTATCAGGAGCAGATCAGTGTTTTAAAAAAAGAAAAATATGATGCTATTATACACGTTTTACCAAACAAGAAAATTGCAAAACTAGCACAGGATGCTAAAATACCGGTCAGAATAGGAACTACAAACCGTTGGTTTCACTGGGTAACCTGCAATAAACTTGTCAAGCTAAGCCGTAAAGGATCTGATTTGCACGAAGCACAGTTGAATATAAAACTACTGAAAGCCCTGGAAATTGATAAGCCTTTTTCACTGAGTGATATATTTCGTCATTTTAAGCTGACAAATATTTCTCCGTTGCCTAAACGGTTGCTTGCTTACCTTCAGAAAGACAGGTTGAATATCATTCTGCACCCTAAGTCCAATAAAAGTGCGAGGGAATGGGGATTGGAAAATTTTGCTGATCTGATTCATCTTTTACCGAAGGAAAAATATAAAATTTTCATTTCAGGAACAAAAGCAGATGGTGTGTCCATGCGTGACTGGTTGTCGCAACTACCTGACCATGTGGTAGATATGACCGGAATGATGACGCTGCGGGAATTTATTTCATTTATTTATTATTCAAATGGTTTAATTGCTGCCAGTACCGGACCGCTGCATATTGCTGCTGCTTTAGGTAACAATGCGCTTGGATTATATCCGCCGATGCGTCCTCTGTTCCCTCAGCGTTGGGGGCCAATTGGTCCGAAAGCTGCTTTTTTGGTGGGGCATAAGTGCTGCCAGAAATGTGAAGAAGATATTTCCAGATGCGAGTGCATGGACCAGATCACTCCCGTAGATGTAGCTTCGGTGATCGGAAAGTGGAAAAAGACACTTTCATAGCTATTTAGTTTTGAAGCAGGAGTAAGAAGAAAAATAGCCTTATAGTTGATCAAAGAAATTGACCAACTATAAGGCTAAATGTTTTATCAGAAGTCAGAATCAAAAGAAATTTTATGTCCTGAATCCTTATCCTGCAATCCGCTCATTACACCTGCTTTCTGATAATCGCCTACGCGTTTTTCAAAAAAGTTGGTTTTTCCCGGCAAGGAGATTAATTCCATAAAATCAAATGGATTTGCTGAACCAAATTGTTTAGGGCATCCTAAACGTTCCAGCCAGAAATCTGCGATATATTCGATGTATTGATTCATCAGTTCGGCATTCATGCCAATTAATGAAACCGGCAAAGCCGATGTGACAAATTCCTGCTCAATTTTAACAGCATCCATCATAATTTCAATGACGCGTTCCTGCGGCAATTGATTTACGATGTGCTGCGTGTATAGCAGGCAGGCAAACTCGCAGTGAAGCCCTTCGTCACGTGAGATCAGTTCATTGGAAAAAGAAAGCCCCGGCATTAAACCACGTTTCTTCAGCCAGAAAATAGAGCAGAACGACCCTGAGAAGAAAATACCTTCTACCGCAGCAAAAGCGATAATTCTTTCTGCAAATACCGGGCTGTTGATCCATTTTAAAGCCCATTCAGCTTTTTTCTGAACACATGGAACCGTGTCAATGGCACGCAGCAAATGATCTTTTTCAGCAGGATCCTTAATGTACGTATCAATCAGCAACGAGTAAGTTTCTGAATGAATATTTTCCATGGCAATCTGAAAGCCATAGAAGCATTTTGCCTCTGCATACTGAACTTCACTCAAAAAGTTTACAGCCAGGTTTTCATTTACAATACCGTCAGAGGCAGCAAAAAAGGCCAGGATATGAGAAATAAAATGGCGTTCGCCGTCATTAAGGTTTTCCCAGTCTTTTTGATCCTGCGACAAATCAATTTCCTCAGCCGTCCAGAAAGATGCTTCATGGCGTTTGTACATTTCCCATATATCCATATGTTTGATCGGAAATAATACAAAACGCAACGGATCTTCTATCAACAGGGGTTCCTGTTTCATAACTTCTTGTGACATAATTAATTACATTATTTATAAAGATAAAGATCAACCAATGCAGCAGAGTGGATATACGTTAAGTCTGATTGCTGCCTAAAACAAATCTACATGGTTTGACCCGGAATTTCAAGATTAAACAGCTCAATTTTAAAGTCAGAACTTTAAAATCTTATTTGCTTAACCTTAACTTTTTCCCTGAGAGTGATTTATAAGGGCCGTAACAGGTCTTGAACAAACATTTAAATTTATCTGGTAATGGGTTTGGCAGTGTAGCATTGTATTTTTTATTTCCGTAGATTCCGAATTAAGGTATAGCTAAATGAAAATTCCCATTTTAGTATATCTTAAGACACAAAAGTATTTTACTTAAATGGCCATGCTCAAAAAGGTTTTTGTTGATTGTGAACGAATGAAATATCCTCATACAGGATTGTACTATTTTTGTCTTCATCTTGGACAGGCCTTATTAAAGCAAGTAGAAGCAAATAAGGAAGATATTATGTTTTATCTTCCAAAAACGGAAGAAGAAGCATTTGGAAAAGAAGCAAACTATATGTTACAGCATTTTATGCATAAACATTTGTTTCCGAAAATAAGTAAAGGAGCGATCTGGCATTGTACTTTTCAGGGATCCAACTATATTCCTTCCAATAAGAAAGTCCGTATTATTTTAACGGTACATGACCTGAATTTTCTGTATGATCATAAACATGATGAAAAATCCAGAAAGAGACTTGTAAACAGGCTTAAGCATAAAATTGATCGTGCTGACCATGTTGTTGCCATTTCTGATTTTGTGCTGAATGACTTAAAGAGCAATTTACTGCTTGAAAATAAACCTTCCTGTGTGATTTATAATGGCTGCAACATCGATGACAGGTTCCCTGTACAGCAGCCCGAAAATATTCCGGCTAAACCTTTTCTATTTACAATCGGAGGAATCGGAGAAAAAAAGAATTTTCATGTTCTACCGTCTTTGTTACAGCATAATAACCTTTATCTCATTATTGCGGGTCGTGTAGAAAGTGAAGAATATCTTCAGTTGATCAAAAATGAAGCACGAAAATATGGTGCCGCCGACAGGCTGATTTTTACCGGAGCAATATCTGAAAATGATAAAACCTGGTTTCTGGAAAACTGTCATGCTTTTGTATTTCCATCCCTTGCTGAGGGATTTGGCTTGCCGGTAATAGAAGCGATGTATTTTGGCAAACCCGTTATTTTATCCTCATGTACTTCTCTGCCTGAAATTGGAGGAGACTGCGCTTATTATTTTGAGAATTTTGAACCGGAAAGTATGCAGAATGTCTTTAGAACAAGCATGGAGCATTATGAAAAAACAAAGCCCTTCCTGAAAATACGGGAAAGGGCTTTGTCTTTTTCCTGGCAAAAAGCAGCAGAACAATATTGGCAGCTTTATAGAAATTTGCTCAGCGCAAACTCAGGTAAATAAATTTTATAATCCTTATTTACAGCTTGATAACATGCTGATATTTCAGCATTATTTTTATATTTTCAATTACGTCAATGATACCGATGTTTGAGTGGTTTTTCTTCATCTGCCGTGTAAATGCACTTTTCTTAATACGCAGACCCTGACGGTTTTTCAGAAAATCCCTATAAGCTTCAAGCTTGTAAAACTGGCAGGTAAAGATGCCAATCAATACATCACATAGCAATATTTGCATATGCCATAAGGTTAGATCTATTCCTTGCAAATGCAGATAATGTACATAATACCTGTTTCTGAAATGGATTCTTTTAATTGCTTTTTTCGGATTATGGTTTTTCGTACTGGCCATTACCTCATGGCGACATACGGCATTATGTTCGTAGTAGCATTTCCAGCCCATTCTCCATGCCCGGATCGACAGTTCCTGATCTTCACCATAATAGGGATTGAACATTTCGTTAAAGCCATTGATAGTTTTCAGCTTTTTTGTATCCATTAAAGCATTGGCGCCGGATAGATAGAAAGTAGGGGTGAAGGCATCTATATTCTGAAGGTGAAACAAATCAGATGACTTAATTTTCCTCCCCATAATTTTCGGCTCTCTTGCAGCTTCACGGATCAGATCATCGTCCATTCCGATGATGCGCCCCATGACACCGAACGTGTCGCTTTTTTCAAAAAATTTGTAAAGTTTTTCTATATATCCATATTCAAGCGTAACATCTGTGTTCAGAAGAAATATCAATTCATTATTTGCTTCCTTAATACCCAGATTACAGGTTTCTGAAAAGCCTGAATTCTTTTCTTTTTTAAGAAGTGTGATTGTGTCTTTATAATTCTGTTGCAAATATTCCACAGAGCCATCGGTTGAGGCATCATCAATGACAATGATCTCAACTTCAGTTTGTATGGAAGAAAGCACCTTTAAATTATGCCCAAAATACTTTTCAAATAAATGTTTCCCATTGTAATTAGGAATTATTACTGAGATACTTTTCATTCAGTCGGTTATTTAGTTTTAAATGAATTGAATAACCTTATACAACCCAAAATGCTTAAGCTTTAAGAAAGTATAGTGGTTTTACTAAATCAGCCTATGGCAAATGATTCTCATATGTTGGAATTGAAACGCCCTACTACAAGTTTCATTGTACATTATCAAGAAAGCTCCGGAAATTACCCGGGAGTGATTTGATACTTCCATTGCTTATCGCATATAAACCCTTGATTCACGTCAGATATAATTCTGCCTTTTTATATTAACTCTACCTGACATCATTGTATCTGTTGCAAGTTTTATGCCATCACATTACATGACACGAATTCAGAAAAAAGGGTTGGAAGAAGCAAAATGATCTTAATGACATTTAGGGTTAACTTATGTTGCTATTCTAAAAATCAATTAGATTATTTTTAGCGTTGAGTTGAATAAAGAAGTTGATTTACTGATAATTATAAATAAATTTTTTAGAAAAATTATTTTACGGTATTTTTAATAAACAGCAACATTCTTTTATTTTGCTACAAGATTACAAATTCAATTGAGCAGAAACAAGTATATGTAAAATCTGACTGATTAACGTATAGCATTCAACCAATTAAGGCTTCACATCCTCTTTTAATTCCCAAGCTACTACATTCCATTTATCTACATGATCCTGATGGCTATGGATTGTCTTGAAACCAAGACGCTCATGTGCACGCTGGGATCTTTTATTGGATGTTGAAATTTCTGTAATACAGAGATCATATTTTTTTTCATAAAAACTTTTATGAGTATAATATAATTTTTCAAAAATCCCCTGTCCCCGGAAAGCTTCTGCTACACAAATTTGCCCCATCATGTAGTATTTATAATCTCTGATAAATTTTCCCTTCCATTCGATATCCTCCACAATATCAAACATAGGCTGAAGATCGGCAACCAACTTACCCATGGCAGGCAGCATAGCTAGAGCATAGGCCACTACTTTCCCGTCCGCTTTTGCTATAATTTGGGGCGTGAGGCTGCGCATCATTTCCAGCTGTTCCCTGCTATGACAAACCGTAAGGAAGCCTTGGTCGTTTTTAATTTCTTCCGATACGTTCGTTTTTAAATTAAGTTGCTGCAGAGCCAGGATCTGTTCGATATCAGTATCTGTTTTTGCAAAGGTTAATTCAGGTGCTATTGAGGCGGGGTTTGTCATATCAGCTATTTTGCTCATGAAAATTCAAAAATCAAATCCATTTTTTTCTTCTGAAAAACCATAGTACGACCAGAGAAGAAAGTACCATTAACAGTAAAGAAACCCAGAACCCCCAGGGTTCTTCAGTAGATGGAATATGTGTATAGTTCATACCGAAAATCCCGGCAATCAGCGTAGGCGGCATGAATATAATCGTTACTACGGTAAAAATCTTGATTACCTGGCTTTGTTCCAGATTGATCAGACCCATAAAAGTATTCTGCAGATATTCCAGTCGTTCGAAATTAAAAGTGGTGTATTCGAGAAGCGAACTGATATCTTTCAGGATAATACGTAAATGCTCTTTCCGGTCTTCGGGAAAATACTGACTACGCAGAATTCCGGAGAGTACGCGTTGCTTGTCAATGCTGGTTTCCCGGAGCATCATCGTGGTTTCCTGCAGTGCACTGATACGGATCAGCACTTCCTGCCTTGCTTTTTGTTCATGCGTAAGATCCTTACTGATGGTAGAAATGTCTCTTGAGATAGCTTCCAGAGAATCGGCATCTGCTTCAATTCTTGTTTCGAGCAGCATCAGCATAAAGTCAACACCAGTCTGAAAAGTGTCCGGGCTAACTTTCATTTTCTTAACCGTATCCGCAAAAGTCTTGGAATCACCGCGCCGGTAGGTGAAAAGAATATTTTTGTGTAAAATGAATGAAACAGGATAGGTTCTGTAGCCTTCTCTGTCTATGCTCAGAAAGTTGGAATTGGCATTAATGGTTTCATTTTGCTCAAAAAACCGGGAACTACTTTCAATTTCAACGATTTCCTGAGGTGTCTGAAAACTAATATTACATTTATTTTCAACCCATTCCTCTTCTTCAGCCGATGGTGACTGCAAGTCTACCCAGACCAGGTTTTGAACCTTGCCCAGCTCCCGAATGTCATTTTCACGTTTTACCAACCGGCCCTCTTTATAAAATATCCTTACCATTTTTCAAAGTTGGGGAAAAAGAAGGAATGAGAAAAATACAATTTTAATTTACACCCAATATAAAAACAGATTAGGCTGCAACGGATATATTCAGTGATAAAGTTAACTCTTCATAACGATAATGTTTCTGTTTACGAACTTAATCAACCTTGCCGGTTATTTTTCTCCGGTATAGTTGTAATTTTGTTGGATGCAAAATACGGATTCTCCCGGAATATTTACACTGCAATTTTGGTTGCTTGGTCTGAGTTCCTTTTTATTTTCTTCCAGCTTCAATATGTTAATTCCGGAGCTTCCCAGCTATTTATCAGCCATGGGCGGAGCGGAGTATAAAGGTTTTATTATCGGTTTATTTACTTTAACTGCCGGAATATCAAGGCCTTTTAGTGGACGGCTTACGGATCGTATCGGCCGTGTTCCGGTGATGGCTTTTGGCTCTTTGGTGTGCTTTATCTGCGGATTTTTGTATCCTGTTTTTACTACCGTCATGCCCTTTTTATTGTTAAGGCTTGTGCATGGTTTTTCTACGGGCTTTAAACCAACCGGGACTGCCGCCTATATTGCAGACATTATTCCGGCTCACCGCCGTGGTGAAGCCATGGGGATTCATGGCATGTGTATGGGTGTAGGTTCCGCTTTCGGCCCGGCTATCGGAAGTATGATCAGCCAGTCTTTTTCAATGAATGCACTTTTCTACACCTCTTCTTTTTTTGCACTTCTTTCCATTGTCATTCTTTTTAACATGAAAGAGACACTGGCCGAGAAAGAACGGTTATCTCTAAAGGCTTTCCAGATAACCTGGCGTGATATATTTGAACCGAATGTGTTTAGTCCGGCATTGGTAACTTTTTTGGCCTATTTTGGCTTTGGAGCTGTTGCTACACTCAGTCCAGATTTCAGTGAATATCTCGGGCTCTCAAACCGGGGTGTTTATTTCATGGTTTTTACCTTATTTTCTATACTGATTCGTTTTGTCGCCGGAAAGCTATCCGACAGGCGTGGGCGTGTACCTGTTACCATTGCCGGATGCCTGATTCTTATTATTGCCATGGTGATCACAGGGTATGCCGGCTCCGTATTTAAGTTTGTGACAGGTGCTGCATTTTTCGGTGTTTCCATGGGTATTTTGTCGCCTGTACTTTCTGCCTGGACGGTAGATTTAAGCAGTGATCATAACCGGGGGAGAGCCATTGCTACCATGTATATTTCTCTGGAAGCAGGTATTGGTTTGGGGGCATTTCTTTCGGCTGCTTTATTTGCCAATAAAATCCAGAATTTTCCTTTGGTATTTCTGGTTATGGCAGGCTTTGCAGCTGCGGCCCTTGTGTATACCCTTTATTTATACAAATACAAAAAACCAGCTAGCAATGTTATTTGAAGATACCTACAAAACAATAGCGGAGCCAGCCGAAGGATTTTTTAAAGATAAAGGAAGTAAGTTCATTTCTTTTGTCTTTCCTGTTACGTCTGAGCAAGAGGCAAAAGGTCATTTGATTCAGTTGAAAGAACTGCATCCTAAAGCGAACCATCATGTCTATGTGTACCGGCTTGGTTTAGACAGAATGCAATATCGTTTAAGTGATGACGGAGAGCCATCCGGTTCTTCCGGAAGACCTGTTTTGAATACACTTTATTCCCGAGAAATAACTAATATTCTGGTTGTTGTAGTCCGTTATTTTGGTGGGACATTACTGGGTATTCCCGGCCTGATCAATGCATACAGAGCTGCGGCCGAAGATGCTCTTGATCATGCAGAAGTTGTTGTCAAATATCTGATAGCTGTATACGAGCTGTCATTTTCCTATATTCAGATGAACGACGTCATGCGGATAGTGAAGGAAATGGAGCTGCCGGTAATGAAACAGAACTTTGAAATGGAGTGTAAGATGGTTGTTGAAGTGAGAACCACCTTAGTAGAGCAGTTTATCACACGTTGTGAAAAAGTGGAAGGACTTGGAGTAAAAGTAGTGTAGACTGTAGGCGTTTACGGCTTTATATTTATTTCGGAAAATTTTCTGAATAGTTTATTAACTTCGTAAGTATAAAAGCAGAGTTCACCAGCAACTTTAGGTTATTATCATGAAAACAACACTTAATCTTAACACAAATATTCAGCTAACTTTCAAACAGCTAAAAGATCTTGCAAAACAATTGCCTGAAAAAAAGCGGATTGAGCTTGCTACTATCCTGGTGGATGGAGAAGAAACTATGACCAGAGAGGAATTGGTAGCAAAAATTAAAGAAGGCTTGAAGGAAGCAAAATTACATAAGGAAGGAAAAATTAAACTTAAAACTTTAGAGGAGTTTTTAAGTAATGTATAGTGTACGTCTTGCCAGAAGGTTTGAAAAGGATGCTAAATTTTTACTTAAAAAATATGCTTCTTTAAAGCTGGAACTTTTACAACTGGGAAAGGAATTAATTGAAAATCCCTTTATGGGCACACCTTTAGGAAGGGATTGTTATAAAGTCAGGCTTGCTATAAAAAGCAAAGGAAAAGGTAAAAGTGGTGGAGCCAGAGTTATTACTTATGTAGTACAAGACAACGAAGAAGTAATTTTACTAACAATTTATGATAAGCAAGTAAAATCCGATCTTAAAACCAATGAACTGAATGATCTTTTGGATGACTTTAAGTAGGCTCCTTTGTTTAGTATAACAAATTTATACTTACAAGTCATTCTCCCGCAGCATTCTGATGAAATCGTCTTCATAATCTTTTACCGCTTTCAGCAGCTCGTCCAGTTCTTTTTTCTCCGGGGTGCCTGGTTTTGCTCCAAAGATTTCGTCTATTCTTTCCGAAGCTTTTTCATAATCACTTTCGTTTTTCAGTGTCATTGTATATCTGGTTGATGTAAATCCTTTTCCGGATACAAATTTAATACAAAAAGCCGACTCAAATGAATCGGCTCTTTATTGTTACAAATTCAACATTAAATTTTAATAACCATTATTTTGAGTTAGGGTAGGTTTTCCGCCTACCTGGCTGTTCAGTATTTCCTGTTGCGGGATTGGGAAGTATTCATGTTTTCCCTTTACAAACTGAGAACCTTTCAAATAAGAACGTTTATTTCCTTCAACAGAATAATAAGCGTTCATCGTTTCTGCGGCCACTCCCCAACGAACCAGGTCAAAGCGTCTGTTACCTTCCATACCCAATTCAAGGCGTTCTTCAAATCGTACTGCTTTACGTGCATAAGCCTGGTCTGGAAAAGAAGTATATTCTTTGATCACGTAATTTGCAGCAGGAGTTCCATCTGCATTTTTTACAAATCCTTCCGGTTTGGCAGCTCTTGCACGAACCTGGTTAATATAAGCTCTTGCTTTGTCAATACTTCCAATTTCTGTTTCGATTTCAGCAAGCCATAATAAAACCTGTGCGTAACGAATCAGGCGGAAGTTATTTGCATTCAGCCTGTTATTGGAAGCAAAGGTCGGATCCGATTTATGTGAAACGTGTTTTTTTGGAGAATAAGGCCCTCCGTAAGTCTGGTCACGGATGTAAGATTTTCCAGGATGAACGCCCCAGTCAAGATAAGGAATTCCACGACGGCCCACAGTCCAGTCCAGGCGGGGATCAAGATTTCCTGAGTAAGGAGTAAAAGGTGCCGTTGCTTCAATGCCCTGATCGTTTGGCAGGTCAGTCTCATTAAATGTATCAAGTAAAGGAAGCCCATTTGCATCTGTTTTAAATGCATTGGCAAGATTTACAGAAGGCTGGAAAAATCCGCAGCACGTTGTGAAGGCGCCACCGCCATACGGATAGTTCAGCGTTGATCCGATGTTTCCGTTTTCACCGCCTGCAGCTCCGTCGTTTACGGAATATTGTACTTCAAAAATGGATTCTGCATTGTTATTGGTAGAAGCCTGAAAGTTGTCATGATACTTATCAACCAGTCTGTATTTGCCACTGGCAACGATAGCTTCCAGAATTGGTTTTGCTTCTGCATACTTTTTTTGGAAAATATAAACTTTGGATAAAAGCGCTCCCGCAGCCCATTTTGTAGGACGTCCCACCTGTGCTTGTGAAGTTGGAAGTGCGTCATAAGCAGCTTTCAGGTCCTCTTCAATTTTAGGGTAAATATCCGTTGTATTAGGCAATTTGGTACTTTCCAGATTATTCGGGTCATAAATTGTTTCGTCAATGTAAGGTACCATGTTGAACATTTTCTTTAACTCAAAATGGTAATTTCCACGCAGGAACCTGGCTTCTGCAACTACCTCTGCACGTTCTGCATCTGTGAAATCGGTAGCTTTTGCAAGGTTTTGCAATACGTCATTGGTACGGGCAATACCGTCGTACATTCCTCTCCATTTTCCACGGAAATAGATATTATCTGCCGCAATATTTCCCTGTTCAATCTGAGAAATGGGTGGCTGATCGCCCGCATTTGTGCCTTTGTAGGCATCGTCAGAAGCTACACTTCCATAAACCCAGTTATCCGCACCCACATTATAAGAGCGGTAGGCTCCTTCTGCTGTGGCCCAGCCATCGAGCAGGGAATAGGCACCGATAAGCAAAGCATTTACACCTACTTTGTTCTGAAGGGTAGTGGATACCAACGCTGCTTTGGGCGTAACTTCCAAGAATGAATCAGAGCATGAACTGAGAATTCCCAGAACGATGGATGATAGTATAATGGTAAATTTTTTCATCTTTTTGAAAAATTAATGACTCGTTATTGAATACTTTTGAAAAGTAACTTTATGAGAATGAGATGATTTAGAAACTGATATTTAAACCAACGATGTATTGTTTTGAAGCAGGATATGATCCTCCATCCACACCAATCTGGCGGTCATTGCCGGCACCATAGCCGCGCAGGTTGATCTCCGGATCCATTCCTGAATATTTTGTCCAGGTAACCAGGTTTTGTCCCTGAACATAGATCCGGCAAGGTCCAAGCCCCACTTTGGATAAAAGTGCTTTTGGTAAAGCGTAGGTTAGCTGGATATTTTTGAAACGGAAATAAGAACCATTTTCCAGATAATAATCGGATGGAAGAATACTGACCTGATCGCTTGAGTTTGGCTGAGGAAGAATAGCATCTGTTTTTCCTGGTCTCCACGATTCATTTAACATGCGGGTACTTTTGTTACCAAAAAATGTCGGAAAATCGGTCCAGTATTTAGTATAGTTAAAAATCTGATTTCCCTGCACACCTGCACCAAATATCGCCAGTCCAAAACCTTTGTAGTTAACATTGATATTTAAGCCATACGTAAAATCCGGGTGCGGACTTCCGATGATACTTAAATCTTTAGAATCAATCACTCCGTCACCATTTACATCAACAAATTTAAAACGTCCTGCTCTGTTTTCGTTGGAGCCCAGGTTGTTTTTAGGAGCTTCTTTTGCTTCTGCATCCGTTTGGAATATCCCATCATGTTTGTAGCCGAAGAAAGAAGAAATTGGATGGTTTTGCTGTGTAACTACGAAATTCTGAATTCGCTCATCATTAATACCGAAATATTGAGACTTAGGATCACCATTGGTTTTTGTAACCATATTACGATACGTACTGAAATTGGCTCCGATCGTATAAGTAAGGTCACCATTCAGTGCTTTTCCATTGTAGCTGATACCCAAGTCTATACCGCGGTTTCTCATCGCACCAATGTTCTGAAAAGGAGCTGCGGCAACCCCTGCAGTTAATGGTGGAGAAACAGGGAACAGCATGTCCGTTGTTTTACGTGTGTACAAGTCCAAAGCCACATCCACGGTTCCTTTAAACAATACAGCATCTAAACCGACATTGGTAGAAGTCGTTGTTTCCCATTTTGCTTTCGGATTACCAAACTGAGTTAGTTCATAACCTGCTGTTGCCGAAGTTTTAGCACCATTAATGTCATAAAAAGACAAAGCCGGGTTGGTAGAATAAAGTGTATAAGGGTTTAGGTTGCCAATTTCCTGATTCCCGGTTTGTCCCCAGCCAATTCTGACTTTGGCGTAGGAAAGCCAGGAAGCGGTCGGTTTTGCAAAATTTTCATCTGACAATACCCATCCACCGCTGACAGCCGGAAAGTAAGCTACATTGTTGGCTGCAGCAAAACGAGACGAACGGTCGCGACGGATCGTGGCATCAAACAAATATTTTCCGGAATAACTGTAACTCGCTCTTCCAAATTCTGATGCAAGCTGCCAGTTGGCTCCGCCTCCGTTGTTAGTCTGCACACCTGTACCGGCACTCAGGAAGCGATTATCCAGGGCATCAACCAGAAAGTTTGTGCGTGAGGCATCAAAGTTCTCGTAATTATTTCTGATCGCCTCAGTACCTACAATGACATTAAGCTTATGCGCATTTTTTAAAGCGATATTGTAAGTCAGTGTGTTATACCAAGTCCAGGTCCACTCGTAGTTATTGGTGGTGGTTAAACTTTGTGTACTTCTCGCTTCTGCCGATTCAATATCACGGGGAACGTAGTTGCGGTAGTTGTATAAGTTATAGTCAATACCAAAGCTTGTTTTAGCCGTAAGGTTTTTAAGGATATCCACTTCTGCATAGGCATTTCCGAATAAGCGTACTTCATTTTGCTTGTTGTCCTTATTACGGTAAAGCAGGGAAACCGGGTTAACAGAGTTATCAACATCGGCACCGCGTGTTCCTGCAAAATTCCCGGCTACGTCATAAACCGGCACAATGGAAGGAACACGGTAGGCGAAGGATGTAGGATTGCCTTCATTACTGTTTCCGGTTGGTTGCCCAACTCTTGATGCATAGCCAACCTGAAAGTTTTGTCCGACCCGGATTCGTTTTGTAACGTTAAATTCCGTGTTCGAACGTAAAGTGTACCGTTTGAAACTGGTATGAATCATAATTCCCTGCTGATTGAAATAATTCAGGGACATGGCATAACGACCGCTTTCAGTACCTCCTGAAACGCCGATCTGATGATTTTGAATCGGAGCAGGCTGATAAATTTCTTTCAGCCAGTTGGTTCCCTCTTTGTTTGCTTTGGTGATCAGCCATTTTGTTTTATTAAAGTCAGCCGAGTTCACATCAGTGCTGTAATTTACATAACTTCCATCCGGATTTTTGGCAACTCTTGGATCTCCTTCTTTGGCACCTGATGGGAAAATATAATCAGGGATCACCGGTGTAGCTCCGCTTCCAAACTGTGCATGTTTCGGATAAGTCAGCGTAGTTCCGGCAGGAAGTGCGCCGTCGACCATGGAATTAATATTCAATGTATTGATTCTTGATTCCCAGGTAAAATCTGCATATTGCTGTGTGTTCAACATGCTTAATAATTTGCCCGGACGCTGTGTTCCGTAATAGGTATCATAGGTGAAAACCGGTTTGCCTACTTTTCCTCTTTTCGTTGTAATGATGACCACACCATTTCCGGCCCGTGACCCGTAAATAGAAGCTGAAGATGCATCTTTCAGAATCTGCATGGATTCTATATCATTCAGGTTTAACGTATTCAGAGTATTTGATACACCATTAGCACCAACACCTTTGGTTGGTACGCCATCAACAACATAAAGGGGTGAGTTGTCATTGATTGTACCAAATCCACGAATACGTACGGAAACACCTCCACCGGGGCTGTTTTCATTACCAATAACTACACCCGGTACTTTTCCCTGCAAGGCCTGGCCCAGGTTGGTAGCCGGTGTCGTCAGCAGCTGCTTGGCATCCAGTGTTGCTACAGCACCCGTAATTTCTTTTTTGGACTGTGAACCATAGCCTGTCACGACTACTTCGCTCAGACTCTTAATGTCATCCACCAGGCTGACGTCAAGTACCGATCTTGTGCCTATAGGAATTTCCTGTTTTCCAAAACCAATAGAAGAAAATACAAGTGTGGCACCAGCTGATTTTAAGTCAATTGCGTATTTACCATCCGCATCAGTGACAGTACCTGTGGTTGTACCTTTAACTGTTACATTAACTCCCGGTAAACCCATATTATCAGTTGAAGAAACGACTGTACCGGTAATACGTTTGTCCTGCGCAAAGGCAATGTTGCTACTGAAAATAGTCAGTAGTATTAGGTTAGCAGAAAGTAATAAAAATCGTAAATTTTGTCTCATACAGGGGAGTGGTTAAAATGTTAAAAAAATATTAATTATTGTTAAGATAATCTTAAAAGTACATAAACTTTGGAATAAGGTACTATAATAATATAATTATATAAATATAAAATATTAATATATAAATGGTTACATAATTTTGAAATCAGGGTAATATGCAAGGCGCAAACGTTTGCAGATCTTTTAAAATCCAGGTTTCACACAATTTGAAATATGTTTAAGCGTATGAATAATCAGGCATAATTTTGCAACTCAACAGGTACTTTTGTGGTTATCTACTTAATGCCTTACAGGATATAAATCAACAAGATCATTTTGGAACATTTGAATGGAATGGAACTCGCAGAGCAGGACCTGATTGAAGTACAGGGTGCCCGCGAGCATAATTTGAAAAACATTGATGTCAGCATCCCGCGTAATAAACTGGTCGTGGTGACCGGTATCAGCGGCAGCGGAAAATCTTCACTGGCTTTTGATACAATCTATGCAGAAGGTCAGCGGCGCTATATGGAGAGTTTTTCTGCCTATGCCCGGGGTTTTATCGGAGAAATGGAACGGCCGGATGTAGATAAAATCAGTGGATTGTCCCCGGTCATTAGTATTGAACAGAAAACAACTTCCCGGAATCCACGCTCAACGGTGGGCACTGTAACTGAAATTTATGACTTCCTGAGGTTATTATACGCAAGGGCAGGAGAGGCCTATTCGTACGTAACCGGAAGAAGAATGGTGAAGCAATCGCAGGATCAGATCGTGAACCAGCTGATGACGCAATTTTTAGGTCAGAAAACAATCCTGCTTGCACCTGCTGTAAAAGGAAGAAAAGGACATTACCGTGAGCTTTTTGTTCAGATTGCCCGGCTTGGCTATACGAAGGTACGTGTCGATGGAGAAGTGCAGGACATTGTTCCAAAAATGCAGCTTGACCGTTATAAAGTGCACGATATTGAAATTGTGGTAGACCGGGTTATCCCAAAAACAGAAGCAGAAGATCCGCAATCGCGTTTTCGGTTAAGCCAATCCGTTGCTACGGCGATCAAACAGGGCAAAGGTGCTTTGATGGTTCTGGATGAAAAAGGGGAGACGTACTATTTTTCCCAAAATCTGATGGATCCCGAATCAGGAATCAGCTATGATGATCCGTCTCCGAATAATTTTTCTTTCAACTCTCCTTATGGCTGGTGCCCTACGTGTCAGGGATTAGGTATGGTGGAAGAAATCACTGAAGATTCAATTATGCCGGACCGCAAATTGTCCATTAGTAAAGGTGGGATTGCGCCGATGGGAGAGTATCGTGAAGCCTGGATTTTCAAACAGCTGGAAGTTTTGTTAAAACCGTTTAAGGTGAATTTGACAACGCCTCTGGAAAAATTTTCGGAAGAAGCCATTAAGGTCGTATTGTATGGAAGTGAAGAGGCTGTTGCGGTTCCTTCCAAGAAATATCCGGGAACAGAATGGGATACCAAATTTGACGGTATTATTAATTTCCTGAAACGTCAGCAGGAAACCGGAAATGATAAAATACAAGACTGGCTGAAAGATTTTATGACGATCAACACTTGCCCGGAATGTCATGGAAAGCGTTTGAAAAAAGAATCTTTGCATTTTAAGGTGGATGGAAAAGACATTGCAGATCTATCCAACCGTGATGTGCGTGACTTGTCCAACTGGCTGGAAGGACTGGAAGACCGGCTGGAAGAAAGACAGAAAATTATTGGTCATGAAGTTTTGAAGGAAATCCGTAAACGGGTAGGCTTTCTGCTGGATGTTGGTCTTGACTACCTGACTTTAAACCGTGCATTGCGTACGCTTTCGGGTGGAGAAGCACAGCGGATTCGTCTGGCCACACAAATCGGTACACAGCTTACCGGTGTTTTGTATATTATGGATGAGCCGAGTATCGGGCTTCATCAGCGTGATAACGTAAGACTGATCAACTCTTTAAAAAGTCTGCGTGATCTTGGGAATACGGTTCTGGTTGTGGAGCATGATAAAGACATGATGCTCGCATCAGATTATATCGTAGATATTGGTCCTGGTGCCGGCCGTCATGGAGGAAATGTAGTCGGCGCAGGAACACCGGAAGAATTTTTAAAAAACGGTTCGTCCACTGCGGATTATCTAAGCGGAAGACAGAAAATTGAGATTCCAAAAGCCCGCCGGAAGGGAAATGGAAATTACCTTTCTCTAAAAGGGTGTACCGGTCATAATCTCAAAAATGTAACCATGGCTTTTCCGTTGGGAACGATGATATCGGTAACCGGCGTAAGCGGAAGCGGAAAATCTTCTCTAATCCATGAAACACTTTTTCCTTTGTTAAACCATCATTTTTATAAATCCAGAAGAGAACCGCTGGCTTACAAAACAATTGAAGGTCTGGAACATATTGATAAAGTAATTGAAGTAGACCAATCTCCGATCGGACGCACGCCGCGTTCGAATCCGGCTACTTATACCAATCTATTTACTGATATCCGTACACTTTTTGCCGAGTTGCCCGAAGCTAAAATCCGCGGTTACAAACCCGGCCGTTTTTCTTTCAATGTAAAAGGAGGAAGGTGTGAAGATTGTGAAGGTGCAGGTATGAAGCGGATTGAGATGGATTTTCTGCCGGATGTCCATGTCAATTGTGAGACCTGCAAAGGAAAACGCTTTAACCGGGAAACACTGGAAGTACGTTTTAAGGGGAAGTCTGTAGCAGACATTTTGGATATGACGGTTGAAACAGCACTGGAGTTCTTTGAAAACCAGCCCCGTATTTTAAGAAAAGTACAAACGCTTTTTGATGTAGGTCTGGGATATATTACACTGGGTCAGCATGCAACGACACTCTCGGGTGGAGAAGCGCAACGCGTAAAATTATCAGAAGAATTGTCAAAACGGGATACCGGCAAAACGCTTTACATTCTGGATGAGCCGACAACTGGTTTACATTTTCAGGATATAAAACATCTTTTGGTCGTTCTTGACAAACTGGTCGAAAAAGGAAATACCGTTTTGATCATTGAGCATAATCTGGATGTGGTTAAAGTTTCAGATTATGTAATCGATCTGGGCCCGGAAGGTGGCGCTTTGGGAGGAAAAATAATTGCTGAAGGAACACCGGAGAAGGTTTCAAAAGTAAAAGGAAGTTATACCGGATTTTTCCTGAAAGAGGAGTTGAAGGGATAAATTTTAGGTGTCAGCTATTAGCGGTTAGGATTTAGCTATTGATCGAGCAGTCAGGTTTTGAGTATGAATTGCTTAGACCTGACTGTTTTTTTTACGTACTAATTTATTATATTTGCACGTACAGCCTGATATTGTTATGGATACGAAATTAACCTTAAAGCTGGATAAAAATGTTATTGAGAAAGCAAAGGAATATGCTGCTTCCCACAAACGAAGTTTGTCTGCAATTATAGAATCCTATTTACAATCCTTAACGGGAATAGACGAAACGGAAAATGTTGAAGAAATTGAAATAACTCCTTTTGTAAAAAGTATGTCATCAGGAGTAAAAATTCCAGCTGATTTTGATTACAAAAAGGAATACAGGTCTCACTTAGAAGAAAAGTATAAGTGAAAACCAGGATATTTCTTGATACAAATGTGATGATGGATTTGCTATCCGCGAGGGTACCTTTCTATAATTCAATTGCAAAAATCACTTCTCTTGCAGATAATGGAGAGATAAAAATGATTGTTTCTGCATTGTCTTATACAACAGTAAATTACTTGTTAAGTAAGATCGATAACGTTGATATCACGCGTGATAAACTACGAAAGTTTAAAATTATTTCAGAGGTGGCTGTGCTTGACGAAGAAATTATTGAAAAGGGATTGAACTCAAACTTTTCTGATTTTGAAGATGCAGTTCAGTATTTTAGTGCTTTGAAAGCAAATTGTAAAATTATTGTAACAAGAAATACAAAAGATTTTAAGGAATCCAGATTGCCAATAATGACTCCCGAGGAATTTTTAGCGAGTATTAAGAAAAAATAATCTTCACATCCACTTGCTCAAAAACTGACTAAAATTTTCCTTATACTGATCACTTACCGGAATGGTTACCGTTCCGATCTGGATCGTATTTCTGGTAACAGCTCCGATTTTATCCAGATTAACAATAAAGGAACGATGCACCCGCATGAATTTTACCGAAGGTAATTTTTCTTCCAAAGATTTGAGGCTCGTCAGGGAAAGAACAGGTTTTGTATCAGATTTGAGAATCACCTTTACATAATCCTTCAAACCTTCGATATAAAGGATATCATCATAAGCGATACGTACCAGCTGATATTCAACTTTCAGAAATAAATAATCTTCCTTCATTTCCGGTGCTGAACCATTGGCTGCACGCTGAACGAGTTCCACATAGGCTTTTCCCTTGGTAGCAGCTTTTAAGAACTCTTCGTAATTAAAAGGTTTCAACAGGTAGTCAAGCGCATCAACACGGAAACCATCCAGGGCAAACTGATTGAAAGCAGTTGTGAAAATAATTCTTGGTCCCTGATTGCCAGACTTTTCAATGATCCGGGCGAGTTCGATGCCTGTAAGATCCGGCATCTGGATATCCAGAAATATCAGATCGACAGATAGTTCATGAATAGCTTCCAAAGCTTCCACGGCACTGGAATATTTGCCGGCCAGGTTCAAAAAAGGTGTTTTGTTGATAAAAGCGCAAACCAGTCCCAGTGCAAGGGGTTCATCGTCTACGGCGATGCATTGTAATACGTTCATGCAGTTTGCAGTTCCAGATGTACTTCAAATTCTTTTTCGTCTGTATTTTCACTTACGTCCAGCTGGTATTTTCCCGGATAAAGTAAATCAAGTCTTCTTTGGGTATTGGTCAATCCGATGCCGTTACTTTCATCCAGTACCGTCCTTTTTTCTGTAAACAGCGTATTACGAACATCGATGTAAACTTTATGTCCTTCCTGCCAGATTTTTATATCAATATGGCTGGGTTGAACTGCACTGACACCATGTTTGAAAGCATTTTCAATAAAAGGCAAAAACAGCATGGGAGCAATTGAAACATCATGTAAAGGATGAGGAGGTTTTAAACTTACACTGACTTTATCTGTAAGCCGAAGCTGCATCAACTGAATATAATCCTGGGCAAAAGCAATTTCCTGACTGAGCAGAACCGTGCCATGCTGTGTTTCATACAAGACATAACGCATCATCCGCGAAAGCTTGTGCAGTGCTTCTCTGGCTGCTTCCACATCAATAACAGTCAGGGCATAGATGTTATTTAACGTATTGAAAAAGAAATGCGGATTAATCTGTGCTTTCAGAAAAGACAGCTCCGAATTAATTTTTTCCTGTTCCAGATTTTGTCTGTATTGTTTGTCGCGCTCTGCATTTTGAACAGCTGCTACGCTCGTGCTAATACCTATGATGATTAATGCTGTAAGCATCGAAAAATAATCCAGCCGGTCGTGTGTTTTTTTATCTCCGTTTGCTTCACGCGCCATTTTGAATGCGCGATCCATTTGTTCACTATGATTAATGAATATTTTTACCTGTTCCATCATGACAGCAAGCAAAACGACGGAAATCATATTAAACAAAATAAAACGTCCATACCGGTTTTTAGCCAGAAACCGGGGAAACCATAAATAAACGTTCAGGTAAAAAATCGTAATAAGAAGTGTAAACAAAACCGCCTGTTTAATCCAGAATGAGACAGGAAACTCGATCTGCCAGCTCAATGGCTGCCACATCAGAAACAGAGCGAGAAAGCTCCAGCCTAACAAGTGTAAAAAAAACGGTGGATATTTTCTGACTGTGGGGGTATCCATGCAAATATATTTATGTCAACGCTGATTAAACCTTCCGATCACAATACAATTTTACTTTGAAAACTTCAAAGAGCCTAGCCGGATCGATCAAAGTAAACTATAAATCGACCGATAGGCTGTGTGTATCTATGAGTCAATCCTGAACTTTGGTGCACCTTCAGATGCTGAACAATTATTCAGTCTAGTTGATAAACAGCAATTTGGAAAAAAAACTGTCTCAAAATTCTATGTAGCCGCTGCCTTCTCATCGTCCAGAAAGGGCTTTTGATCGGTGTTAACTACCTTTCCATCTATTGCCTTTTTTTTTCATTTTAATACAGGCTTATTTTGAACTTGATTTATACACGATATATTGCCCAATAACCATGAACATGAAGAAACAATTTACATTATTAGCTCTGATCCTTGGACTGACAACCTCTGTATTTGCACAGTTTGGCGGCGGAGGTGGAGGAGGTGGCCGACCGGGTGGCGGTGGTGGTGACTTCCAGCGTGGCGGTGACAGACAAAAAGCAACAATTCCCGGAACACTGGACGATGCACCAAAAGGAAATGGAAAAATAAAGGGGATTCTGGTTGATTCTCTTACAAAAAATCCTGTAGAGTTTGCTGCACTGGCACTTATCGACGATAAAACGAATACACCTATCGATGGTACTACAACCGATGAAAAAGGTGTTTTCAATATGACGAAAGTAGCTTCCGGAAATTTCAAGATTTTAATTTCATTCATCGGGTATAAAACCAAAACGATAAAAGGAATTAAAATTGATAAGAAAACAGAACTTGATCTGGGCTCTGTAGTACTGTCTCCGGACATCGTTCAGCTGAATGAAGTACAGGTAGTAGGTATGGCGCAGATGATTGAGGAAAAAGTAGATCGTCTGGTTTATAATGCAGAAAAAGATATTACCAGTAAAGGCGGTGATGCAAGCGATGTCATGCGGAAAGTACCCATGTTAACGGTGGATCTGGATGGAAACGTTTCATTAAGAGGAAACTCAAATGTGCGCGTCTTGATCAATAATAAGCCTTCAACCATGGTAGCAACCAGCGTTGCAGATGCCCTGAAGCAAATTCCTGCGGACATGATTAAGTCTGTGGAGGTGATTACCTCTCCATCAGCAAAGTATGATGCGGAAGGTTCGGGTGGTATTATCAACATCATTACTAAAAAAAGTACGATACAAGGCGGAACGCTGAATCTGGATACAGGCGTTGGTAACCGTGGTTCTAATTTAGGATTAAGGGGAAATTACCGTACGGGTAAATTAGGCTTTAATTTGGGTGGTTTCGGACGGTTTAACTATCATCAGCCAGGCAGAATAGATAATATTCAGACTGGAGATAATTTCTCCGTTACGCAAATAACCAAATCACAGAACAAAGGTGCTTTCGGATCATACAACTTTGGAATGGATTACGAAATTGATAAAAACACTTCTCTTTCAGCGGGTATCCGTTATGGTTTAAGAAATAACATTACGCCTCAAAATATCACGACGAACAACACACAAAGAGGAGTTACAAATTCTTCTTACCGTGATGTGGACGTAAAAGACTTGTCGGGAACGTGGGATGTTAACGTGGATTACAATAAAACGTTAAGCAAACCTCAGCAGGAATTAAGCATTCTTGGTCAGTTTAGCCGCAACAACCGTACAAACGATTACGATGCAGATCTTTATTCTTTCAATAATAATGTAATCGGAGAAGTAATCGGGCAGACGGGTAACAACAACAAGAGCTCTAATCAGGAGAGTACAATCCAGATTGATTATGCCACACCAATTAAAAGTAACCAGCTGGTGGAAGTAGGTGGAAAAGGAATTTTTCGTCAGGTAATCAGTAATTATAATTATTTTACCAACAATGTTCAGGATTCAGTCAGTAGTCTTAACTATGACCAGAATGTAGCGGCGGGATATGCCTCTTACACCCTGACTACAAAGAGCAAGTTTACCGTTAAAGGAGGAGCTCGTTACGAATATACCACCATTGACGCCAGACAAGCCGAAGGTGGGGATCTTCGTCTGCCATCATACAGTAACCTTGTACCAAGTTTAAACCTTTCAAAAACTTTTGGAAAAGGACAAACAATTAAATTAGGTTACAACCGTCGTTTGCAGCGTCCAGGAATTCAATTTTTGAACCCTAATACGAACGCTTCCAACCCGCTCAACATTACAAGAGGAAACCCTAATCTTAAACCTGAGCTAACAGATCAGATTGAGCTGGGAACAAGTTTTTTCAAAAATACGCTGTATTTTAATGTATCTACTTTTGCACGCTTCACAAATGGTTCTATTGAAAATATCCGTACAACCAGTGATAATGGGGTTATTACAACGACTTATGGCAATATTGGATCAAAGCAAAACTATGGTGCTAACGTCTTTGGTAATATTACCTTGCTTAAAATCTGGTCTGTAAGCGGAGGTATTGATGCTTATTATGTGAATTTGAAGAACAATAGTCCGGATGCAGCGCTGCAGTCTCAAAATAATGGTGTAGTGGTAAGCGGACGTTTCCGTACAGGTGTAACATTAAAAAATGGATGGGGCGTACAAGGCGGTGGATTTGCAAGAGGAAAAGAAGTGCAATTGCAAGGTTCAGCAGGTGGTTTCAGAATGTATGACCTTGGAATTAAGAAAGACTTCAAAAATAAAAGAGGAAGTGTAGGTCTGGCCATGGAAAATTTCCTGACCGATGCTCTTAAAATGAAAACAAATCTATCGTCTGCTACATTTGATCAGATGACTACGATGTATCGTTACAACCGTGGATTCCGTGTTAATTTCTCTTATCGCCTTGGAAAAATGACTTTTGTTGAAACAAAATCACGCAGAAGAAAATCAGTAAACAATGATGATCAGAAAAGTGATGGCGGCGGCGGAAATGATGCAGGCATACAAACACCGCAGGCCACACCTGCAGTAACAATTCCGGCAGGAGCAGCAGCAGGCCGCCCGCAGGGAGCTTTTGGAAACAGGCCACAGGGGCAGGCAGGTGCAGCTCAAAAAACAGCAACAGATTCTACTTCCGGGAAATCAGGTTTTTCAACACCGGTTACCGTGGATAGTACTTCCCGGAGACAGCCAGGTATGAACATACCGGCAACTGTAGATAGTACACAGAGAAAAATGGATACCACAATTGTACAACCCATGAATGTTGTTCCAGTTGTGCCAACAGATAGTACTTCTGAAAAGAAATCTGAAATAATACTGCCTGCAGGAACAACAGATAGTACACAGAAAAAACCGGCAGTCATCGTTATGCCCGTAACTCCGGCAGATAGTACAAAGAAACCCGAATAACTATTCCTCCGGTTAAAGTCAGAACCGGCTCTTCATGAAAAAATCCCCGTATGGAAATCATATGGGGATTTTTGTTTTGTCGAGATGAGTTGAGAAATCAGGTAACTGGATTTTGGCTGCGAATCGCATTTAAAATCCGGTCTGCTCCGGCTTCCAGCAGTTCATCGGCTAAGGCCGTGCCAAGATCTTCCGGAAAAGCAGCAGATCCGCTTTCTGAACGGCGGATTATCTCCTGCCCATCCAAGCTGACAATGCCTCCGGAAATGGTTATTTCATCGTCATTTAAAATGGCCAGGGCAAAAACCGGAATACTGCACCCACCCTGTAAGCGCTTCAAAAATGCTCTTTCCGTCCTCAGGCAGATTTCTGTTTGTTCGTGGTTGAGCAGTTTTTTTAGTGTTTCTTTTTTTGCATCAGACAAATAAATAGAACTTTCAATGGCTACACTTCCTTGTCCTACAGCGGGTGTGAATTCATCCAGAAGAAGGTGTTCGGCAATGGCCACATCGTATTCCATGCGGTGCACACCTGCATAAGCCAGCAGCAAGGCATCACATTGGCCTTCCTGCAATTTGCGGAAACGGGTTTGCAGGTTACCGCGCATGTCAACAATTTTGATGTGCGGGTAATAATGTTTCAGAATGGCAATCCGGCGCGTTGAAGATGTTCCTACAACAAAAGATTCTCCACTGCTTAACGAGAGGCTGGTATTGTAACTAACTAAAACATCATTGGCATGTTCACGTTCTGTAAATGCAAGCAGTTCAAAATCTTCATCAAGTGAAGATTGAAGATCTTTGGCGCTGTGCACCGCAATATCGATTTCTCCGCTTCTGAGCTGATCTTCAAGTTCCTGGGTGAATACGCCTTTGCTCCCGATTTTGGATAAAGAACGGTCCAGAATTTTATCTCCCTTCGTTTCAATAATGACAATTTCCGTAGTAACGCCTCCTTTTTTTAAAAGAGTCTCCACATGATAAGCCTGCCAAAGAGCTAATCTGCTACCGCGTGTTCCTATTTTAATATGCATGATTTTATTTAGCTGCCGGCTATTGGCCATTCGCTTTTATTAGTTAAAGACTTACTGCCTGATTATTAAGACAAATTTACGAGTTGTAACCGGTTTTCTAAACCCCAACTGTATCGCCTTCATCCGTAATAATTTTCTCTTCAATGTAAGCAACAATTAAAGAGGCAACATCGATCCCGCTTATTTCTTCAATTCCTTTTAACCCGGGTGAAGAGTTTACTTCCATTACCAATGGTCCTCTTTCCGATTGTAATAAATCGACACCGGCAATTCTGACGCCCAATGCTTTTGCCGCTGCAATGGCTGTACGCTCTTCTTCCGGAGATAGATCAACCGAAAAACCTTCACCGCCACGGTGCAGGTTAGATCTGAAATCTCCTTCATGACCCTGGCGTTTCATGGCTGCAACTACCTTATTTCCAATGACAAAAGCACGGATGTCTGCACCTTTGGATTCTGCAATAAATTCCTGGATCAGGAAATTTGCCCGTAATCCGTAAAAAGCTTCAATGGTTGATTTGGCTGCCTTTGTTGTTTCGGCCAGTACAACACCAACGCCCTGCGTGCCTTCCAATAGTTTAATCACGACTGGCGGACCGCCTACCATGTGGATCAGTTCGTTGACCTGTGCGGGATTTTTGGCAAAAACCGTTTTAGGGATATCCACACCGGATTTTGCAAGTACCTGCATGCTGCGCAGTTTATCTCTGGAACGTAAGATCGCCTGTGATTTTACGGTTGTAAAAACCTTCATTAACTCAAACTGCCTTACAACAGCACAGCCAAAAGCATTCACAGATGTTCCTATTCTTGGAATAACTGCATCAATACCACTAACAGCCTTACCCTTATAAATGACAGTGGGTTTCCCTCCTTCAATCATGACAAAACACTTGACATGGTCAATAACCACAGCCTCATGACCTCTTTGTTTGATTGCCTCCACCAGACGCTTTGTGGAATAAAGGTCAGGATTGGTGGATAATACGGCGATTTTCATATATGACTATTGGATTAAAAGAGTAGGGTTGGCCTCAGCATCAGGTTGCTTTTTATGCCTGATTTTGTCAGCATTTTGTTTGGCGGAAAGGTCTTTTTGTGAAACGTCGATCAGAAAGCGGCCCTTTAATAATTTACGTCCCAGAAGAATAGGATAATTCATTTTTTTACGGTTGGCCAGTGAAAATTCAGTTCGTATTTTTCTGCCAAAAATGGTAATCTGTGTTTTGATCACATATCTTTTTTCCTGCTTTCCGGACGTATTTCTGATATAGGTTTCCTTAAAATCACTTACTGTAAAAGACTGCTCCGGTGCACCTTTTTTTACATCCAGATAAAAACATAGTCTCGCAGTATCGCCTTCTTTGATTAGCCGGACACGTGCGCAATGAATAGCAGAAGTAGCTGCACCGGAATCAACACGTACCGGAACCTGATACCAGCCAAGTTCGGGTAAATCCACAACATCTGTTGCTCCGATAAGCTCAATCTTTTTTTTCATCTGCGTTGGAAATAAGGCGCAATCGTCAGGGATAAATCAAGAAAAACCATTTTAGCCCTGACGTTCCGTTCAATATGATAATAAGCAACGTTCACTTCCTGTACCATATTCTCCAAAGCATCAAAATTAACCGCCTTGGAGAAATTCTGCACGAAAGTAAGCTCTTCCTGCGGAACGCGCAACAACTCCTGGGCGCCCTGGCTCCAGATTAGCATGTCCCGGAAGAGTCTTAGTGCATATTCAAAAAGACCTTTCTGCTTTTCTTTGTTCATGGCGTCAAAGGCATCTGCCAGTTTTACCAGACTGGCTACATCAAACTTATAACAGTAACGCATCCATTCAGCAAACCAGGCAGATCTGTCGTCCGCTGTTTCATGAACAAGGCGCAAGGCCTCCGACAAATTCCCATCACAAAGGTAGGCAATCTGATTTGCTATGCTTTCACTGACAGATTGTTGCTTTAAGAAAGTCCGGACCTCTTCATCAGAAAAAGCAGGGACGGCAACGCGTTGCGTTCGTGAAATGATCGTCGTTAATAAACGATCTGACTGATCACTGACCAGCAAAAAAAGTGTTTTGTAGGGCGGTTCTTCCAATATTTTCAACAGCGCATTCGCTGAGGATGCATTCATGATTTCCGGTTTCCATATTAAGAGAATTTTATATTCACCCTCGTAAGATTTAACAGAAAGTTTTTTCAGAATTCCTCTGGCTTCCTCTACGGAAATATTTCCCTGCTTGTTTTCAGCATTGATATAGTCCAGCCATTCTGGTAAAACACGATAAGGCGTTTCCAAAAGAAAGGTGCGCCAGAGCGGCAAAAATGCTTCGCTGGTATTGCCGGAAACTTTCTTGGAAGTTGCAATCGGGAAAATAGAATGAAAATCCGGATGAATTAATTTATTCATTTTGGCACAGGACGCACAAACGCCGCAGGCATCTTCATCACTTTTATTTTCACAATTAATATAGGTTGAAAACGCCAGTGCCAAAGCCAGTCCTCCGCCTCCGTTTGCACCGTCGAAAAGCAGTGCATGCGCCAGGTGGCTTGTTTGCACAGAACGAATCAGTGTAGATTTTATATGCTCGAGTCCGGGAATATCTTTAAAAAGCACGTTAATTTTGGGTTAATCAGATTTTAAAGTCCATTATAGTTACCGCTGATTTTTTGTCAGTTCGAAAACTTCACGCATGCGTTTTTCATCCATTTCATCAAAAAATACTCCCCGTCTGCTTACGGTATCTTTCGCTACGGCCAGAGCTTTATCAAACCGGTATTCTGAAAATCCTTCTGCATGCCCTCCCCAGGAATAAGATGGAATGTGTTTAGGCTGAAAACCTGCTCCGAAAACATTGACACTGACACCTACAACGGTACCTGTATTAAACATGGTGGAAATGCCGGCTTTGGAATAATCTCCCATAAATAATCCGCAAAACATCAAACCGGTACTTTCAGAACTTCCGGTAACATAGCTGTGCAGCTTTACAGAAGTATGGTCGTTTTTTAAGTTTGAATTATTCGTATTTGCACCCAGATTGCACCATTCACCTAGTACCGAATTTCCCAGGTAACCGTCATGACCTTTATTGCTATACCCAAAGATAACACAGTTGCTCACTTCGCCTCCTACTTTACAGAAAGGACCAACAGTCGTATTAGGACGAATTTTAGCTCCCTGCGCCAGTATCGAACTTTCTCCGATTGCAAAGGGTCCCTGAACAACAGCCCCTTCCTGTATAGACGCATTTTTTCCTATGTAGATAGGGCCATTTTCTGCATTTAAAACAGCCGCTTTAATAACAGCTCCTTCTTCAATAAATATATTTTCAGGATGATAGCAGCGGGTGAAAGGATCTGTTAATGCTGCGGATTGTCCGGAAGAAATGATTTTGGCAAAATCAGCTTTGATCTGAGCGCCATTATTTAGAAATATATCCCAAACCTGACGAATCATAACGAAAGGTTCTTTATATATATGCTGGAAGAAATCCTTGGTATCAGCCGTTGGTGTCCAGTCAGAGGAAGTTTTTACAGCTAAAATTTCATTTTCAGCAGATAACAGAATTGACTCATTAGATAGCCGGTCAATTTTTTCAACCAAGAGAGCGTCTGGGCAAAGTGCCCCGTTAATGTAAAGCGATTCTTCTGATTTAGTAAAAGGAAAATGTGAACTCAGGTAAGATTCTGTTTGATAAGATATGGCTGCCTGACACCATTCACTCCATTTTTCGGCGATGGTCCAGATTCCACAGCGAATTCCGGCAACAGGTCTTGTATAGGTGAAAGGCAATAATTGTAAACGAATTTTAGGGTCGTCAAACAGGATGATATGATGCATATTCAATTTTAGTATGTATCATCAAAGTTCGGCCATTTTTTTGGTACGGACAAAAAAAGAAAGCAGTCTCTGAAGCTTTTGCTTCGAGACTGCTTTCTTTAAAGCACCTAATTTTAATAAAAATTAAGCTTCAGCTTCAGTAGTTTCTTTAGTACCGTAACGTTTTCTGAATTTATCAACACGTCCCGCAGTATCAACAAGTACATTTTTACCTGTATAGAATGGGTGAGACTTAGAAGAAACCTCAACTTTGTAAACAGGGTAAACTGTTCCATCTTCCCAGGTAATGTTTTCGCTGGTTTCGATTGTTGAGCGCGTGATAAATTTAAAGTCACTGGATAAATCCCAGAATACTACTTCTCTGTAATTGGGATGAATATCATTTTTCATTGGTATATGCAATTATGTGTTCGATACAATTCTCAAAAAGGATTGCAAAAGTAAATATTCTTATCTAGTAAACCAAGTAAATCAGCGTTATCTTTCTCAATATCTATGCGATGGATATAAAATAATGAAAATCAGACTTCACTCATCTGTTGTTTTAGTACTTCAATTCCTTTTTTTGCCTGGGAGTCAAAATCCTGATATACGAAACACTCGATCGAAAGTCCGCCTTTATATTTTATCTTTTTCAATGCACTTAAATAAGCCTTGAAATCATCCCCAGCTACTCCAGGCGGTGTGCGGTTTTGTTTTTCAGCAATATGGCAATGGACAATATGCTTGCCGAACTTGACAATCTGATCAGCTGGCTCATCTTCTTTAAGCATGTGATAAATATCGCAAAGCAATTGGAACGAAGGGCTATTGACTGCATCAATAATTTCAACACCTTCAGATAAGCTGTTGATAAAATTAGTTTCTCCACGGTTAAGCGGTTCCAATGCAATGGTGACTCCATTTTTTTCAGCCAGCGGTGCCATCTTTTTGCTTAATTCGATGTGCTGTGCCTTTGCTTTGTCTCTGTCAAAACCTTCGGGAATAACTCGTGAAGCGCCGCTGCCAAAAACAATATATTTTGATCCGCATTCTTTTGCCCGTTTCAAAGCAAGATCGGTACGCTGTAAAATTGCTTCATGGTTTGCATCAGGGCCTACTGTTTTCAATTCTCCAGGAAGCAGAATGACATAGGAGCGGATTGGAAAGTGTTCGGTATTTAACTGATTCAGGTTTTTGGCATACTGCATGTCACCATCTTTTGGGATCAGGAATCCCCCAACTGATTCTTCGATGTAGGAACAGCCATAGTTTTTGAGCAAACCTGCTTTTTCATACGAAGCATAAACGCCTAGAGGCAGTGAAAATTTCTGCTGTGCATGTTCCGGATTAAAGGCTGAAACGATTGTTTCTGCTCCTAGGGTAAATGCAGCAGATAAACCGGCTGTTTGTTTCAAAAATGTTCTTCTAGACTTCGATTGAAAAAGCTGATTCATTGGAATAGATTTTTTATAAGTATGGATATTACCTGGTTAGCATAGTTAAGGTAACGTGTAGAGAAATATACCCTGGTTTTTTAAAAAGTTTACAAATTTAAAATTTGTAGTATAGTTCATACAGGTATAATTGCTTGAAAATCAATCTCTATAATTAATTTTATTTTAACTTTTCTCAATATTCAGAAAAAAAAGTTTGCAAATTTTTTATTAATTATTTTCAAAAAATATTTTTAAAAATCTTTTCCAGCCTTTTAATTTCTAAATGACTTGTTATTAGAATCTTAACAATTTAGTAATTTGTATTATCCCGGTAATCCTGTTTTTGAAGGTTTTTGAGAGTTGCGGATTCCATTTTTTTTAAGTTATTTCAACCAGATTTTAAGAGCCCCTTCAACATAAATCATTAACAAATTTAAATCTTTCACCACAGAAAAACATCCCTATGTCAATGTACGTAATAAAGCGTGACGGTCGGCGTGAGTCAGTAAAATTTGACAAAGTAACTGCCCGTATTGAGAAGCTGAGCTATGGCCTCGATAACAACTATATCCAGCCTATAGAGGTAGCCAAAAAGGTTGTATCCGGTATTTATGATGGCGTTACTACCGCCGAACTGGATAACCTTGCTGCGGAAACAGCCGCATCGATGACTACCAAGCATCCGGATTACGCTATTTTAGCAGCTAGGATTGCGATCTCAAATCTTCATAAAAACACGTTGAAGTCGTTTTCTGCTACGATGAAGCGTCTTTATACCTATGTTGACTCGAAAACAGGTGAAAATGCCTCTTTGATTTCTAAAGAAGTTTATGAAGTGATTCGTCAGAATGCGTCGCTTCTGGACTCTACTATTATATATGACCGTGATTATGCCTATGATTACTTTGGTTATAAAACACTTGAAAAGTCTTACCTATTAAAGGTAGACGGTAAAATTGTGGAACGCCCCCAGCAAATGCTGATGCGTGTTGCCATTGGTATTCACCAGGAAGATGTGCAGGCTGCGGTTGAAACATATCATTTGCTTTCTGAAAAATGGTTTACCCATGCAACGCCTACCTTATTTAATGCAGGAACACCAAAGCCGCAAATGTCTTCGTGTTTTCTGTTGACCATGAAGGAGGATAGCATTGATGGTATTTACGATACCTTGAAGCAATGTGCCTTGATTTCGCAGTCGGCCGGAGGTATTGGTTTAAGTATACATAATGTACGGGCAACGGGATCTTATATTAAAGGTACCAATGGAATGTCCAATGGTATCGTGCCTATGCTTCGTGTATTTAATGATACGGCACGTTACGTTGACCAGGGTGGCGGAAAGCGTAAAGGTTCTTTTGCTATTTATATGGAACCATGGCATGCAGATGTTTTCGATTTCCTGGATCTGAGAAAGAACCATGGTAAGGAAGAGCAGCGTGCACGCGATCTTTTCTATGCGATGTGGATTCCGGATTTATTCATGAAACGTGTGGAAGCAAATGACACCTGGTCATTATTCTGTCCTCATGAATGTCCGGGACTGGCCGATACGCATAGCGAAGAATTTGAAAAGCTTTATGAAAGATACGAGCTGGAAGGAAAAGCACGGAAAACGATAAAAGCGCAGGATCTTTGGTTTGCTATTCTTGAATCGCAGATTGAAACAGGTACACCTTATATGTTGTACAAAGATCACGCGAATTCGAAATCAAACCAGAAAAACCTGGGAACGATCAAGTCATCTAACCTTTGTACGGAAATTATGGAGTACACAGCTCCGGATGAAGTAGCGGTTTGTAACCTTGCATCTATTGCTTTGCCTAAGTTTGTAGAAATGCAGGCAGATGGCTACTACCGTTTTGATCACCAGAAATTATATGAAATCACGAAAGTGATTACCCGCAACCTGAACAAGATTATTGATCTTAATTATTACCCTGTTCCGGAAGCTGAAAAAAGCAATAAAAGACACCGTCCTATTGGAATCGGTATTCAAGGACTAGCTGATGCTTTTTGTATGATGCGTATGCCTTTCGACTCGGATGAGGCACGTCAGCTGAACAAAGATATCTTTGAAACCATTTATTATGGAGCCATGGAATCTTCTATGGAACTGGCCAAACTTCACGGGCCTTATGAGACATGGGAAGGCAGTCCGATTTCACAAGGTATTTTCCAGTTTGATATGTGGGGTGTAAAACCAGACAGTCAGCGTTGGGATTGGGAGAAATTAAGAAAAGGCGTTATCCAGAATGGTGTAAGAAATTCATTACTGCTGGCACCGATGCCGACAGCTTCTACCAGTCAGATCTTGGGTAATAATGAATGCTTCGAACCCTTTACATCCAATATATATGTAAGACGCGTTCTTTCCGGTGAATTTGTAGTTGTAAATAAATATTTGTTGAAAGACCTTGTAAAACTTGGTCTTTGGGATGAAGAAATGAAAAATAATCTGGTTCGTGCCAGTGGTTCTGTTCAGCCTATTCCAAATATTCCTCAAAATATTAAGGAGTTATATAAGACTGCCTGGGAAATCAAACAGCGCAGTATTCTGGATATGTCTGCAGATCGTGGTGCATTTATATGCCAGTCACAGTCTTTGAACATTTTCCTTGAAGAACCGAATTTTGGTAAGCTGACTTCCATGCACTTCTATGCCTGGAAAAAAGGGTTGAAAACAGGTATGTATTATCTTCGTACCCGTGCAGCTTCCGCTCCTGTTCAGTTTACATTGGGCAAACAAGCTGAAGCACAATTGGAGGCGGTTACTGAAGTTGTTGCTGAAAAGGAACTGAACTATGTACAGTATGCTGAAGATCATACCAAACCAGTTGCACCACGTGATAGCCGCTCAGATATGCAGTGTTCCCTGGATGATCCGGAAGGATGCGAGGCTTGCGGATCCTGATCTGCTGAATTGCTAGCTTAAGAGCAGGCCCTCAACTTAGGTTGAGGGCCTTTCTTGTTTTAAAAGATAAATGACTTAACACGATTTTTGTAATCTAATGCGTTTTTTATCCAGGTAATAAATAACAGAGCACGGTATTACATATATAGACTTGAATCCTATGAAAACGTACAAGACGATTCTTCGAGCCGTACTAATGCTTACGACGATTTCCTTATTATTGATTGGAGCACTGTTTTCCTATCAACATTGGGAAGGAGGTAAAAATTTATTATGGATTGGATTGTTACTTTTTATCGTAATGGTAGGTGATCATTATATAAGTAAGAAAGCGATTGTCAAGAGAAATACAAATTCTGAAAACAATAACCAGCACATTTAATCTCTACTCCTGACTATATCCTGTTAAGAAGATAAGTTATGCTGTTTTTGGTTTATAATGTTAAGGCTTTATAGGTTTTACATGCTGCTTGATGCTTTGTTTTATTTTTTTGAAAAAAGATTCAAAAAACTTTGGGGCATATTTTCCTCATTTTGAGCTGATTGTAAAATAATGCAAAAAAAGATTGCAAATACTTTTGCCTTGTACTTGCGTAAGAAAAAAAAAGGCTGCACTTTTGCACTCCCAATCGGGTAGTACGGCGCTGAGAACGATCAGCGCAGCAGGTTCTGGAAGACGCAGAGCAGAGTTCTTTGACATGATGAAGAGAGTAACAAGATAGTTTGTTTAAGAAGATTCGGTCCTTCTGTAATAGGAAGAGATCACAACAAAATTTACAATGGAGAGTTTGAT